>JGI24187J35170_1000258_pt1 | contig 23693 bp, 14 predicted proteins | sample YNPBryBLVA2012_FD_35170 | JGI IMG/M metagenome (IMG submission 35170)
TCGCGCAGCACAGCGCCCCACTGGGCCAGCTCAGCGTCGGTGGCCGTGCGCCCGAGGACCCCCAAGAAATAGGCATTCACCTTGCGGTAGTAGGACTCGGCGGTCGGTTGGTCATCATCGGGGGGGACGGGGGGACAGGTCGAGACACCGGCCTGACGCCCGAAGTTTTGGGTCCAGTAGTCCCCATAGGTGCTGCTGGCGTTATAGGCATAGCCTACGCCCAGATCACAGACGACGGTGTTTAAGATGTTGGCGCGGTGCCCGGGGCTGTTCATCCAGGCATCGACGACAGCGGTAGGCGAGCTCTGTCCGGCTGCGATGTTTTCTAAGGCAGAGTTCCACTGATAGCCGGCAGCGGTCATGCGATCGCCATGGGTGCGACCATCGAGTCCGGTGTGGCTGAAATAGTCGTTGGTGGCCATGTCGGTCGAGTGTCCGCGTGCCGAGGACCACAGACGGTCGTTCCAGGCCAGTGAGGACAGGCCGTTCATCCGGCGTTCGTTGTTGGTGAGGCGCGCAGTCTCGGTCTCGAAGGCCAAGATGGTCGCAGGTCGCAGTTCAGCGGCAGGGGTGTGCTCGGCAAACAAAGGTTCGGCACCGGGAGGTTCGGCACGGGAAGTAAGCTCACGCACGATGTGCCAGTCGTCATCGAACGGACGGATCTGGAAGACGGCAGCCGGGGTTCGGATGGTGCCCGAGAGCGTGGTCTCGCCCACGGCCAGATGGGCGCTGACCCCCTCTTCGTCCGCGCCATGTCCCCACCAGGAGCGGCTGCCGAGCCGCTCGTCGCCGATCTCGTCGCAGACGAGCCACAGGGTCCGGTCGTCGAAGAGATCGAGCACGACCTCGCCGCCGGGTTCCAGCGGCAGGGCCTCGATCCGGACCTGAACGAGCCGCTGACGCCACACCAGCTCGGCTGCCTGATCCGGAATCGCCACCTCAGGCGCCTGGGCATCCGCGAATAGCCGGACCTCCGACCCTACCCCAGCCACGGGGAAGGCCACGATCAATACCAACATCAAGGCCAAGAATCGTTCGATCATGGTCCACCTCTCCATAATGAAGCTCTGAATAACCCCCTCTCCATTGGTGGAGAGACTTGGGGTTGAGGGAAATCAGCGTCTCAGTAAAAACCTAAACTCAAGTTGTTTCATAGCGGTTTTCGGCACTTCAAAAATCCTCAACCCGTGCCCGATACTGGGCAAACTGCTCTGCGGTCAACAGGTCCCGAATCGCGGCCCCGCCCGTCCAGCCCGTGGGCTGACCATAGGTCCCGTCGGCCTTGGGCATGATCGCCAGGTCGTTGAGGATGGCATTGACCAGACCGCGCTCACGCACCGAGCCGCTCACCAGGGCCTCGATGTAGTAATCGAGGATCCGCGGGTCGAGGTCGGAGGATGAGCCAAAGAGGTTTATGAACACCTCATCCACCCGAGAGCTCGCCGTGGCGCGGTCGAGCGGGGCGGTGCCCCAGCCCATCTGATCGCTGAGATACGTCTGAAGCCCAGCCCCTGTGGGCCTCCAGACGCTGCCTTTGTTGTCGCGCAGCACAGCGCCCCACTGGGCCAGCTCAGCGTCGGTGGCCGTGCGCCCGAGGACCCCCAAAAAATAGGCATTCACCTTGCGATANTAGNNCTCGGCGNTCGGTTGGCCACCCCCGGTGCCCGTGATGGCGATGGGGTTCGAGGCGGCCAGACCATTGTTGCCCTCGTTGCCCTCGGAGACCTCGCCCTTATTGTCGGCGTAGGCACCCAGATAATAGCTGCCCGTGGTCAGGGTCGCCGGGATACCCACGGTCCCTGAACAGGTGAAGGTCGCGCCGGGCGCCAGCGAGGAGACGTCGCAGCTCCAGGTAGTGTCGACATCATTGATGGTGATGCTGCCGTCGGCGGAGAGGTAATAGCCGAGTCGGAAGGCGCCGGCCGCCGCCGTGCCCTGGTTGCTGACCGTCGACGCGGCCGTGATGCTGCCACCGGCCGTGCCCGTCGTCGGGCTGCTGACGGTGGTGACGATCAGGTCGGGCTTTGCGGTCCCGCCGCCGCTGCAGTTGAGGGTGCTGGTGAGACGCTGGGCGGCGGCGGCGACATCGATGCGCGGCTTGGTGATGCCGTTACGCCAGTCCGTCACGGATTTGCCGCTGACCTGGAGCGCGGAGAGGATGTCGTTGGGTGTGGCGGGCGAACAGAGGCTTTTGAGCGCCGCTGCGGCACCGGCGACATGGGGCGAGGCCTGGGATGTGCCGCCCTGNTCTAAGCCGGCGGCCTCGATGAGCGCGCCCGGGGCGAGCAGGCTGATGAAACTGGCCGAATTGGAGAAACAGGTGACCTTGTCGGCGGACGTGACAGTGTCGGTGCAACCACTCCAAGTGATCCCACCGACATTCGAATCATAGACGGCGCCCACGGAGACGGCGCCCGGAACGCAGGCGGGGCTCGAGAGGCCATCGGTGTAACCCTCATTGCCCGAGGCGACCGCAATGAAGATGCCGGCCGAGCGCAGGCTCGAAAAGGCCGCTTCATAGCTCGACCCGCTACAGGGGGCGGTGTATTTCTGGTCACCGCCCAGACTGAGATTGACGGCCACGATGTTGTAGGTGGCGCGGTTGGCGATGGACCAATTGAGCGCCGCGAGGATGTCGCTATCCAAGGCCGTGCCACCCGCCCCGAAGACATCCAGGGCCGCGATCCTGGCCTGGGGTGCGACACCCAGCACGATGCCGGCGACATTGGTGCCGTGCCCATCGTCGTCTCGGCTCCCGTCGTCGGTCGGGAAGTCAAGGGCATAGACCACCTTGCAGGAACCGCCCGGCGCAGTACAGGAGCCAAAGGCGGATCTGGTGTAGTCCACGCCGGAATCGAGCACCGCCACCGTGGTGCCGCTACCGGTCGCCCCCAGTCCATAGGCAGTGGGCTGCTCGATCAGCGGCAGACTCTGGTTGAGCTGGAGAGACTTGACGCCGACCTCGTGCACGGCCTTGACGCGGGGGTCGTGACGCAGGGCCTCGAGGGCCTGGAGCGAACGGACCCGCAGCACATTCAGGGGCAAGTGGCTGTAGTCCTGGACCTCCTCGATATCGAAGACCTGCATCTCGTGGAGCACATCGGCCTTGGTGAGACGCTGACCGCGGCGGATCGTCGTGTCGTCGGCGTTGGCCGGCAGGTTCGGTGCGACGTATTCGACGATCAGCTCGACCTCACGTCCAGCACGCAGCCGCTCCAGGGTCGCCGGACGCAGACCCACGCTGGGCGCGGTGAAGGTATCGACCCGCCCGGGCGCCCCGACCGGGCGCTCGGATGGCCATGACGGCTCGTCCCAGTCAGTGTCTTGATCGCTCGCCCCGCCCCACCAAGTGCCCGATGGCTCCACGGATGACGATTCTTGATGGGTGGTGCCTCCGGATGTTCCGGCCGCCGACGCGACCAAGGACCAGCCGAGGACGAGGACCAGCGCGACCATGACCGGAAACCATCGAGGCAGGCAGGCTCGCGTTCGAGATGCGAAATCGGATGCATTCATGAGAGCGGCTCCTTTGAGATCGAGGCCTGCACAGACATCCATCGGCACAGGGTAGCCCTTGGAGGGGCTGCACAGATTGAATACGGAGTTTGGACGACCGATTCGTCCGACTCCATGCGCTTAGTCTAGATCATAATCACGCCTGAGCAGGCCAATCCGGGCGTTGGCACTCCGGTGCCATTCCAGGAGCAGGACCAGCGCGAAGACTAGGCGCTCATTCGGAAATCCGCGCGCGTGTTCATCAGCGAGCCGCTCGGCGAGTGCGGTCTTGCACAGCCCCGGCAGTCTCCGTTGATCGAGATAGTCAGACAGGGCGCCATGCCGGTTGAACCATTGCCCCAGCCACTGACGCATGGGCAGCACGAATCCCTGCTTGCGACGCTTCAGGATCTCAGGCGGCAGCCAGCGGCGCGCGACCCGGCGCAGCGCGACCTTGCTCTCGGCACCGGTTTGGCGCCGGCGAGCGGGCAGGTGGAGCGCGGCATCGACCAAGGCCGGGGCGAGAAAGGGGGCGCGACCTTCCAGGCTATGGGCCATGGACATGCGGTCGAACTTGACCAGCAGGTCGTCCGGGAGCCAGGTCGCGAGATCGGCGGCGGTCGCGCGCTGGAGCGGATCCTGGGCCGTCTCCAGCCAGTCCAGGAGCCGGGACTCCCAGTCGTCCAGGGCCTGATCCCGCCATTCGGGCTCCAGGAGCGCCTGACGCCCGGCCATATCGGTCAGCAACGGAAAGCCGGACGGGGTGGCCGGATGCCGATTGCGGATGAGCCGCTTCAGATCCGGATGCCGGGGGTGGCGCGACAGTAGACGACGCAGGATTCCAGCGAGTCCGGGTCCAGGTGCGAAGGCTTGGTAGTAGCCATAGCCGGCGAAGATCTCATCGGCGCCCTCCCCGGCNAGGACCACGTTGACATGAGCGGCAGCCTCGCGGCAGAGCCAATAAAGCGGCAACATGGCCTGATCGCCGACCGGCTCATCGAGCGCGCGCGCGACCTGGGGCAAGAGTTCGATGAAATCATCGCCCCGAAACTCGAAGTGATGGTGTCTGGAGCCGATGTGCTGGGCGACGGCGCGCGCAAAGGGGCTCTCGTCGTGCCTGGCGCTGGTGAAACCCATCGAGAAGGTATCGATGGCAGGCTGGGCGCGGGCGGCGACGGCGGCGACGATCGAGCTGTCGAGCCCGCCCGAGAGGAAGACCCCGACCGGGACGTCGGCGATGAGACGGCTGGTGACGGCCTTCTCGATGCATTCGGCCAGGGTATCGTCCGTGATGTTTCGCGAGGGGCCGAGCGATTGGACGAAATAACGCCGACGTTCGACGATGGCGGGATCGTCGAGCCGGATGCGCAACAGCTCGCCGGGCAGGACGCGCTGGATGGNGCTGAAGATCGTCCGCCGTCCGGGCGCAAAATGCAGGGCNAGATAGCGCTCGAGCGCCAGCGGATCCAGGCCCTGATCCTGACCAGGCAGGGCGGCCAGGGTGAGCAGGTCGGAGCTGTAGGCGAAGACGGGGCCGACCTGGGTGAAGAAGAGCGGTTTTTCACCGAAGCGGTCGCGCGCCAGGATCAGCTCGCGCCGATCGCGGTCGAGGATGGCGAGTGCATACATACCGTCGAGACGGGCGAGCAGTCCATCGATCCCCCAGTGCGCGTAGCCGTGCGCCAGCACCTCGGTGTCGCTGGCGGTCTGGAAGCGTGCACCGAGCGCCTGGAGCGCGCGTCTGAGTTCGCGATGATTGTAGATCTCGCCGTTCTGGAAACAGACCACCTGGCCGTCGCGGGCCTTGAGCGGCTGCCAGCCGTGCTCGAGATCGATGATGGCGAGCCGGCGCATGCCCAGGGCGATGCCCGGCTCGAGATGACGACCCTCGCCATGCGGACCGCGCAGGTGCATGGAGGCGCCGATGACATCGAGCAGGCGCCCAGCACGATGGCAAGGATAGCCGATCAGACCATAGATGCCGCACATTGCAGACTCACCAGCCCGCCTCAGTGGCGCGGTTTAAGTGCCTTGAACCAAGAGTCGTCGACGCGTGATTTAAGCCGACGGTACAACCAGACATCAAAAGTCCCCCACAGCCCCCCCAGCGCGAGCGCCAGCGACAACGCCACGAAAGCGAGCACGGCGGGATTCGGCAGCCACGGACCGAGGATGACGATGGCACCTGTTATCACTGGGACGTGCATGAGATAGAGCCCGTAGGAGGCATCCCCCAAGCGCACTAGCACCTGCTGCGGGAGATTGCTTGGTTGGACCGGTTTAGCGCTGACCGCCGCCAGTACCCAACAGGCAAAACCAAGTGCCTGCCAGGCGAGCTGATACTCGGTCTTTGGCGTTGTGTAAGCCAACACCAGACACAGAAGGCCTAACATCGTAGCGATACCGACTGGCATGCGCCCACCGCGACGATAGACACCATAGGTCAGAACNCCCGCGATGAATGGCAGATTGAAGCCCGAGAACAGGATTTGAGATAGCTCCGGTGTAAAACTCGTCCAAACACTGGGCAGGATCCGGTCGGCGCCCCAGATCGCAAAAATCCAGACGAGCATGATCCCTTCGGTGATCCAGGGTGCGCCAAACCAGGCCAGCAGGAAGAGGAGCGCGTAGAAAAAGACCTCGTAGATCAGCGTCCATTCGACACCGATCGGATAGATCGCAGGTCCAATAGGCAACAATAAGAGAACCCCTGGGTCGAGCCACTGATCGCTCTGTGCTGCACCCCCGAGTAGTGGCACAAAAGCGACGAGCACGACGGTCATCCAGTAGATGGGATAAATCCTGAGAACACGATGGATCAGAAATTGATTTGGCCGACTCCTGAGTAATACATGGCTCAGTACGAACCCAGAGATGACAAAAAAGAGTTGTACGCCCCAGGCCAGGACGAACCAGGGGCGACCGACCGGCCCCAGGCCGGTCGCCTCGCCAACATAATGGAGCGTGTGGTAAAGCAATACGGCGCCCGCGGCGAGCGCGCGCAGGATTTGGATGCGCTGAAAGCGTCCAGCGCGCCCTGTTGCTTCAGCCTGGCCAGCTAACATTTCAAGCTAACCGCCAACCCGTTGGTTTTCGGACAACTCCGCGGCCTCTTCGAACAATCGGGCATAGGCGGCCACCATCTCGTCGAATTGGGTGAGTGAGCGCAGGACCAGGGGCGCATTGCGCCTGTAGCGCGCCAGACGCTCGGGGTCGTCNANCAAAGCCCGCAGCCGCTCGGCCAGGACGCGCGGCTGCCCAGCCGGATAGAAGTCGGCATTGATGCCCTCGCGCACCTGTTCGACGACACCATAGGTCGGCGCCGAAATGATCGGTAGCTCGAAGGCCATGGCCTCGAGGATGACGCGCGGATAGCTCTCGATGCGCGAGGTGCAGACGAAACAATCGGCCGCCGCGTAATAGAGTGCCGGCTGATCGACCTCGGCGATGATGTGGATGCGCTCGCGCCGCTCGGGCGCCAATCCCTCGCGGGCGCGATGCAGCCTGAGGCTGTAGTCGCTCGGCCGGTCGCCGACGATGAAGACACGCAACCGTGCTATCGCCTCGGGCGGCAGATGGGCGCAGGCCTGGACCAGATCGAGCTGCCCCTTGCGCTCGCAGACCGTGCCGAGCAGCAGGACGACGAACTCCTGATCGGCGACCCCGAGCCGACGGCGCGCCTCCTGCCTCGATCCCTCCTGGAGCACACCCTCAAAACGTGCCAGATTGAGCCCGTTGTGGATCACCGAGAAGTTGTTGCGGCTGTTGAGCGGCTCGAACTGGCGCCGCGTGCTCTCGGCGACGAAGATGACGCGGTAGGGCTCAGTAAAGCAGCCAAGGGCCTCGACGGCCAGCGACGGGGCGAGGAAGTCGAAATAGGTCTGCCAGGGTTCGCTCTCGCGCACGTTCCAGAGGCTGGGCTTGCCCAGACGCCGGGCAGCGGCGATGGCATAAAAGGTCTGGAGTGTATTGGCATAGATGAGATCGACCCCGAGCGACGCGGCCAGTTCGGCGAAGCGCCCGATGGCCGCCTCATAGGCCTGGAGGTCAAAGACACCTAGCAGCGGATGGGGCTGGACCAGGACCTGGATACCGGCCTCTTCATAGCGCGCACGCAGCGGTCCATCGGAGGGCGAATAGACGATCGGCTCCAGGACGCCGGCCTCCTTGAGCGCCAACGTGAGCTCGTACTGACTGTAGGGCGCGCCCTCGTGATTGAGCGTGAAGGCACACAGGAGCGCACGGATCGGTCGGCGCGCCGATCCCCGAGGCAGGCGGCGCGCGGCGATCCGGAACCCTTCGTCTTCAAGCGACAGATGCGGGCTGTAGTAGGGGTCGCGATAGTCGCGATAGCGTTCACGGAAGTTCAGGACCTCAGAGGGGTCATCCAGACCCAGCCCACGCGAATGGCCCTCGTGATGGTAGAGCTCGGCGCCTGGGGCATAGACACAACGATACCCAGCGGCGATCAGGCGATAACCGTAATCCACATCGTTGTAGGCCACGGCGAACGCCTTCTCGTCGAAACCGCCAAGCGACTCGAAGAGTGCGCGTGGTGTCAGCAGGCAGGCCGCGGTCACGGCCGAATAGTTGCGCCCGACCATGGCAAAGGAGAGATAGCCATGATGCCAGCGCGGATGATTCCTGAAGGCCGGTCCGGCCAGACCATCGTAGTAGCCGTGCACGATGCCTGCATGCTGGATGGTCCCATTGGGGAAGAGCAGACGTGCCCCGACCGCCCCGACGCCTTCGAGACGCGCATAGCCCATCATCTGGCTGAGCCAGTCGGGTGCGATCACCTCGGTGTCATCATTGAGGAACAGCAGATAGTCGCTGGTGACCTGACGCGCGGCCTGATTGTTGATGGCCGCGAAGTTGAAGCCCTCTGGACCGTTCGGGATCGAGAGTACGGGGTGTTGGATTCCAGCGAGATAGCGCCGGGTCTCGGGGTCNTCGCTCCCATTGTCGATGACCAGGATCTGATGGTTGCGATAGCTGGTGCGGGCGAGTGAATCGAGACAGCGCTTGAGGATACGCCCATTGTTGCGACTGGGGATGAGGATGGTGACGCTGGGGCCCGTGTCCGGGAAGCGATGCCAGTAGATCCCGAGCCCGCCGTGTTTGGCCCAGAGTGGTCGATAGGCCGTGGCCGCTAGCCCACGTCGGCGAAAGGCCTCGTTGAGCGCACGCTCACCGGCCTCGAAGCTGGCCGGTTTGGCATTGCCGCTCGTGGCTGTGGAGCCCGGTAGGGCCCGCCAGTGGTAGAGGATGCGCGGGATGTGACGCACCGAGCGCACCTGCTCGCTGGCACGCAATGCGAGGTCATAGTCCTGGGCCCCTTCGAAACCGACCCGCAGTCCGCCGAGCGCGCTGAAGAGCTCGCGCCGGATGACGAAGAGATGGCTGAAATACATGTAGTGGAGCAAGAGTTCGGGGCTCCAGTCTGGCTTAAACTGCGGGTCGTAGCGCCGACCCTCGAGGTCGATCTTGTCGTCATCGGAATACAGTAGATCGGTGTCGGGCTGATCGATCAGGGCAAGCGCGACCTCCATGAGCGCCTCGGGGGCGAGTAGATCGTCTTGATCGAGCAGACAGAGATGGGAGCCAGTCGCCAGCTCGGCGGCGCTATTGGTGCAGCGGCTGATGTGACCATTGGTCGTCCTCAGCACGATCCNGATGCGTGGATCCTCCGCTGCCAATTCGCGCAGACGTTCGCGCACCCAGGGCTGGGTACTGGCATCATCGGCGATACACAGCTCCCAGTGTGGATAGATCTGGGTGCGGACCGAGTCGATCGCGGCCTCGAACAGTTCCCGCGGCGGGTCATAGACCGGCATGACCACCGAGAGACGCGGCCAGTCCTCCTTGGGCCGCTCTGCCATCCGGCGTTGGTAGCAGGCGAGGTCAGCGGCGGTGAGTCCGTTGACTGCAATCCAAGCCTCATAGGGATCGACCGGGGATGGACATCTGAAGCCGACGGGCGGCGCAAGCGCTAAGGTCTGCGATCGCAGTTGGGCCTGATGGACCCGGANGGCGAGTTGGATCAGCTGCGGTAGCTCTGCCGGATGCGGAAGGCGCCGATGATTGCGATACCAGGTGCGCGCGGCGTTCCAGGCGAAACCGGTGAAACTCAGCGCGCGCCTCAAACCTGGGATGAACACCGACTTGAGGCCCAGATCGGGCAAGATAAGCAGGCCCCTCGCCTCGACCGACTCGATATGGCCATCGGCCAGCTGGGCCAAGATACGCAGCCGATAATGGCCCGGGGTCAGATTGACCTGGACGCAGAAGCCAGCGTTCGCACCATGTTCGATCAAGGCATGGGCGGCGTGCACGTCTGGACGGGCGTGACCATAGTCACAGGGGACCTTGAAACCATCGATCTCAAGGTGCAGCGACTCGATCGCCTGCTGCGGATGGAGACACCAGCCAGATAAACGGATGGAACCGGCCAACCCCAGTCCCCAGCGCGGGGTCTCGAGGAAAAAACGCACCTGAGCAGGCAGGGTGTATGCGGCCAATGCCCGCTGACAGTCCTCGAGCCGGGTCGCTAGTTCCTCGACCCTGGACTGGAGTGAGACGACAGTCTGGCGGGCTGTGTCGAGCTCGATCTCTAGACACCGATGCGAGTCCCGGGAGACCTCGAGCTGACGCTGGAGGTCGTCGATGTTCTGGCGGGCTGTGTCGATCTCCCGTTCGCGCAGCGCCAGTCCTTTGCGCAGATGCAAAGCCTCCCGTTCGACCAGGTCAAGCAGCCACGGCAGATCGCGCTGTCGATCCAATGTGAGCTGATGCGCGATCTCAGGCAGACGTTCGGCCAGATGCTTCAGTCCATCTGGCGTACGCAAGAGACGATGGAGTGCGGCTACGAACGCCGGGATGCGATCCCGGGCCTCGGGGATCCGGGTGTCGAGATCGAGCGCGTGCGAGAGACTGGGATCGATCAGGTCGGACGACGACAGATCGGACGGGGGGGCGTCGATCCAGGCCCTGGACTCAAGCCAATCGACTAAGCGCGCGATCTCATGCCCAGGGGCGGCGATGAGATCTTCATAGTGCACCAGGATGGATTCATTCGGATCCACGGCCCNGAGCGCCTCGAAGAGATGCAGCCCCCATAGCCATAACCCCTTGAGCGGATCGAAACCGTCGCGGCGCGCCAATGAATCGGCGCAGGCGAGTGGGTCGCGCACCATCACCAGATAGCCGAGACGATAACCGGCCTCCTTGAGCAGGGCCTGCCACACCGGAAGCAATCGACACAGACGGGGATCCTTGATGGCAATCCTCGGGGCATCCCCAAATACCTGGGACAAGAGCCCTTGGAAGCGAGGTCGGGCATATTCGATCAGGGTCTCGGTCGCAGGCAGCTCGTGAAACAGGCTATGCCAGTGCGCGTCACCGCTCGCGAGCAAGGCATCGTTCAAGTCGATGACGGATTGCGACTCGAAATAACCGCGCGGATTCCAGGCGTTCGCCTCGATCAGATCCCGACCGAGGTAAAAACCGACCCGCCCCAGGAGCTCAGCGACGGCGCTGGTGCCCGCGCGGTGCATGCCGATCACGAGCAGACAGGATTTGGGTTGTTCAGTGGAAGCTAGCATGCAGGTCATCGGTGATCCCGAGCCGGTCATAAGACATCCGCGAATCCATCGCGCGTAAATTGAAACCACCAATGACCGAGCCAAAGGATGAAGAGCGCCATGCCGCTGTAAAGTAGCCAACCCATGACATCGGGCAACAGGCCGAAAACGAGCACTTTACGGCCTTCCTCGATCATGAATGAGAGTGGGTTGAGTGTCATCCACACCTGAAAGGGCTCCGGAAGACGTGAGACTGGATAGAAGACCGGCGACAAAAACAGCAGGATCGTGGTCAAGACGCCGATCACCTGACCGATGTCCCGCACAAAGGTGCCGAGGGAGGCCAGGATCAGCGCCAGCCCGGCGATCAGGAGCACGAACGGCAAGAGCAGGATCGGCAGCAGGAGCGCGGTCGCCGGCAGGGTCCCCTTGAGCAGCCATTGCACCAACAGCAGGGCGATCACACTGACCAAGGCGTGGAAGCCAGCGGCCAACACGAGGATCCAGGGGAGGATTTCGAGCGGAAAGATGACCTTTTTGACGTAATTGGGGTTGTGAAGGATGACGCTCGGTGCNCGGGTGATGCACTCAGCGAAAAAGCCGTACACGATCATGCCGACGAAGAGGATGATCGCAAAATCGACACGCGACTCATCGGCTAACCCCCAGCGCGACTCGAAGATATAGGAGAAGACGAAGGTATAGACCGACAGCATCAGCAAGGGATGCAAGAGTGACCAGGCGATCCCCATAAAAGATCCGCGATAACGCCCAAGCACCTCACGCTGAGTCAGCTCGATGAGCAGGCGCCGATGGGTCGAGAGCGGAACGAAACAGGTCGCTAGGGGGCCAAGAATTCGAACGATTGGACTCGAGGTCATTCAGGACTGGCCTTGATTGGAATTGAATGTCAGCGCCGATACAGCGCAGCGAGTTGACTCAGCACGACTTTGAAATAGCCGGGTTGATAAAAACGCTTGCTCATCCGCTCGGAGAGCCTGGGTGCCCCCTGTTGGACGAGCCGCCGATGAGTGCGCCGCTCGGCGATGCAGGCCGGAAGCCCGCGCCAAGCATCCCGATAGACGCGATAGACGACCTCGGGGTGTCCGGCCAACAGGTGGCGGACGATTGCCAGGGTGTGGGCAAGGAGCAGCCAATGGAGATGGCGCAGGAGGAGACGCGAGGAAAACCACTTGGCATGCATCCAGATGACGTTGCGCAGTCCGTGATAGGCGATGAAGGGATTATATCCCTTCCCCGTGCTGCCCTGACCCTGGTGTAGGGCCACGAGCCTATCGACATAGGCGGGTCGATAGCCCTTGAGCAAGGCCCGCACGACCAAGTCGGTGTCTTCACAGTAACAAAAGAATCTTGGGTCGAGCACATAGCCGAAGGAGTCCTGCATATCCTGGATGAAGGCACGGTCGAGCAGGCAACAGCCGCCGGTCGGCCCTAAGAATGGATCCTGGAGATCGAGGCGGTTTGCCGGCATCAGACTGGCGTGGAGCGTGATGCCGAGCGTGTCGATGGCCTGGGGATCCATCAGGTCGTGCAGACGCCCACCGACCATCCCAACCTCGGGTGAGGCGGTGAGCGCCCCCAACAATTCGCTCAACAGCGGCGGCAGGCCAACAGCATCGTTGTTCAGGAGCAAAATGGCACGGCAGCACTCGTCTGCGAGGAGTACCTCGATGGCGAAATTACAGCCTGCGGCAAAACCCAGATTGACGCTCGAGACGAAGAGACGCACTGAGGTGTGTTGGAAACATTCAAGCAACTCAGGCGAGAGGATCGATCCAGCCTCCTCGGGTGCATTATCCAATACGAGGATCTGGGCGGGTGCCGGATCGAGCTTGGTCAGCGACTCGAGACAGCGCCGCGTCAACGATGGGGTTCGATAGTTGATGAGAACGACGCCAACACCAGAAGCATTGGGACAAGGCGCCTTCCAGACGAAACGTTCTTCGACGGTCGTCGGGTCCAGGTTGGCGTGAATCATTCCTCCCGGAACGCCTGGGCCACCCGATCGGTGAGCGGACGCACCAGATAGTCGAAGAAGGTGCGCTCGCCGGTCTTGATCAGGGCCTCGACCGGCATCCCGGCCTGCAGTGTCCGCCCTTCCAGCTTGGCCAGCCCCTCGGGCGTGACCTCGATCCGCGCGAGATAATAGGGGTGGTTGGTGGCCGGGTCCAGGAGCCGGTCGGCCGAGACCGTCAACACCCGCCCCTGGATGACGGGGGTGGTGCGGGCATTGAGGGCGCTCAGACGCAGATCGGCCTCGAGCCCCGGGGCGACACGGTCGATGTCGATGGGGTTGACTCGGGCCTCGATGACCAGGGATTCGCCATCGGGGACGATATCGAGGAGCTGCTCACCGGGACGGATGACACCCCCAACGGTATGCACGCTGGAGCCGACCACCGAGCCACTGACCGGTGCCCGTACCACGGTCCGTTCCAGTTGTTTGCCGAGCGCGCGCATGCGCTCGCGTAGGTCGGCGATCTTGGTCTCGACCTCGCGCAGCTCGGTGACAACGTCACTGGTGAATTTGCGCTTAAGCTGGGCGATCTGGATCTCGGTCTCGCCGATCTGGATGCGCGCCGCGGCGATGTCGGACTGGTGCTGGGCGCGCTCGCCCTGCAATTCGGCCGACAGACGCTCGTATTCACGCAACAGGCGCTTGTCGCCGAGCCCTTTGTCGAACAGTTTGACCAGACCCGCGATCTCTTCTTGATAGAGGTCGATGCGCTTGGTCTTGCTCGCGATCAGTGCCTCGAGACCCCGAATCTGCTCCTGGAGCTGGTCGCGACGCTGTTCGAGGACCTGCTGTTCGCCGCGGAGCGAGCGGCGGCGTTCCTCAAAGACGCGCTGCTCGCCAGCGATGGCCTCGGCGAGGCGTGGGTCGTCGTCGGCAGCGAGAAGATCAGGGGGAAAGGGGATGTTGGCGAGGTCGTCGCGCTCGGCGATCAGGCGTGCCTCCTGGGCGCGCAGGGCCAGGAACTGACCGCGCGCGATCTCGAGCTGGGCACTGGCCTCGGTGTCGTCGAGCCGGATCAACACATCGCCCTCGTTGACCCGATCGCCTTCGCGCACCCGGATCTCACTGACGATCCCGCCGTCGAGATGGCGCACGGTCTTGCGTGCCGACTCGACCGCAATGACACCCGGGGCCACGGCGGCCCCCTCGAGCGGAGCCAGCATCGCCCAGGTGGTGAAGCCGCCGAACGCCAACAGCAGGATGAGCAGGCCGATCAGACGCTCGGGCTTGTCGTTGGTCGGGATGGAATCCTCGGTCGCGCCGAGACGACGGGGGGTGACTGTGATGTCCATGGCTGTCTCAACCGGCGGCTTGAGCAGGGAGTGTGCCCGTCGCAGGGCGCGGAACGGCGGTCGGACGGGCAAACTGAGCCAGCACCTGATCGCGTGGACCGAACATCGCGACCTGCCCTTCGCGTATCACCAGGATCTTGTCGACCGAGCCGAGGATGCTGGGGCGGTGGGTAATGATGATGACGGTCGTACCCTCGGACTTGAGCTGGGCGATGGCCTTGACCAGGGCCGATTCACCCTGGTCGTCGAGGTTGGAGTTGGGCTCGTCGAGTACGACCAGTACCGGATTGCCGTACATGGCGCGCGCCAGGGCAATACGTTGACGCTGGCCGCCTGAGAGTACGGCACCGGCGTCGCCGATCGGGGTGTCATAGCCCTTCGGCAGGCGCAGAATCATCTCATGGACCTGGGCACGCTGGGCGGCATCGACCACTTTTTCGGGGTCGATCTCGCCGAAACGGGCGATGTTCTCGCTCACGGTGCCGTCGAACAGCTCGATGTCCTGGGGCAGATAGCCGATATAGGGGCCCAGTTCGTCGCGGTTCCAATGGCTGATGTCGGCACCGCTCAACCGCACCTTGCCGGCGGCCACCGGCCAGATGCCAAGCAGCACGCGCGCCAGGCTCGATTTGCCGGCGGCGCTCGGTCCGATGACACCGATGACCTCGCCGGGCGCGATCTCGAACTGCACACCACGCAACACAGGGATGTTCGACCCGGGCGGCGCGGCTACCACACCCTCGAGTGTGACCCGGCCATCGGGCGCGGGCAGGCTCATGTAGCGCGGACGCTCCGGGATGGCGTGCAGCAGGTCGTGCAGACGCTTGTAGGCCGAGCGCGCGGAAAGAAAGCCCTTCCAGCCGACGATGAGCTGATCGATCGGCGCCATTGCGCGGCCCATGATGATGGAGCCGGCGATCATGACACCCGCGGTGAATTCCTGCCGGATGACCAGATAGGCGCCCAGACCCAGGATTAACGACTGCATGGTAACGCGCAAGACCTTACTGGCATTGGACAGGAAGGCAGCGCGATCGCTGGCCAGGGTCTGGAGCCTGAGGACCTCGCGATGGCGCTCGAACCAACGCCGATGTACGCGCGGCAGCATGCCCATGGCCTCCAGTACCTCGACGTTGCGCAGGTTGCCCCCCAGGTATCCGCGTGCACCGATGGCCAGGGTGTTGGCCTTGGCGAGCGGCTGGCGGGTGGCAAGCTCGTTGGCGAGCGCAAGCCCAAACAGGATGAGGGCCCCGATCACCGAGAACCAACCGAGCCAGGGGTGCATGAGGAAGAGCACGGCGATATAGACCGGTATCCAGGGCACATCGAAGAAGGCAAAGAGACCGTTGCCAGTCAGGAACTGGCGCAGATTGGTGAGGTCCTCGATCGGCTGGACCCCGACACCACGTCCATCACGTAGCTTGGCATCGAAGATGGCGCCGAACAGACGCGGGTTGAGTTGCAGATCCAGACGCGCGCTGGTACGCACCAGGATGCGTGAGCGCATGACATCCAGAAGCCCCATGACCATAAAGAGCCCGATCATTAGGATGGTCAGCATGATGAGGGTCGACTCGCTGCTGCTGGCGAGCACCCGGTCATAGACCTGGAGCATGTAGATGGCCGGCGTCAGCATCAGCAGATTGATGAAGAGACTGAAAAAGCCGGCAAAAAGGAATGAATTGCGGCTCGCCTTGAGGGCTGTACGCAATTCGTCATCCGGGTGATGATTGGGTTTCACGGGTGGGTTGCCGAATGAGATCCTGTGGTCGGTACCATGAAACATCGCCCGGGAGTTTCACAAGACCCGGCGCTTAGCCCCCATCTTGATCACGCAAGGGGTGCGTCTCTGATACCTACTCGGTAAAGAGAGCGCCTGGATTGTACCCCAGACTAGGACCGACGCACCAGTATGCACGGATCGGTGTCGTCGCTGTTCAAGGGCTAATCCCAGTCAAACCTCAGGATGTCCTGATCCTCTAATGAAAATGAAAACGGAGGCGGCGTCCGGGCCGCGGTTTGAGCCGCGTTCGCCCGCAGATCGACCAGCCGCCCGAGCAGCCCGATGTGCTGCATCGCGAGCAGCTGACAATAGACCAGTGGCAGCCCTCCGGCACGGCGCAGTTCGATGAAGTGTGCGTCGGATAGCTGGTTGAGCGCGGATTCGTCGCTTCGAAACAGACCCTGGATCCGGCGTTCATTCTGGCCGACCCTGATCTGGATCGGCCAGGGTTGGATCAATCCCAACTGCGCCAGGAGGTCACAGATCCGGGTCGTATGTTGGCGACCAAGCTCGATCTGCTGTAGAAAGGCGAGGATCTGTCTCAGACCCTCGCTCGGCTCCCCCTTCTCATCAAAGAAGGACTCACCCTGACCGGCCTCGGTCAAGAGACCACTGTCTTCGTCCAGACAGAGCACCTGCTCCCCGGTTTGGGCATAAGCCAGGGCGAAGGGATGACCGCGCAGGGCCGAGGGGATATAGGCGCCGATCCAACGGCCATCGGGGGCGACAAAGAGGTTGGTGGTCGGTTCAAGACCGAGCACGGCCACCGGGACATAGTGCTCATCCTGTCGGATGAAGGCGATCGGCAGCGACATGGCCGCCTTGGGCAGCTCGGACGCGACGAGCGGCACCAAGGCGGTGTGCGCGGCGAAGGCGTAGGAGTCGAGACGTCTCCAGCCCTTACCGGCATGACGGTCGCGGGAGAGAGGGACGAGGTTTGGCATCAAGGTCAGTGCTGATGTTGGTTTCAAGCGCTCGCTTCCAGGGAGCGAGCGGTGCTTTATCCTAACATGACGCGGGGCGCTTACCCGATGGCTTGCCGTCCACCTGAACGGCTGCGGGTGACGCGGACGCCCATGCGGCAGCGCGGTTCTTCCAGGAGACTCTTGCCCGCCGCTCGGTCGCATTCGGACCGCGTCGCCCAAAAGTCCCCGGACGGGACCCTGAGCCATGGGCATGAGCCCTCGCGTTCAGCCAGCTTCGGGGAGGCCAGGATGCGCATCGGCCTGGAACAGCTATCGTGGGATCAGCTCGTACAGGCGAGTCGCACTGCAAAGCGCGAGGGTAAATGCGCATCCAGCCATGCATCGTCTTCTGCCGCCATACACCCGTGCAAGGCCGCACTTTCTCCACCGGCCCCCGTCGCCAGGGGCCGAGGGACTATTAACCCGGCCGCCAAAAAGACGTGGATCGCTCTTGAAGACTTCCCCCGCCAACGCATCCGGTAGGAGCGGCTTTAGCCGCGATTTTGGCGGTTGAGGCGGGAGAGACGCATGAATCGCACCTTACGGCGCTCCTCCATCGTGCTTTGATCAAGGTGCCTTTTCTGGTGCGAAGCCTCAACGGCATCCATCATCCGTGCGACGGCATGAACGCTCTGCCTTACCCCATTGTTGCATAGAACCTGTCAAAGATACTCTATCCCTCCACCTTGACGATTCTTAGAAAAGATTTAGATCGGGACTTCCATGCAAACCCTCTTGGTTACGGGCGGGGCCGGCTTCATCGGCGGCAACTTCGTCCATTACATCCTCGCCCACTCCGAGGTGCGGGTGGTCAACCTCGACCTTCTGACCTACGCTGGCAATCTGGATACCCTCGCCGACCTCTCCGACAATCCGCGTCACATCTTCGTCCAAGGCGACATCGCCGACGGTGCGCTGGTCGGGCGCCTGCTGCGCGAGTATGAGGTCGAGGCCGTGGTCAACTTTGCCGCCGAAAGCCATGTCGATCGTTCGATCGATGGCCCGGCGGCCTTCATCCAGACCAATGTGGTCGGTACCTTCACCCTGCTCGAATGCGCGCGTGACTACTGGTCTAGGCTCGCCCCGGCGGCACGCGCGGCCTTCCGCTTCCTGCACGTCTCGACCGACGAGGTCTATGGCTCGCTCGGCCCGACCGGGCGCTTCACCGAGACGACGCCCTATGCGCCCAACTCGCCCTATGCCGCCTCCAAGGCCGCCTCGGATCACCTGGTGCGCGCTTGGTTCCACACCTATGGGCTGCCGGCGCTCATCACCAACTGTTCCAACAACTACGGCCCCTATCAGTTCCCCGAGAAGCTGATCCCGCTGATGATCCTCAAGGCCCAGGCCGGTGAGCCGCTGCCGATCTATGGCGACGGGGGCAATGTGCGCGACTGGCTGTTTGTGGGCGATCACTGCCGTGCCCTTGCGCGCGTGCTGGAGACCGGGACGCCCGGAGAGGTCTACAACATCGGCGGCAACAGCGAGCGGACCAATCTCGAGGTCGTCGATACCCTGTGCGCCCTACTCGATGAGCGTCTGCCCGACTCGCCATACCGTCCGCATGCCCAACTCAAGACCTTTGTCCCTGACCGGCCCGGGCACGACCGTCGCTATGCCATCGACGCCGGCAAGATCCGGCGTGAACTGGGTTGGGAACCGACCGAGACCTTCGAGTCCGGGCTTGCACGTACGGTCGATTGGTATCTGACCCATCGCGACTGGTGCCGGCAGGTGATGGAGGGCCGCTATCGCGGCGAGCGCCTGGGTCGGGGGGGTGTCTAGAATGACACAGATGACACGCAAGGGGATCATCCTCGCCGGCGGCTCGGGCACCCGGCTCTATCCAGTGACCCGGGCGTTCAGCAAGCAGCTGTTGCCGGTCTATGACAAGCCGATGATCTACTATCCGCTCGCGACCCTGATGCTGGCCGGGATGCGCGAGATCCTGATCATCACCACCCCCCATGACGCCCCCCTGTTCCAGACGCTGCTCGGCGACGGGTCGCAGTGGGGGCTTGCCCTTAGCTATGCCGTCCAGCCTGAGCCGGGCGGATTGGCCCAGGCCTTTCTGATCGGGCGGGCCTTTCTGGCCGGGGCGCCCTCCTGTCTGATCCTGGGCGACAACATCTTCTACGGCCATGGACTGGTCGAGCAGCTCAAGGAGGCCGCGGCGCATAAGACCGGCGCGACCGTGTTCGGCTACTATGTCTCCGACCCTGAACGCTATGGCGTGGCCGAGTTCGACGCCTCGGGGCGGGTGCTCGGCATCGAGGAAAAGCCGCGCCATCCCAAGTCCAACTGGGCCGTGACCGGACTCTATTTCTACGACGGGCGCGCCCCGGACCTGGCGGCTGAGCTCAGACCCTCGGCGCGCGGCGAACTCGAGATCACGGATCTCAACAACCGTTATCTCAGCGAGGGCGCCTTGTCCCTGATCCGCATCGGTCGCGGCATCGCCTGGCTCGATACCGGGACCCACGACTCCTTGATGGAGGCTGCACACTTCATCGAGACCATCGAGAAACGTCAGGGTCTCAAGATCTGCTGCCCAGAAGAGATCGCCTATGCGAACGGCTGGATCGATGCCGAGCGGCTGCGCGCCCTGGGCGAGTCCTTGGGCAAGAGCAGCTACGGCCAGTATCTGCTGAGCCTGTTACAGCGGGGGCAGATCTGATGAACGTCATCGCGACCGCCATCCCCGGCGTGCTCATCCTAGAACCCAGGGTCTGGGGCGACGAGCGCGGCTATTTTCTGGAGCTTTATCGCGCCAACGGGTATGCCGAACTCGGTATCCCGACACCGCTGGTCCAGGACAACCTGTCATTCTCGCGGCGCGGCGTCCTGCGCGGGCTGCACGTCCAGCATCCGCGCGCCCAGGGCAAGCTGGTCCAGGTGTTGGCCGGCGAGGTGTTCGACGTGGCGGTAGACATCCGGCGTGGCTCGCCCCATTTCGGACACTGGGTGGGCGTGAGGCTCTCGGGTGAGAACAAACGCCAATTGTGGATCCCGCCTGGGTTTGCCCACGGCTTTCTCGTCACCGGCGAGAGCGCGCTCTTCGTCTACAAGAACACCGACTATTACAGCCCGGAGACCGAGTTCAGCCTGCGTTGGGACGACCCGGATCTGGGCATCGACTGGCCGCTCGCCGGGGTGACCCCCGAGCTGTCGGCCAAGGATCGCGACGCGGCCTGTCTGCGCGACATCCCGCTCGATCGGCTCCCCAGCCTGGAGGATTATCCATGACCCCCAAGATTCAGGCCGACCGCCGGCCCACACTCCTGCTGATCGGCGCCAATGGTCAGGTCGGTTGGGAACTGCGCCGCACGCTTGCCAGCGTCGGCGAGGTGATCGCCGCCTCACTGGAGGGCGAGTATGGCCCGACTATCGATCTGATGGACCCCCAGGCCCTGGCCCGTCTGATCGAGGACAGCCGTCCGGACGCCCTGATCAACGCGGCGGCCTACACCGCGGTCGACAAGGCCGAGCGCGACCGCGCCACCGCCCAGCGCGTCAATGCCGAGGCGGTCGGCGAGATGGGTGCGCTCCTGGCCGAGCGCGGCACCCCGATCATCCATTACTCGACCGATTTCGTGTTCTCTGGCACCCTAGGCCGCCCCTATACCGAGGACGACCAACCGGACCCGCTCAATGTCTATGGTGAAACCAAGCTCGATGGCGAGCGCGCCTTGCGCGACTCGGGCGCCCGGGCCTTGATCTTCCGCACCAGTTGGGTCTATGGGGCGCGGGGTCAGAACTTTCTGCTCACCATGCGCCGGCTGTTCCAAGAACGCGAGGAACTGCGGGTGGTGGACGACCAGATCGGTTCACCGACCTGGAGCCGGATGCTGGCCGAGGTCACGGCCCAGGTGCTCTATCGCGTGCTGAGCGGCGACCTGGATCTGGATCGGATCGGCGGTCTCTATCACCTGACCGGCAGTGGTCAGATCAGTTGGTACGGCTTCGCCCAGGCCATCCTGGAGGCGACTGGTGCCCGGACCCGACTCATCCCCATCCCCTCGTCCGAATATCAGGCCCCGGCCAGGCGCCCGGCCTTCTCGGTCCTCGACAATACCCGTTTTGAGGAGACCTTCGGGCTCAGGATGCCGGATTGGCGTCTGTCGCTGGCCCAGTGCCTCGAAGAGCTCTAGGCGCCGCCACCTCCGGTCCAGTACTTCCTCTCGCAGCGCATGCGGCAACACGCTTGCCCGTCCCCTCTCCCGCGGGCGGGAGATGGCCGGGGTGAGGGTGTCAAACCGACCACAGGCTTTCCGCGGGTGGATAGACGCCCTCATCCCAACCCTTCTCCCGCCGGCGGGAGAAGGGCTTGCTCAGATGGCCGGCGGCGGCACATCCTGAAAATCACGGATCCTCAGCCCAGGCGTGCCGCCGAAGGCGGCCTCTGCAAGGGTTGGCTCCAGGGCAGCGGCGGCCTCGATCATCTGTTCGAGGGGGCGGTCTTCTCCAACTTGTCTGGAACAGATCGAGCCGTGCACCAGCGTGATCCCCTCCTCAAGCCCTGCGCTGACGGATGAAGCGCTCCAGCAGCGCGTGCGTCGAGGCGTCGTGATTGGACGTGACCTTACCGGACTGGATCTCGGCCAGGATGACGTTGGCCAGCTGTTTGCCAAGCTCCACCCCCCATTGGTCGAACGAATTGATGCCCCAGACCACGCCTTGGGTGAAGATGCGATGTTCATAGAGGGCGATCAGGGCGCCGAGCGTATGCGGGGTGAGGCGCTCCATCAGTAGGGTATTGGTCGGGCGGTTGCCCGGAAAGGTGCGATGCTGGGCCAGCCAGCGCGCCCGCTCTTCGTCCATGCCAGCGGCGAGGAGCTCGTTCAGGGCCTCGTCATAGGTGCGACCGCGCATCAGGGCCTCGGTCTGGGCAAAAAAGTTGGCCATGAGCTTGAGGTGATGATCGCCGAGTTCATGGTGGCTATGGACCGCACCGATAAAGTCGGCTGGGATGAGCTGCGTGCCCTGATGGATGAGCTGATAAAAGGCATGCTGACCGTCGGTGCCCGGCTCGCCCCAGACCACAGGCCCAGTGGCATACTGGACGGCCAGGCCTTCGCGCGTCACCCCCTTGCCGTTGCTCTCCATGTCGAGCTGCTGCAGATAGGCCGGGAAATAGCGTAATGATTGGTCATAGGGCAGAATGGAGTGGGTCCGCGCCCCGGCAAAGTTGGTATGCCAGATCCCGATCAGGCCCAGCAGCACTGGCATGTTTTCCCGCAACTCGGCGCTGCGAAAATGCTCGTCCATGGCGTGCGCCCCTTCCAAGAGCTCGATGAAGCGGTCGAAGCCGACGGCGAGCGCGATCGGCAACCCGATCGCCGACCAGAGTGAGTAACGCCCCCCAACCCAGTCCCAGAATTCGAACATATTGGCCGGATCGATCCCGAAGGCGGCGACCTTCTCGGCATTGGTCGAGACCGCGACGAAATGGCGCGCCACCGACGACGAATCCACAAGCGCGGTGAGCAGCCAGTCGCGGGCACTCCCGGCATTGGTCAGGGTCTCCTGGGTGCTGAAGGTCTTGGAGGCGACGATGAAGAGGGTGCGAGCCGGATTCAGCCCGCGCAGGGTCTCGACCAGATGGGTGCCATCGATGTTGGAGACAAAGTGCACCCGCAGGTTCTCGCTCTGATAGGGCGCAAGCGCCGTGCACACCATCTTGGGTCCAAGGTTGGAACCCCCGATACCGATGTTGACCACATCCGTGATGCGCTCGCCGGTATGGCCGCGCCAGTCGCCCGAGCGCACCCGCCCGACGAAGGTCTCCATCCGCGTCAGCACGCCTTTGACCTGGGGCATCACGTCCTCGCCCTCGACCTGGATCGGGCGCGTGGAACGGTTGCGCAGCGCAATGTGCAATACGGCGCGCCCCTCGGTGGTGTTGATCGGCTCACCGGCGAACATCCGGTCGATCCAACCCCGGAGATCCACCGCCTCGGCCAGCTCGATCAGCAGGTCCAGGGTCTCCTGGGTGATGAGATTCTTCGAGTAATCCAGATACAGCCCTGCCGCCGCCAGGCTCATGGCCGCCGCGCGCTTGGGATCAGCGTCGAACAGGGCGCGCAGGTGCTGGCCGCGCATCGACTCCCAATGCCGTTGGAGCGCCTGCCACTGGGGTGTCTGGTTCACGAGCACGGGCGACATAAGGGTTCGAGCCTCCTCAAATCGGGGATCACGGGATGGAGGCGCATTTGACCATATTCGCGCGCAATTCTCAGCTATCGCCTCAGCTCATGGACGGTCAAGGTGCTGAATGCGGCGTTGCCGATTGTGCGGATTCTTCAGCCTGCGGGTCTTTTCCACCAGGTGGTGGGTGGAGAGATTGTTGTTGTAGCGCGGCACCAGATGCAGCGGAACCCAGATGACCTCGTGAGACTCATCGTTGCCCGGGATGGGCAGGCGGTCGTCGATCTCGATCACCTGAATCCGTGTTCGTTTGTCATAGATCAAGCATAACTTTTTGATTATTTGCGAGAATACTGCATCGCAACTCTTCACCCAACTGAACATGCCGAA
>JGI24187J35170_1000262_pt1 | contig 23646 bp, 17 predicted proteins | sample YNPBryBLVA2012_FD_35170 | JGI IMG/M metagenome (IMG submission 35170)
CACCCGCGGGAGGGTCTGGGAGGGCGCAGCCCTCCCAGGAACACCCTATGGTCATCCCATCGGGGTGCGGCGCAGCCGCATGGATGGCTAACGTGAACATANGCCCTCGGCGAGGGGGGTGGGGAAACCGGGTTTCCCCACGCCCCCGCCCCGCAGGGGGATGGGGAAACCCGGTTTCCCCATGCCCCCCCGCGGGAGGGTTTGGGAGGGCGCAGCCCTCCCAGGAACACCCTATGGTCATCCCGTCGGGGTGCGGCGCAGCCGCATGGACGGCTGGTGTGAACAGGTACATACCTTGTAACTGTCCACACCTGGGAGGCGGGAGGGTGAGGTTCCGGTGCGGCCAGCCCCACGTTGACGTAGCCCCGACTTCCCGCCTCGCAGGCGCCCGTATCCTTCTGGCCCGCGCAGCGGTACATACAGCGAAGTATCCGCGCTTACCAGAGGAGTCTCCACCTATGAGCGACCGCGTTCTCTCCACCGCCATCGCCCGCGACGCCATCAGCGCCTTCCAGCGCATCGTCACCGGCCCGCTGCTCCAGCAGATCAGCGAGTTGAACACCCAGGGCCAGATTCTCAGCGAACCGAGCAACTGGGATGGGCGCCTGGCCGCCGAGTTTCGCGCCCGCTGGGCCGACACCCACCAGAAGCTGATCAGCACCCAGCAGGCCCTTGAGGAACTGCGCCGCCAGATCCAGCAGATCAACCAGAACATCATGCAGGCCGGCGGCAATATGTAGCGCTGGCGGCTGGCCGCGCGGGTCCGACGCGAGCGAGCGCGCTGGCAGCAAGACCCGCGCGGCCCATTTCCCCCGGCAATGCCGCCCGTGGACTGCGAACAGGTACGCAAAACCGTACCTGTTCACACCGGGGATAACGCCCGCGCCTGGGAGCGCGGGCGTCCCGCCCGCGTCGCGTCTCCATGGGCAAGTTGCCCGCGCTCCCGGGAGACATGTGAACACATACGCAAAACCATAGTTTTGACTGTGAGCATATCGTACCGGGCACAGCGAAGCAGCGCCCATCCCCGCGCCACCGGCGCGCCCCGGGACCGCTGACAGTGCCCGCGCCACGAGGANCCTGGCCATGACCATCAGTTCGGCGCGTCCCGCGGCGCTCACACGCTACGCCCGCGCCACCGATGCCTCTGCCACGAGGCTTGAGAACGAGGCCCATCGCCTCGCCGGGATCCTGTCCCACTTTGCCGCGCGTTGCACCGAGTATCGCGTATCCGCAACCGACGGACTGGCCGGCCGTCTATCGGTTGCGGCCCGTGACCAGGCTTCCCTGGCCACGTGGACGGTTGAGGTGGCCCGCGCCTTCACTGTCGCCGACACGCGCGCCGCGGCCGCGGCGACCCTTCGCGCCCAGGTCATCCGCTGGATGTGCGACCACCGCGTCCATATGTCGCTTCCAGCCGGGCTTGGACAACTGATCGAACTGGTTCGCCGCCGGCCCGAACTGGCCGGCGAGGTCTGGAACGGCATTGCCCTGATGCTTGACTATCATCTCGCCGAAATCGAGCGCGTTATGCAGGTGCATGGTCCTGCCTGGACCACGCAGATCCCCTCCCTGGTCGCAAGAATGGGTCCCTCGCTGGCGCTTATGGGCATGCTCGCCGGGGGCACAGTAGTTGCCAGTGACGCGACACGCTGGATGGCCCAACCGATCACCTCGCCCGCGGATGTTTTTGAACTGGCGCACAGCAGTGTCTGGGGCCTGATGTACCGGCCGGTCGATGAGGGACGCATGCGTTCGATCACCGCGCGGCTCGACCGCATCCACCTGGCGGTCTGCGGCACGCTGGGCACGTGCTCGCACCCTCGTCCGCCCGAGTTTGCCGAACCGCTCCTCGACCCCGCGCGGGGTATTCTCGACGTGCCGCTGGAAGCGATGTACGACCCCGGTACGGTGCGCCATCGCGGCGCCGATGGCCGGCTCTACATCAGCCCCCAGGCGCTGATGTACGGCGAGCACAGCCTGATCGGCTCCTACTCCGGTGAGCAGGTGCGCCTGGCGCGCGTGGGGGCTCACGAGTACGCCTTCGGCATCTCCGGGCTGGACGTTGCCAATGCCCAGGGGCCGAACAACTTTTACGCCGTCGCGCTGACCTCGCAGGGTAACGCGAGCAGCGAAAACCGATACTTTGCCTACGTCAGGGAGCAACTCCTCGGCCATCTCGAGCGGCTGCCCGAGGGCAGCACCCTGCACCTGGCCGGTCACAGCATGGGCGGCGGCATGGTCATGCTCGCGCTCAACGACCCCGAGGTGCAGCAGCGCCTGCGGGAGGGCAACTTCACCGTCGGCTCGGTGACCACCTTTGGCGCAGTGCGCCCCAACCGCCCGCGGGTCAATGACGTGCCGCCGGAAACGCCGAGCACCCTCGCCGGGCCGCTCTTTGCCGATACGGTCGTGAACCATTACGTGGACACCGACGACGCCCTGGCGCTCAACGTCGGCGCGGGCCACGATCCGGGACGCTTCGCCAACGTGCATCTCCTCGACGACCGCGACATTGACGACCCGCGGGTCGCCCATCTCTCCTATGACACCAGCAGCTACCGCGGGCTGCCGGCGGCGGCGCAGGTGCTGCCCTTCGCCATCGATCCCGCCTATCACGAGGTGTACGCGCCAATCCCGCCCGCCAGGCCCCCGGCGCCATCACCCTGTGGAAACTAACGTGAACATGGGGGAACCCGGGTTCCCTCATCCCCCCGCCCGCAGGAGGGTNTGGGAGGGCGCAGCCCTCGAGCGGCAGGATGGGGGAACCCGGTTCCCCCATCCCCCCGCCCGCAGGAGGGTTTGGGAGGGCGCAGCCCTCCCAGGAACAACCTATGTTCGTGCTGTTCGTGTGCGGCGCAGCCGCATGGACGACTGACTCGGAAATGTTAGCAGAAAGGCCGCGCCGCGCGCAGCGCCTTAGTTGCAAGGTATTGGCTCTGAACCGGGAGATCGCTGATGTCACAGGATATCTGGCAAGATGTGCGCTGGGACCACGGCGCCGCCGCTGAGGCCGTGGCAGCGCTGCAACGCGCCGCCGGCGAGATCGACCGCTCGCTCGCCGAGATCGGGCAGACCAGCCGCGAAGCCGCGACTGACTGGCTCGGCCCGCACCGCCAGCACTTCGATAGCTGGCGCGGTCGCGTGCAGACCGAGTTAAGCTCCATCGCCGCGGCGTGTCGCCAGGCCGCCGCCGCCGTGCAACAGGCCAGCGCCCGCGCCCAGGAGGAGCAGGCGCGGCGCGAACGCGAACGCGAGGAACACTATCGCCGCGAACGTGAGGAGCAGTCCCGCCGCGAACGTGCCGGCGCTCGACGGGTATAAGAGCGCATCTCAAAACGATTGGCAGACGCCTGGAGGAACGTGGGGAAACCCGGTTTCCCCACGTTCCTGCCGGTCTGGACGCGGGACGCCAACCGCCTTCAGGCGCGCCGTGCCTGATCCGCAAGCTAACATTCGCTATCCGCAATCGCAGCAGGGAGGCCAGGTGCGCGATCACACCTTCAACCGTCCGCCGCGCATACGCCCGCACTGGGCCGCCGAGCGCGTGGAACTGCCCGAACCGCCAGCGCCCCTCGAACCGACGCCGACCGACTGGGCGCAACTGGTGCTGCCCCTGGCGGGCGCGGGAATCTTCGCCAGCGCCGCCAGCCTCGGCGGTGGCAACCCGTTCCTGGTCGGGTTGCCCAGTGGCGCCCTGGCGCTGATGGGGATCGGCGCGGCGCTTGCCAATCGCCGCGCTGCCGCGCGCCGCGCCGCCGCCCAGTATGCCGAACGGCGCGCCTACTTCGAGGACCGCCTGGAAAGCCAGCGCGCCCGGCTGCGGCGCCTCTACGACCAGGAGCGCGGCGCGCGGCTCTACCTCTGGCCCGATCCAGGCGAACTGTTGCTGATCGCCGGCGTCACCGGCGGCGGCGCGCCCGAGCCGCGCCTCTGGGAACGCCGCCCGGATGACGATGACTTCCTCGACCTGCGGGTGGGCAGCGGCAATCTCCCCGCCGCAAGTCAGGCGCACGTGCCGCCTCCCACTTCCACCAGCCCCGTGGACCAGCGGCTGCTCCGCATTGCCGCCGAACACGCCACCTTGCGCCAGACGCCCATCAGTGTGCCCCTCGCCACGCTTGGCTCCCTCGGTCTCGCCGGGCCGCGCCCGGCGGTCCTGGCCCTGGCCCGCGCGCTGCTCTGGCAGGCAGTCGTGCTCCATGCCCCCGGCGATCTGCGCCTGGCCGCTCTCTACCCGCCCGCGAGCGCCGCCGAGTGGGAGTGGCTGCGCTGGCTTCCGCACACAACACCGCTCAACAATGACCCTTCGCCGGGTCTGCGCATGCTCGCCGGCCNCCCCGAAGTCGCCGAGCGCCTCACCAGCGACCTGCTCGACCAGCTCAGCCGGCGCAGGGAGCGGGCCGCGCGCCCTGACGCCGCTCCGCCCACCCCGCGCATCCTGGCCCTGGTTGACGGCGACGAGCTTCCCCGGACCTTCACGGCCATCACCGAACTGCTGCGCCACGGCGGGCCGCTGGGCATCACCACGCTGCTGCTGGTTCCCACCTGGTCCACGCTCCCCGAGTCCTGCGCGGCAATGCTCGAACTGGAAGCCCACGGCGCCCGCTGGACCCGCGCGGGCGATCAGTGGCCCCGCGAGCGGTTTTCGCCCGACCAGGCCGATCTCGCGGCCAGCGATCACCTCGCGCGCCACCTGGCCGGTGTGCGGCTGGTGGAAAGCGGCGGCGCGCAGGACGTGCCCCGCGCGGTCCGGCTCTTCGAACTGCTCGGGGTGAGCGCAGCCGCCGATCTGGCGCCGCCGCGCTGGTGGAATGAACTGCCCGCCACCGCCTGGCGCGCCGATGTGCCCATCGGCGCCGGGGCCGATGGGCAACCCATCTGCCTCGACCTGAACGAGAGCCGCCACGGCCCCCACGGGATCATCGCCGGGGCGACCGGCGCGGGCAAGAGCGTGCTGCTGCAGAGCATAATCGCCGCCCTGGCCACGACCCATCCCCCTGAGCGTCTGCAACTGCTACTGATTGACTTCAAGGGAGGCGCCACCCTGATGCCCTTCGCCGCCCTGCCCCACTGCGCCGGGCTGGTGACCGACCTGGAAGGGCGCCTGGCCGAACGGGCCATGACGGCGATCAAGAGCGAACTGCGCCGGCGCAAGGAGGTGCTCAAGAGCGTGGCAACCGCCCACGGCGCCCGCGTCGAGAACATCGGCGACTACCGCGCCATGGCCGCCCGTGCCGGTTTGCCGCCGCTGCCCAACCTGCTGATCGTCGTGGACGAGTTCGACGAACTGGCGCGCACCTATCCGGGCTTTGTAGCCGAGTTGATCCGCGTCGTGAAGCAGGGCCGTTCCCTGGGAGNGCACCTGCTTCTGGCAACCCAGCAACCCGCGCGAGCCGTCTCCGACGAAATCCGCAGCCAGCTCACCTTCTTCATCGCTCTGCGCCTCGGCAGCGCCGAGGACAGCCGCGAGATGCTGCTCAAACCCGACGCCGCCTTCCTCCCCACCGATCTGCCGGGGCGGGCCTTTTTCCGCGTCGGCGCCGAGACACGGCTGATGCAGGTGGCCCAGGTCACCACGCCACACCGCGCCGGCAGCGCCGCTCGCGCCGCAGGGCCGCGGGTGAGCTTCCTGCGCGATGGGCGTGAACAGCCGGTCACCGTCGCTCACGATCCGCTTCCCGACCGGCAGGAGAGCGATCTCGACGTTCTGGTGCGCGCCCTGCGCGAGGCCGCCGAGGCGCGCGCGCCCACCCTTGCCGGCTGGCAACCGCCGCGGATCTGGCAGCCACCGCTCCCCACGCGGCTGCCTCTCGCCGCCCTCGGTGAGCGCGCGGCCGGGGAGTGGCGCGAACCTCCCGCCGGGCCGGCCTGGCTCCGCCAGGCCATCGGCCTGCTCGATCTGCCGCAGGAGAGCCGGCGCGAGCCCTTTACCGTCAGTCTGGCCGATGGTCACCTGGTAGCGATTGGCGCGCCCGGCAGCGGCAAGACCACGCTGCTGCGGGCCCTGGTGTTCGGCCTGGCCCTGTCGCACGCGCCCGACGACCTCTGGTGCTATTTGATTGACGCCGGCGGGCAGGGCCTCGGCCCCCTGGCCGGCCTGCCGCACGTCGGGGCGCACATCCAGGCCCGCGAACGCGAACGGGTGCGCCGCCTGATGCGTATGCTCGACGCGACCATCCGCGAACGGCAAGAGGTGCTGCGGGCCGCCGACGCCACCGATCTGCCGGCCCTGCGCGCCAGCGGCAGACGCCTTCCGGCCGTGCTGGTGGTGATTGATAAAATTGCCGTGCTGCGCGAAGAGTTCCGCGATGGTCACGGCGGCGACGAGATTATTGACGATCTGATTCGCATCGCGCGCCTGGGCCGGCCCTTCGGCGTGCATCTCGCCCTGAGCGCCGATCGCGCGCCCGATCTCACCTACCGGCTGCTTTCGCTCATGGAGACGCGTATCGCCCTGCGCCTGCCGGAGTTGCACGACTACACCGATCTGCTCGGCGCGCGGGTAAGCGCGCCGATCCCCCAGCACCTGCCGGGGCGCGCGCTCGTCGCACACCCCGACTACGGCCCGCTCGACCTGCACATCGCCCTGCCGGGACTCGAGAGCGAGGGCGCCGCGAGCGATACGGCCGAGGAACGTCCCGGCGCATTGGATGCCGAACTGGCGGTCGAACTGCGCCGGCAGGCGGCGCGGTTGAGCGCCGTCTGGCGGGAACGGGGCGCCAGCACCGGCGCGGGGCCGGCGCCGATCGAACTGTTGCCCGAATGTCTGAGCCTTGCGTCGCTACAGGACGTAGCAACTCCCGCGTCTGGCAACGCTCTGAGCGCACCAATCGGGCGCGAGAGCCTGACCATGGGCCTGGCCTGGCTCCACCTGAGCCAGGAAACGCCCCACGCGCTGATCATCGGCCCGCGCCGCAGCGGCAAGACGGGCGCCCTGCTCTGTGCCGCCTGCGCCCTCGTCAACCGCTATGGCCCTGAACAGATGCAACTGTTCGTGCTCGACGGGCCGCGCGGGGGGCTACGGCCACTGCGCGCGCTGCCCCACACCACGATCTACGCGGACGATGAGGCCGGCGCCGCCACGCTCCGCGCCCGCCTCCTGGCTGCCCGCACCGGCGCGCTCCCCCTCCGCCGGGNCGTGCTGGTTGACGACTACACCCTCTGCCGTGAGCGCATGCGCGCCCAGTTGACCCAGAGCTTCGGCGACGAGCCCAACCTGCACGAACTGCTCTGCGAGATGGCCCAGGTCGGCGGGCAGCACGGCGAACATCTGCTGGTCGCCGCCGGCGTCACCTACGCCGACGATAACCTCCTGCGCGCCCTCGACGCCGGCCGCACCGGTCTGTTGCTCTGGCCCGGACGCTACGATCCCGGCACGCGCCTGCTGGGGGTCGCCCTGCCCCTGGCCGACCAGCGCGACAGCGACCATCCACCCGGAAGGGCGCTGCTAGTACGCGACGAAGAGCGGGATCTGGTGCAACTCGCCCAGGCCGATACCGCCTGGCCCTCCTCGGGGGGCTGCGCCCCCCCGGAGCTTCATGGGCAGGAGGAGGCGGAATGTGGCGTTCCGCATTCCCCTCCAACCGGCCCTTGCTGCAACGAGACTGCTCGCTGAAAGAGAGGCTCGCAGGGGCGCGGGAAGGCTGCGCCTCCCCGCGCGCCCCCGTTCCGCCCGCGGCGGCAGACCCTTGCTGGCTGCGCCAGGGCGCGCACCCGCCGCGGGCAGACCAACGGGATCGCCGAGGGCCAGGCTCGCCACGCCTCCCCCGCACAGCGCAACGATGTCTAATGCCAGAGCGTCATAGAGACGCCGCAGGCTTGTGAACGCTGGAGCGATTCCTGTTGCATTGAGCGGCAATCTACAATCCGCAATCTAAAATCTAAAATGGTATAAGGTGACGGAACGATGACCCGACAACACCAGGAGATGCTGACCGTAACCCTGCACTGGCTCATCGGCGACAGGGAGCAGACCACGACGATCGTCTGCGAGGACAGCCCTCCCGAAACGCTGCTCCCGCTCCTGATTGATGGCTGCGGCCTGCCGGTTCGGAACGAGCGGGGGGACCCGATCGCCTACACCCTGCGGCTGGCCTCACCGGCGGGCCGGTTACTGCGCCCGGCTGAAAGCGCCAGCGCGCAGGGCGTGCGTTCGGGCAGCCATCTGTGGTTGACCGAGGGTAGCCGTGCCACGCCACGGCGCTGCTTGCTCGGACTTCCCGATGGCAGCGAAGTAGCCCTCCCCCCACGCGGCGTCACCCTGAGCCGGGCCTGGCTGCTGCAAGCCCTGGCACTGCTGAACCTCGACACGTACCACCGCGAACTGGACCTGCTGGAACAGCGCCGCTCCCTCTATCGCTACGTGTCTAACCGTCCCCACTGCCTCATCGCTCCCATCGAGACCGGCCCCTGGAGCGTCTCGACCGGGCGCACCGACGTGGCAACCCTGCTCAACGGCATGCGCATCGCTCCGGGCGCATCCGAACCTCTGCGTGACGGCGACATCCTGACGCTCGGCGAGGAGGGGTTGAGCCTGTCCATCACCCTGATCGGCGACATCGCCGCGTAGGGCGAACCGTCCAGACCCTCACGCCGGCAGGGGCGTGGGGAAACCAGGTTTCCCTCCACCCCTCGCCGAGGGCGTATGTTCACGTCAGGCCCCATGCGCGAGGCGCACAACGCCCGATGAACATGGCCTGGGAGCGCGGGCGTGACGCCTACGCCACGGCTCCGCGGGCACGGCGCCGGCCCCCTCCCTGACCCTCCTCCCACTGGGGGCGGGCACCCGGCTCCTCCCCCCAGCGGGGGGAGGCTGGGAGGGGGGCAGCACGCGGCGAACGATAGTCACCTCAGCCGTCCATGCGGCTCCGCCGCACACCGACAGCCCTCCATGCGGCTCCGCCGCACACCGACAGCCCTCCATGCGGCTCGCGCCGCACACCGACGGGATGAAAAAAGGTTCTTTTTGGGAGGGCTGCGCCCTCCCAACCCCTCCTGCGGGCGGGCTGCGCCCTCATCCTCCCGCGGGCAGGGGCGTGGGGAAACCTGGTTTCCCCACACCCCTGCTCCAGCGGCCTATGTTCACGTCAGCCGTCCATGCGGCTACGCCGCACACCGACGGGATGAACATACTTCTTGGGAGGGCTACGCCCTCCCAAACCCTCCCGCGGGTGGGGGAATGGGGAAACCAGGTTTCCCCATTCCCCTGCCCCAGCAGCTTATTTTCACGTTAGGGCGAAAGAGGGTTCGCCTCCTACTCCTACCGCGCCCGGAACACCACGGCGGCGCGCTGATCCGGCGCGCCGTTCACGTATACGGTGGTGGTGGCGCCGCCAACATTGCCTGTCTGGGGCGTCCAGAAGAGCACGACGCTCCAGGTCGAGGCCCCCAGGCCACAGCGCCCGGCATAACCGCTGGCATCGGTCTGGTTCTGGTAACTGTGGTCGCCGTTGTTGATGCCCAGGACGGCCCCGGCAATTGGCCCGCCGGGGCCAAGGACCTGAATATCAATGCACGAGGCGAACTGACCACTGTTGCCGCTGCCATCGAAGCTTTTGCGTTGCGCGACGCCGAAGGCGCCGCTGGATCGCGCCGGGGGACGGGGGGCAGCGGTTGGACGGCGTGGAGGGAGAGCCGCTGGCGTCGGCGTGGCGGGGGCGGTGGCAGCGACGGGCGGGTTCAGCTTGCGTGCCAGGCGCTCCAGACAAGACCGGGCCGCATCACTCGTCTGGAGCGCCATGGCCCGCTCGCAGAACCGAAGCCCTTCCTGCCAGCGGGCCGCGGCGCCGTCATCCGCGGCAGTATCGCCGGCCTGCTCGAACACGCTCGCGGCGGCGAGCAAGCCGGTCGCTGCAATCTGCTCCGCGCCGGGCAGGCGCGGCTCGGTGACGGCGGCCGCGCTAGCCCGCCCGGCCAGCGCGCGGGCCATGTCGAGCGCGGAAGGGTCCTCGGCGATCGGCTCATGCGCCAGGACGGCCAGCCGCAGATCCTCGACGGCCAGGAGCGTAACCAGCGCGCCCTCCAGAGCAAGCAATTCGTCGCGCAGCGCCGGCTCGTCCGGGCGGAGGGCCAGGGCCAGGCCCACCTGGTCGAGGGCTGCGCGGAGCGCTCGCGCTTCACTGGGGGCGGCGGCGATGGCCTCGCGAGCCAGACCCATCCGCGCGCGCGCCAGCAACTCCACGCGCGCCGCATCCACCGGAGCGCCGAGCATCTCCACGATGGCGGCGTGGTCGCCGCGCTCCAGGGCGGCCCGGGCATCGCGGAGCGCGGCAACCTCCACCGGCGTAGCCGGATCGCTCGGGGAAGGCGTGGCAACCGGCCCCGCCGGCTCTGCGCAGGCTGCCAATGCGACGGTCAGCACAACCACGGCGATCAGCTTGCATACGCGCACCATGGGAGATCCTTTCGTGGCTGGCAGGGGCGTGGGGAAACCCGGTTTCCTCACGCCCCTGCTACCAGTTGTCGTTTTGAAATGGTCTTTTAGGTTTTGCTGCGTGATTGAGGGGACGCTACGCCTGCCCCCGCCCTTCGCAAACAGGGGAGAGGTGGAGGGGTTATGGTCTTTGAGAAATTCATCCGGCATATCGGGCTGGCCGTGGGGCTGAAGCCCTCGGCTATGGGATGCGAAGCCCGCCTGCGCGGGCTATAGCGGATTATGTATTCAAAGACCATCACCCCTCCAAAAGCCCGCCGCGACGACGTCTCGGCGGAACATGGGGGTGATCGGTCGGGTCACGGCGCGGCGCCATCATCTGCCGGGGCCGCGACCTGCACACAGAAACGCACCTGGGGGCCGACGCGCACCATCTCCCCCGGTTCAAGCGGTTCGGGCGCGCCCGGCGTCAATCGCCGCCCTGGCTCGCCAACCAGGGTGCCGTTGGTGCTCTCCATGTCGGTGATCTCCAGACGATCGCCGATCAACGCGAGGCGAGCGTGTAGCCCCGAAACCCAGCCACTGGCAATGCAGACGTCGCAACCGGGATCGCGCCCCACAGTAATCTGGCGGCTGCGCACGGGCCACACCCGGCGCTCACGGCCGTCCCAGACTACTACCTCCAGCGCCGGCAAGGCGCCGGTCACACGCCGCGCGGTCGTCACAGCGCCCGGGGCGCGGTAGCGCCTGGTGCTGTCCGCTGAGTGTTCAGGAGCGCCGGAGGGCGACCGGCGCCAGCGGATGACCGCCATCGCTCCCACGACCAGCGGCAAGGCCCCCAATCCCACCCACCAGACGGGGAAGGCTTGGTCGGCGGCCGGGAGGTCAAAGGTTGCTGTGGCGGGCGCGCCGCAGCCGGTCAGGGTGAGTTCGTGTTTGCCAGGAGTCAGGCGTTCCGTGTCCACTCGCACCTGGAGCGGCGCGGTCGCCTCCAACCAGTCGGCGAGGCGCTGGTCAACGGTCATGCTCCGTGTGGGGAGCGCCGCGCTGTCGGCGGCGGCATAGGCCAGGTAGAGCGCGCCCAGGTCGGTTGCCAGGGGCGCAAGAGGGCCGCGCGCCTCCACGCCGGTGGCCCCCAGGTCCACCACGGCCGCCGCCAGATCGGCCGGCGGCGGCAGGCCGGCGTCAGCGGGGGCGCTGGCGGCAAAGAGCGCCAGCGCCCGCGGCCCCACCGGGGCCTCTGCCAGCGCCTCGACGGCCAGCCGCAGCGCCTGGCCCAGGGCGGGCGGCTGTTCACCGAGAGGACGGGGGGCGGCAACGAGCGCGCCGAGGGCCCGCCGCGCGGCCACCCCATCAGCGCTAAGCGGCAACGCAACCCGCGCGGTGGCATCGAAGGCCACCAGACCGGCCAGCGAACCGGGCGGCAGCCGGTCGAGCAGCGCGTTCGCCCGCGTGAGCGCATCGCGCAGGCGGGTGCTGTGGGGCGTGCCGGTTTCGTCCATCACCGGCGTCGTCTCGAGCACCACCACGAGGGCCAGCGGAACCGCGGAACGGACCGGCGCGCTTACGGGGTAGGGTAGGCCGTCAATCGTCGCCGTCAGCGCAGGCGTTAGCTCGCCAGGACAGGTGAGTTCGACGAGGAGGCTGGTGGGGGCAACTTCGGCGACGCGGAGGGCGGGGGGCGCTTCCTGGGCAAAGGCTGCGGCGGGAACGACGCTCAGCAGCAGGAGCGCGACCAGGGCAAGGCGGGAACACAGGCACATAGGGTTCACCTCCGGGAAGTGAGCGTGATCCAACCTATGTACCGCTCGCGAACGCTGCATGATGCGCCGTGAAGCGCGGGGGCGCTGGAGCGTGGCCGCGCGGCCTGGCCGCGCATAGCGCCCCCTATGCGGGGAACGTTTTCACCTTAAAAATATTCCTGGGAGGGCGAGGCCCTCCCATTCAGCAGGCAGCGGCGCAAGGGAACGGCGTGCCGCTCACCATCACCAGGGTGACAGCCCCGGAATATTGAAACGCCCGGTGGTGGCGAGGAAGTACAGCGTCAGACCATAGTTGATCGCCACCAGCACAATCGCGCTGAGCACCCAGGGCGTCAGGCGGTCGAGGAACAGCGGCACATCCTCAGGCCCCGAGAGCGCCCGGGCGAAGCTCACCGGCCCGGGTTCCACGCGCTTGCCAGCCGTGAGCGTCATCAGCACATTGACCAGAAAGCAGAGGGCGCTGGCAAACATCAGCAACCCGCCAACCATGGTGAAGGGGAGCAGTCCTTCCCACGCGGGCAACACGTAGGGGGCGGAGCCGATCATCGTGCGCCGGGGCATGCCCGCCAGACCCAGCATGTGCATGAAGTGCGAGAAGAGGATCATCCCGATGATCCAGAGCCAGGCCTGCGCCAGACCCAGGCCCCTGCTCCACAGCGCCCGGCCCGACAGGTAGGGCAGCAGCCAGTAGGTCAGCCCCATGAAGGTCAGGGCCACCGCCGAGCCGACGGTCAGGTGGAAGTGGCCGGAGATCCAGGCAGTGTTGTGCACCACCAGGTTCAGGTTGTAGCTGGCATTGATCNCCCCGCTGGCCCCGCCGAAGGCGAAGAGCATCATCGCGAAGACCTGGGTGACGAAGGCCGGCTCGTTCCAGGGCAGGGCGAAGATCCAGGCCAGCCAGCCCTTGCCGCCCCGGCTGCGCCCGGCATGCTCAAGCGAGGCGACCACGTTGAAGAAGGTCAGCAGGCTGGGGAAAAAGACGCCAACCGTGAAAATAAAGTGCACCAGTTTCCAGATCTGGGAAATGCCGGGGTCGGTGTACTGGTGGTGCAGACCGATCGGCACCGACATCACCAGGAAGAGCAAGAATGACACGCGGGCCATCGGCTCGCTGAAGAGCTTGCCGCCAGCCAGTTTTGGAACGATGGTGTACCAGGAGATGTATGCCGGCAGGAGCCAGAAATACACGATCGGATGGCCGGTGAACCAGAACAGGGTTCGCGCCAGCAGCGGATCGGTGCCCGGGGCCAGGCCGAAGGCCCACGGCAGCAGCAGCACCAGCATCTCGACCGCGATGCCGAAGGTGGCAATCACCCACATCGTCATCGTGACGATCGACATGAACGCTGCCAGGGGGATCTTTGCGCCCGGATTCTCCCGGCGCCAGGCCAGCAGGGTCATAACCTGGTTCGCCAGGAGAAAGTACGTCCCCACCACCACGATCGTCAGGCCGAGATAGAAAAAGCCGTTGGCCTTCAGTGGCGGATAGAAGGTAAACATCACCGTGGCCTGGTTCAGCAGGATCGGCACGGCCGCGATGAGCAGGCCCGCGGTCATGAAGTAGAAGGTGAACCAGGTCAGCCCGCGGTTCACGAGGGGACGGTCGAAAGAGCGCGCCGTTACAAAGGTCAAGAACCCGATGATATAGAACGTGGTAAACACCAGCACGTTGAGCACGCCGTGGAGGGTCAGACCCTGGTAGTAGCCGCCGGGGAGGATGGCCTTGATCGGTTTGTACAAATCAATGCCATTGTACTGCAACACCTGCAGCACGCCCATCAGCCCGCCCAGGCCCAGGGCCAGAAAGGCCACCAGAATGTTGAGGCCCGCAACGCGGTTCTCGGTGGCAAATCGATCGGCGACATTGGCGCGCGCGACGGCGCGTGGTCGAGCAATCACAGCCATGATGAAACCTCTTGCTCAGGGTGCGTGGGGGCGCCACTGACGCCGGGGCTAACGCACAATCACCTTGCCTGACATTACGTGATGGCCACTGCCGCAGTACTCGTGACAGACAAGCAGGTACTCCCCGGGCCGGTCGAAGCGCACGGTCAGTTTAGAGATCTGGCCAGGCACGACCATCATATTGACCGGCGTGCCAACGATCTTGAAGCCGTGAATGACATCGCGGCTGGTAAGCACAAACGTCACCTCGGAGCCGGCGGGTACCTCGATCTCGTTGGGCGTGAAGAGGAAGACCTGGGCAATCATCGCTGCCTGGTACTTGCCCGGCGCCAGTTCGCGCAGGCCAGGCTCATCAAAGGGCTCGGTGACGGCGATAGCCTTTGGTTCGATGCGCCCGGCGACGTCGGGCACGCGCAACCCGACGGCGAAAGCCGTAATCACCACCGCGGTAATCACCGCGACGGGGATGGCGACGCTCGGCAAAATCCAGGCCACCTCGAACAGGTAGCCCATGAACTTCTCGGGGTTCTTCAGTATCATGGCTGAATGATCCCTCCATTGCTCAACAGTTGCAGATACACCTGTAACCACAGGCCGACGATCAGCACCAGATAGCCACAGATGATCAGCAACGCGCCCCGGGGCGGTTCGTGGCGCTCGTGCTCGTCCTCTTCGCCAGCGGGCCGCGCCCGGGCCCAGGGTTCGCGATCAGGGGTGTTTTGCGTTGCCATAGATGTCGGTACGCTCCTCTCCACGACGGTTCCAGAGGACATTTTCGGGCATCGGCACGACGCGGGCCATCTCCAGATGCACCGTGTCCAGGCCGCAATCTACAATTGATGAATTGCACCAGTTCACTCGTTGTAACTGTTCACACCTGGGGTAACCCACGCGCCTGGGAGTGAGGGCGTCCCGCCCTCGTCGCGTCTCCGCGGGCAAGATGCCCACGCTCCCGGGAGCAAGATGAACACGTACCACTCTTTGTAGCTATCTCGCTCCTCGCCTGGTTGGAGAGGCGCGGCGAACCCGGGGTTGCCCGCGCCCCGCCGGCGGAGGATCCGGGAGGGCCTGGCGCTCCCAGAACGCAAGCGCATACCCCGCGCACCTGGATAGACGGTTAATCGGGGTAGCACAGAAACAGGTGCGAGGCTTCGTATACCTGGCGCATCAGGCCGCTGCTGCCCAGTTCCTGGCGCACCAGGTCGATGTCGCGCAGAAAGGTTTGCACGCGCAGCCGCTCGCCGGCGTACCTGGCCCGGATCACGCCGTTGCTGTCCACCAGGATCACTCGTTGATCGTGCTTGATCCTCCCGTTCGCGTCAGGCTGGCCGTAGTAGACGCCCAGTTCACCGCCGATCAGCGCCTTCAACTCGGCGGGATCGCCGGTGGCGAAGCGCCAGGAGCGCCGCTCGGCGGCCAGTCGGGCCGCGTAGGTCTGGAGCGCCTCGCGCGTGTCACGCTCGGGATCAAAGCTGATCGTCAGCAGCAGCACTTCGCTTCCCAGGCGGCCCTCGGCGCGCAGATGCTCGCGCAGGGCCACAAGCTGCTCGCGCTGCGCGGCGCAGTCCTCACCGCAACGGGTGTAGGAGAAATTGATGAACACCGTCCGCCCCAGCAGGTCACTCGCATTGATAGGCAGACCGTACTGATCCTCCAGGGCGAAGGCGGGCAGCGGGGCGATGCGCGGCAGTACTTTCACCGGTCGCGCCACAGCGAACCAGAACGCGAGCGCGAACAAGGCCAGGCCCAGCGCCACCAGACCGTACATGGTGATCCGGGCGCCCTGGCTCAAGCGCGGGGCGCTGTGGGGGATCCGCTCGGGGACCAGGACCAGCTTCAGGGGGCGCATAGAATTGCTTGTGATCGCAGGAACAAGTTACAGGCTAAAGTATATTTTCAGAACGAAAGTACTACGGTAAAGCCCCGGCAACCGGTGATNGTGATGCGTTAACTTGCTATCAACAAGCGGGTGAAATGGGTGCGGATGGGGGAAACCAGGTTTCCGCATGCGCCTGTCCACGGGCGGCGGGTGTAGCGCAATTCTGCCGGTTGCGGTAGTTGTTGACATCCGCGCCACCTGTGGGCTATAGTGCAGCTATTGTGGTGAATCCCCGCTGTCTACGAAAACGTTATGGTCCAGTCGCTCGATCGTGCCTTTGATGTGCTCGAGGCGTTGGCGGAGGCTGAGGACGATATCAGTCTCTCGCAACTGACCGAGCGTGTCGGCTTGCCCCTGGGCACGGTGCATCGCCTGCTGGGGAGCCTGGTGGCGCGTGGCTATGCCGCCCAGGATCGCGATACGCGCCTCTACGGCCCCGGGCCGCGTTTGCTGCAAGTAGCGGCCCGCGCCGCGAGCAATCGCCGCTTTCAGCTCGACCGCATCGCCCGCCCGGTGCTCCAGCGCCTCACCGAGCTCACCGAAGAGACCAGCAATCTGGTGCTCCTGCAAAATGACGAGGGGATCTACAGCGAGCAGGTCTCCAGCCCGCGCATGGTGCGCATGTTCACCGAGGTCGGGCAGCGCGCTCCACTGTATTGCACCGGGAGCGGCAAGGCGATCCTTTCGACCTTTTCCCCGGACCAACTTGACACCTACCTGGAGCACACGCAGTTGCAGGGCTTTACCCACCGCACGATCACCAGCGCCGAGCGCCTGCGCGAGGAGCTTGAGGCCGCTCGCGCCCAGGGCTTCGCCCTCGACGACGAAGAGCGCGAACTGGGGGTATGCTGCGTCGCCGCGCCGATCTTCGACCGCTTCGGTCGCTGCGTGGCCGCGATTAGCATCTCCGGTCCTGCGGCGCGTCTGTCGCTGGAACGGGCGCGCGCCCTCGGCCCCCTGGTCCGCCAGGCCGCCGATGAGTGCAGCGCCCGCCTGGGGTACTGCCCTCCTGTTCAGGTTGAAACGACCGAAGAGTGACGCGCGCGACAGCAGGGGGAAACCTGAGTTTCTCCGCCCCCTGCCTGTGGGGAAACGTTGTGGCGCGACCCTCCGGGTCGCGCGCGAGAAGGGGTGACCTGGCTTCAATACCTTGCACATAAACTCTTCGCCCCCACCCCAACCCTCCCCCGATGGGAGAGGGCGTCGGGCGCCTCCCTCCAGCGGGGGGAGGTTGGAAGGGGGGCCGTGCCGCGCGCAGCGCCTTATGTGCAAGGTCTCGGACCTGCTCTCCCCCGCCGACAGCAACCCCGCCTACGGACCCTTGTGGCGCGACCCGGCGGGTCGCGCGCGAGAAGGGGGAAACAGCTTTTCCCCGGCGACAGCAACCGCGCCTATGGACCCTCAACGTCTCTGGACAGCATCACTACGCGCGGCGCCCTGCGGCGACGCCATCACCGCGGTCATGGCCGCGGCCCTGGCCGCCGTCGAGCCTGGCGCCGCCGTGCGGCGCTGCTTGCGCCGCGACGGCGACACGCTCATCGCCGGTGAGCGGGCCTTCGATCTGCGCGCCATCGAGCGGGTTTTCGTGATCGGCGCGGGGAAGGCCGGCGCGCCCATGGCCCGCGCCGTCGCCGCCGTCCTCGGCCCACGCCTGACCGAGGGCCTGGTGGTGGTGAAGGACGGCCACCTCGACGGAGCGCCCCCGCCCCGCGTTGCCATCGTCGAGGCGGGGCACCCCGTACCCGATGAACGGGGCGTCGCCGCCGCCCGGCGCATGGCCGCCATGCTCGGCAACCTTACCCCGCGCGACCTGGTGATCGCCCTCATTTCCGGCGGCGGTTCGGCGTTGCTGACCCTGCCCGCTCCAGGCGTCGCCCTCGCCGATCTGCAGGCCCTCCCCGCCGATCTGCTCGCCTCGGGGGCGAGCATCGGCGAGATCAACGCCCTGCGCAAGCACCTCGACCTGGTGAAGGGCGGCGGCCTGGCGCGCATGGTCCACCCGGCGGCCCTGGTGACGCTGGTGCTCTCCGACGTGGTCGGCAGCCCCCTCGATGTGATCGCCTCCGGTCCGACTGTGGCCGATAGCAGCACTTTCGTCGATGCCTGGGCCGTTCTGGAGCGTTATGGGTTGATCGAGCGCGTGTCTGGCGCCATTGCCGCCCATCTGCGCGCCGGGATGGTCGGCGCGGTTCCCGAGACGCCCAGGCCCGGCGATCCGGCGCTGGCTAAGGCGAGCACCATCCTGGTGGGCAGCAACCCGATCGCCGCCGATGCCGCCCTCGCCGCCGCGCGGGCCGCCGGTTTCCACGCCCTGCTGCTTACCACGTTTCTTGAGGGTGAGGCGCGCGAAGCGGGGCGCTTCCTGGCCGCCGTGCTGCGCGAACTCGCCGCCAGCGGCAGGCCGCTGCCCCGTCCGGCATGCCTGGTGGCCGGCGGGGAAACGACGGTAACGCTTCGCGGCGACGGGCGCGGCGGGCGCAACCAGGAACTGGCCCTCGCCGCCGCCCTGGCTCTCGCCGGCACGCCCGATGTGGCCCTGGTCGCCCTGGCCACCGATGGCGGCGATGGCCCCACCGATGCCGCTGGCGCCGTCGCCACCGGCGACACCGTGGGCCGCGCCCGCGCCCTGGGCCTCGACCCCGCCGCCCACCTGGCGCGCAATGATGCCTATCCCTTCTTCGCGGCCCTCGATGATTTGCTGCGCCCTGGCCCGACAACAACCAATGTGAATGATCTGGCGTTTTTGTTCGCATGGTGAGGCAGGGGCGTGGGAAACCGGGTTGCCCCACGCCCCTGCCTGTGGGTTGATCACCGACGGCCGTGCCCTCCGCGCCTCCCTCCAACGGTGACCAGCAACGGTCGCACAGCGAAACGCTGGCTTAGAACCCCACTTCAACGATGGTGCGCCCGGTGCGATCCTGGAAGAAGCCCACCCCGTCCTGGATCAGGCCGACGTAGAAGCCCATTTTTGTCTCCCGCTGCAGCACGCGCACCCGTCCGACGATAGTGATCTCTTCACCGGGCATGAAAAAATCTTCGACCCCGGGCGCGCTCCACTGCTCGGGGGGCCTGGCGCTGAGCGCCCAGCGGAAGGGGTAGCGTCTGGCCCCCCCACCGCTGTTGGCGTCCCAATCCATGCCTAGACGCCAGAAACCACCGGCCTGGGCGGCGTAGCGCCCGCCCTCGACCGAGGAGAAGACCTCATCGGTGGTGTACTCGAAGCCACTGGGCGGGCCATAGGTGCGGATGGGCACGGCGCCGGTGTTCCGCACGCGCACGGTGACGGTGATCACTTCGCCAAGCATGACCCGCTGCGGAGCGATGTAGGCCGAGACGATCCGCGCCTCGGGCTGGCCCACGTTCGCCAGTTCGATTGCCCCCTGGCGTTGCGCCATGTTGCCGAAGCGATCCTCGGCGCGCACCGTGTAGGTGTAGACCCCCGCCGGCAGCAGCGCGCCATTGGGGCGTTTGCCGTTCCAGACATGGTGCTGTTCGTAGGGGCCTTCGTCTTCGCGCGTCACCACGGGGATGACCTCGCCATCGGGGGCGATCACCTCGATGTCCACCGTGGCGCTCACGGGCAGCCGGTAGGTGAACTCGGCGACGTCGTCGATCGCGTCAGCGTTGGGTGAGATCATCGCCGGCGTAACCGTAAGGTTCTCGATGTCGGGCAGCGGCATTTCGTCCCCNGTNATGGTGAGCGCCAGACGGCGNTCNTCGCGCTGACCGGCGTCGCTCTGAGCGGCCACGACGATGGTGTAGGCGCCGGGGGGCAGCAAGCGGCGCACCAGCACCGGGTCGCCGGTGGGCGCGGTTCCATCGAAGCGCAGCACGTAGGGGTCACGGCTGGCCACGCGGGGCTGGGCACGCCGCAGATCGTAGCGCGCGCCGCTGGCATCGAGCACGTAGATGTCCACCGTGGCGTCGCGGCCCACGGTGTAGGCGATGGTCAACGGCGCGTTCGCTTCGGCGGGGGCGAAGGTATCGGCGCTGAGCGTCACGTCGCCGAGCAGCGGCCCGCCGCCGCAGGCGATCAGCAGCAGGGCCGCGCCCAGCAGGGCGGTCAGAATACCGGCGATGCGAGTCATTTGCATACGGTGGGGCACCCCTCCCGGTTGCGCGCGAAGTTACAACAGAGCGCGCAGTCGCGTAAAAGTCTACCACACAACCGGAGAACCCATGCGAGGCGCGGAATGAGGAACAGGTGAAGCCGCGCTGGCGCCGGGCGTGCCTGGTATAATGCCTGCGGCGCCTGCACACCACGCACAGGAGGGCCTGAGAGGGCGGAAACTCTCCTGGAACATGGTTCTTTGCCACCCCCCATGGTGCGCACACCGCGAATGGCCTATGGCAACACTCATGTATCTGCTGACCGCTCTCTGGNGGGGATGCGTGAAACTCTGGCGCCGGCTGCGCCGCCGCCGCATCGACTGGGTGCGCATGGAGGTGAGCGGGGCCTTGCCCGAACTGGCCGAGCCGCTGCTGTGGTGGCAGAGCCGCTTTGGCGGCGTCGCCACCCCCGTGAGCCTGCAGAGCCTCCGGCGGCGTTTCGAGCGCCTGGCCGATGACCCGCATATTCGCGGCGTGGTGCTGGTCATGCGCGATCTCGGCGCGGGGTGGGCCGCCATGCAGGGCCTCCACGAGATCCTCCGCGGCTACCGCGACACCGGCAGGCGCGTGGTGGCCTATCTGCCCTCCGCCGATACGCGCGCCTACTTCGCCGCCTGTGGCGCCGACACGGTCGTGATGCCGCCCACGGCCTATCTGAACCTGACCGGCCTGCGGGTTGAGGTGACCCTCTTCGGGGACGCCCTGCGCCTGGCCGGGCTGGAGGCCGAGGTCATCGCTGTGTCGCCCTACAAGAGCGGCGGCGACCAGTTGACCTGCGCCTCGCTCTCGCCCGAGGCCCGCGAGCAACTCGAACGGCTCATTGATGACCGCTTCACGATGCTGGTTGAGACCATCGCCGCCGCGCGCGGTCTCGGCAACGAACAGGTTCGGGCGTTGATTGACCGCGCCCCCTTCAGCGCCGGCGCCGCCTGCGAGGCCGGCCTGCTCGATGCTGCGCTCTACGAGGATGAACTGGAGGCCTTCCTGCGGCACCTCGACCCCACCGCCGCTCCGGCGACCACGACGGCGCATGCTTCCGCCGCCAGGGCCAATGACGAGCTGGCGCTGGTTGACTGGCTGCAAGCCGACCGCTGGCTGCCCCCGCCCCCCGCCCGCCGCGAGCGCCGCTTTGTGGGGGTCATCCCGGTTGTTGGGGCCATCGCCAGCGGACCAAGTCGGCGCTCGCCCCTGCCGCTGCCCATCCTTGGCGGGAGCCTGGCCGGCAGCGACACTATCGCCCAGGCCCTGCGCCGCGCCGAGCGCGACACCCGCGTAGCCGCCGTGGTGATGCACATCGACTCACCGGGCGGCGACTCGTTCGCCTCCGACCTGATCTGGCGCGAGGCGCTGCGCCTCAGCCGGCGCAAGCCGCTGGTGGTCAGCATGGGTGACGTGGCGGCTTCCGGGGGCTACTACATCGCCGCCCCGGCGCGGGCGATCATGGCCCGCGCGGCAACCCTCACCGGCAGCATCGGCGTCTACGCCGTGCGGCCAAACGGCGCCGCCTTGCTCGAACGGGCGCGCATCGGCGTGGGGGTGATCAGCCGGGGCACCAACAGCGGTCTCTTTTCGCCCCTGCGCCCGCTTGAGGCAACCGAGCGCGACGCCCTCACCCGCACGGTGTTCGAGACCTACGCCATCTTCAAGGAGCGGGTGCGCGAGGGTCGGGGCATCGAGGAAGAGCAACTCGAGCCGATCGCCGGCGGGCGCGTCTGGACGGGGCGCGAGGCGGCCCTGTTCGGCCTGGTGGATGACCTGGGGGGACTGCCCGCCGCGGTGGCCCGCGCCCGCGAACTGGCCGGCCTGCCCCCCGATCCCCGCCCCACGCTGCTGATGGTGCGCGGCGGGGGCCGGCGTGATCTCCTGCCGCGCCCCTTTCCGCCCGGCGAACCCCAGAGCTTCCTCTCCGCCTTGCTGGAAGAAGCCCTGCGCACCCGCGTGCTCACCGCGCTGCCCTTCGTCTTCCGCGAAGTCTGATGATTCGGGGAAACCGGGGTTCCCCGCGCCCCTGCCTCTAATCCGCCTGGGCGGGGAGCGCCTGGCGCGTCAGGGCCCGCCCGCCCGCCAGGGAGGGCACGAGCGCCAGCAGCACCAGGCCCGCCGCCACCCGCATCGCCAGGTCGAAGCCGGCGGCCAGGGTCGCGGGGGGCGCGGCGGTAATCGGGCTGATCGGGCCGCCGTGGAGGGCGAACACGCGCGAGGCCCAGACCGCCCCGGCGAGCGCCACCCCGGCCGTCTGGCCCAGGTTGCGCATCACCGCGAGCAGGCCACTGGCCACCCCCAGGGCCTCGGGCGGGGCGTTGCCCAGCACGGTGCTGTTGTTGGGGCTCTGGAACAGGCCCACTCCGACGCCGAGGGCCAGCAAGAAGCCGATCAGGTAGGCCAGCGGGGTGTTTACGCTGGCAAAACTCAGCCCGATCAAACTGGCCGCCGCGATCAGCAGGCCAGCCAGGGTGAGCGCCCGCGGCCCGATGCGGTCGGAGAGCCGCCCGCTGATCGGCGCGCTCAACGAAAGCGCCAGGGGCAGGCCCATCAGCGCCAATCCGGTGGTCTGCAAGTCGAGGTTGAGCACGAATTGCAGAAAGAGGGGGGTCAGAAGCAGATTGAAGGCCAACCCTAGAAAGAGTAANAAGCTCGCCAGCAGATTGAGAGAAAAAGCCGGCGCGCGAAACATGCGCAGCCTGATCATNGGATGGGGAAAGCGCCACTCCCAGGCNAGAAAAGAGGCCCCTGCCGCGCCAGACAGCGCGAACAGCCCGGCGATGCGCGGATCGTCCCATCCCCAGATCGGCCCCTCGGTGAGCGCAAGCAGCAAGCCCAGCAGGGCGGCCATCAGCAGGAGCGCGCCCACTCCATCGAAGACTTGCTGGCCCACTGGCGCCCGATCAGGGGCAAGGCTGCGCAGAGAGAGCCAGATCCCCGCCATGCCCACCGGCACATTCACGAAGAAGATCGCCTCCCAACCGANATAGCGCAGCAGCACGCCACCGAGGGCCGGGCCGATCAGGATCCCCGCGGCCACGAACGAGCCGATCGCCCCCAGCGCCGTCCCGCGTTCGCGCGGCGGAAAGGCCGTAACGAGCAGCGCCGGCCCCACCGCCTGGATCATCGCCGCGCCCNCCCCCTGCAACACCCGAAAGCCGATCAACGCGCCGATGGTGGGGGCCAGCCCGCACAGCGCCGAGGCCAGGGTAAAAACCCCAAAACCCGCAAGGTACACCCGGCGTTTGCCGAACATGTCCCCTAGCCGGCCCATCAGCAGGAGCAAACAGGAGATGGTCAGCAGGTAAGCCAGCATCACCCACTCGACCACGTTGAGGTTGCTGTTGAACGCCGCAACGAGAGTGCCCAGGGCAATATTGACGATGGAACCATCTATCGTAGACAGCAGCACGCCGCTGCCTACCGCCGCCAGCGCCCACCATTTGCGCGAATAGTCATTCACCGAAGATCCTTCGTCACTGCGGGGCCAGGTTGCCATATTGTAGCACCGGTTGGAAGGACGATACCATTTCAGCCGTCCATGCGGCTCCGCCGCACAACGCCGTAATGAACATAAGGTTATTCTTGGGAGGGCTACGCCCTCCCAAACCCTCCCAGGGGCCGGGGCCTGG
>JGI24187J35170_1000265_pt1 | contig 23512 bp, 24 predicted proteins | sample YNPBryBLVA2012_FD_35170 | JGI IMG/M metagenome (IMG submission 35170)
TCACCTGCCAAGGGATTGGGGGCATTCGAGCCGAAGGCGAAGAAGGCGTGAGGGGTGGGGTGAGGCTTCGCGGGCTTGGCCCGTGGAGCGGGGAGGGACCCCGAAGGGCAGGCCGTGCGTTCCGGCTGGCTTGGCCAGCGGAACGCGGGGGAGAAGCCCCTCCCCGTTCCGGAGAAAAAGCTTTTCCGTCGTGAACCATCTGTACCACCGAAGGTCCATCGCGGAATTTGGGAAAAGGTTCGCGTTTGACCGCCGCTATGCTGTTGGTTATCATAGGAAGTTGTCTTGGCATAGCCGGTGCCGCTTAATCGGGGGTCTCCATGAAGGCGAAGGACGGAAAAGGAACGATCCCGCCGGAGACGGCCGTCCCCCCCAAGGGGACGATCCGGGACTACTGGGAAACCATCTGCGTGGTGCTGATCTTCGTCCTCTTCGCCCGGACGTGGGTGTTTCAGAATAGCAACATCCCCTCGGGCTCCATGAAGAACACCCTGCTGGTGGGAGACCGCCTCATCGTGAACTCGTTCCTCTACGGGCCCACCCTCTGGGGTTGGGAGAAGAAGATCCTCCCCATGCGGGAGATCCGGCGGGGGGACATCGTGGTCTTCAAGTTCCCCGGTAACCCCCAGGTTCCCTTCATCAAGCGGGTGGTGGCCAAGGGGGGCGACGTGGTCCAGATCGTGAACCACCGCGTCTACGTGAACGGGAAGATGCTGGTGGAGGGGTACACCCTCCTGCCCCCGTACCTGAAGGAAACCTACGAGGCTCCCCCGCCCCTTCCCGATGCCTCCCAGATCCCCGAACTGCCCGACTACCTCAAGACGCCCGAGGCCTTTCGGGTGGACATCCTGCCCGACCGGGTCCAGGTGAGCCTCCGGGGCAAGGACGGCCTGGACGCCCTTGACCGGGGCAATTTCGGGCCTTATCGTATCCCGGCCGGCCACCTCTTCATGATGGGGGACAACCGGATGAACAGCGAGGACAGCCGGTACTGGGGCGCCCTGGACGACCGGTTGGTGCTGGGGAGGGCCTGGATCGTCTGGTGGTCCTTCGAGGAGGGAGACTACGACTACCTCAAGAATTCGCCGGGGGACTTTTTGAGAAAATTCCTCGACAAGGTCGTCCACTTCATCGGCAAGACCCGTTGGGACCGCCTTCTGTTGCGGCCGCGGTGAGAACCGCCACACGGGGAGGGAATCCATGCAACTCAGCCAGCAGGTTCGCGAGTTTCTGGCGAAGAACGACGAAGAGTTCCGCCGCCTGTACGAGAAGCACCAGGAGTTCGAGCANGAGCTGGAGGCGCTGGCCAAGAAGGGTTTCCTCAGTCCCGAGGAGGAACTCCGGGTGGCCGAGGTGAAGAAGAAGAAGCTCACGGTGAAGGACCAGATGCTTCTCATCGCCAAGAAGCACGAAAAGAGCCTCAAGGCCCTCCAGGGCTGAAGGCGGGGCGGGGTGTCCGGAGCGGAGGGTGGGTGAGGTGGAGCGGCTTCCCTTCGACGATCCGCTCGTCGCCAACAAGGATCTGAACGGCCACCTTCGGGAGCTGGTGGACCTCCTCATCCGGCTGGGCATCACGCTGAAGGAGACCCAGGCGGAGATCGAACGCCTCTACATCCTGAGGACCCTCTCCGCATGCGACGGAAACCGCAGCAAGGCGGCCAAACGGCTGGGCATCCACCGCAACACCCTCAACGCCCGTCTCGATCAGTACGGCGCGGAGCGGGATCGGCGGCCGTGACGGCCCGGCCCCGCGACGAAGCCGGCTGGATCCGGTACATCCGCACGCTCTGGGGACCCTCCGGGGCGGCGCTGGACGTGGGGGACGACGCCGCCGTCCTCCCCTCCGCCCCCTATGCCCTCACCACCGACGCCCTTCTGGAAGGAGTGGACTTCGAGCGGCCCTGGGGGCCTCCGGAGGCCGTGGGCCACAAAGCGCTGGCGGTGAACCTCTCGGACCTGGCCGCCGTGGGCGCCCGCCCCCGCTTCTGCCTTCTCACCCTGGCCCTTCCCGAAGGTCTGGCCGACCGCTGGGTGGAAGACCTGCTCCGGGGGATGCACCGCCTGGCCCTCCGGGAAGGGGTGGGCCTCTGCGGCGGGGACCTCAGCCGGAGCCGGTCGGGGGTGGTCGTCTCCCTCACGGCCCTGGGACTCCTGGAGGGCCCTCCCCTCACCCGTTCCGGGGGCCGGCCGGGGGACCTCCTCTTCGTCTCCGGCCCTTTGGGAGCGGCCCGGGCGGCCCTGAAAGCCTTTCGCCAGGGAGCTTCCCTCCGGACCTTCGGCGAGGCACCCCCCCGAACCCCCCGCCTCGCCCTCCTGGACCGCTTCTTCCGCCCCCCTTCCCAGACGGAGACGGGGCTCCATCTCTCCCGGGAGAAGCTGGCCTCGGCGGCCCTGGACCTCTCCGACGGCTTCGCCCGCGACCTCCACCGCCTGCTGGCGGCCAGCCGGTGCGGCGCGGAGGTGGAGGCCCGGGCCGTTCCCGTGGACCCCCTTTGCGGCTCCGGGGAGGAGGCTCGCAGGGAGGCCCTCCTGGGCGGGGAGGATCAGGTCCTCCTCTTCGCCGTCCCCGAGCGGAAGGCCGCGAAGGTGACCCGGATCCTTCCCGGGGCCGTTCCGGTGGGCCGCCTGCGGAGAAGGCCCGGGTGCGACCTCCTCTGGCCCGGCGGAGGGCGGGAGCCCCTTTCCCCTTCGGGCTTCGACCACTTCCGCCCGGAAGAGACCTCCGCCCCTCCCGCTAGACGAAAGGCCTCGCGGTGCGTCTTTCCCCCTGGGGGGTCCCGGTGAAGGGCAGCCTTCTCCGGCGGCTCCTGCGGCTGGCTCTGGGCGGCGAGCCGGAGGCTTTCGAGGAACTCGTCCTCCACACCCGCGAGTCCCTCTTCTGGACGGTGAGACGAATGACCGGACGGGACGCCATCGCCGAAGAGATCCTCCAGGAAGCCTACCTGGCCCTGTGGGAGCGGGGAACCGACGGCCTCCCCGAGGAACCGGAGGCCTGGCTCCGCCGCTTCTGCGTGAACCGCGCCATTGACCACCTCCGGCGGGAGGAGACCCGCCGCACCGAAGGGCTCCCCGACGGCCTGGAGGTGGCCTCCCCCGACCATCCCGGAGACGCCGGCCTCTACGGCCGGGAGGTGGAGGCGGCGGTGGAGGAGGGGCTGGGGACCCTGCCCCCCCAAGAACGGGCGGCCTTCCTCCTACGGGTGGTGGAAGACCTTCCCTACGACGCGGTGGCCCGCACGCTGGGCGTGGCCGAGAGCACGGCGCGGAACCAGGTGATGCAGGCCCGGCGGAAGCTCGAACGGTTCCTGGCGGAAAGGGGGGTGGCGCCGTGATCGAAGAGGTCCTGAGGAACCGCCGGCGGCCCGAAGGCGCCTGGCCGGCCTTCGAGGCGCGGCTCCGGCGGGAGATCCGGCGGCGGCGGGCCGCCCGGCTCCTTTCCCGCGTCGCCCTCCTCCTGCTGGCCGGAGGTTTTGCCGCGGCCCTCGGGACGGGAGCGCCCCCCGCCTCCCCCCTGCTCCGGGCCGACGTCCCCTCCGCGGCGGCGCCCCTCTTCACGCCCCAGGGGGCCACGGCCCTCTGCCCCTCCGACCACGTGGTCCTTCTCCTGGAGGTCCCGGGATGAAACGAACGGCCTTCGCCTGCGCCCTGATCCTTCTGCTCCTCCCCCTATGGTTCGGCGCCCAGGGAGTGGCCTCCTTCGAGTACGTCCTCACGCACCGGGACGTCCGCTCGGTGGTGGGCCGGCTTGGCGAGGAACTGGGGCCGAGGGGCCGCATTGCCGTGGACGGCCCCCGGAACGCCGTCACCGTCTCCGACGACGCCGAGCGCCTGCCGGCCCTCCGCCGCCTTCTGAAGGACCTGGACGTCCCCGCCCGCCGCTTCGCCCTGGAGGCGGTGCTCGACCTGCTGGCGCCGCGGGGGAGCGGGGCCCTTTTCAAGAGCCCGGCCAACTTCGTGGACGCCTCGGAGTGGGCCGAGAACACCGTGCCGAAGGCCTCCTTCCAGGCCGTCACCGACCTGGAGGAGGGGGGCCGGGGCACGCTGGCCCTCGGCAAGGACTACCGCCTGGAGGCCGAGGCCCAGGGCTACGATCCCCTGCAGCGACGGCTGGGCCTCAAGTCGGTGACCCTCCTCTGGACCGCCGCTCCCTCCCCGGAGGGCCGGGAACGCCTCCGCGGCGCCGCCGTCCTCCCCGAGGGCCGGCCCACCCTCTTTCTCCTCCCGGGCAAGGGGGAGGCGCCGCCCCTCCGGCTCCGGCTCACCCCCACCCTTCTTCCCCGCGCCGAACGCCCGGAGGTTCCCTGATGCCGAGGTTCCGCTGCCGCCTGGGGACGGCCTCCGGAGAGGTCACCGTCCAGGAGATCGTGGCCCCCGCTCCGCAGGTCCTCCGGAGCCAACTGGAGGACAAGGGCTACTTCGTCTTCTCCATCCAGCCGGCCCGCCCCTGGGAGAACCTCTTGGGGAGCCTCTTCCGCCGGGAAAAGCGGGTCTCCCTCAAAGACTTCATCCTCTTCAACCAGGAGTTCACCGCCCTCCTCAAGGCCGGGCTCCCGGTGCTGACGGCGCTGGACCTCCTCCTGTCCCACCAGCGGCAGGGCCACTTCAACCGCCTCCTGGAGCAGGTGCGGGACGACGTGCGGGGCGGAGCCTCCCTCTCGGAGGCCTTCGCCAACCGCGGCAACACCTTCCCTCCCATCTACTCCGCCACGCTGGCGGCGGGAGAGCGCTCCGGCGAGCTGGTGGCGGTGATCCAGCGGTACCTCTTCTACTTGAGAACGGTGCAGGCCATCCGGAAGAAGGTGCTGTCGGCCCTCATCTACCCGGTGATCCTGCTGACCCTGTCGGTGGCGCTGGTCTTCCTCCTCCTGACCTTCATCGTGCCCAAGTTCTCCGAGCTCTTCCTGGGCTCCGGCGCGCAGTTGCCCGCCATCACGCGGATCGTCCTCGCCGCCTCCCGGGTCACGGAGTACGGGTGGCCCTTCCTCCTGGCGGCCCTGGTGGCGGCCCCCCTCGCCGTGAAGGTCGTGGGGGCCCGGCCGGAGGGCAGGCTCTTCCTCGCCCGGCTTCGCATGCGCATCCCCCTCCTGGGAGAGAACATCCGAAGGTACAACGTTTCCCAGATGTGCCGGACGCTGGGCACCCTGGTGGCCGGAGGCATTCCCATCGTCTCGGCCCTGGACGTGGTGGCGGAGGCCATGGGCAACGAGTGGTACAAGGTGGAACTCCGCAACGTGAAGCGCCAGGTCCTGGAAGGCCAGTCCCTCTGGTCCAGCCTGGAACGGGCGGGCATCGCCACCCCCATGGCGGTGGAGATGGTGGAGGTGGGCGAATCCACCGGCTCCCTGGCCGAGATGCTGGACCAAGTCTCCCAATTTTACGACGAGGAGCTGGCCACGGCGGTGGAGCGCTTCGTGGCCCTCCTGGAGCCGGCGCTCCTGCTCTTCATGGCCGTGCTCATCTCGCTGGTGGTGCTGTCGGTGTACATGCCCCTCTTCTCCATGTACAACTTGGTGAGCGGATGAGGGGAAACGGAAAAAGGGTGCCGGCGCCCTTCGCCGGTCGCGACGGACAACGGGAGGCCCACCATGGCCGCATCGCCCGGTGACATCACCGCCCGCCTCCCCTCCGAAGGGGAGCTCCTGAACGAAGAGAAGAGCGCCCGCCGCCTGGCCGAGACCCTCCGCCTGCCCTTCGTGTCCCTGAAGGACTTCCGGGTGGACCCGGCGCTCTTCCTGGCCTTGCCCGTGGATTTCATGTTCCGCCACACCTTCGTCCCCTACCGGGAGGAGGGACCGGCCCTGGCGGTGGTGGCGGCGGACCCCACCGACGTCACGCTGGTGGACGAGCTGGAGGCCCTGCTCAAGCGGCCGGTGAAGCTGTACGTGGGCATCCGGAGCGAGATCCAGGACGTGCTCAAGAAATCGGAGTCAAGCCAGCGGGTCCTGGAGGAGGTGAGCGAAGACTTCCGCATCCAGATCGTCCGGGAGGACGCGGAGGAGGGGGAGGAGGGCGTCATCTCCATCGACAAGCTCTCCGAGGACACCTCCCCCATCATCAAGCTGGTGGACTTCACCGTCTTCAACGCCCTCCAGCGGCGGGCCAGCGACATCCACGTGGAGACCGGGGAGAGCGAGGTCAACATCAAGTACCGCATTGACGGCGTCCTCTACCCCGCCATGGACCCCATTGACAAGCGCTTCCATTCCACCATCGTCTCCCGGATCAAGGTCATGGCGGAGCTGGACATCGCCGAGAAGCGGGTTCCCCAGGACGGCCGGTTCAAGCTGAAGGTGAAGGGGCGCACCGTGGACTTCCGGGTGAGCGTCATCCCCACCATCCACGGGGAGGACTGCGTCATCCGCATCCTGGACAAGGAGTCCACCAGCGAGGAGTTCCGGAACCTGAGCCTGGACGTCCTGGGCTTCGAGCCGGAGGTGATGAAGAAGATCCGCCGCCACGCCGCCGAGCCCTACGGCATGCTGTTGGTGACGGGGCCCACCGGCTCGGGGAAGACGACGACGCTCTACGCCGTTCTCTCGGAGATCCAGTCCCCCGAGTACAAGATGATCACCATCGAGGACCCGGTGGAGTACCAGCTCCGGGGCGTCACCCAGATCCCCGTCAACGAGAAGAAGGGCCTCACCTTCGCCCGGGGCTTGAGGTCCATCCTCCGGCACGACCCCGACAAGATCATGGTGGGCGAGATCCGCGACGAGGAGACGGCCAACATCGCCATCCAGTCGGCCCTCACGGGCCACCTGGTCTTCACCACCGTCCACGCCAACAACGTGGTGGACGTCCTGGGCCGCTTCCTGAACATGAAGGTCGAGCCGTACAACTTCGTCTCCGCCCTCAACTGCGTCCTCGCCCAGCGGCTGGTGCGGCGCATCTGCCCCTCCTGCCGGGAGCCGGTGACCTACCCCGACGACATCCTCCGGGAGAACCGCATCTCCCCCGAGGCCGCCCGCCGGGCGACGCTCTACGCCGGCAAGGGGTGCCTGGACTGCAACGGTACCGGCTACCGCGGACGCATGGCCATTTCCGAACTCTTGGAGCTGTCGGACCGCATCCGGGAGCTGATCATCGACCGAAAGCCCTCCAGCGAGATCAAGAAAGCAGCGCGGGAAGAGGGCATGATCACCCTCCGGGAGTCGGCGGTGCGGGTGCTCCTGGCGGGGCAGACCACCCTCAAGGAGATCAACAAGGTCACCTTCGTGGAAGACTGAACCGGAGGGCCCCCGCGGGGGCCCCTTCCGAAGGAGGAGAACGACGGTGCGGTTCGAAAAGGCCCTGCTCCAGGAACTGATGCGGTTCCGCCCCGCCATGCCCCCGGTGGCGGCCCTCCTGGAACCGCCGCGCCTCGTGGGCCTGCGGGTGGCCAAGGCCCGGAAGGACCCGACCCCCCTCGTGGTGCATGAGGAGCCCCTGCCGCCGGGCGAGGGCGCCTACCTCCCCTCCGGCGAGGCCCTGGAGCGGCCCGTAGCCTCCCTCCTGGCCCACCTCGGCCAGCCCCGGGAGATCGCCGTGGTGGCCGGCGACCCCTTCTTCCGGGTGCAGGTCCTGCGCCTCACCGACTTTCCCCGGAACGAGGAGGAACGCACCCAGGTCCTCCTCTGGCAGCTCCGGAAGATCCTCAACGCGCCGCTGGACCGGGTCCGCCTCCGCTACGAGGTCCTGGAGCGGAGCGCCGGCGGGGCCACCGTCCTCGCCGCGGTCTGCCCGGAAGAAGAGGCGGCGGCGGTGGAATCGGCCTTCGGCCGGGAGGGGTGCCGCGTCGGTTTCCTGGGCCCGTCCACCTTCGCCCTTCAGGCCCTCTGGGAAGCGGGGGGGCGGTTCGGGGAGGAGTCCGCCCTGCTTCTCAACCACCCCGAGGGGTACCTCTCCTTCCTCTTCCTGGAGGGAGGCCGGCCCGTCTTCTTCCGCTGCAAGGACCTCGCGGCCTTCGAGGCGGCCGAGGCCGACGGCGGCGGCCGCGCCGCCCAGGAGCTCCGCCTCACCCTCGCCTACTACCGCGAGAAGCTGGGAGGGACACGCGACCCCGTCATCCTCCTGCGGAGCGGCGAGGGGGGCCGGACCTTCCCCTTCGATTGTGCGGCGGAGGAAGGGACCTCCCTGCGAAGCCTGGCCGAGGTGCTCCCGCCCCTCCCCTCGGGAGCCACCCGGGACGAGGCGGTCCTTCCCCTCTTCGGCGTGCTGGAGGGTTGCCCATGAAGCGCCTCTGGATGAACTTCGCCGAGGCCCCCTTCGTCAACCGGGCCCTTCCCCTCTCCCTCCTGCTCTTGGTGATGGGGACGGCGGCGGTCTTCACCCTCTTCAACGCCGTCACCTTCGTTCTCGTGGGAAGCGAGTTCCGGACCGAGCGGAGGACCCTCGAGGCCCAGAAGAAGCGCCTCGAGTCCCTGCAAGCGGAAGAGGCGGAAAAGAAGCGGATTCTCGAGGGCGGGAACGTCGCCGCCCTCGCCGGGGAGGCCCGCTTTCTCCAGCAGGTCCTCGACGCCAAGCGCTTCGACTGGCCCCGGCTCCTGAAGGACCTGGAACGGGTCAAGCCCTACGGCGTGATGCTGGAGAGCGTCACCCCCCGCATCGGCAAGGGGGCCGTGGTCACCATCCAGCTGAGGGGGGTGGCCAACCCCCGGGCGGAGCTCCTCAAACTGGAGGAGAACCTCTTCTCCGACCCGCGGTTTGAGAGCGTCAAGCTGGAAGGGGAGCAGAAGGAGACGGGAAGCCCGTGGATCCGCTTTACGCTGAGTTGCACGTACCTCCCGGAGGCCGGCCGTGAACCTTGACCGCGTCCTGCTGAAACGGCTCCCCCTCCTCCTGGCGCTGGGGACGGTGGGGGTGGTCCTGAACCTTCTCCTCTACGCCCTCGGCGTCTCGCGCCTGGACGTCTACACCCGGAACCTCAAGGCGACGGTGGAGGCCAACCGGACCCGTCTCCAGGAACTGGAGGGACGGACCCGCTCCCTGGAAGAGTCGGCGGCGCGCCTCCGCAAGGACCGGGAGGTCATCACCGACCTCGCCGAAAAGGTCCTCCTCACTCCCGAGGCTCGCCTCGTGGCCGCCCAGGAGGAGATCCAGAAGCTGGTGGAGGCCAACCAGCTCGACCTCCAGTCCCTCTCCTACACCTACGAGTCCATCCCCAAGGCCTCCGAAGGATCGTGGCCGAGGCGGTACGTGAAGGTGACCCTCACCCTTCCGCTGTCGGGGACCTACCCGGCCATGAAGGCCTTCGTCCGGGCCCTGCTGAACTCCCCCCAGTTCTTCACGGTGGAGGAGATGGCCCTGGCGGGCAACAGCCAAGGGGGGCCCACCCTCCGGATGAACCTCGTCGTGAGCACCCTCTTCGTGGCGGGTCCCCACTCGCCGGGGGAGGCCGCGCCATGAAACGCCTTGCCGCCCTCACCCTCCTCCTGCTCGCCGCCGCCTGCACCGCCCCGCCACCGGCGCGGAGCCTCTCCGCCGACGGCCTGGAGGAGGAAAGCCCCCGTCCCTCCCGCCGCAAGGCGCCGGCGCAGGCCGACCTTTCGTCCCTCCCGGCCCTCTCCCTCGACGGTCTGGCCCCGGCGGAGGAGACGGCGGAGGAGACCCCCCGGAACCTCTTCACCTTCGAAGAAGACCCCGCCGTGGTGGCGGAGCGGAAGCGGAAGGCCGACGAGGCGGCCCAGAAGGCCCGGGAAGCGGCGGAGAAGGCGGCCTGGATCAAGGCCCACACCTACGGCCCCCCTCCCCCGCCGCCCCCGCCCCAGCCTCCGCCCATCCCCTTCCACTTCGTGGGCTACTTTGGCCGCCCCGACGACCGGGTGGGGGTCTTCACCGGAGGGAGCGGCATGGTCCTCGCCCAGAAGGGGGACCAGATCTTCGGGTCCTTCAAGGTGGTGGACATCGGCTACGAATCGGCGGAAATCGGGTTCCAGGGCTTTACGGAAACCCAGCGCATCCCCTTGACCGGAGGAAAGTAGCGTGAACGCCAAGATCTTGCGCCATGCTGTCCTGTCGGGCCTTCTGGTGACGGCCCTGGCCTGTGGATCGGCCTCCTACCAGCGGGGCCGCATCCAGCTGGAACACGGCCACCTCGACGAGGCCGTGGCCAACCTGGAGAAGGCCGTGGCCCAGAACCCGGGCAACGTCAAGTACAAGACCGAACTGGTCCGGGCCCGCCTGATGGCCTCCCAGCGCCACACGGAGAACGCCCGCCTGGCCTCCGCCCGGGAGGACTACGCCTCCGCCCTCAAGGAGCTCCAGCTGGCCCTCAAGTACGACCCGGGGAACCAGTTGGCGCAGGACGACATGGCCAAGATCCTCGCGGCCATCCAGGTCCAGGAGCGGGAGCAGCGCTCGTCGGCCCTGACGCTGGAGGCCATGAAGGCCGAGGCGGCCCAGAAGAGCGGCGCGCCCCAGTTGGATCCGGCCTCCAACATCCCCATCGTGCTCAAGTTCAACGACACGCCCTTGAAAACCATCCTCGACGCCGTTTCCAAGGCCTCGGGAATCAACTTCCTCTACGACGACAAGGCCGAGACCACCAGGCGCGTCACCGTGGACTTCTCCAAGGTGAGCCTGGAGAAGGTCCTGAACTACCTCATGCTCCAGACCAAGCACTTCTACAAGGTCCTGGACCCCCACACCCTCATCATCGTCCCCGACACCAAGCAGAAGCGGGACGAGTACCAGGACCAGGTCATCAAAACCTTCTACCTCTCCAACGCCGACGTGAAGGACGTCTTCCAGCTGGTCCGTTCCATCCTCCAGGCCCGGAAGATGGCCATGAACCAGGACCTCAACTCCATCACCATCCAGGACACCCCCGGGAACGTGGCCATGGCCCAGCGCATCATCGAGAACAACGACAAGTCCAAGGGGGAGGTCCTGGTGGACGTGGAGCTCCTGGAGGTCAACTCCAGCCTCGTCCGCAACCTGGGCGTGGACCTCTCGGCCAAGGCCTTCACCATNGGCCCGGAGAACAACCTGACGAAGGACGCCACGTCCGGCAAGGTCACCGGCATCGGGGCGGGGCCGCCGGTGCGCTTCAACAGCCTCGATTCGGTCCTGAGGGGAACCATGTGGGTTTCCCCGGTGCCCAACCTCATCGTGAACCTCCTTCTCACCGACACCGACAGCCAGGTCCTGGCCAAGCCCCAGCTGCGGGTCATGGAGGGCCAGAAGGCCTCGGTCCACATCGGGGACCGCATTCCCATCGCCACCTCCAACCAGTACCTGGGATCGACGGGCACCACGACCACCTATACCCCCATCACCTCGTACACCTATCAGGACGTGGGGGTGAAGATCGAGATCGAGCCCAAGGTCCACCACAACCGCGAGGTGACCATCAAGCTCAAGACCGAGGTCTCNTCGGTCACCGGCTACGTCTCCAGCGGCTCTTCCCTCACCGGCGACCAGCCCATCATCGGAACCCGGGAGTCCACCACCACCCTGCGGCTGGAGGACGGCGAGACGAGCCTCCTCGCCGGCCTCATCCGGAAGGAGGACAAGAAGAGCCTCTCGGGCCTTCCGGGGGTGAGCGAGGTGCCCATCCTCCGGCGCCTCTTTTCCAACACCAAGGACGAGAAGGCCTCCACCGACGTCGTTATGCTGGTGACCCCCCACATCATCCGCATGCCCAACATCACGGAGGANAACCTGGAGCCGCTGTGGGTGGGNACGGAGCAGGGGCCCAAGGTGGGCGGAAGCGCCCCCTCGCCCTTTGCCCCGGCTCCCGCCTCCGCCGCGCCCCCCGCCCCCGCCCCGGCGCCCCCCGCCACCGCGGAGGAGAAACCGGCGGAGGGTAAGCCCGCCGAGGAGAAACCCGCCGAGGAGAAGCCGCCCGCCCAGGCGGGGCGGATCCTCATCAGCCCCACGAGCCTTCAGGCCCGTCCCGGGGAACCGGCCATGCTCAACCTCGTCCTGGTGGGCGCCCAGGAGATGAAGACCCTCCACCTGGAGATGAACTACCCCAACGCCATCCTCAAGTTCGAGGGGGCCGAGCAGGGGACCTTCTTCTCCATGGGCGGGGCGCCAGCCACCTTCAACGCCCAAGAGGTGAGCCCCGGCGCGCTGGTGCTGGACATGGGCCGGGGTGACGCCGCCGGCGCTTCGGGGTCGGGCCTCATCGCCCGGCTCCGCTTCACCGCCGCCAACGGCGGNGAGGGGCGGATCAACCTCGCCTCCGCCGTCTCCAACTCNGTCTCGGGGCAGAGCAGTCCCCTNCCGCCCGCCTTTGCCATGGTGGTGGTCAAACCGGGCNCGCCGGGCGGCGAAGGGGCGGAGTGACGAAGGGAAGGACCGGACGATGAAGGACCGCCGGGCGGAGAANGGCATCTCCCTCTTCGAGGTGGGGCTCGCCGTGGGCCTCCTGGCCATCCTGGCCCTGGTGGCCCTTCCCGCCAAGCACATCATGGCGAGGCGGGCCAAGGAGGTGGAGCTCCGGCGGGACCTTAGGGAGATGCGGAGGGCCATTGACGAGTACCACCGGTACGCCGTCCAGGGCCTCATCCTTCAGACCGACGTCTCCCAGGACTTCTACCCCCGGGAGCTGGAGGAGCTGGTGGAGGGGGTGCCCCTGGTGGGGGACCCCACCGGCAAAAAGGTCCGGTTCCTCCGGAGGATTCCGGTGGACCCCATGACCGGCGAGGCCGAATGGGGCCTCCGCTCCACGCGGGACGACCCCGACTCCACCATGTGGGGCGGAGAGAACGTGTACGACGTCTACTCCCTGAGCCAGGCCCGAGCCCTCGACGGCAAGACGGCCTACAGCGAATGGTGAGGGGGGCCGAGAGGTGCGTGCCGTGATCCAAAAAGGCTTCGGTGCAGAGGCGACCCGTGCTCCTGGAGGGGTAGGGAGCGGGCGGCGGGAAGCGGGCTTCACCCTGATGGAGCTGATGGTCGTCGTGGCCATCATCGGCATCCTCGTGAGCATGGCCGTCCCCACCTACCGCAGCGCCGTGGAGCGGGCCAAGGAGACCGTCCTCCGGCAGAACCTCTACGTCCTGAGGGACTGCATTGATCAATACTACGCCGACAAGGGGAAGTACCCCGACAGCCTGGAGGCCCTGGTGGACGAGGGGTATCTTCGCCACCTGCCGGTGGACCCCATGACCGGCCAGTCCGACTGGGTGACCGTTCCCTACACCGGCTCCGAACCGGGCCAGTTGGAACCCACGGAGGGCGAGGGCGGCGGCGGTGGTATTTGGGACGTCCACTCCGCCTCCCCAGGAACGGCCCGGGACGGCACCAAGTACGCCGACTGGTGAGCCCCGTGCGATCCCCTTCCCTTTCCGCATCCCCGGAACGCGGCGTGGTCTTCATCTGGGTTCTGGTCTCCCTCTTCATCCTCGCCGTGATGCTCATGGCCGCCGTCCAGCCGGCCTCCATCGCGCTGAAGCGGGAAAACGAGCAGGACCTCATCTTCCGGGGCGAGCAGTACACCGAGGCCATNCGCCTCTACCAGTCGGAGCACGGGGGCACCTTCCCGACCCACCTGGAAGACCTCATGAAGGTGGGCCCCAAACAGCACCGCTACATCCGGCGCCTCTACCGCAACCCCTTCTCCCCCGACGGAAAGTGGGGCCTCCTCGCCCCCGGCAGCACCGTGGTCACCACCGACCAGAACGGAAAGACCGTGTACATCCCCCAGGGCGGAACCGCCACGCCCCAGCGGGGCTCCACCCCCGCGCCGCCCCAGGGGAACCCCCAGGCCGGTTCCCAAAGGGCGGCCGGCGCGGGCCAGGGTCTCCAGGGCCGCCAGAAGATCCTCCCCTTCCGGCTGGACGGCAAGGANGGCCAGCCCATCCTGGGGGTCTACTGCCCCCTCAACGAGAAATCCTTCTCCGACTACCGCGGCTCCCAGCGGTACAACGAGTGGTTCTTCTCGCCCCTGGTGATCCCGCCCCCCATCCTCCCCGGACGCCAGCCGCCCCAACCCCCCACACCCGGCAATCCTCCCAAGAACCCGGGCGGCAAGTAGCGCACGCCTTTAGGTCCGAGAAGATCCGCTTCGCTCCGGGTGAAAGGCGGAAAACCTCGGATAGGATTTTGGACAGCCGTGATTGGGAAAGCCAAAAACCGCCCCAGTCCTTACCCCGCCGGCGGATCCACCGTTTCCAGAGGGTGAGCTTCAAATCAGGAACCCCGGCGGGAGGAGGCGAACTGGGTCCTGTAGAGGTGGGCGTAGAGGCCGCCCCGGGCCAGGAGATCCCCGTGGCTTCCCCGCTCCACGATGCGCCCCTTGGAGAGCACCAGGATCTGGGAGGCATCCTGCACCGTGGATAGCCGGTGGGCCACCACCAGCGCCGTCCGGTTTTCGAGGAGGGTCGGAAGGGCTTCCTGGATGAGGGCTTCGGTCCGGGAGTCCACGCTGGCGGTGGCCTCGTCCAAGACCAGGATCTCCGGATCGGCCACCAGCGCCCGCGCGAAGGAGACGAGCTGGCGCTCCCCCTGGGAAAGGACCGTCCCCCGCTCGTTCAGGGAAAAGTCCAGGCCGCCGGGTAGCCGGGAGACCACCGCCTCCAGGCGGCTGGCCCGAAGGGCCTCCCTGAGGCGCCGGCCGTCCACCGGCTCCCACAGGGTCACGTTGTCCTTCAGGCTCCCGGCGAAGAGAAAAAGTTCCTGCTGGACGAGGGCGAAGCGCCTGCGCAGCGCCGAGAGGTCCCAATCCTCGATGGGAAGGCCGTCCACGAGGATCCTCCCGCCCCCTTCCGCCAGGGGGTAGAAGCGGAGCAGGAGGGCGGTGAGGGTGCTCTTTCCCGAGCCCGTGGGACCGACGATGGCGGTGGTCTTCCCGGGCGGCGCCTCGAAGGAGACCCTTTGCAAGACCGGCCGCCCCTCCTCGTAGGCAAAGGTGACCTCCTCGAAGACCACCGAGCCCGGGGGAGCGGGAGGCACGAGCCCCTTCCCGGGATCCTCCGGCGGCGTGTCCAGGATCTGGAAGAGCCGCTCGCTGGCCACGACGCTGCTCTGGACGATGTTGAACTTCTCCGCCAGGTCCTGCAGGGGCATGAAGAGCATCTTGAGGTAGAGCAGGAAGGCCGCCAGGGTTCCGATGGAGGAGCGCCCGCCGAGGATCTCCAGCCCCGCGTAGGCCACCACCAGGGCCACGGCGACGGTGGCCAGGGCGTCGATCAGGGGTCGGAAGACCGCAAAGACGGTGATGAGCCGCATCTGGGTGCGGTAGTTTTCCTCCCCGAGGGCGTGGAATCTCCGGGAGGCCCGGGCCTCGGCGTTGAAGGCCTTGAGGACCGCCACTCCCTGGACCGCCTCCTGGAGGAAGGTGTTGATCCGGGCCAACTGGACCCGCAGCTCCCGGTAGATCTTTCGGGAGGCCGACTTGAACCAGAGGGCCAGGACCACGAGTGGCGGGGCCAGAAGGAGAAGCCGTGCGGCGAGGCCGGCGTCCAGGGTGAAGAGGAGGACGAGGATTCCCGCGAAGAGGGCCACGTCGCTGGCGGCGGTGGCGAGGACCGAGGTGAAGAGCTCCGAGAGGGCCGCCGTGTCGTTGGTCACGCGGGTCACCAGCCGTCCCACGGGATTCTCGTCGAAGAAGCGGACCGGAAGGTGGTGGAGGTGGGCGAAGAGGTCCCGCCGCATCCGCGCCACCGCGCTCTGCCCCAGGTGGTTGAGTCCCAGCGTGACGCCGTAGGAGACGAGGAAGTTGGCGGTCAGCAGGGATAGGTAGAGGAGGCCCAGCCCCCGAAGGCCCCGCCGCGCCTCGGCGAAGATCCGGCCGCGCTCGGCGGGGGGGAGCGCCGGAAGGGCGCTCCTTCCCACAAACTCTCCCGACGCCGAGCGGAAGTACCGCTCCTTCGGCATCAGGCCCCGCAGGCGCAACTCTTCCCGGAGGGGGGCGTCCAGGTCCGCCGGCCGGTAGAAGAGGCGCCCGCGGGGGCCGGCCACGCTTCCGGGAAGGCCGGCCAGGCGGCGCCTCAACAGGGGGTCGGCGGGGGCCTCGGCGTAGGGAGGCAGGAGGTAGCCGTCCAGCCCCCGGCGCACCAGGAGGGGCAGGGAGAGCTCCAGGCCCGCCTGGACCACCGAGAGCAGGACGCAGAACAGGAGGAGCCCCGCCCGCCCGCGGACGTAGCCGAGGATCCGCCGGGTGTGGCGCACCAGCGTGAAGGCGCCCAGTTTTCGCTCTTCCCGTTCGATGGCCATGGCTCCGCGCCCGCTCTACCCTTCCATTTCCTGCAGTTCGGAGAGCTCCCGGTAGTACCCTCCCCGGGCCAGGAGGGTCTCGTGGTCCCCCTGCTCCACCACACGCCCCCCATCGAGGACGAGGATGAGGGGAAGGTCCCGCACCGCGCTCAGCCGGTGGCTCACCACCACCAGGGTCCGGCCTTGGCGTGCCCGCGCCAGACCCGATAGGATCTTCCGCTCGGTCTCCGCGTCCACCGCCGAGAGGGTGTCGTCGAGGACCAGAACCTCCGCGGGCCTGAGCAAAGCCCGGGCCAGGCACAGCCGCTGTTTCTGGCCCCCCGAGAGGGTGATCCCCCGCTCCCCCAGTAGGGTGTCGTAGCCCTGGGGAAGGGCGGCGATCTCGTCGTGGAGGGCCGCCAGCCGGCAGGCCTCCTCCATCTCCTCCGCCGTGGCGTCCTCCTGGGCCAGCCGGAGGTTCTCCGCCACGGTGTCGCTGAAGAGGAAGGGATCCTGGGGCACGTAGGCCACCCGGCGCCGGACCTCCGCCGGGGGCAGGGCCCTCAGGTCCACGCCGCCAAGGAAGAGGGTGCCCTCCGGAGGCTCCCGCAGGCGCACGAGGAGCTGGGCCAGGGTGCTCTTTCCCGAACCCACGTCCCCCACGAGTCCCAGCGCTCCACCTGCCGGCACAAAGAAGGAGACCTCCGAAAGGGCGGGACGGGACGAGCCGGGGTAGGAGAAGGAGAGGTTGCGGGCCTCGAGGGAGGCGTCGCGGGGGAGCTCCGCCCCCGACTTCCCGGCCTCCCGCCCGGAGGTGTCGCGGAGAAGCTCCTGGATCCGGTCCATGGAGGCGGCGGCCCGCTGGACGAGCGTCACCATCCAGCCGGCGGCGATCATGGGCCAGGTGAGCATCCCCAGATAGGAGGAAAAGGCGACGAAGGACCCCACGGAGGTGTGGCCGCCGAGGACGCGCCCGCCGCCCACCCCCAGCAGGATCGCCACCGAGGTTCCGGCCAGCAGGAGGATGGCCGGGTGGAAGAGGGCGTCCACCTTCACGTAGTGCAGGGTCTTTCGGAAGACGTCCTCGTTGTAACGCTGGAAGTCCTCCAGGTCCCCCCGGCCTCGATCGTAGGCCTTGAGGATCCGGATCCCCGCCACCGACTCCCGCGTCTTCTCCGTCAGCGCTTCGAAGGAGGCCTGGACGGCGTCCCAGCGGTCGTAGATGGCCCGGAGGGACACGGCCATGAGGAGCGCCAGGAGCGGAAGGGGCAGGATGGTGGCGAGGGCCAGGAAGGGATCCAGGGCGAACATGGCGCCCAGGGCCACCAGCGCGTAGACCGACGCGTCGAACCCGGCCACGAAGCCCATGGCCAGCGCCTGGCGCACCGATTCCACGTCGTTGCTGGCCAGGGCCAGGAACTCCCCCGTGCGCCGCTTCTCGAAGAAGCCGGCGGAGAGGGTGAGGGCGTGGTCGAGGATCCGGTTCCGGAGGTCCAGCTCGGCTTTGCGGGCCAAGGAAAAGAAGAAGATTCGCCAGAGAAAGCGGAAGAGGGCCACCGTAAGGGCCAGGCCCAGCAGGAAGCCGGCCCCCCGCAGGACGGAGGCTCGGGTCGCCGTCCCCTGGACCAGCCCGTCCACCACCCCCTTCACCACCAGCGGCGTGGCGAGCTGGGCCCCGTCCACCACGAGGAGGCAGAGGATACCCAGAAGGGCCCTTCCCCGGTGGGCCCACAGGATGGCCAAGATATCCCGAACTCCCCGCTTCACGCCGCCTCCGGCAGGGTATCTTAGCCCGAAAGGCCGGAAGAGGGACACGGCCCCGCGACACCAACCTCGATGCCCCGCGGGTCGGGGCTCCGCCTGCCATGCGGTGAGGAAGGACCAAAGCCCCGAACCGGAAGATCCGGGAGATCGGGAGTTTTGCCTTTCACTTTTCGCTTCTTTAACCGGGAGATCCGGGAGACCGGAGAGGGTTCTCTTTACTCTTCTTTAACAGGGAGATCAGGGAGATCGGGGAGGGGCTTTTCTTTTCACTTTTCCCTGCCCTTCTCCCCACGTCCCCAGGGCGGGAGGTGCCCCGAAAGGGCGGGGCGGAACCCGCTGGGCAAACCGGCTCGTCCCATTGGCCATCGGTACCGCCCTTTCTTTTTTTTCGCCGTGCCGCTAGACTGTTTCTCGCGCCGGAAAGGGCGCCTCGTGGGGAGGACCGACCGATGGAATGGACCCGCACCCTCGTCCGCTTCCGCGTCTCCGAGAAGGCCGAGCGGCCCCTGCTCGCCGTGGCCCTCCTGCTGGCCACCCTTTTGGGGGCGTACGTGGAGGTTCCCCTCCCCTTCACCCCCGTCCCCCTGACCCTCCAGACCTTCTTCGTCCTCCTCTCCGGCGCCCTGCTGGGGCGCGGCTGGGGCCTCTCGATCCAGGGGGCCTACCTGGGGCTCGGCGCCGCGGGCTTTGCCGCCTTCGCCGGGGCCTCCGCGGGGGTTTTCCACCTCGTGGGCCCCACCGCGGGTTACCTGTGGGCCTTCCCCGCCGCGGCGGCGCTGGCCGGCTGGGGATCCGGGAGCCCCCGCCTCGCCGTGCGGGCCCTCTCCCTCGTCGCGGGTGCCCTTGTGATCCTCCTCTCCGGCGCCGCCTGGCTCGGGTGGAGCCTGGGCCTCGACCCCGCCCGTGCCTTCCTCCTCGGCGTGGCCCCCTTCCTCCCCGGCGAGGCCCTCAAGGTCGCGGCGGTTCTGGCCGCCTCCCGGGTCTTCGGAGTCCGGCGCTAGGAGATGCTTTCCCCGAAAAGGAAAAGGGCCGGGGCGCGCTGCCCCGGCCCTTCCATTGGACCCGGCCCGCCCGTCACCAGGAGAGGACCACGTCGCTCCCGCTCTTTTGCAGCCGCAGGCCGTCCCCCGGCACGTCCACGCTGTAGAAGTAGAGCTCCGTCCCCGAGGCGGCTCCGGTGTCGGTGTAGGTTCCCCCTACCCCTCCGTGGAGCGGGGTCAGGCTGGTGGCGACGGTCCCCCGGTAGACCAGGTCGGCGAAGCGGTCCAGGCTGTTCGCGAGGGTCAGCTTGCCGTAGCCCCAGAGGTCGTTGGGCACCGTCCCGGTGAAGCCGTCGCTTCGCGCCCCCTGTTCCAGGTCGNCCCGGATTTGGCCCAGCGTCCGGGAGGGATCGGCNCCGAGGAGAAGGGTGGCGGCGCCCGCCACGTTGGCGCAGGAGAAGCTCGTCCCGGAGACGGCGATGTGCTTGTCGGCGGGCGTTTCCTGCACAATGTAGGTGTTCTGCGGAGAGGAGGAGTACCACGAAGGGGCGAACTGGCCCGAGAGGGTAGTGACCACCACCTCCCCCGGCGCCGTCAGGTTGGGTTTCTGATCGGTAACCGGACTCGTCCCCTCCAGGAGTCCCCTCAACGGTCCGTGAGAGGAGTAGGAGGCCAGGTCGTCCTTGGTCTCCGTGGTGCTCTGCGGAGTTCCCGACCGGTCGGTCCAGGCGGTCTTGGTCACGTGGGCCCCCACGGCCGTGACCAGGTGCGCGGCGGCGGGGCCGTTGATCATTTCGGCGTCGTCTCCCGAAAGGAGGCGGGTGCTGCAGTCTTCTGTTCCGGCGGCGAAGTACCCGTAGACCCAGTCTGGGAGGTATCCGTCCACGTGGGCGCCGGAGCCGCTTCCGCCATTCTGCCGGAACTGGAGGATGATTGGCCGGGGGCCGGTTCCCGGGTCGTAGTAGAGGTCGCCGCCAAAGGAGGACTCGGCGGTGGTGGCGTAGTCGTAGGCGGCGAAGACGTACTGCAGGGCAGGGTTGGGGTAATCCCCCAGGGGATTCTGGAGGTCCAGCAGGACGCCGATCTTGTCCGAGAAGGTGGCCGAGGTGATATCTCCCACGAAGGAGTCAAAACAAGGTTTTTGGGAGGTACACCCGGTGGTCTTTCGGGTGAAGTAGTAAAAACCGGAGTTGGCGGCGTTGATGGTCTTCCAGCCGCTCGTTCCGTAGGTCCAGGTCCACCCCGCTCCCCGGTTGTAGCGGATGGGGATCCANGCNCGGACCTCCAGGCTCGCCGATGCGGGCGCATAGAATTCGAGGAACATCGGCTGGCCGGCGTAGCCGTAACCGTTCCAGTTGTAGGAGTAGAGCACTACGTAGGTGTTGTCGGAGGCGTAACCGTTGTCGGGGTTCGCGGAGACGCAGACGGCGCCGTCGGCGTGCTGCTGGTTTCCCGTATCGTTCCCCGCCGCGGCGGAGAGGTGGAGGCCGGCGGTGGCGTCGCTGGCCCCAAAGGTGTGGTCGATCCAGTCCGAAAGGGTGTCCGAACCGTCGTGGGGCCCCCACCCTCCCCCAAAAGACATGTTGATGGAAAGGGGCTTTCCGAGGCCCTGCGCCTTGTTCCAGAGGTAGCTGAGGCCGTCCTCGATGTGCGCGTCCGAAAGGTCCGACTTGACGAAGAGGATGCNCGCCCTCTCCGCATGGCCCGCGTAGGTTCCACCGGTGGAGAGGCCGTTTCCGGCTCCGCAGCCGGTGGTGCTGCTCCCGTGGCCCCAGGTACCGGGGTCGTTATCGGTCTCGGTGCAGGAGCCGGCGTTGATCTGGGAGGCCGTCCATTCGGTGCCGTAGGTGAAGCCCGAAGGGGGCGGCCCCGTGGGGTCGGTCTGGTCCCAGAGGTAGAGAATGCGGGTCGTCCCGTCGGCGTTCTTGAAATCTCCGTGCGACCAGTCGATCCCCGTGTCAATGGCTCCGTAGAGGGCGCCCTCTCCCCTGAACCCCCAGTCCTGCTTCACAACAGCGGCTCCGGTGTCCTGCGTGGCGGCGTCCAGGTAAGGCTTGGCCGGCGCCGGCCTTCGGACACGGACGACGGCCTCGTGCCTCAGGAGCTCCGACAGGCGGGCGGCGGGCAGAAGGACCGTACCGCCGTCGCTCCCCCTCTGCCCTTCGAAACGGCCGCCCAGGGAAGAGGCGACCTCCTCGAGGTTCGCCCCCGGAAGGACTTCCACCGCCAGCGAGAGAAGGGGACCCTCCGGACTGGCGCTCCACGAGAAGAAGCCGAGGAGCGGATCGGCCTGCGGGGCTTCTTCCCGGCGCGCCTTTTCTTTCGGAAAGGCCGGTTTCCTTCCGGGATCAACCCCCGGAAGGGAACCTTCGGGAACGGCNCCCTCTTCAAAAACCATTTCCCCCGGCAGTTCCTTTGCCGGCANGCCCAGCAATAGCCGGACGGGACCGTCGGCCTTGGCCCGCTGGACCTCCGAGAGGGTGGAGCCGCCCGCCCTCAGGGTTTCCAGTGCCTGCTGAACTTCCGCCGGCGGAGGCGAGGCCGCCCAGAGCCCCACCCCTGCCACCGATCCCCCTACGAAGGCCCAGACCCAATTGCGGTTCCGACCCCCGATCCTTTCCATGGTTCACCTCCACCCCAAGCCCTTTTTCCCTCATCCAGTTAGCAATTCCGGTGCCACGAGGTAAAAAAGGGAGAATCCATTGATTTATCCATGGGTTACAAATCCACCCCGGGGAGCGGGCCCGGGCGGAGGGACCGAAATTGTCACCGCTCGGAAACGGCCTCCGGGGAGGTCCGTCGGAGGGGAAGACCTTCCGGCGAAAAAAAGGGGCGGGAGAGGACTCTCCCGCCGATAGAGGGGTTAGGGCAATCGCACGTTCTCAGGACCCCTGGCCGGGGCGCCCCACACTCCCGGCCGGTCCGGTGGTTTTTGGCTCGCACGGGCCTCCGGCCCACCCCACTTCAAGCAAATTTTCTGCCAGAAAAACCAATCCAGAGAACCCTTGAAAATGGAGCGGGTTGGCCCTCCGGAGCCCGGCTCCGGCGCCGCCAAAATGTTCCCCTTGAGGAACATAGTAGTAACCATAAAGTTACATTCCTATCCACTCCCCGAAAAGGCCGCCCCCGCCTCCTCGGCGGCGAAGAGGGAACGCTGGAAGACGGTGAAGCAGACCGCCTCCAGGCGCGGGTAGGCCCGGACCAGGGACTCGGGGACCGGCTGGCGCTCCCCCGTGAGGGCGTGGCGGAACTCGAAGGCGTTGGCGGCGGCCTGGCCCCGGAAGTGGTTGTTGAAGACCACCGCCACCTCTTCGGCCAGGGTGGAGGCCTCCCGGACCGCCTCCACCCAAGGTGCCAGCTCCGGCGGGGCGTAGAGGTAGTTGTACCGCTCGTCCCGGGAGGTTCCCTCCCGGAACCAGGCGGCGGCGTTGCGCCCGTGGAACCGGAAGTACGCCAGGCCGGCGGTCACCGCCCCGGTGGGCCCCAGGCACTGGGCCAGGGCCGGCTGGTCCACGTTGCAGAAGGCCAGGCCCTTCTCCCGGAAGAGGGAGAGGATCTCCTTCTTTCCCCAGGAGGCGTGGCGCACCTCCACGGCGAGGGGGTAGGCGGAGAAGCGCCCGGCCACCTCCAGGAGGGTCCGGCGGTTCTCGGGCGTGTCGCGGAAGGACCAGGGCCACTGGACGAGAACCGCCGACAGCCTCCCGAAACGGGCCAGGGGCTCGAGGGCGCGGTGGAAGGCCCGCTCGTCCACGAGGGAGGCCTTGCGGGTATGGGTGAAGCCCTGGAAGAGCTTCACCGTGAAGCGCAGGGAGGGGAAGTCGGCCACCCTCCGGACCCAGTCGCCGGTGGTGAGGGGGGGCGGGATCCGGTAGAAGGTGCTGTCCACCTCCAGAAGGTCCAGGCGGGCGGCCAGGTAGGCCAGCGGGTCGAAGCCCCTCCCCGGCCGGGCCGGGTACACCGTTCCCTTCCAGTCGGGGTAGGTCCACCCGGCGGTTCCGACGCGGACGGGGACGGCGCGCTCGGCGGCGGGGGGCATGGGGGTCACCGCTCCCTCGCCCAGACGATCTTGTAGGCGAAGCGGACCTCGTGGGGTTCCACCACCACCGGAGGGTAGAGGGGGTTCAAGGATTCGAGGAGGATCCGCCCCCCCGCCTCCCGGTAGCGCTTGACGTACTTGTCGCCGTTCATGAGGCCCACGACGGCGTAATCCCCGCTCACCGGGCGCTTCCGGGTGTCCACCAACACCACCTGGCCGTCCTCGTACTTGGGCACCATGGAGTCGCCGGAGACCTCCACGCCGAAGCCGTTGGGGTCGGTGAACTCCGGAGGCCGGGGGAGGAAGTACATGCCGCCGCCGGCGGGGTAGCCCTGGTCGGTGAACTCCACGCCGGGGCCGGCGGAGGCGAAGGCCACCACCGGGACCTCCGGCGGAAGGGCCCCCTCCTCCGTCAGGGCCGAGAGGGGGACCTCCAGCGCCTCGGCGATGGCTTCCAGGGACCTCAACGAAGGGGTGATCCTCCCCTTCTCGATCCGGGCGTAGTTGGGGGGGCTCCAGCCCAGCCGCCGGGCGACCTCGGCCTGGCGCAGACCACGGGCCCTTCTCAGCGCGGCGATTCGTCGGGCGAGATCCATGACCGCCTCCTTCG
>JGI24187J35170_1000266_pt1 | contig 23507 bp, 15 predicted proteins | sample YNPBryBLVA2012_FD_35170 | JGI IMG/M metagenome (IMG submission 35170)
CTCTTGCGGGTCGAAGACCACTTCTTCCTTGCCGGTCAATTTTTCCTGAATTTTCGAGACAATCAAATCCATATGGGTGCTGTGCGCCACGTAGTCCAGGTCGTCGGCGGGGATGGTCAGGATAGGGCAGAGATTGAAGTTGCCGACCCAGGCTTCGTACAGGTCGTTGAGTTGCGAGAGGTATTCGCGGGTGATTTGCCGCTCGTAATCGCGGCCGCGGCGTGCAATGCGGTTGACCAGGGTGGAGACGGAAGCGCGCAGGTAAACCACCAGGTCTGGCGGCGGGAGCAGTTCGGTCAGGACGGTATACAGGTCGCAGTAGGTCTGGTAGTCGCGTTCAGCCATGAGGCCGCGCAGGAACAGGTTGCGGGCAAAGATTTGGGCATCCTCATACACGCTGCGATCCTGGATGACGGAGGTGGGGTGGTCGAGCAGTTGGCGATGGGCATGCAAGCGGCGGGTGAGGAAGAAGATTTGTGATTGGAAAGACCAGGCGCGCATGTCACGGTAGAAATCGGCCAGGTAGGGGTTCTCGACGACCGGCTCCAAGAAGGGTTGCCAGCCGAGGCGGTCGCACAGCATGGTCACAAGCGTAGATTTGCCGACGCCGATGTTGCCGGCCACAGCGACGAATTTCTTCATGCTCACTCCAATACCAAGAAGGCTGCTGCCCGGCCGCGTTCGTCGTCCATCACCAGGTCGAGGCGGTGGCCAGGGCGGAAGGAGGCGACTTCGATGACCCGCAGGCAGCCGGTCAGGCCGATTTCTTGGGGCAGGAACTCTAACAAGCGGTTGGGCGTATCGTAGAAGAATGGGCGGTTGAAGATGACATCCTCGTCATCGAGGTAGACTGCCAGGGGATAGATGTTGGCTTCGACCAAGTCCTGGAAGAAATGGGTGCCGAAAGAGGGCTCGGGCGCGTTGCCGATGCCCCGCCCTGAGACTTCGACCAGGGCGCGGGTATTGTAGATATCGGCATAACCGATGCTGATTCCCAGGTCGGGGTTGGTCGTTCCCCAACGTCCCGGCCCAACGCAGATAAATGTCTTACCGGCCAGGGCGGTGTTCAACTGGCCGATGGCGCGCCCCAGTTCGGCGCGTGCTTCGGGCGTGGGCAGGGTGTAATAGCCTTCAGGGGTGACGAAGACCACGTATTGGATGCCGTAGACGCGCCCCTGCGGCACGACCCGCGAGGTGGCGAAGACCACGTCGCCGGGGTAGAGGTTCTGCGGCAAGCGTGCTTCGCTGTCCTTGAGATGGCTCTGCGGACGGCACTGCACCAGGGTAATTTTTACTTCTGGCTGGACGGCAAAGGGATCGGCAATCATGGCGCAGAATTCGGTGTCCACCGGGGCGTGGTAATGTTTCTCGAGTATCTGCACCATCTTGCGCAGGCGGTCGGGCAAGGGTGTGCGGCGCAACAGCTCTTCGAAGGTCAAGACCAACTGGCTCACGTTGCCATCCAGCAGGCTGCTGCGCAGGGTGGAGAGGTAACCGCCCTGGTCAATCTGCGCCAGGTAACGCAAGACGGGGTAACGCGGGCTAAGCACTTCGTGGACGGGCAAGCTTTTGAAGCGGTTGTCGCGCAAATCAATCACATCCACGAATTGTTGCGAATAGCGCCGGATGGCTTTGGGATTGTTCTCAGGGCGCAACAGAGGGTGGCTGAGGGCCACCAGGCGGGGGTAATCGTTGCCCACACGGTCCACCGCCCGTGTTCCTAAGCCCCATACCAGGCGCACGAAGCCATCTTCCTTGCGAATCTGGGGCGACCAGCGGTACATATTGCGGCTGAAGGCCACACCCGCCGCTTGGGGCAAATAGAACTGCCCAAAAGTCTCCCCCTCGACGGCCTGGATCAAGACCGCCATACGCTCGTCGTAATCCTGCAAGCCCTTGGCGCGGCGGTAGAGCAAGGCATCGGGGTTGAGGATGCTGGCATAAATCCGCCGAATGGCCTGTGTCAGGTCGTTCAAGTTCTCTTGTGGCGTGCCCTGGTTGGGGCAGAAATGGCTTTCGTATTTACCGGCGAAGGAGGTGCCGAAGTTGTCTTCCAGCAAGCTGGAAGAGCGCACGATCAGCGGCTGACGTCCCAGGCGTTCGAGCAAGTCTTGCAGCTTCTCCAGCGCATCGGCGGGGAATTCGCCGGCCAGGAATTCGCGCTGAATCTGGGGATATTCGCTGCGGATTTGTTCTTCGGTCTTGTACTTCTGATCGGCCCAGTGGATCAAGCCATTGATCGCCATGAAGGTGTAGGTCAGGTCTGCGCCGAGGAAATAGGATTCGGGGATGCGCAGGTTGGCGCGGATATCGTCGTCACCCACATCCATCAGGATACGGTAAGCCAGCAACATGCCAGCAGCCTTACCGCCGATCTTACCCTGGCCGATGCGGCGGCGGCGGATTTCGCTCAGATCAGCGATGGTGAACCAATTCTTGGCGATATTGACGTAAGCAAGCTGATCGCTGATGAGTGTGCGGATCAGCACAACCTTGATTTCGCGCAGACGGGCTTCGGCGCGCGCCCGCCGTTCAGGGGGCATGTTCTCGATAGCGGTAGCCTGCTCGAAGAGCATATCCTGGGGGGCCAGTTCAGGATTGAAGGTGGAGATCAACAAATCTTCGGGCGGCACACCGCGCTCGGCCAGCGTATCGCGCACCAACTGCTCGAACAACTCCATGGGGAGGTTATAGGCAAAGTAGAAATCGGTCAGGTTATCGCGCTCACGCATCAAGCGCAGTTCCCAAATATCGCCCGGCTCCTCCACGTAGGGGTCGTGCAAAGCCTCGCGGGCCTGCGATTCGATGGCGTGGTCGCGCACCTCGCTCTCGAATTGCTGAGGGCTGATCACCCCTCGTTCGAACAATTCACGGCGCATGCGCGCCCGGATTTGCGTGCTTAGAATGGGATACTGGGCTAAAGCCAGGTAGATTCGCAGGGTTTTTTCGGAGGAGATGGAGGGAAGAGTCATGGCGTCGTGCCTAATCCACAGACTCCTTGCACAAAAAAACAAGGATTTGCCGGATTAGCGTCCTGCTCGTTTGCTCGGGTTATGGGGAACGTTGGCGCCGTGCGGCGCTGTTCAATTGGCAGGCCAACGTTCCCCAACGCAGCAATTAACTTCCCCAATGCATCGGCATCATCACGTGGAGGAAATTATCGTCACCCACCGGGCGGATGACGCCGGGGCTGATCTCGTCAATCGTTTCGAGGGCGACGTTGGGGGTCTTGATCACTTCCAGGACTTCGCGCAAGAAACGCACGTTGAAAGCGATCAACACTGCCTCGCCCTCCACGCTGGCGTCAATCTGGGTCTGGTTGAAACCGGTTTCTTCGGATTGCCCCGAGATTTCGACAACGCCGGGCTGCACCTCGCTGCCGGGGGTGATGTTGATGCGAGCGATGAGCGAACCTTCTCGGGCAAAGATTTCCGCTTGCTTGCAGGCTTTCAGGAAAGCTGCCGTCGAAAGCAGCGTGCGCGTGCGGTAGGTTTGCGGGATGACTTGTTCCACGTTGGGAAAATTGCCGTCAATCAAGCGCGAATCCAGTTCGATATCCCTCATTTGGAAAATGACCTGGCCTCGGCCGGGAGGGAGCGCCATGGAGATCGTTTGCTCGCTGTCACCGGCAATGCGGGCCAGCTCGCTGAGCGCCCGTGCAGGAATGATGGCGGTGACCGACTGCGCCGCCGGTTGCGACAACACCGCCCGGCGGATGGACAAACGGAAACCATCGGCCGCCGAGAGGGTCAACTGATTGTCCCGAACGGTCAGCAACACCCCGGTCAACACCGGCCGGGCGTCGTCGGTGGAGGCAGCAAAAACCACCTGCTGAATCATCTCTTTGAGGTCGGCGACCTTGAGAGAAATGCCGTTGGTCATGTCCACAACCGGCAAGGGAGGAAACTCCTGGGCATCAATCCCTTTGATGTCAGTATTCGACGTGCCACAGCGCACATTGAGCGTTTGCGTGCGCACATTCAAGGCCATGGCCACGCGGTCGTTGGGCAGGGTGCTGACCAGGTCGGTGAAGGTGCGCGCCGGCACGGTCGTGGCGCCTTCCTCTTCGATTTTAGCGCCGATCCAGCAGGTGATGCCCAACTCCCGATTGGTTGCCGATAGGCGCAAGCGGCCCTCATCGGTAGCGACCAGAACATTCGCCAGCACGGGCAGGGTGCTGCGCGGCGAGACCGCGCGTGAGACCAGGCCGAGGGCACGAGCCAGATTCTCTTGCAGGACGGACACTTTCATAGGGGCAATCCTCTCCTTGATTGGTATTGCTTAGAGTATACAACGAGTGAGATAAAATTGCCAGTAGGCAGATGAGAAGCCACCATCGCCGCGGCGCACAACGTTTGGCATCGACACGCCGAAGTGCTGCTAAGCAGCACCATCGGCGCTCTGCGGCGGTTCACCCGCGGCAGAGACGGCCAGGATGCCACCAACAGGCAAGAGAATGTGAAACTGACTGCCGGGGCAGGTTTCCTCGTTCTGTCCTGAACTCTCGACCCAGATGCGGCCGCGGTGGGCCTGGACGATGCCGCGGGCAATGGACAGCCCTAAGCCAGGCCCGCCCCCTTTGAACTTGGTCTTGCCTGATGAATGCAAGGCCACCTTGCCAGTTTGGTAGAACTTCTCGAAAATGAGTTCGTGATATTCAGGGTCAATGCCGATGCCGGTATCTTGAATGACCACTTCGACAGCCGCCCCCAAGACCTCGTCGTCGAGACTTCTCCCCCAGATGGTGATATGGCCACCGTCGGGGGTGTATTTAATCGCATTGGCCACCACGTTTTGGAAGACCTTGAGCAAAAGGGTGGGATCGGCATAGATGCGCGGCAGGTTTTCGAGGCCATCCAGGTGCAGTTCGATGCGCCGTTCAGCCAGATCGGAGGCGTAATCGGCCTGGACGCGCTTGGCAATAGTCATCAGGCTCATCTGTTCGGGGTGCAAGTCGAGCACCTGGCTGTCAATGCGGGCCACATCCAACATACTGTTGACAATCTCATGCAAGCGGTCAGTGCCGCGCAGAATGCCGTTGAGCGATTCGAGCAGATAAGCGTTGCTGCGCAGCGTCGGGTCAGCCTGCAACATGGCGGCGTAGCCCTTCATGATCGTCAGGGGAGTGCGCAGTTCGTGGGCGGCGACGTTGATGAAATCAGATTTGTTCTTGTCCAGCCGTTCGAGAGCCTGATAAGCGCGGTGGAGTTCTTCGGTGCGCTGTTGCACCATCTGCTCAAGTTGTTCGTTGAAACGGGTAATTTCCTCGTACAGGCCGGCGTTCTCCAGGGCAATAGCGGCTTGCAGGGCAAAAGTGCTCACCAGGACAGCGTCGTCTCGGCTGAAAGCGCGCGCTGGCCGGCGGGTGAGCGACACCATGCCGATGACGCGGTCTTGCGAGAAAAGCGGCACCCCCATCCAGGACTGGTTGAGGGGCAGCCAGTCCACCTGCGTCCAGCCGGCAATTTGGGTCACGTCGTCAATCAACACCGGATGCCCGGCAGCGGCTACCTGCTGGAAGACATCCCCCTCGCGGATGGAGATGCGCAGGTCGCGGACGCGCTCGTCATCGGGGAAACCGTGCTGAGCGACGATGCGCAGGTTATTGCCCTCGCGCAGCATGAGTGAACCGCGTTCGTAGGGGACGACCATTTGCAATTGTTCGAGGATACGGCGGGGGACTTCGTGCAGTTTGAGGCTGCTGGAGAGTTTGCGTCCGGCCTGAACCAGCAGTTCGGCCACGTGCCGCCGGTCTTGCTCAGCTTTGAAGAGGCGGGCGTTTTCGATAGCGGCGGCAGCCTGGGTGGATAGCGACATGAGCAAATCTACGTCGTGATGGGTGAACTGACGTTGATTCACGCGGTTGAGGGCTGTTACCGTGCCGATGACCTCGCCCTTGATGGTCAGAGGGACGACGATGACCGCGCCGGTGCCGGCGCGTCGCCGCCGCTCGGCAATCTCAGGCGGTTCGATGCCGTCGTCGGCGCTGGGAGAAAGAACCGGCATACCGGTGCGGCAAACCAAGCCGCTGATGCCCTGGCTCAGCTCCTCGTAAGTGGTATCGAGATCATCAACGATGGCGCCGTTGTGCACCGCCAGGGTGATGCGTCGTTGCTCGTGGTCGAGCAGGAAAATCAACACGCGGTCAGCCTGCACCAAGCTGGTGAAATGCTGGCTCAAGTTCTGGCAAATTTCGGTGGTCTCGTTGGCGCCCAGGATGGCCTGCGCGGCGTGGAACAAGCCTTCGGTCTCTTGCAGAGCCTGTTGAAGCTGGCGCGCCGAAGCTTCGATGGTCTCTTTGGCACGCGCCAGCTCGATGGCGTTCAGCTCGGCTTCAGCCAGCAGGCGTCCAATCTCTTGAGTGGCTTGTTCCCGATCGCGCACCAACAGCGCCCTAAAGATAGCGCTGCTGAACAGGTTGCGGATGCGTGTATAGACTTCCCACTCGTGCGGGCCGACCTCGGTGTACATGAAGCCCAAGGGGGCCTCGCCCAGATCGAGGGGGGTAAAAATGCCGGTAAAGCGCTGTTCGCCAATGGGTGTTGCCTGACAAGCCAGTTGCGCTGCGGGGAAAGACGGCCCCCGCGTTGTCACCTCCGCTTGCCGATCTCGGTACTTGAGCAATAGCCGCGACAGGCTGGAGGGCTTGGGCGGGCTGGCCTGCCAGAGATTCTGGCTGGATTCGTACAGCACCACCTGGCAATGGTGAATACCTAGTTCGGGAAAGTGTTCGCTGGCGGCAGTTCCCAGGTCTTTGAGCGTGAGACTCGTTGCCAGGGCAAAACTGAGCCGCTGGAGTTGCTCTTCCTGCTGTTCGATTGCCAGCCGCTGGAAAGCCTGCGCCCGCTGGGCCATTTCGCCCACCAACAAACGCGCCTGCTGGAACAGGTTCTCGGCGCGCAGGGTGAGGGCCGCATTGCTGAGCTGCGGCAAGACCTGGCGGCGCATGGCCGACAAAACACCATGCCAAATGGTGACCCCCTTGCCGGCGGCGCGCAATTGCTGCAAGGCCTGCTCGAAAGCTTTGAGGAATTGGTCGTGGCTGTCCTCGCGCAGATCGGACAAGAACGTGTTCAAAACTTCGCTGAAAATGTCCTGAAGCGCAGGGCGCGGCAGGGAGACACTGCGCGCCAGCACGCGACTTCCACCCATATTGGCGGCCTCGAGCAGCGCGGTCAATATGCTTGGCTTGTGCGCCTCTAGCCGCGGCAGGCTGGCGTCTTGCTCAGACAAGGCAGCCGCTTCTGGGGTGAGAGGGCGTGCCGCCGGACGCGCCGCAGCCGTCTCGGCAATCGTCGCCTGGCGAATCGGGCGCGGCAAACAGCCACACGACCAGCGCACCACCAATTCGGTAGGCACGATCATCCGTTCGGGGACCGCGTCGCCGCGCAACAGTCTCTGTAGGTTGAGAATAGCCTGCTGGCCGATGTTGTAAAACAATTGACGCACGGTCGTCAGCGGCACCCCCAGGAATTGCGCTTCGAGCACATCATCGAAGCCGGTGAGGGCCACATCCTGCGGCACTTGTAAGCCATGCTCTTGCAACACATCTAGCGCGCCAAACGCCATGCGATCGTTGGCCACCACCACCGCCTGCGGCTGGACTTTGCGCTCATCGAGCAACAAGCGCATGGCGGCGCGCCCGCTTTCGGGGGTGTAATCGCCCGGCGCAACCAAGGCGGCATCGAGGGGAATGTGGTGCGCTTCGAGCGCATCCACATACGCCTGATAACGTTGTTCGGCCTCGAGCTGCCCAGCCAGCCCCTGGATGAAAGCAATCTGGCGGTAGCCGTGAACTTCAATCAGGTGTTCCACCGCCTGACGCATACCGCCATAACTATCGGGCAACAGGGTGGGAATGCCCTTCACATTCATCGCCAACGCCACCATCGGCAGGGGCGCCAAATGATCACAGAACTCTTGCAGCGCCTCCTGGCTGACATTATGCCCCAGGTCAGCCGAGAGAATCAGGCCATCGAGATGGTGACGGTCAATCAGATCATAAATACCGTAGCCGGCGCCAGGCTGCAAGAGTGGCGGGCCGCCCACATAACACAACAGGTTGACGTCTTGCGCTTCGGCAGCATCCACCAGCCCATCCATGAACTCGCGCGACCAGACGCGCCCAATGCGCGCCACCAACAGGCCAATGGTGGGGCGGCCAGCCCGCGGCGAAGGGTTGTCTGGTAGGGCAGATAAATGGTCGCTGGCGTTCATGACATGATGCAGGTGTAGGGAGTCAAGTCTCTATTTCCCGGCCTTATTTTAATGCCAAAGTGGCTAGCTTGCCAGTGAAAGCCGTCTCAGACGAGCGCCAAACTGATTGCCAGCCCGATGACCGCGCCCAGGGCTGCGCCCGCAGCCACATCGGACAGGTAATGCACACCCATGGCCACCCGTGCCAGCGCCACCAGCGGCGCCCACACCAGCAACAGACCCGCCAGCCAGGCTGGTCCCAGGCCAAAGGTGACCACCGCCAACATGACGGCCCGCGCCGCATGGCCGGAGGGGAAAGAGTGAGGGTCGGTCGAGCGGTAGATGCCGCCCCACTCCCCTTCGGGGCGTCGCCGCCGCACGGTGAACTTGATAGCCATGACCAGAACGGCGGTAATCAACACGCTCGCCGCCAAGATCAGGGCGCGCCATTTCCAATACGGCGAGCCAAGCCAGCCCACCAGGGCCAACCCTGCCAGCCAGAACCACGAATCGCCCGAATGGGCCAGCACTGCCGCCAGCTTGCGCCGCGCCCCCGGCTTTTCGGCCACCCGCAAACGGCTCGACCAGCGCGCATCCACCTCCAGCCAGGCGCGCAGATGCTCTTGCCACTTCTCAGCCGCCAACTTTTGTCCTCTTGAGCAAATCAGCTCGCATGATCTCGAGTTGAAACGGCTTATCCACATCCATACCCACCTCAGCATACGGGCAAACGATGGCGCGCCCCTTGATTTTCAAACGTTTGCTCAAATGCTCGGCAGCCTGCTCCAACGTGCCAGCCCTCAACAAAACCAAGAGGAGCGTATCCAGCCCAAACAACATGGCCTGTTTGAAAGCGTTCTTGCGCGCCTCGATGATCTTGCGCCACAACTCATCGTTGGCCGTGGCAGTCTGGGCGCGGATGACATTCATATCCCCCCCGCAGAACTCGGCGTCCTTCAGCCGGATGTAAGAGCGCTTCGAGCCGGGATAGCGCGCCTCCATCGTCTGGCGGGCGATGACATTGTAGTACAGATCGTGATCGCTCTGCATGGCCGTATCGGCAACCCAATCTACCATCTCAGGGGTGATGGCGGGGATGTCGGACGAAACCACCAGCACATGATGCGCCGCCGGGTTGACCCGCAGAACTTCCTTCACGCCAATGCGGATATTTTCCAGCATGCTGCCCTGTTCAGGGAGATAGTAGACCGGCTTCGCACACGTCAGACCACTCTCGGCTGGCAGGCTGACGATGAACACTCGCTCGACCACGCGCGAACCGGAGAGGGCATCCAGCACCCATTGGATCATCGGCTTTCCGGCGATGTCCAGCAAGGCCTTAGGGGCGCCGCGCGTCTCCTCGTAGAGGTACTCGCCCGGTTGAGGTACTCCACCGGCAGTGACAATGGCATCCATAGCTAATCCCTCCGCAGCAAGTAGAGTCAAAGCCCATCCTAGAGTTCTTGTAATTGGGGTTCGAAGCCGAGTTGATCGAGCATCTCGGCGTATTCGGCATGGGTCAAGACGCGCCCTTTGCCCGAAGCCGCAATCAATGCCGCTTCCATCATGTTCGTGCCAAATGAACGCCCCTCCAGCACGGGGGTCGTCGTAACCAGATATTTCACCCCACACTGGCGAAATAGCGCCACATCTTCGGCGGTGGTCGTGTTGGTGGCGACCACTTTGCCGTGCATATCGTCGGGCATGTAGCGCTTGATGTAATGGCAATCGCCGGCCACCACGGTGGCCCAGTGAAACCACTTGGGATACTTGGGCTTGCGCTCCTCCTGTTTCTCGCCGATGGGATAGACCCACTCGAAAGGCAGCCGGCCTGCAATGGGCATCACCAGCGCCGCCAGGGCCTTCAGCGCCCGGTCGGTATGCACGGGGATGGGCAAACCCAGCGAGAACATGAAATCGCCGAAAGTACATTCGTAGCCGGCATCGAGGAACGAGCGGGTGAGACCCCAGCGGTCGGCGCCGGTCATGATGAAAGCTTTGCGCCCGCGCGCATTGATGTAATCCCGCAGATGGGCATCGAGAAAAGGAGCCACCTTCTTCTCCAGGGTGATCTTCAGGCCGGTGCCATCCACGATGGGGGTTTGTTTGACAAAGCGTACCATCTTGTTCACCGAGTAAAGCGGATACCATTTGGTATCCACCAACAAGCCCAAATCGGCGCCGCCTACACCAAAAGCATCCACTTGGCCATCCAATTCCTGGTATTTACGCGCCGCGGCCTCCATATCCCCATCTGTGCCGATGCGTTCAATGCTGACTTGCTCGCCCAGCAAATTGACCGTGACGGCCTTGTTGCGCTTAGAGGAACCCAGACTGATGCTGACTGCTCGCTTCATAAGCAACTCTCCTGTCGGTAACTAATAGCTGAGGCGTTGATACAGCCTATGCATTGAGTATACTCCCAACTTGGCGAAATAAAAACCCTTTGGCAGCAAGACACCCTGCAGAAAGGGTTTATAATCCCATGGCAGTAACGACTTGCCCTCGGTCGAAACCCGGCTGTGGGTGACGGCCTGGGGAAGCCGCCCTAGACGGTAGTCACGCTAGCGAGTTATTTTCACGAATGGAGAGACAAAAATGGAGTTTCCTACCCCCGCTTATGCCTATTTTCGCGGTCGAATTGTCCCCTACGCCGAGGCCAAAGTCGGCGTGCTAACCCACGCGCTGAACTACGGTACGGCAGTTTTCGGCGGCCTGCGCGCCTACTGGAATGCCGACGAGCAGCAACTGTTCGTGTTTCGCCCCAGCGAGCATTACCGTCGTTTCCTCAATTCGGCCAAATTGCTGCGCATGGCATTCGAACACACGCCTGAGAGCCTCACCGAAATCACCCTGGCATTGCTGCGCGCCGATGGCTACCGCCGCAATATCTATATTCGTCCGCTGGCCTACAAAAGCGACGAGGGTATTGGCGTCAAGCTGCACAATGTGAGCGAGGATTTGGCCATTGTCGCCGTGCCGTTCGACCGCTACATTGCCAACGACACCAACGCCCACGTCACCATTTCCTCCTGGCGGCGGATTGACGACAACGCCATTCCGGCGCGGGGTAAGATCAGCGGCGCTTATGCCAGCTCAGCGCTTATCAAGAGCGATGCGGCGCTGGCGGGTTTCGACGACGCCCTAGTGCTGACGCAGGAGGGGCATATCTCAGAAGGCAGCGCCATGAACGTTTTCATGGTGCGCGACGGCGTTTTGATAACCCCTCCCATCACTGAGAACATCCTGGAGGGCATCACCCGCCGCAGTATCATCGAGTTAGCTGAAGGTGAACTGGGCTTGCGTGTCGTCGAACGCCCCATAGATCGCACCGAGATTTACCTGTGCGATGAGTTATTCCTGACCGGCACAGCGGCGCAGGTCACCGCCGTCACGCGGGTGGATTACCGGCCTGTGGGAGGCGGCGTGATGGGGCCGCTAACGGCGCAATTGCGTGAGCTGTTTGGCAAGGTTGTGGAAGGACGTTTGCCGCGCTATCGCCATTGGAACGTGGGCGTGTATTAATCTTCGACCCTGACGCAGTTGCGGCCCGCCTGCTTGGCCGCATACATAGCGCGGTCAGCGCAGTCAATCAGGGCAGCCAGGTCTGGTGTGTCGGCTTTCAACCCCGCCACCCCCACACTGATGGTAATGTCCAGCGGGCCGGCGTCGGTCTCGAACGGTTGCCGTTCGACCTCCGAGCGCAGGCGCTCGGCCACCTGGTGCGCGGCCTCCAGGCTGGTTTCTGGTAAAAGCGCCACGAATTCCTCGCCGCCATAGCGCGCCAGCAAGTCAATGTCGCGCACATGGTTGTGACAACGTTCGGCAAGGGCTTTCAGCACCTGATTGCCGACCGCGTGGGTGTAGGTATCGTTGACCAGTTTGAAGTGGTCGAGGTCGAAGAAAATGCAGGCTAAGGGGCGGCTGAAGCGCCGGGCGCGGTCAATTTCACGGCGGCCCCACTCGAACAGGCCGCGCAAATTATACAGGCCGGTCAGCGAGTCGGTAATGGCCATCGTTTGCACGGCGGCATGCAATTGAGCATTGCGCAGAGCCGCCGTGGCAGTGGCCGCAAAACTGACCAGCAAGCGCAAATCGGCGCTGGTGAAGGCCCCCGGGCGGTTCGAATCGAGCGAGATGGCCCCCAAGACGCTATTTTCCAGGATGAGCGGGGCGACAATCGCCGATAACACCTGACGCACTTCGGCGATTTCGCCATTGTAACGGATGGTGTCATCGCCGCGGGCATTGGCAATGAGCAAAGGCTTACGCTGGCGCACCGCCTGGGTCGCATACCCCCGATCAAAGCTGAGCGAAGCAACTTGCTTATCGCTGTATCCATAAGTTTTACGGATAGAAAGCTGATCGCTCGAGGGGTCGAGCAATAGGATGGAGCCTTTTTGAGCGCTGGGAATAGCGCTGATGGCGGCAGACAGGATTCGGTCGAGCAAGGTCTCCAAATCGAGCGTGGTGAGCAGCGAAGCGGTGGCCTGGTTGAGGGCATCCAACTCGCGAGAGCGTTGCCATTCCATGGTAAACAAGCGGCCGTTTTCAATGGCGGTAGCAGCCTGGTGAGCAAAAGCCTGCGCCAGGGCGGCTTTCTCAGCATCGAAAGCGCCTGCCATTCGGCTGTCAAGGGTGAGGAAACCGATCAGCTCACCGGCATGGCTCAGCGGCACGCCCATCCAGCCGCGCACGTAATCTGTGTTGCCCCAACGCTTGTAGCGCGGATCTCGGCTGGCATCGTCGAGGATCAACGCCGAACGCTGCTGCCAGGCTTGTTGAAGCAGCTCATCATCCAACGGGAAGGTTTGCCCCAAAACATTGCCTAGCTTGGGGAAACCGCGTTCGGCCACTACGCGCAGATGATCGCCCTCCATCAGGAACATACAGGCGCTGTCGTAAGGCACGACTTTTTCGAGGTGGATGAGGATGCTGTCGAGAACCTCTTGCAAATCCAGCGCCGAGGTGAGCGCGGTGGTGACGTCCTGCAAGGTTTCGGCCTCCTGGGCGCGGCGCTGGGCTATCTCGAACAAGCGGGCATTCTCGATAGCAACCGCTAACTGACCGGCAAAGATGTTGAGCAAGATGACATCTTCCTCATCCAGGGGGCGCCGCTGGCCGCTTTCGATGTTGAGCGTACCCAAAACGGTCTTTTGGCTGATCAGGGGGATGCAAATTTCGCTCTCGATCTCGTCGGAGGCGCGCAAGAAATCTGGGTCGGCAGAAACCTGGCGCACAAATTGCGGCTGCCGCGTGCGCACGGCGCGCCCCGAGATGCCGGCGGTGATGGGGATTTGCTGAAAGATGCTCTGCGGCTGGTAATTGGCCTGTATCCACAGGTAAAGGGTATCCCCTTTGAGCTGGTAGATGCTCACGTATTCGTAGCCGAAATTGTTTTGTAGCAGGTCAACCACTTTTTGGAGAATGTCCGGCAAGATCAGGGAGGACAGGATGGCGCGGGAGACCTGTTGCAGGGTGATCATCTCGTGCAAGCGGCGGCGCACCCTGGCATACAGGCGGGCGTTTTCCAAAGCGGTGGCCAGATGAGCAGCCAGGGTCTCGAAAACCTGCACATCCTGAGGGCTGAAAGCATTGGCTTGTGCGCTTTGAGCGTACAACACCCCAATCAATTTGTTCTCTCGCAGCATCGGCAGGCCCACCGCCGAGCCGCTATGCCGGCCCAAGGGGTTGTAGTAAACGTCATCCTGGCTGAGATCGTTCGACAAATAAGGCAAGCGCGTTTCGGCTGCCCAGCCGATGATGCCCCGCCCAAAGGGCTGGCGGAAACCTTTGGAAATGCCCATATCTTGCGTACCCGCGACGGCGCGCACTTCCAGCTCACCCTCCACCGGCAAACTGATCGCCGCCTCGGCAAAACCAAAGCGCTCCACCATCGAAGATACCGCCAGGCCGATAATCTCGTCTTCGTCGAGCGTGGAGGCGATCAGCCGGCTGACCTCGTAAAGCAAACCCAATTGGGCGGCGCGGTGACTTTGGGCCTGGCTCAGCTCGGTGAGATATTGTTCGCGGCGGCGCAGTTCGTCCTCCACCCGCTTACGCTCGGTGGTATCGCTCAAGGAGATCAATCGCCCGGCCAACCTGCCATGCCGATCGTAGAGCGGCATCAGGCGAAAATCATAGCTGCGCTTTTCCTCGCCGCGTTGCAAAACTATCTCACGATGGGCCTCCAAAGTCTGACAACAACAATCCGCCTTTCCCAGTAGAGGCAGCAGGATTTCAGCCGCCGCTGTGCCGATGAGAGCCGCCTGTGGCCTCCCCAAAATGGCCGCAGCGGCCGGGTTGAGATCGGCAATGCGGCACTGCAAATCCAACACAATCACCCCATCCTGCAAATCGTCGAACACCGCGGCGCGCGCAATCGGCACCAGATCGAACAGGCGGAAGCCGAACAGTCCCAAGCCCAGAGCCAGCCCGCTCAAGGTGAACATGAACGGCGTCAAATCCATACCCTCGAACGGACCAACGCCAGCCAGATGAATCATGTTCGCCACCCAGGGCGCCAGAATGCCCACCAACAAGGTCAATTTCTGCCGTCGGAAGTAGCGCGGCGACTCCCAATACGCCTGCAAAATCCAATACGTGCCGATGGCAATCAGGCCGTAAGAATAGACCGTATGAACCCAGAAGCCCCATGCGAAGTGCAGATTGAGCATCGGATATCCGCCAACATCGAACAGAGAGGCATCTTGCCACATGGCGTGGTGAAGATCATTGCTCCACACCGCTGCCAGCGTCAGCACAGGCATCGCCGCCAGCACAGCCACAAGCTTTGGCGAGAGACGCGCCACACGTTCGGTGTACAGCATGGCAAAGACGAACCAGGTAGTGGGTGCGACGACGATGCCCACAAAGGTAAAGCGCGGCATGACCAGCTTGGTAGCCAAGTCGGCGCCTTGCAATTCGACCGTATAGCACAACGCCCAGGCCGAGAGGGCCAGCATCAACACGGCGAAGGCACTTGCACCGGGGGCGCTGCGCCGCCGCCACGCAAAGATAGCCAGGGCGACCGCAATCAGGGCGGCTATGAGACTGGGAATTGCCAGGGGGGTACTTTGCCAGTGCATGGTCAGTTCGGAAGGTCTATATCAGTTGTCTCAATCCACGCGGGTCAACCAGCGTTCCAAGCCGGGCGGCGTCTGATGGTTGGCCAGGGCCTCGAGCAGAGGCTCAGGCTCTTCGGCGCAGGTGAACAAAGCACGGTGTTCGTCGTAGATGAAACCTTCGCGGCGAGCGTGTTCGATCAGGGCCAGCAGAGGATCGAAATAACGCTGGACATTCAACAAACCCACCGGCTTGCGGTGCAAGCCGATTTGCGCCCAGGTGAGAATTTCGAAGAATTCCTCGAAAGTGCCGAAGCCGCCGGGCAGAGCCACGAAGGCATCGGCCAGTTCGGCCAGCCGTGCCTTACGCTGATGCATGTTTTCGACAATTTCCAGGCGCGTCAGGCGGGTATGAGCCAGTTGGGGGGTGTGGAAAATGGTAGGGAGCACGCCGATGACCTCCCCGCCGTTGGCCAGGGCGCCGTCGGCCAACGCACCCATCAGGCCGGTGGAGCCTGCGCCATAGACCAGCCGCAGGCCGCGCTGCGCCACAACTTGTCCCATTTGCCAAGCCGCTTGGAGATATTCGGGGCGCGTCTCGTCAGACGAGCCGCAATAAACGCACAGAGTATGTAGCAAAGTTTTGACCTCCCAAAATGATTATAGCATCGCCTTGCGGCATGCACCTAGCTATTTCCCCCTGCAAAAGTGTCAGGCGCTCTCAGGCTTCCAAGAGGATGGTGACGGGGCCGTCATTGGCGATTTCGACCAGCATGTGAGCGCCAAACTCGCCGGTTTGGGTGGGCAGCCCCTGGGCAGCCAACAGGGCGGCGAAGCGCTCGACCAGCGGTCGGGCGAGAGCAGGGGGCGCGGCGTCGGTGAAAGACGGTCTGCGCCCGCGGCGGGTATCGGCGTACAAAGTGAATTGCGAAACCACAATGGCTTGCCCGCCCACCTCCCTCACCGACAGGTTCATCTTGCCCTGGTCGTCTTCGAAAATGCGCAGGGTGGCAATTTTCTCGGCCAGGGCCTGTGCGGCGGCGTCATCATCCTGGGGGCCGATGCCCAACAGAATCACCAACCCCCGCCCAATTTCAGCGATTGTCTGCCCAGCCACACTCACGCGGCCGTGTGAGACGCGTTGTAGCACGGCTTTCATCGTGCCGGTCTCTCAGTCCACCAGGCCAACCGCCTGCCGCACTTCTGCCATCGTCTGTTCAGCGATCTGGCGGGCGCGGCGGGCGCCGTCGTGCAAAATATCCAAGACGGCGTCGGGCTGTTGCGCCAGTTCGGCGCGGCGGGCGCGGAAGGGGGCCAGATGCTGGTTGAGATTGGCGGCAAAACGTTTCTTGCAATCCACACAGCCAATACCGGCGCGGCGGCATTCGCGGTCAATCATCGCCACTTCCTCGGCAGGCGAAAAGATGGTGTGCATGGCGAAGACGTTGCACACTTCAGGACGGCCAGGGTCGCTGCGGCGTTGGCGTTGGGGGTCGGTTACCATTTCCATCACCCGCTTTTGTGTCTCTTCCGGCGTGGCGGCCAGCTCAATATGGTTGTTGAGACTCTTGCTCATCTTTTCCTTGCCGTCAATGCCCAATACTTTCGGGATTTTGGTGTTCTTCATCTCCGGCTCGATGAGCACGTTGGTGTTGTAGCGGAAGTTGAACGAGCGCACCGTTTCGCGGGCGAATTCCAGGTGCGGCGCCTGGTCAATCCCTACCGGCACCAGGTTGGTCTTATACAAGACGATGTCAGCGGTCATCAGCACCGGATAACCCACCAGCCCGTAGTTTACGTTGTGGGGTTGTTGACGCGCTTTCTCTTTGAAGGTGGGCAGGTCGGTGAGTTTGCCCAGCGGGGTGACCATGGAGAGTAGGGTGTGCAGTTCCATCACCTGTGGCACATGCGATTGGACGAAGAGGATGGTCTCGGCCGGGCGGATGCCTGCTGCCAGCAAATCCAGAGCCATATCCAGCGTGTTCTGGCGCAAGTTGAGCGTGTCTTCCACAGTAGTCAGGGCGTGGATATCCACGATGCAATAGACGCACTCGTATTCGTCTTGCAGGGCAACGTAATTCTGGATAGCGCCCAGGTAATTGCCCAAGTGCGCCCGTCCGGTAGGGCGGATACCTGAAAAAACGCGGCCTTTTTTGGGAGTAGTCATAGTGCCTCCGAAGGATATAGACACAGGCCAGTGAGAAGCCGGATAGAGATGGCTTAAAAACGCCCCCCGCCGGTGGTGCGACGGGGGGTGAAAAGCCAGCTCACTCGGATGGGGTACGGCTTTGCAGCGATACCCTTTGCCCAGATAACGGTGGCAACTCCGGCGCGGGCTAATTTGCAATCTTGAGGTCGCAGTTCGCCCTGCGGCTCCGAGGGCCATTCGGCGCCGGCGTGCGGGCGGGATTTTCAACGGGAGGGGCTAGGTCCTCCACAGCTACCGCTCTCTGTGCCGCCGTGTCGGCGCGTACTCGTCCTCTTCACAGCCTGTGATTTTGGATTGTGGCGGGTAGTATATCACAAACAGGTCGCTTTTGGCGCAGTTTGTGCTACAATCGAATCGTCTTTTGCACTGTTTGCCCCGATTGACAGCTTCTGGAGGTGAGATGATGAAGCCTTCTCTCGATGTACGGCCTTCGCCTATCGCCGGGCAATGGTATCCGCGCGAGGCGCAACGGCTGGCAGCCAGTGTGGATGGCTATATTGAAGCGGCGCGCTTGCCTGAATTGGACGGGCAGGTGGTGGCTGTGGTGGCGCCGCACGCCGGGCATATTTACTCGGGCGCGGTGGCTGGCTATGCCTTTGCAGCTTTGCGTGGCCTGTCGCCCGAAGTGGTGGCGGTGGTCTCGCCCATGCACTACCCCTACCCCCAACCGTTGTTGACCTCAGCCCATCAGGCTTACAGCACCCCCCTCGGCGACATCATTGTGGATCACGATAGGCTGGCGGCCCTCGACGCGGCCCTGCGCGACGAATTGGGCGTCGGCCTGACGGCTGTTCGCAACGACCCCGAACACTCGCTGGAAATCGAATTGCCCTTCTTGCAGCGCGTCTTCCCGCAAGGCTTCCGTTTACTGCCGGTGATGGTGCGCGATCAGCGGCAGCGGGTGGCCTACGGGCTAGGCTGCGCCCTGGCAAGGGTGCTGCGCGAGGACAACGCCGTCCTGGTCGCCAGCACCGATCTGTCGCATTTCTATAGTCAGGATATGGCCAACAGCCTGGATGCCGAAGTATTGCGCCGGGTAGCCGATTTCGACCCGGATGGCGTGCTGGAAGCGGAAGCCACCGGTAAAGGCTTTGCCTGTGGGCACGGGGCGCTGGCCGCGGTGCTATGGGCTGCCAGGGAGTTGGGGGCCACCACCGTCAAGGTCTTGCATCATGCCACTTCGGGCGATGTGACCGGCGATTATGCGCAGGTGGTGGGTTACGGCGCGGCGGCCATTCTTCGCCCCGATTGACCGCCCAGCTTATTTCACCCACAGGCTGACGCTTTCGATGTGATAGGTTTGGGGGAACATGTCGAAGGGCGTGATGTCGGCCAGACGGTAGCCGCCGGCCAACAGTCGTTTGGCGTCGCGCCCTAGCGTGGCCGGATCGCACGAGACGTAGGCTAGCACCGGCGCGCCCAGGGCGAGCAAAGCTTGCAGGACAGCCGGTCCCAGCCCGGCACGCGGTGGGTCAACGACCACCACATCGGGGCGGGCATCTATCGCCGGCAGAGCTTCCTCGGCGCGGGCTTCGTACAACACGACGTTGTCGAACTCGTCCAGATTCACCTCGAAATCGGCACAGGCCGACGGCGAGACCTCGATGCCGATGAGCCGTTTGACTTTCTCGGCCAGGAAGGCGCTGAACAGCCCGACGCCGCAATACACCTCGACGACCACCGCCTGGGGGGAAAGAGGGAGCTGATCAAGCAAGTGAGCGACCATCTGGGCCGCCAGGGAGGTGTTGACCTGGAAGAACGATTCGGCTGAAACGCGGAAGAAGCGCCCGCTCACCTCCATCACCAGGTGATCGCTGCCGGCCAGCACCAACACCCCGGCCGGGCTGAGATGCACCACCGAGAGCGGCAACTCCTCCACCGTCAACTCTGGCGGCTGAGGGTCAGCGCTCTCCAGCACCAACAAGGCTTCCTCGCCGGCCCCTAGCCGCAGACTGACCCGCTCCAGCCCAGGGATGGCTTCGATGTCCAGGCAAGACCACAGGGCGTCGAGAGCTTCCTCTGGCAAATGGCATTCGCGGATGGGCACGACGTGGTTGGAACGCAACGCTTCGAAGCCCAATTGCCCCTGGGGTGTGAGGTGGAACTGGATATGATTGCGGTAATTCCATGCCTTAGGTGAGGCAACCACAGGCCGAACGGGTGGAGTTTCGAGGCCGCCAAGGCGCTGCAATTGCTGGCGCAGAATAGCGGCCTTAGCGGCCAGTTGGGCGTCGTAGGGCATGTGTTGGTAATGACAGCCGCCGCAGGGCTGAAGGCTGCGCTCGGCGGCGAGTTGGTGAAAATGCGGGCAGCGCGGGCGGATGCGTTGGGGCGAGGGGGTGAGCACTTCCAGCAGTTCGGCGCGGGCGTGGCCGCGCTTTTCCTCGATGAGGCGGGCGCGCACCCGCTCGCCGGGCAGGGTGTAGGGGACGAAGACGGCGCGCCCATCGGCCAGCCGGCCAATGCCATCGCCGCCGTAGGTAAGGTCGGTAATCAGAAAATCGTGACAATCATCCATAGCGCGGCCTCCGGCCGCAACCAAAGAGGTGAGTGTACCGCCGACCTTTGGTCGGCCCTGCGGAGCCAGGCATAGCCTGGTGGTACGATGAGCTCACTGCAAAATCTTTATGATTGTGATGGATTCTCGAGAGCAATACGATACGGAGAAACGTAGAGACGTTCCGAGGGAACGTCTCTACAGCGGCACTTACTTTGGGAAGCGGTCTACTTCCCCTTCATGTATTCGTCAATCAGACCCAGCAACTCTTCCACGTCTTTGGGCATGATCTCGCCCATGTGGGCGATGCGGAAGGTCTTGCCCTTCAGATCGCCGTAGCCATTGGCCAGGCGGATGCCTTTGGGGGCGACGAACTTGTTGAATTCGGCGCAGTCGAACGTCGGCGGGTTGGAGACAACCGTGAGGGTCTGTGAGCGGTAGCCTTCAGGGGCAAACAGCGGCCAGCCTTTGGCAATGGCCCATTCTTGCGAACGCTTGGCCATGGCAGCATGGCGGGCGAAGCGGTTTTCCAGCCCCTCGGCCAAGATGCGGTCGAGCTGGTAATCCAGGGCGAAGATGAGCGGCATGACCGGCGTCATAGGCGTGGAGTCTTTGATGCGGTGCTTCTCGAGCAGCAGGAAGTCGAAGTACCAGCCGCGGTTGGGCACCTCGGCAGCGCGCGCCATGGCTCTATCGTTCACCGCGCACAACGCCAGCCCCGGCGGCAGGGCAAAGCACTTCTGCGATGAGGTGAACAGCACATCCAGTCCCCAGGCGTCCATCTCGATTTTGGCGCCGGCTAAGGAGGATACGGCGTCTACGGCGATCAATGTGTCGGGGCTGACGCGATGCACCACCTCGGCAATTTCCTTCACCGGGTTCATCACGCCGGTAGAAGTCTCGTTGTGGACTACGGTGAGCAGTTCGTATTTCTGCTTCTTCAATGCTTCTTCGACCNTCTCTGGCAGGATGGCTTGCCCCATGGGGACTTCTACCTTGTCCGCCTGCTTGCCGTTGGCCAGGGCCACGTCGTACCAGCGCTTGGAGAACGAGCCGTTAACGCACGACAGGACGCGCTCTTTGGCCAGGTTGCGCACCGAGGCTTCCTGCGCCCCGCTGCCTGAGTTGGTCATCAGGAAGACGCGATATTGGGTGAAGAACACTTGCCGCGCCTTGCCTTCTGCCCGCTGGAAGATGGCTTCGAAATCCTTGCTGCGATGCGGTATCATCGGCTTGGTTTGCTGTTGGAGAACTTCAGGGGCCACGTCCACCGGGCCAGGGACAAACATTGGTGACATGCTAACCTCCAGATGAGATTGAACGGGTTGGTGAAAGAGCGGATCGCCCAAGACCCGCCTGTCTGACATCTTAATCTTATCATTAACTCGCCTGTTTATAATACCGTCATGCGTCGCGTTTTGGGTATGCTTTTTATCCTCATTGTGGCCTCCAGCCTGGCCTGCCGCTTTCTTGCAGCAGAGCCGGCTTCTGCGCCTAGCGCCACGCCCCAAGCCAGCCGCACGCTTCTGGCTGCCTCTACAAGCTCGCCGCCCCCCGCGGCCACCCCTTCCCCCACGGCGATCGGGCCTCTCTGGCCGTCGCCAACAGCGTCGCCCTCCCCGGCGTCCTCCCCCGATTTCGAGCTTTCGCCAGCCTCTTTCACCGTCCGTATCCACCCCGACGGGCCGCTATACGTGGGCGACCAGGTCAGTTTCGAGATCATCGCCCCCGCCGCAGCGAACCTGGCCCATAGCTACGCCACGCTATCAGCCGATGCGCCCGGCGTCCTGGCGTCCCAGGCGTCTTTTGGGCGCTTTGGCATTCAGGGACGCCCGCAGGCTACCTTCACCTGGGCGTGGGATACGCGCGCCGCCACGGCAGGTGACCATACCCTGACCTTTTCTGTTCAGCCCCAGGGGGTGACATGGACGCAAACGGTCACCCTACTGCCTGAAAGTGACCTCCCCTGGCCGGAAACGACGGCCAGATGGGCTAGTGCTGCCAGTGAGTGTTGCATTCTGCACTACCTTACCAGCACGCCTGCCGAGCGCGATTTGCCCATCCTGCTTGCGCAGGCCGACGAGCAGGCGCGCCGCGCTGCCCAAAGCATGGGGATCGAGTTCACGCAACCCATCACCGTCACGCTCATGCCGCGCGTGCTAGGGCATGGCGGCTTTGCCAGTGACGAAATTCTCGTTTCTTACCTCGACCGCAACTACGCCGGCAACAACTTCGAGCTGGTGCTGCATCACGAGATGATTCACATTCTCGACCAGCGGCGCGGCGGCGATTACCGCCCCAGCTTGTTCCAGGAAGGGTTGGCGGTTTACCTGAGCGGCGGGCATTTCAAAGCCGAAGCGTTGCTGCCTCGCGCCGCAGCTTTGCTCCGCCTAGGGGACGCGTCGAACAACTGGTACCTCCCTCTGCAAGCCCTGGCCGACGATTTCTACCCCGCTCAGCATGAAATTGGCTACCTGGAGGGTGCCGCGCTCATCGAGTATATGGTCAACCGCTGGGGCTGGCCGGCTTTCCTGGCCTTCTACGGCGATATTCACCCCGCGCCCGCTAATGGCCCGCCTTCGCTTGCCATCACCATCGCTCTGCAGGCCCACTTCGGCTTGAATTTCCAGCAGTTGGAGCAAGATTTTCTGGCGGCCCTGCGCCAGCAGCCGCCTGACCCCGCCTTGCAGGACGATGTGCGCCTGACAGTGAGCTACTACGATACCCTGCGGCGGTATCAACAGTTGCTCGATCCTTCAGCCTACTATATGACCGCCTGGCTGCTGGACATCCGCCAGATGCGCCAACGGGGCATTACCGCCGATCTCTTGCGTCACCCCACAGCTCTCGCCAACCTGACGCTGGAGACGCTTCTGATCAGCGCCAACGAAGCGCTGCGCGCCGGGCGCTTCAGCGAGGCAGAGATGATGCTGCAAGCCACCAACGCTGCGCTGGATGCCATCGAGCAGCAAGACGCCCAACCCTATGCCGCGCACCCCCTGGCCGCCGACTACGCCGCTATTGCCGCTGTCGTGCTTGCCCAAGATTACCGCCCCGAACGCATCAGCGTGTATGGCAATACCGCCAGGGTGTCGGCCACACAGAACGGCGTTCAGATCATTCCTCTCGACCTGACGCGCACCGGGGCGGGGTGGGCGCTGGCCACGCTCGCCGGCTGGCTGCGCCCAGCGGCAAAACAAAACGGGGCTATCTCGCTTTCAGACAGCCCCTCCATCGAAGCAATGCCAGGGTTTAGCACAAGAACGGCAGAATTTTACACCACAAATAATTGGCGTCTATGTACCAGGCCGCCAGCCCCAAGACGATGACGCACAACAAAATCAGCAGACAACCGCAACCGCCGATGAGTAAGCCTTTGTTGACACCCTTCTTCTGCGGAACCGCCATGGGCGCCAACGGTTCTAACGGGCCAGCGGGCACTTGCTGAGCGTACATCGGCGCCGCTTCCATCGGCGGCGGGGCATGCATCGGCGGAGGAGCCGGCATTGGCGAGGGGGCGCTCACCGTGGCCTGCGGCCCC
>JGI24187J35170_1000268_pt1 | contig 23400 bp, 24 predicted proteins | sample YNPBryBLVA2012_FD_35170 | JGI IMG/M metagenome (IMG submission 35170)
CATGTTTATCCCCGGCAAGCCGGAATATTTCCTGGGGGTGATGAACTGGCTGAACCGCGCTGAGCGGTGGCCGTGGCTGGATGGGGCGCTGGTCGGAGTGGCCCTGCTCGCGGCGGCGGGAGCGGTCATCCTGGGTTGGGGCCTGGATCGGCAACGGGCAACCATGCTGGCCCTGGGCGGATTGCTCCTGGCGGCGGCGGTCGGGCCGTGGGCCGGCCAGCAGGCTGCCAGGGCAGGCTACCCTCTGCCCGCTCCCCACACCGACTATGTCCGCATCGCCTTTGAGGGGGAGCATTCGCGCCTGGCGCTGCCGACCACGCCGGCCGCCATCCCACCCGATCTCAGCTTCCAGACCTTCTACGTCTGGACGCAGCGGTTGGGCTATGTCCCCACTTTCGCCCCCACCCTGGAGGAGGCCCTGAAGCGGGGTCAGGTGCTGGTGGTGATCGCTCCGGCCCGGCCCTTCAGCCGGGCGGAGATAGAGGCGGTGGAGGGGTTTGTGGCCCAGGGGGGACGGCTTCTGGTGCTGGCCGAGCCACGAGAGGGCAGCCAGACGGCCGGCCTGGCCAATCAGATCCTCACTCCCTTCGGCCTGCGGCTGGAACCGCGCCAGCCGACGACCGGCACGGTGCACAACGCGGCCGGCCAGGCACAGGGGCAATTGCAGGTCAGCGGTGTGGTCAGCGGCGGCCAGCCGCTCCTGCTGCTGGAAGGGCAGGCGCCGGTGGCGGGGCTGGCCCGCCACGGCCACGGCCTGGTGGTGGCCGTCACCTTCTCCCAGCCGTTCAGCGACCGGCAGATGGGCAGCACATCGGTCATCCCCACCGCCCAGCAGCGTTTCCTCTTCGAGATCGAGTTCTGGCTGCTGCGCGGATTGGTGAGCGGCCAGTTTCCACCGCTGCGGCCGCCGGGGTAGAACAGCGGATGAGCAGAATGAACAGATCGAGCAGGCTGTCCGCACTTTGCGGTTCTCGGCGGTCACAGACCGCCGAGGAGCACAAGAACTGGCGGATTAGCGATACTTGCTCAGCAACGCCTTCATCTGCGGGTCGTCGGCAATCTGCCTGTCCATCGGCCTGATCTCCCACGACACCAGGCTCAACCCCCCGTCTGCCCCGACCGTCACCACCAGGCAACCCACCTGCCGGCCGGTGTGCTTCGCCACCGGCTGTTCGGCGGTGACCGCCAGTGTGCCGGTCGTCGGCGCCCTGCCCACCTGGCGGGGGAGCTGGCCCGGCAGTGCAGCGACCACCAGGTCAATGCCCGGCACAGCGTCGGCCAGCGACAGGGCAGTCGGGTAGGGCAGGTTGGTCAGGAGGATCACCACGTCGGCCTGCCTGCCCACTTCCGGCACATAGCGGGCCGCCGCCTGTTGTGGATCGAGCACCTGGAATCCGGCCAGCGGCCTGTCCAGGGCCCGTGTCAGGCCGATCACCCCCAGGCGATGGCCGCCCCGCTCCAGGATCACATAGGGCCGGGCCACCAGCTCTTCCGTGCCGCTCAACACCACATTGGCCGACAGCAGCGGAAAGCTGGCTTCTTTCATCCGCTGGCGCAGAAGGTCCGGCCCCAGCGACAACTCCTTGGGCCCCAGGGCCATGGCATCATAGGCCATCAGGTTCATGCCGGCGATGATGACCTCCCCTTTGGTCTTGTCGCCGAGAGCTCCGCCTCCGATCAACGCATCGCCGGTGTCCAACAGCAGGACATAGTCATGGGCCAGCCGTTGCTGGCCGATATAAGTGGCCCGCCGGCGGAACCCGCCGGTCGCACTGGCTCCTCAGCCGCATGGTTCGGTTTCGCCCCAGTTGTCGTTGGTGTGCAGCACCACAAGCTGGATGGGCGGCGGGGATGTCGGGNTAGGGCTGGGAGTCGGGGTGGGGGCCGACGTCGGCGTAGGGCTAGAGGTCNCCGTGGGCAACGGCGTGGCGGTGGGCAATGGGGACAACGGGGAAAGGTCGGCCTTTTCAGGGGTCGCCGTCCCACAACCTGCCACCAGCCCCATCAAGGTCAGCAGGCAGGCAACGAGGAGTTGAATTCGCTTAGAAACCATCCTGTTCTCCAACGCTATATCGAACCGCCATCAGCGGTCAATCCTGCTCGTCGGCTGCTTTCCGACCGTGCAGCCACAGCCACAGGGCCAGGCCGGCCAGCAGGACCGCTCCGGCCAGGGCGCCTGCCCCGACATAGAGCAGGACTCTGTTTTCGGATGACACTCGCCGGCCGGTCGTGCGCTCCCCCTGGGCCGCCGGCCTGGCTGACGACGTGCTGATGACCCTGGCCACCGGCAAGGGGGTCCGCGTCGGAGTCAGGGTGGGCGTTGGCGTGTCGGTGGGTGGCAGCGGGGAGGGGGTCACGGTCCAGGTAGCGGTCGGCTCAGGGGTAGGCGTATCGGTAGCCGTGGGCGGGACCGGTGTCGGCGTGTCGGTCATGGTGGGCGAGGGAGGCGGCATGGTGGGTGAGGCTGTCGGCCGAGAGGGGGGCGGTGTACGGGTGGGCGGGCGGGAGGTCGGCGTGGGCGAGGGTTTGGGCGTGACGGTCGCCGCCGGCTGGTTGAGATCCGGCCACAGGCCCACCGCATCAAGATAGACCTCATCCAGGCCGTCACTTGAGGGGTGATTGACCCACACAAAAACGGTCATCCTGGGCCCCGTCGCCCTGGCCGAGACGGTCAGATCGGGCCATTTGTCTCCACCTGCCTCGATCCGGCTCCACACCACCGACGGGGCCAAGGGGTCGGTGCCGCCGCCGGGATCCAGACCCAGGCGGCGTTCCATGTCCCCACACACCTCCTCACCACATCTGGCCGCCGCCCAGCCGATATCGGTCTGATAAACGACCCCCGGTGTGACAGAGACCTGCTGATAGATGCCGGCCGTGAAAGGCACNCCATCGGTCACCAGCCACAGGGCAGGAGCTCCCCAAAAGGTGTCCTGCCCCTGCCTGAAATCGGGGGAGCCGTTCAGGATAAAGAACCACCATCCCTCCGGGACCCGCAGTTGCTTGCCCTGCCACGACTGTTCCGTGAAGGTGTCAAAACCGCAATTGTAGGTCAGGTTGCCCGGTTCATTACAGGGGTTCCTGGCACCTGCCCCAACAGGCCCAACCGGCCATATCAGGGGGATCGAAAGTAACAATCCAAGACAAACAATGGTGCACGTTCTCATGCTCTGTGATCCCAGGTCCGATAACCTGCAGCACAGGCTCAAGCCTGTGCTACACCCCGGTAGTATAATGGAGGGGCAGAAAAATGTCAAAGCAGTGGAGGTGAGGGGCAGTTCCATAGATTCTCGACCGGTGCATTTGGGGCCCGATCCAACCTGTGTTATACTGGACGCATGGAGGCGCAACATGCCCGACAAAACGCTGAAGCAGTTCCAGGCCGAGGTGGATGTCTGGATACAGGCTGTGGGTGGAGGGTACTGGACACCCCACGCCAACCTGGCTCGCATCGCCGAAGAGGTAGGGGAGCTGGCCCGCCTGATCAACCATCTGTACGGCCCCAAACCCAAGAAGGCAGACGAAGCAGCCCAGGAGTTGGGAGAAGAGCTGGCCGACATCCTCTTTGCCCTTATCTGCCTGGCCAACTCCGAGGGGATTGACCTGGCCGACAGCCTGCAACGGGTGCTGGACAAGGTGTGGCAGCGTGACCGAAACCGCTACCAGGGGTAGGCGAAGGCAGCGCCTCCGCCCAGCCGGTCTGCCTCCGCCCACCCGGTCTGCCTTCACCCCATTGCTCGGCGGGGGTTTGTGACCCCCGCCTGTGGGGGGCAGGGTGGGTGGGACGCTCCGTTCTTCTGCTTCGGAACCCCCTTTGTCCACCTGTTTGTCTTTCTGCTGCCTCTGTGTTATAATGTCCGCGCCCGGCCATGCAGACTCAAAGGGTCGGAGGAAAGGAGACCCGTAGATGGAAAGACGGTTTACAGCCTTGCACATCATTGCGACGATCCTCAAGATTCTGGCCTGGATATCCCTCATTTTCGGCTTGCTTGGCGGTGTCGCGCTGCTCATTCTGGGCTTCACCCTGTCTGAACCGTTGGGCTTTACCGGCCTGAAGACCGGCGGCCCTCTGGCAGGCATCGCTGCATTCATGATGATATTGGTCATCACCATCATCTACTTTCTGTTCCTGTATGCCGGCGCCGAGTTCATCGGCCTTCTCCTCTCTGTCGAAGAGAACACACGCCGTATCGCCTACTTCAGTCAACAAGGATATGTCTTGCAACAACCCGGCTACCCGCCCCGGCCGTTGCCCGGCGAGTATCCCGACTAGCAGGAGTTCCGCACTCAAATCAAAGGGAGGTAGTTATGGAAAGCGATCTTCGCCACCGACTGAGGATCTCTGAGGAGCGGCTCTCGGAGATCAATGCCCTGCTTCTGGACCCCCACACGCAGGTTATCAACGATTTTCTGGCTGTCGTCGAAAAGTATGGCACGCCGGAGGAGATCAATCGCCGGGCAGCAGAGGCACGCCGGCTCGACAACCTGCTGGCCCGCCTGCGGGAGATCCACTCGCCCTACCTGGCCGATCTGGAGTGGCTCAGCGAGCAGCGCGATCGGGGGGCGTTCATCAGCGTGGCCGATTACCGGCGCCAGGTGCTGGGCGACAGGGCCGATACCATGACCTTCAAAGATGATTTCGCCGTCACTCTGGAGATCAGCGCCCTGCAATATTTCCCCTTCCTCATCACCGAAGCCAGACAGGCCATTGCCCGGCGCGAGTTGATGCCCGGCCGCTATATCCGGGTGCGCAAGATGAAAGAGCAGGAGGCCGACAACGGCGACATCCTGGCCGTGGCGGCGGCCATGCAGATCATCGGCGCCAGTTATGTCGAGACCCTGGACACCAAAGGGACCGATGGCTCCAACATCCATCTGGGCGGCCCGGCGACGATCACCGGCTACTTTGGCGGCGTGGGCCAGCCCAACCACTACCCCCTCAAGTGGCTCGATGAATTTTTGTACTACTATACCACCTACGGCATCAGGCAGGTGCTCAACATCAATCCCGGCACGGTCCTGCTGGGCTATTTCCTGCACAAGCTGGGGGTGGACATCGAGTTCAAGATTTCGGTCTTTATGGGCAACGACAACCCCTACGCCGCGCTGTGGACCCTGATCGGGGCCCGGCTCTTTGGCCGCGACGACGGCAGCACATCGCTTATCGGCTTCAACTGGAGCAACTCGGTGAACAACCAGACAATCGAGCTGACGGCCCAGGTGCGCAGGGCGCTTGGCCTGGAAGAGATTGTCCGCTTTGAGCACCATATCACCGAGACCTGGAAGAGCATCGTCCGCCAGCCCTACGACCGCACCGCCGAGCTGGTGGAGCTGGCCGGTCAGGTAGCCAACATCTCGGCCAAACATGAGGGTGGCATCCCGGAGGTTGACTCGGCCCGTGAGCACCCCTCTGACATTCTGGACTATTTCCGCGACAAGGCTGAGATCATCGCCTCAGGCGACTGGGCGGCGCTGGAGCGCAACTATCTGGACAAACATGACGCGGTGAACCGCACCGCCCGGGCTCTGACGGAACACGGCCTGTCGTTCATCGCCGCGCAAAATTTGCATCTATGACAGGCATGAAGCCGATCCGTTTCTCTCAACACGCTCTCGATCAGATGCGACTGCGCGGCGCAACTGGACCGGTCAGAGAAACCATCCCCCGGTGTCAGCATCATAAGACAGGAACAACCTCAACGGAGAGTGGATAATGGCGGATAAACCGTTCCGGCCAGGCGGTGTCAATCCCGCCCTGGTCACCCCCTTTGCCAGAGATCAGGCGGTGGACGAGGCAGCTTTTCGCGCCCTGATCCGCCATGTGTTGCCCCATGTGGACGGGTTGGTCCCCTGCGGCACCACCGGCGAGTTCAACTATCTGACCCCGGATGAAAACCAAAGGTTGGTGCAGATTGCCGTAGAGGAGGCTCAGGGCAAGCCGGTCATCGCCGGGACCGGCGCCGCCGGCACCAAACTGGCCCTGGAGCTGGCTCGCCGGGCCCAAGAGGTCGGAGCCACGGCCTGCCTCATCGTCTGCCCCTACTTCCTCCACCCCTCCGACAAGGGCATCTATCAGCACTACTACACCATCGCCCGGGCGCTGCCCGACCTGCCCATCATCCTGTACAACATCCCTCAGGTGGTGGATGCCTATCTGCCCCGCCGCGTCGTCGAGGACCTGGCCGACCTCCCCAACATCGTCGGCCTGAAGGACTCGTCGGGCAACCTGACCTATACCATGGAGATTCTGGAATATGCCGGCGACCGGATCAATGTCCTGATCGGCCATGACGAGGTGGTGCTCAACGCGCTGGCCGGCGGCGCACATGGCCTGATCCTGGCCTCGGCCCAGGTCTATCCAGAGGTGTGGCAGCAGGTGCTGGCGGCTGTGCAGCGCGGTGACCTGGAAACGGCCCGCGCCCTCCAGCGTCAGGTGCAGAAGCTGTCGCGTATCTTTTGTCGCTACGGCGGTGGAGTGGCCGTCAAGCAGGCGCTCAAAATGATGGGCCTGGATGTCGGCATCCCACGCAGCCCACTCAAGAGCGTCGGCGGAGCCTTGATCCATGAGGACCGGGCCGAGATTCAGCTTGAGCTTGAAAAGTTGGGCAAGGTTCAGGTATCGGGCATCCGGTATCAGGTGCCGGGTGGGTTGCTGGAAGAGCGGTTCGGCGAGCTGGGGCTGGATGCGGAGACGATTCGCAGCGGCGGGATGCGGCTCGGAACGGGCAGCGCCGGAGAGGTGGGCACCGTCGAATGGGTCCAGATCGATCTGCTATGCGGGGCCAAAGATGGGCCGGCGGGCGAGGCGTGGGCCTATCAACTCACCTATCCCCGCCACGGCTTCGAGGCGCTGACGACCATCCTGGAACCCAACCTGACGGTGCGGCCCAGCACGCTCATTGTGCCGACCTGCGAGCTGAAGGACCTGCGTCAGGCAAACATGATCTATGGGCCGGTGCAGAATGCCGTGGCCAAAGCGATTGTGGACAGGCTGGCTGAGGGTGTCATCCCTGAGACGGCCATGCATGGCGAAGTGATGTTCGTCCAGGCCACAGTCCACCCCCAGGCGCTGGACCGGCGGGTGCTGCACCACAACGCCTACCGGGCGACCTGTGCGGCGATTGATCAGGCGTTCGGGCAATCAGGGGACAAATGACAGGAACTACGAAAGGATGGTTTGCCTTTTGCCGGCTGAATGTAGTAAAATGAGGCAGTCAGGAGGGTGAAACCATGCCAGAGGTAACCAACCCACACGACCGGTTTTTCAAAGAGGTCCTGGCCCGGCCCGAAGTGGCCGGTGATTTTGTGCGCCACTACCTGCCGGCCGACGTGGTCGCCCTGCTGGACCTGTCCACTCTCGAATTGGTGAAGGACTCGTTCGTGGACCCGGAACTCCAGGAGCACTTTTCCGACCTGCTCTACACCGCCAGGCTGCCAGATGAGCGGGGCGTCTACCTCTACATCCTGTTCGAACACAAGAGCTACGCCGAGCCGCTGATCGCCTTCCAGTTGCTACGCTATATGGTGCGCATCTGGGAGCAGGCCCTGCGGCAGCGCGGCCGGCTGTGGCCAATAGTGCCGGTGGTGGTCTACCACGGCAAGGCCGCGTGGAACATTCCCCTGGATTTGCGGTACCTGATCGACCCGCCCCTGGAGGTCGAGCCGTTCACTCCCAACTACCGCTACTGGTTGTGTGACCTGGGACGCTACAGCGACGAGGAAATGCGAGGCGTGGTGATGCTGCGGGTGGCGTTGCTGCTGCTCAAGCACATCCTGCGCGAGGACTTGCGCTGGCAACTGCCCGGCATTCTGGCCTTGCTCCGGGAACTTGCCGATCAGACCACCGGGCTGGAGTACCTGGAGACCATATTGCGCTATCTGTCGGTCGCGACCGACAAGATAAGTGGAGAAGATTTGCGTGAAGCAGTGAAAGAAGCGTTTCCTGAGGGAGGTGGGACGATGGCTACGATAGCTCAAAGATGGGTAGAACAAGGGGTGCAACAAGGACGGCAAGAAGGGCTACAACAAGGACTGCAGCAGGGACTGCAGCAGGGACTGCAGCAGGGACTGCAGCAGGGACTGCAGCAGGGACTGCAGCAGGGACTGCGGCGAGGACTGTTGGATGGCATCGAACTGGGCCTGGAACTCAAATTTGGAGCCGAGGGCCTGCGCCTCCTGCCAGAAATCCGCAAGATCGAGGATCTAGACATCCTGTGGGCCATCCAGGCCGGTCTGAGGACGGTCAGCAGCCTGGATGAGCTGCGACGGATCTATCAGTAGAGGCGAGATGCATGTCAAAAAAACAGGACTGGTTCACAGGGATCTTTCCTGCCCTGGTCACCCCCTTCACGCCCGACGACCGGGTGGATGAGGCCACCTACCGCGAGCTGATCCGCTTCCTGCTGCCCCACGTGAACGGCGTGGTGCCCTGCGGCACGACCGGCGAGTTCAGTTCCCTGACGCTGGAAGAAAAAAAGCAGGTCATCGCCATTTGCCTGGATGAGGTGGGGGGCCGGGTGCCGGTGCTGGCCGGGACCGGCTGCCAGAGCACGCGGGAGACGGTCGAGTTGACCGCCTGGGCACGGGAGGCAGGGGCCACCGGGGCGCTGGTCGTCGCCCCCTACTTCCTCAAGCCGGCCTTCAACGAGATATTCGACCATTACCGGGAAGTGGATAAGGTGGGCCTGCCGCTGGTTCTGTACAATATCCCCCAGTGCGCCGGCACCCACTACCAATGGTGGACGGCTGAGGGGATGGGCCTGGCTTTCGACCATGTGATCGGCATGAAGGACTCGTCAGGCGACATGCCGTTCTTCATGGCCGCGTTGGAAAAGCTGCGGGGGACCATCGGCCTGTTCTGCGGCCACGACGAGATCGCGGCCGCCGCGATGCTGGCCGGCGCCGATGGGGCCATCCTGGCCTCGGCCAACCTGATCCCCGACATCTGGCAGGAGATCTATCAGGCAGCGCAACACGGTCAGGTCGAATTTGTGCGCCGGCGGGCCAAAGAGATCCAGATCCTCACCCGGCTGGTGGTGCGCAAGGGAGGTCCCCAGGCGGTCAAAGAGGGGCTGCGCATGATCGGCCTGCCGCGCATGAGCAACGTCCGCCTGCCGATGATCCAGGGGGGTGAGTTCGAGCGGGAGGATTACGAAGACCTGCGCACCCAACTCGAAAACCTGGGCAAGATCGGCACCCGGACCGTGACCCTGGGCGGCAGGGAGGTCGAGTATGCCCTGCCTGCTGACATCCCACCCCGGTTCGAGGATCTGACGCTGTGCGTCGGCGAGGGGTTTGCCGGACCCCCCTTTTCTGAAATCGCGCACATTGACCTGTTGCTGGGGTGGAAGAGCGGACCGGTTGGCAAAGCGATTGACAGGGCCAGAAACGAGCCACGACCCGGCCACGAGCTGGCGGTCCTCAGCGAACGGCCGCTGACCCTGCTGGTGCCGACGGTCACAGTGCGGACGGCCAGGGCGCGGCAGTTGGTGTACGAAGAGGCAGCAGCCGGCATCAGGCTGGCGCTGGAACACGCCATCGCCCGGCACAACCTGCCGGAAGCCCTCCTGGACGACCTGTGTCTGATCGCCAATGTATTCGTCCACCCGGCAGCCAGCATCCGGCAACGGGTCAAGATCAACAACTACAAGGCCATGCGCGGAGCCATCCGCAAGGCGTTGGAGGGGCGGCCCACCCTCGGCGAGCTGATCGCCGAAAAAGAAGCGGCGCGGCATCCATTCCGCTATGCACCATAGACAAACATACGCCGCTGCCGGCGGCGTGGTGGTAGATGCCGCCGGCAAGCGCATCCTGGTCTTGTTGCGCCCCGGCCGCCTGGGGCCGGACGGGCAACCGGAGGTACGATTGCCCAAGGGCCACATCGAGTCGGGTGAAAGCCGCGAGCAAACGGCCCTGCGCGAAGTGCAGGAGGAGGCCGGGTTGTCAGGGCTGGCGATCCTGGCCGACCTGGGCCAGCAGACGGTCGAGTTTGACTGGCAGGACAGTCACATCATCCGCGATGAATCCTATTTTCTGATGGCCGTGGCGGGGGATGAAGACACTCTCTGCCCCGAAAAACAGTTCGAACGCCTGTGGTTGACCTGGGAGGAGGCACTGGCGCGGCTTACGTTCGAGGCCGAACGGGAATGGGTCCGGAAGGCCCGGCAGGCGTGGCAGAAACGACTTCTCTGAAAAGTCTATTCCCTGGTGGTTTTCAGACCGGCCCTACAGAATGTCGCCGATGAGCACCCCGAGCAGACCGATGATCACCCCCAGGTGCAGGAGCAGGTTCCCATCGGTAAACAGAAACAGCACAAAGCCAATCTGCCCGGTGCCCGGTACCAGAGCATAGACCACGCAGCGCACGATAAAGTTCAGGATCACCAGGCCCACACCGATGAGAACCGGCAGGCCACGGACCACCGCCAATCTATCGAGAAAACGACTCATGCTGCATCCAACCCCCTTCGCCCTCCGGCCTCAGAGCCAGTCTGAAAAGCTTACCACAAAGGAACACGAAGGAAACGAATCCCCCTGGTGTCCTTTGTGTCTCGGTGGTTTTCAGACAAGCTCTCAGTAGATGGAAATTTGTGCTCCGTGGCGGCCTGTGGCCGCCGAGAAATGCGGGCCGCAGACCCACTGTGAGCCACGTATCTTCGGCCGGGCGTTTTACCTCAGGCCGGTGTGGAACCCGGCACCACCGGTCGCATGCTGCCCAGCGAAGGATCGAGCTCGACCGCCCGGTTCAGATCCCGACTGGCCCTATCATACTCCCCTTTGCTGCCATAGGCCAGGCCCCGATTGTAGTAGGCGATGGCCAGGTTGGGAGCCAGGACAATAGCCCGATCCAGGTCACGGATGGCCAGCTCATACTCGCCCAACTTTTCGTAGGCCGAGCCCCGGTCGGCCAGGGCCAGGGCCAGGCCCGGATCGAGTTCCAACGCCTGATCCAGGTCTTCAATCGCCCGACGATACTCCCTCATGGCCGCGCGTGCTTTGCCCCGGGCATGGAANGCGGCCGCATTCTTGGGTTGAAGTTCAATGACCTGGCTGTAATCGGCAATGGCCTGCCAGTGCTTCTCCAGCGCCAGATAGGCATTGCCCCGCGCCATGTACGCCGGCGCAAAGGCCGGGTTCAGTTCAATGGCCCGGTCAAAGTCACTCAGGGCCTCTTCATACATCTCCAGTTGGTGTCGCACCCGGCCCCGNTGATAGAACGGCTCATAGCGCTGCGGAGCCAGCATACAGCTCCGATCCAGGTCGTTCAATGCCCACTGCGAATCGCCCAGGAAGGCACGGGCAACCCCCCGGGCCGCATAGGCTCCGGCGTGACTGCTGTTGAACTCTATGACCCGGTTCTGGTCCTGGAACGCCTTGTCATACTCCCCCAATTCGGCATAGAGCAACCCCCGGCGATAATAGCCTTCTACAAAGCTTGAATCCAGACGCAGGGCTTTGCTATAATCCTCCAGAGCACGCTTACTTTCGCCCAGATGCTCCCGCAGCAGGCCGCGATAGAGATAAGCCCACGGTGTTTCGGCCAGCTTCAGGGCGCGCTCCAGGTCCTGCACGGCCAACTGGTGACGGCCCAGGGCGTGATTGACAACGGCCCGATCGATCATCGCTTCCGGGTCATTGGGCGCCGCTTCAGCCGCCCGGTCATAGTGGGTCAGGGCCCGCTCATACTGGCCCAGATAGTAACAGGCCCGGCCCAGNCGGAGCAACTCACCTGCCCGCTGTTGCAACTGCAAAGAGCNTTGACCTCTCCTGACCGAAGCAGAACCGACCAGTTCAATCCGCTCCAGTTGGGAAACGATCTGTCGCCATTCTCCCCGCACGGCAGGCGGCAGCTCGGGCGCATCGAGGATCGTCAACGTGCTCAGCGACACGCCGCTGCTCCGCTGTAGTTCTTCAAACTGAGCCCACAGGCGGGTTTTCTCCTCGCGGATCAGGTCCTCGCGCAGCTCCAGTTCTGAGAGCAGACCACGGCGCTCCTCTTTGAGCTGGCTGATCTCCTGGTTCAACACTGCTACCTCTTTGGCCTGTAACCGCTCCAGCCGCTGCCATTGACGCTCGAAAGCGCTGCTCTGCCTCCCCAGGCTCAGCGCCCACACCAGTTCGATCAACCCCACCAGCAAGAGGGTGGCCACCGGCCCCCACCGTCCGATATTCAGGTCAACGACCAGGTAGTAAATCCACGCCTCGACAAGCGCCGGATGAGGCAGCCATCCCCGCCACCAGGGCCAAAAGACAACCGCCGCCACGACAAGTCCGACGATGACCAGCAGGGAAAGCCAGAACCTCCATCTCCCTTTTCGCATCAGCATTGCCTCCTCGCTTTGTTCACCGCGAAGACGCCGAGTTCGCAGAGGTTTTCTATCGGTTTTCTCCGCGACCTCGGCGCCTCTGCGGTGAGGTCAGAACGTGAACCATCGCTGTCGGATCAGAGCTTGTCTGAAAACCACCAAGGCACAAAGGGCACCACATGGTTTCTATTCGTTTCCACCGCGTTCCTTTGTGGCCTTTCTTTACTGGCTCTCAGACTAAATAAGGCCGGAGCTGCTCCAGCCAGCGACGGGGCAGGTAACCCTCCAGGATCGTTCCCTGTTCGTTATGCGTTGCCTTGATCACGCTACCCCGCTCATGGAAAAGGGCGGCCACATCCCCCCGGGCGTATGGCACCTGGACCTTAATATAGAGCAACCCTTCGGCCAGAACCTGCTCCACCCGCTCCAAGAGGTCCGGCAGGCCCAGCCCCTGGGCAGCCGAAATCGCCACGCTGTTGGGGAACTCGGCCAGCCAGCCTTCCATCGCCGTCGGATCGGGCAACCGGTCAATCTTGTTCAGAGCGATAAGAACAGGCCGGTCCACCACCCCCAGGTCGGCCAGGGTCTCCATCACCGTCTCACTCTGCAACAGAGCATTGGGATGGGTGATGTCCACGACATGGAGGATCAGGTCCGCTTCGTGGATCTCCTCCAGGGTGGCCCGGAAGGCGGCGATCAGCTCCGTCGGCAATTTTTGGATAAAGCCCACTGTATCGGAAAAGATCACCTGCCGGCCGCCAGGCAGGGCCACCCGGCGCGAAGTCGGGTCCAGGGTGGCAAACAGCCGGTCCTCGGCCAACACATCGGCGCCGGACAGGGCATTGAGCAGGGTTGACTTGCCGGCGTTGGTATAGCCCACAATGGCCACCACCGGCACCGCCATCCGCGCCCGATGGCGACGGTGCAGCCGGCGATGTCGGCGCACCTCTTCCAGTTCCTGCCGGATGTGGGCCATGCGCCGGCCGATCTCCCGCCGGTCCACCTCAAGCTGCGTCTCGCCAGGTCCCCGCAGGCCCACCCCCCCGACGCCCCCCCGGGCTGCTGCGCCCCCTGCCTGACGCGCCAGATGGGTCCAGGCCCGGGTCAGCCGGGGCAGGCGATACTCATACTGCGCCAGTTCCACCTGAAGCTGGCCTTCCCGCGTGCGGGCATGTTGGGCAAAGATGTCCAGGATCAGAGCTGTGCGGTCCAGCACCCGAACGCCGTTTCCCAGCGCCTCCTCCAGGTTGCGTTGCTGCCGTGGGCTGAGTTCGTCGTCAAAAATGATCAGGTCGCAGGCCAGGTCCCGGCGCAACTCGGCCAGCTCTTCGACCTTCCCCGAACCGACCAGGGTGGCCGGATGGAAACGATCCACCCGCTGCCAGGTCTGACCGACGACCTCTACACCGGCCGTCCGGGCCAACTGCCCCAACTCGACCAGCGAGTCTTCCACATCCCAGCCGCCCTGCTGGTCCTTCAGGCCCACCCCCACCAGCAACGCCCGCTCCACAGGCGGTTTGATCTCGATCAATTCCCGACCGATCGTCTCCCTCCCCTAAAATTCAAACCGGCGCAGGCGGTCCATCGCCTGGCGGATGCGTTCGGTGGCCATGCCCAACGACAGGCGGATGTAGCCTTCTCCATGCGCCCCAAAAGTCGAACCTGGAGTGACGCTGATGCCGATCTCCTCCAACAGCCGGCCGGCAAACTGGTCCGAGGTATAGCCGTCCGGAATCCTGGCCCACACATACAGGCCGGCCACCGGTTTGTTGGCCTCAAGCCCCACCGCCTGTAACGCTGTCAGGATCAGATCCCGACGTTGACGATAGATCTCATTGCGTTCTGTCAGCCACGACTGGTCCGCCGACAGAACCAGGGTGGCTGCATCCTGAATCGGCAAAAAGATGCCCGAATCAATATTGGTCTTGGTCCGGGCCAGGGCCTCGACGGCCAGAGCATTGCCCACCGCCATACCAACCCGCCAGCCGGCCATGTTATAGGTCTTGGACAGCGAGTTGAACTCCAGGGCCACCTCCCTGGCTCCAGGCACCTGCAATAGACTGGGAGCGACGTAACCGTCGAAGGTCAGATCGCAATAGGGGTTGTCATGGCAGATCAGGAGGTCGTACTGCCGGGCAAAGTGCACGGCACGGTCAAAGAACTCCAGCGGCGCGACCGCCCCGGTGGGATTATTGGGATAGTTCAACCACAGGATCTTGGCCGCGCGGGCCACCTCGGCCGGGATGGCCTCCAGATCGGGCAGGTAGCCGTTTTCTGCCCGCAACGGCACCCGGTACGGCACCCCTCCGGCCAGCAACGTCCCCAGGGTGTAGGTCGGATAGCCCGGATCGGGCACCAGAACCGGTTCGCCGGGATCGACAAAAGCCAGAGCCATGTTGGCGATCCCCTCTTTCGAGCCGATCAGCGCAGCCACCTCCTTGTTGGGGTCCAGCTCGACGCCAAAACGGCGCTCATAATAGGTCACCATCGCCCGGCGCAACCCTGGCGTGCCGTAAAAGCCCCCATAGCCATGGCGAGAGGGGTCCCGGGCCGAACGGCATAGCGCCTCGATGACAAAGTCGGGTGGCGGCAGATCAGGGCTGCCGATATCCAGGCGGATGATGTCCCGGCCCTGGGCAGTGAGCTGGCGGATGCGATCGCCCAGCCGGGCAAAGACATAGGGCGGCAGGTTGCCGATACGATTTGCGACTTTCATCAGTGCTCCTTGGCTCAGATTTTATGCGGTTGCCCTGGCCTCAAACTCCCCCCAGGCCGAACGAACCGGCAGCAGAATGTGAAACTGACTGCCCGGACAGCGCACCGGATCATGTCCCGGGCTCTCCACCCAGATCCGGCCGCCGTGGGCTTCGATGATCCCTTTGGCGATGGTCAGGCCCAATCCCGGCCCGGCCCCCATGAAGCGGGTCTTGCTGCTGGAATGCAGCTCCGGGCTTTCAACCCGGTAAAATTTGTCAAAGATCCGCTCCTGTTCGTCAACATCAATGCCGATCCCGGTATCGGCGACGACCACCTCGACAAAGTCCGGGCGGTTCTCCTGGGCCTCCAGACGCCGGGCCATGACCTCAATCCGCCCCCCATCGGGCGTATACTTGATCGCATTGCCGATCACGTTGACGAACACCTGGTGCAGACGAAGGGCATCGGCTTCGATATAAGGCAGATTGTCAAAACCGGACACCACCAGAGTCTGCTTTCGCTCTGCGATTGATTCGCGCAGATTCTGGCAGACCATCTCCAGAATGTTGGCCAGTGAGGTCATCTCCAGGCTGAGGGACAGCACCTGGGTATCAATCAAGGACACATCTATAATGTCCTCCACGATGGCCCCCAGGCGGCGCGTCCCTTTCACAATCCCGGAGACGATCCGACCCAGAGAGTCGGGCGGCAGATCCCGCGCTCCGGTTTCGGCCAACATCTCAGCATAGCCTTGAATCAGCGTCAACGGGGTCTTGAGTTCATGGGCCGCGATGGCTACAAAATCGGACTTTTTTCTTTCCAGCCTGGCCAATTCCCGGTTCAGGCGGGCCAACTCCTCCGTCCGCTCCTCCACCCGCATCTCCAATTCCTGGCTCAATTGCACAAGTTCTTCATACAACTGAGTGTTCCGCACAGCCACGGCTGCCTGCTCGGCGACAGACTGGACCATTTCGATCATGGCCGTTTCCAGGGGACGCTCCGCCCCCAGCCGGTCCACCGAGATGACGCCGATCGGCCGCTCTTTCCCGTGGAGCGGCACGGCGAGCACAATGCGTTGTGGGAACAGGGCAGACAGGGCCTCCTCCGCAGGGCTGGATGCGGTTGAGATCTGCATCTGCCGCAGCTTGAAGGCGCGGGTGATCACCGACCGATCCTCGTTGAGGAGCAGATAGGCGCCGACCAGTTTTTCGGCCTCAATGCCCTGCACCGCCGCGACCGAAAGCTCACAGCCCTCTTTGTCGGCCAGCCACACCGCACACCGATCGACCTGCACCATCGAGGTCAGGTTCTCGACCACCACCGCCAGGATCTGCTTCAGATTCAGGGTGGAGCTGATGGCCCGCGAGACGTTGTACAGGATGCGCAGGCGTGAAAGGGCGCGATCGGCCTCCTCCGTGGCCATCGCCAGACGGCGGGTCATGAACTCGGCCTTGACCAGCCGTTCGGCCAGGAGGGCGCTGCTGGCGCGGGTGAAGGCGCGGCCCAGCAGGCGCAGACAGCGGTCAAAGACCGGTTCGAGCAGGAACATCCGGCTCATCGCCGCCTCGGCAGCGTAGCTTTGGGACAGCCGTTCCCAGATCAGCTCCTTCAACAGGAAAAAGATGTCCAGTGTATCCTCCAACTGGAACTCTTCTTCCACCCGGGTGACAGCGATGCGCTCCAGAACCGTCTCCAGCCGGCCTTCCCCACCCTCTTCGACCGCCAGGACAAAAGCGTGGAAAAAGTCGGTGAAGAACTGCCGTTCCAGCTCTTTGGTGGTGAGCTGGCGATCGCGGTCACCGCCCCGTGATCGCACCAGCTTGATCCAACCGGGCACGATCTGTTGTTCGTTCTGGCGCAACCAGGCAGCCACCCGCTCTCTCATCGCTGTATACCCTCAACGTTGCCGGCTGACAGGCCTGCCGGTTCAGGCCGCACCCGCCCGGGGCGAGATGCCGAGGACATGCTCCACGCTGTCAATCAACTCTTTCGGCCCAAAAGGCTTGGTGATATAGTCATCTACCCCGGCGATGTGCAGCCCCAGGACCCGGTCAATCCCCTGGGCCTTGGCCGTAATCACAATGACCGGGATCTTTTTCAGCGCCTCCCTGGCCTTGATCTGGCGGTAGACCTCCCAGCCATCCATGTCGGGCATCATCAGGTCCAGCAGCACCAGATCAGGGGGATTCTGGACCATCGCTTCAACCCCTTCCCGACCGCCCACCGCTCCTTCGACGATGAAACCGCGCCGTTCCAGGATCAGCCGGATCAATTCGATCATCTCTGGATGATCTTCGATACACAGAATTCGTTTTCTGGCCACTTATCCCCTCCTGGTAACCACTCAGTTTGGTTCATTTCCAGACGCCTGGCTCTTTTAGCCCCTCAATATTCCTTCGCCTCCTCTTCCCCCCTGAGCACGCGAAGGGCCCCCTGGGCCAGGGCCAGCATTTCATCTTCCCCAGGGTAGACCAGGACCGGCGCGATCCAGGCCACCCGCTCCCGGATCCAGCCGAGCAGCATCTCCGAATGGGCCACCCCGCCGGTGATGACAATGGCATCCACCTGCCCTTTCAATACGGTGGCCATGGCTCCGATCTCCTTGGCGATCTGGTAGGCCATNGCCTGGTAGATCAGGCGGGCATGTTCATCGCCGGCAGCAATGCGCCTCTCCACCTCTATCGCGTTGTTGGTGCCCAGGTGAGCCACCAACCCTCCCTGGCCGGCCAGCTTCCTGAACATCTGCTCGTAGGTCAGGTTCAGCCCTTCGTAAGGGGCCACGCCAAAGCACATCCGCACCACATCCCCCACCGGCAATCCCCCTGCCCGTTCCGGGGCAAAGGGGCCGGTCCCATCCAGGGCCTGATTGACGTCCACCATCCGCCCCCGCCGATGGGCCGTGACCGAAATCCCTCCCCCCAGATGCGCCACAACCAGGTTGACTTCAGCATAGGGCCGGCCCAGGTCCTGCGCTGCCCGCCTGGCCACTGCCTTCAGGTTCAAAGCGTGGGACAGGCTTTTTCGCTCAATTTCAGGCAGGCCGGACACACGCGCCACGTCGTCGAACTCGTCCACGCACACCGGATCGACGATGAACGCCGGCACCCCCACCCGATTGGCGATCTCGAAAGCCAGCGGCGCTCCCAGGTTCGAGGCATGCTCACGCTCCTTGTTCCGATTGCGCAGTTCGGCCACCATCCTGTCGTTGACCCGGTAGGTGCCACTGGGAATGGGTCGCAACAGCCCTCCCCGCCCCACCACAGCCGAAAGGGAGGCCAGTGGGATCTGTCTGGCCTGCAACAGGTCCAGAACCGTCTGGAGGCGAAAGTCATACTGGTCAAGAATGTGCTCAAAGGCACCGATTTCCTGGCTGGAATGCCGCCAAGTCTCCACAAACAAAGGTTGCTCATCTTCATAGACGGCAACCTTGGTGGAGGTCGAGCCCGGATTGATGACCAGCAAACGGAACATCCAGTTCCTCCCCGAACATGAAGGGATTATACCTCAGAAGTCCGGCTCACTCAAATCGGAGCAGGCGATGGCTTGCGAAGCAGAAGAACGGGGCTGCTCCCGCCGGGTCGGTGACCCGGCGCCCCCCCCTGGCGGGGATCACAGACCCCATTGGCATCCAGGTAAGGCGCGGGCGATTGGAAATCGCACCGGTCGGGGCAGAGCGCTGCTCTGCCCCTGGCCGTCCGCCTGCGTGGATGCCCGGCCGCATAAACCACCAAGGACACCAAGGACACGAAGGATGATCTTGGAACCTGCCCTTGCAGGCCCTTTGTGGCCTTTGTGTCCTTGGTGGTAAGCTGTTCAGACCGGCTCTGAGGTGCGACTTTTCGCTTCGCTTGATGCGTATGGTCACAGACCCTCGCCGGGCAATGGGGTGCCCCATGCCCATGTTCTGCTTCGAACACCCGGCGATCCACATGCTCCTATCATAATGGCAATTGAGGGGATTGTCAAATGCGCTCGCGGACTTCCACTCGCAGGCCAAACAGTTGGCCGAAGAGGCGCCCTTTCTTCTCGCCCGCCCACACCTCAGGGCCACAGCCGAAGGGGCACTCCACCAGCACCAGCAGGCGATCCCCTTCCCGCCGCACCTCCAGGTCGCGCACGGCATCGGTATGGGTCCGGTCCAGACCATCGGCCAGGCGGAGAATAGCCCCCAGGATGGCGACCCTCTCCCGGTCGTCAGGGTCCAGGGCGGCAAAACCTGGATGCTCCAGGCTGGGCCTGGCCCCCCGGTGATAACGGGCCACATTGGCCACGATCCGTTTCTCCCGCTCTGTCAGTCCCGGCAGGCTGGCGGCCATGATCAACCGGTAGGCCGTTTTGTGATGTCCCCAGTAGCCCTCCACGTAACCGATGTCGTGTAACAGCCCGGCGCAGTAGAGCAGGTCGCGGTCCTCGTCGCCCAGGCCATGCAGCTCTGCGGTCAGATCGAAGAGGCGCTTTGCCAGCCGGGCATCCTGGCGACAATGGCCCTCCTCAAAACCACAGCGCCGGCCCAGGGCCATGCAGGCAGCCAGGGTCTCTTCCTTCATTCGTAACTACCTACCGTTGCCGACTGAAGTCGCCCGCTNGGGGCCGCAGGCCTNCGGTCGGCCTGCGCCGACCGCTGNTTCCGCGTCGGCGCAGGCCGACGCCCGGCGCCCCAGGCGCCCAGACAGGCCGATTTCCAATCGGCACACGGCGGCAGGCAGCCGGGGGTAGGTAATTACGTGTGTTCACAGCTCAGGCCGCTGCTGCCTGGTCCTGTTCAGACCGTGCCTGGAGCACCTGCACCAGCTCCCGCAAGGGAGCCGTTATGACGCCGATGATGTGGCTCATCGGTCCCTGGATGGCCCCCAACAACTGGGCCAGCAGAACTTCGCGGGCGGGGAGATCCGCCAGCGCCTTCGCCCCTTCGGCATCCAGAAATTCGGTNCCGAGAATGGCTCCTATCACCCGGAGCATCTTGGTCTCGTTGGCAAAGTCGCTCAACGCCCTGGCCACAGGTGGCACTTCGCCGAAACAATACCCCACCGCCACGGGGCCCTCCAGGTAGCCAGGTGCAACCGGNATTCCCGCCTCTTCCAGCACTTTGGCAAAGAGGGTATTTTTGATGACCTGAAAACCGCCGTTCACCTCTCGCAGCCGGCTGCGCAGATCGGTGATGTGGCTCACGGTCAGGCCCCGGTAATCGGTCAAGAGGATCGCCTGGCTGTTCGCCATCCTGGACCGATAGTCCGCCATCATCTGCTGCTTCTTCTCTCTGGTAATGGCCAACCTGCCTCACCTCCTTTTTGAGTGATTGCTGCCCTACAAGCCACAGGCCTTTGCGCCGCCGACGCAAAGGCCTGTNGCTCTGTCTCCAGAGCNNTTCATCCCCTTGCCTCGGCAGGCCCNTCGTTTAAGCGCCCAGGCGCACCTGCTGTCTCTGGCCTGTTCAGTTATCCCCCCTGCAACCTGCATGGGAAGCAGGGTTCCAACCTGCCGACTCATGACAGGCTGCCNGAAAAATGTCCTTCCTCACCGCCGNGCACGCAGAGGGATCATAAACAGCTCTGCGGTGCGGGCCAGGACTNTTTCAGGCTGTCTTCATCGCCGCTGCNGCCACCGGGTCCACCCGGATGCCCGGCCCCATCGTGTTGCAGACGGTCACCTTGCGGATATAAGTGCCTTTGGCCGCAGCGGGCCGGGCTTTGACCACCGCTTCCATGACGGCGGCCATATTTTCCANCAGGCTCTCCACCGGAAAACTCACTTTGCCGATGGGCACGTGGATATTGGCCGTCTTGTCNACACGGTATTCCACCCGCCCCTGACGCGCCTCACGGATCACACGCGCCAGGTCCTCCTCGGCGACGATAGTGCCCGCCTTGGGGCTGGGCATCAACCCCCGTGGCCCCAGAATCCGGCCCAGGCGTCCGACCTTGCGCATCATGGGTGGGGTAGAGATGGCCACATCAAACTCCAGCCACCCCTTCTGGATCTGGTCAATCAGCTCGTCGCTGCCCACATAATCGGCCCCTGCCTCGCGGGCCACCTTTTCGGCTTCCCCTTCAGCAAAGACCAGAATACGGACCTGCTTCCCTGTCCCCTTGGGCAGNAGCACCACACCCCGCACCTGCTGGTCGGCATGCCTGGGGTCCAGGCCTGTCCGCAGGTGAAGCTCCACCGTCGCGTCGAACCGGGCAAAATGGGTCTTTTTCACCAGTTCAAGTGCTTCCTGGGGAGAATAGGTGCGGCCACGCTCTACCAGCCGGACAATCTCTTGATACTTTTTCCCTCTTTTCGGCATTTTCTCTCCTCTGTGGTCTTGATGGGGGACACCCCCTCCCACGCCTGCTTCTCCGAATGGAGGGCAACTGCTTGCCGTTGCCCTACTTATTCAGTCCACCACCTGGATGCCCATGCTTTTGGCCGTGCCCTCGATCATCCGCATGGCGCTCTCGATGTCGTAAGCATTCAGGTCCTTCATCTTTTGCTCGGCGATCTCCCGCACCTGCTGGCGCGTGACCTTGCCCACCTTGGTACGGCTCACATCAGACGAGCCTTTGGCAATCCCCGCCGCCTTTTTCAGCAGGTCTCCGGCCGGCGGTGTTTTCAGTTCAAACCGGAACGAATTGTCCTGAAAGATGGTGATTTCGGCCGGGACGATGCTGCCGGCCATGTGGGCCGTTCGGGCATTGTATTCCTTGCAAAACTGCATGATATTGATCCCATGCTGGCCCAGGGCAGGGCCTACCGGCGGCGCAGGTGTGGCCTTGCCGGCCTGAATCGCCAGTTTCACAATTGCTTTGACCTTTTTCGCCATTCAACCTCCCATTCCGCAGGCCAGGTTTGCAACCTGCCGGCTCAATGGCCGGGTGAAAACCTGCCCTACGAGGTTCTCCGACAGGTTTAGATCTTTTCTACCTGCAGGAAATCGAGTTCGACAGGGGTTTCCCGCCCAAAGAAAGAGACCAGAATCCGCACCTTCCCTTTGTCGGGATAGATTTCGTCCACAGCCCCGACAAAATCCTCAAAGGGGCCATCGCAGATGCGGACCTTTTGGCCGGGGCGGAAGGTGACCTTGACTTTGGGCGTCTCGGCCCGCATCCGTTTCAGGATGCGGTCCACGTCCCGCTTGCGCAAAGGGGTCGGTTGGCGGACGGAGCCTACAAAGCCGGTGACGCCCGGCGTGTTGCGCACGACAAACCACGAGTCCTCATCCATGATCATTTCGACCAGGATGTAACCGGGAAAGATCCGCCGTTCGACAGTCCGCCGTTGTCCGTCTTTGAGCTCAATCTCCTCTTCGGTGGGCACGACAACCTGAAAGATCTTGCCCTGCATGCCCAGCGATTCGGTACGATGTTCCAGGTTCTTTTTGACCTTGTTCTCGTAGCCGGAGTAGGTATGGACGACATACCAGTTACGCCCCCCCTCCGTCGTCTCTTCCTCTTCGGCAGGTTCAGCTCCTGATTCCTCTCCCTCCTGGCCAAAAAAGAGCGCCAGCCCGGCCTGATCCTCCGCTTCAGCCGTTGCGGCCTCCCCCTTTTCTGGGAGTCCCGGCTCTTTCTCCGCCAACTCCAGATAGGAGGCAAACAGGCGACGGGCCCGTACCTCCGGTTCCAACAGGGCTTCCTCGTCCCGTTGGACCTCTTTGGACTTCTGCGCCTGGCCTGCCCGGCCCCGTTCCTCTCCCATGCTCACACGTCACCTACAGGAACAGGCTAAAGACCCAGGAGAACAACCTGTCCATCAGGCCCAAGACAAGGGCCAGAAACGACGTGGCCACGATGACGATCATCGTCAGGTTGACGGCCTCAACGCGGGTGGGCCAGGAGACCTTTTTCAGCTCAAACCACGTCTCGCGGAAGTAGCGTACGATTGCATTGTCCCGGACTTTTTCGTTCTCTGACTTGGCCACGAACCTTTTTCTCCCGATCTTCTTTTTACACTGGAAGACACCGCCCCATCATGCTCTCCATGAGACGGTGTCCTCTCCACCAGGCAGGCCAGGCAGGACTTGAACCCGCAGCCTACGGTTTTGGAGACCGTTGCTCTGCCACTTGAGCTACTGGCCTGTGCAATATCCAATCTCTAATACCCAACATTTCGGTATTTGATATTAGATATTGGCGATTAGATATTGGCTATTTCGTCTCCCGATGCAGGGTATGTGTCCGGCAACGCGGGCAATACTTTTTCAATTCCAGGCGGCCCGGGTCGTTGCGCCGGTTCTTGGTCGTTGTATAGTTCCGCTCCTTGCATTCGGTACAGGCAAGGGTCAGCACGATGCGAATCGCTTTCTTGGCCATGCTCCTACTCCAGGATCCTGGTGATGACGCCGGCGCCGACGGTGCGGCCTCCCTCGCGGATGGCAAAGCGCGACCCCGCTTCCAACGCCACCGGCACAATCAGCTTG
>JGI24187J35170_1000279_pt1 | contig 22844 bp, 22 predicted proteins | sample YNPBryBLVA2012_FD_35170 | JGI IMG/M metagenome (IMG submission 35170)
TGAGCTGTCTGGCATGAAATATCCGCCTGACAGCCCGAAATTTCTGTCTGCCGAGGGTCTTTCCCGGGCCGGCGCACGGCCTTTGGGCTTCGAAAGTCGGCGCTGGTAGAACGGCGTGACGTCATTTTCCTGCTCCGGGACGAGTTCCCGCCTTCCACTGGCGTGGAACCGGGTATTTCGGGGATGAACAACCGCTGCGCCGCGCTCATGGCGAAGCTGCTCGCAAAAGCCGCTCTTGCAGCGCGACGAACACCTTGACGTGACCGACAAAGCGGCGGCCAAAGTCGAGCACCCGTTCCCTCGCATGCGCCACAAACTTCGCGGCCCGGTACATGATCTCCTGCAACACCGTCTTCAGCCGCCTTCCCTTGGCCGGATGACGGATCGGCGCAATCTCGCCGGTCAGGCCCAACTGCCCCAGCAGGCGCAGGCAGTTGTAGGCAAACGCCCCCAAGTGCAGCACGCAATCGTTGGTGTCGAACTTGCCCGAGGGCAGCCGCTCCAGATCGAGATCAGGCTCGATCTCCGCATGGAACGGCTCGTGCGTGCCGTGATACTGGTAATGCTCGATCACTTCTTTGGCCGGCAAATCGAGGCTGGTCCACCAGCCTTCGAGTTCGATCTCCGGCGCCAAGAGATGCTGGCCCTTCCTGTCGATGGTGCGTTCGGTCACTTCGACGATCAGACGGAAGCTGCGCTTCTCTTTGCCCCACGCCCGTTCGACCTCAAGATCGAGCAGCCCAACGCGCTTGCCCGGCCGGGTTTCCTGAAAGACACCGGCCGCCTCGGCTTGAGCCACCCAGGCCGACTTGTCCTGCTTGCGCGGATTCCACTTCGTGATGAATTCCAGCCCTCGCCCTTCAGCGGCCCAGGCATCCCGTTCGGCGGCCTTGGCAAACAACAGCCGCGCGCTGTCAAAGCCGCTGTCTTCGACCATCAGGACAGCCTGTTCCGGCTTGACCAGACGCTTGACCCGAGGAAAGGCGCGCTCGTAGAAATACTCGGTCTGGCGGGCACAATGCCAAGTGCCGGCCCGCAATTCCAGTCCGACGTTCCAGCCTTCGTGGCCCAGAGAGCCGGCGATTGGACAGTAGCCATCGACACCTTGATAAGTGCGGCCCACGTCTTCTTTCTTCGTATCGCTATTGTCCATGACGAAGGTGTCGATCTCGAAGCGCACATAGCCTTTATACGGGGTGATCGGGGCTTCGGTGCGCTCCAGCAGCCGCACCGACAATTCATCCGTCAGCGCCCGCAACTCGCTGGCCTTGGCATCGAGCCGCTGCCGCATCCAGGCGCTGGAGGGCACTTTCGACAGCCCCAATGCCTCCTTGAAGAAGCGATCCGTCCGAAACGGCTCGATGGCTTCGAAGTCGCTCTTGCCAAGACTCAACAGCCCGATCATTGCCTTGACCAGGTCCGAGGTCTTCATGCCTTGCGAGACAGGCAGCCGAGGATCGATCACCTGATCGACTTGCGCCGCTTCGCAGCACTGGCCGATGAGCGCCAAGCCGGAGGCGGAGGTCAGGTTCAGCTTGCCTGTCTGGCGCACTTCAAATTTCGGCATGTTCAGTGGGGTGAAGAGTTGCGATGCAGTATTCTCGCAAATAATCAAAAAGTTATGCTTGATCTATGACAAACGAACACGGATTCAGGTATTTGTAACTGTTTATCAGCCCTCGGCGAGGGGGCAGGTTCAATCGTGTCGGCGCGGATGATAGGTATCTGGGATCAGGATCGTCGGCGTGCGCTGACTGGCGTCCTTGAACGGATGGTCGAGGGTGTAGTGTAAACCTCGACTCTCACGCCGACGCAGGGCCGATTGGATGATGAGATCCGCGACCTCCAGCAGATTTCTGAGTTCGATCAGATCATTGTTGACCCGGAAGTGGCTGTAGTACTCGATCACCTCCTGAGCCAGCAGATCGGCCCGGCGCTTGGCGCGGCGCAGACGCTTGTTGGTGCGCACGATACCGACATAGTCCCACATGAAGCGCCGCAGTTCCTCCCAGTTGTGGGTAACGACCACTTCCTCGTCGGGCTCGGTGACCCGACTCTCGTCCCAGTGCGGTACCTCAGGCGGCGGTGCGACCTCAGACGACAAGCGGACGATGTCGGCAGCGGCAGCCTCTGAGTAAACCAGACATTCCAGGAGCGAGTTGCTGGCCATGCGATTGGCCCCATGCAAGCCGGTATAGGCGGTCTCACCGCTGGCATAGAGCCCAGGCAGGTCGGTGCGTGCCCGGCGATCGACCATGACGCCTCCACAGGTATAGTGGGCCGCCGGCACCACTGGGATGGGTTCGCGGGTGATGTCGATCCCGAGCTCCAGGCAGCGGCTGTGGATGGTCGGGAAGTGCTCGACGATGAACTCGGCCGGTCGATGTGAGATGTCGAGATAGACGCACTCGGCCCCCAACCGTTTCATCTCATGGTCGATGGCGCGTGCGACGATATCGCGCGGCGCCAGCTCAGCGCGCGGATCGAAGCGCGGCATGAAACGCTCGCCGTCGGGCAGCAACAGGCGTGCGCCCTCGCCGCGCAGTGCCTCGGTGATGAGGAAGGAACGCGCCTGCGGATGATAGAGACAGGTCGGGTGGAACTGCATGAACTCCATGTTGGCGACCCGACAGCCGGCGCGCCAGGCCATGGCGATGCCGTCGCCGGTGGAGACATCCGGATTGCTGGTGTAGAGATAGACCTTGTTGGCGCCTCCGGTCGCCAGCACGACGAAGCGCGCCAAAAAGGTCTCGACCCGCCCGCTGCTGCGGTTGAGGATGTAGGCGCCCAGACAGCGATGATCGCGATATCCGGGCAGGTGCTGGGTCGTGATGAGGTCAACGGCGATATGCTGTTCGTAGATCGCCACATTGGGACAGCTGCGTACCCGCGCCTCGAGTGTGGTGGCCACGGCGCGCCCGGTGGCATCGGCGGCATGGATCACGCGCCTGTGGGTGTGTCCACCCTCGCGTGTGAGATGATAGAAGCCCGCGGACCCCCGTTCGGGGTCGCGGGTGAACTCGACCCCTTGATCGAGCAGCCAGCGGATATTGTCCGGACCGCGCTCGACGACATGGCGCACCACGGCGGGATCGCAGAGGCCGGCACCGGCCTTGAGCGTATCCTGGACATGCGATTCGATCGAGTCCGCCGCGTCGAGCACCGCCGAGATACCGCCCTGGGCATAGAGCGTACTGCCCTCGCGCAGCTCTCGCTTAGAGACGACTGCGACCGACAGTGTGTCGGGAAGCCGCAGGGCAAGGCTCAGTCCGGCGGCGCCGCTGCCGAGGATCAGGACATCATGACGGTGACAGGTCTCTGGCATGGGTTGAACTCGTGATGGCGATCGATTCCTTGTAAGCTCGTCGATTTGGTGATCTGGATCAAGTCGCTGTGTCATACCCTAGAAAAATACCTGTCATCGATGCAGATGGTCACGAACTTCCCAGGCGCTGGATTGTCCATCCCATCGGAACCGATGGTGGACCAACGGGTGGTGTGTCGCGATGACTGAACGACATGCCGATCATGAGTTGGTCGGTCGCGCCCAGTCGGGCGACAAGCGCGCCTTCGATCTCCTGGTGCTCAGATATCAGCAGAAGGTATCGAATCTGATCTCGCGCTATGTGCGCGATCCAGTCGAGGTTTTGGACGTGACCCAGGATGCCTTTATCAAGGCCTATCGTGCGCTACCCAGCTTTCGCGGCGAGAGCGCCTTCTATACCTGGCTTTACCGGATCGCAGTCAATACCGTCAAAAACCATCTGGTGACCCAGGGTCGGCGTCCACCGGGCGACGACATCGAGGCCGAGATGGCCGAGCAGATGGATATGAGCGGGCGTCTGCGTGAGCACGCGACTCCGGAGCGTCATCTATTGAGCGACGAGATCGCTGCCACGGTCCAGCGTGCGCTCGACGATCTGCCGGACGATCTGCGTACAGCCATTGTGCTCCGGGAGCTGGAGGGGCTGAGCTACGAGGAGATCGCGACGGCCATGCATTGTCCCATCGGGACCGTCAGGTCGAGGATCTTCCGTGCGCGCGAGGCCATCGACAAGCGACTCAGACCATTGCTCGATGACTGAGTCCGGACGGGACTCGCCGCCGGCGAGTCCCCTAAGTCAGAACCTTCAGCCTAGGGATAAACGACGATGACCGACGAGCCTAGACAACGACTCTCCGCCTTACAGGATGGCGAGCTCGCGCCGGACCAGGTGGTGGCCCTGCTCGATGCCCTGGAGGCCGATCGCGATCTGCGTGCGTGCTGGGAACGCTACACGCTCATCGGCCAGGCCATTCGTGGCGAGGCGATCGACCCGAATGCTCGCGTGTTGGCCGACCGCGTGCAGGCCGCCCTGGCCAACGAACCAGCCATCCGCTGTCCACGACGTCTGGCGCCTGGGCTGCGCCGCTGGACGGGCCGTCATAGCCGTTATATCGGTATCGCCCTTGCCGCCTCGGTGCTGCTGGTCGCTATCCTGACGACCTCCATCTTCGTGGGCGACTCCGTGGGCCCGACAGCCTTTGCCCCTGTGGCGATCCGTCTGACCGAACGTCGCCCCCCCCAGGTCCAACGCTGGCTGGGGCATCCCGGGCGGGCCAGTAAGCTCGATCTTTATCTCCTTACCCATCAAGCAACGGCCCCGGCGACCGGGGCCAAGGGATTGCTGCCCTATGCAATGCTCGTCGGCTATGAACCTGGGCGTTGATCGACGCCTGGCCTCGTATTGGTTGCTACTGGCTCTGTGTTGTCTGCTGCCATTCCAGGGGCTGGGCGCCGAGGGGAGAGACGCATCGGATTCGGCCCCCGACAGCCTCTCACCCAGTGTGTTGCTCACGCGCATGACCGAGGCCGTGCGCTCGCTGAGCTATGATGGGACCCTGGTCTATCTGCACCAGAATCGGCTCGAAACCCTGAGCATCGATCACCGCGTCGAGGATGGGCAGGTCGAGGAGCGTCTGATCGCGCTCAGCGGTCCGATCTGGGCGGTCGCGCGCGACAAGGATCGTGTCAACTGCGTCCTGACCGATGGTCGTCCGATCTCGTTCGAGTATAAGGGCGGGTCGCGTTTCCTCGATACCGACGGCATCGACCCACAGGCGCTGCACGCGCACTATAGTGTCGAATACCTGGGGCGGGCGCGCGTCGCCGGACGCGAGACCGAGGTCGTTGGCATCCTGCCGAAGGATGATCTGCGCTATGGTTACCGCTTCCACATCGACCGTGAGACCGCGCTGCCGCTCAAGTCTGATCTGATCGATCATCGGCATGAACCGCTCGAACAGCTCATGTTCACATCGATCAATGTGCATCTATCCAGCCCGCCCCAGTCCGCGTCACCTGTCCAGGCCGCACCATCCTTGCGCGGCGCGCCGGCGACCACGTCGAGCAGTCAGTGGCGCTTCGAGCCGATACCAGATGGATTCAACCTGGTCATGCAGCATCAGATTGATCAGTCCAATGGCACGCACGTCGAGCACTTCCTTTTTACGGATCGTCTCTCGTCCTATTCGATCTATATCGAACCGGCAAGCGACGACGGACTGGAGGGCAGCACCAACATCGGCACGGTCCATGCTGCCGGTCGTCGTCTCGACGGCTATCAGATCACCGCCGTCGGCGAGGTGCCCCTGGTCACGGTCCAGGTGGCCATCGCCAGCGTCCATCGCGCCCCCTGACCACTCAATGAGAGTACCATCACCATGATCGAAGAACAGGGTCGCGTCATCGCCCTCATTGGCGATCAGGCCCGTATTACGTCCGAGCGGCGCAGTGCCTGTGGTCACTGTGGTGCCAACCTGGTCTGTGGCACCTCGCTCTTGGATCAGTTCTTGGCGCATCGCCCGGTTGAACTGCTGGTGCGCAATCCGATCGGGGCGCGGATCGGCGACAAGGTAGTCGTCGGGTTTGCCGAACAGGAATTGCTGCGCCTGGCCGTCGCGGCCTATCTGGCACCGATCCTGGCGCTGATCATCGGCGCCATGCTCGGTGGAACCTTTCACGAGGTCGCCAGCCTCCTGGGTGCCCTGGTCGGACTGGCACTGGCGTTCTGGTGGTTGCGCGTCTACAGTAGGAAGCTTGCCCGACGCCCTGAACGTCAACCCGTGATCCTGAGACGCCTGGATGAACAAGTCCCCGTGACTCGATCCGAGACGCACTAGGAACAAGATCTGCACAGACATCTTCGATTCGGAGTATTCATGCGCCCCACATCCAAACTGTCGCTCGCCCTGGCCCTTGTGCTGATCTGTCTGTCGTCCGTTGGCCCGGTATTTGGGCGGGATCTCCCCGACTTTACCCGGCTGGTCGCAGAGAATGGCCCAACGGTGGTCAACATCAGCACCAAGCAATCGTCCTCGATCGCCCAACGCCTCTACCAGCATTCGATCCCGGGTCTTCCCGATGGCAGTCCGCTCGAGGACCTGTTCCGGCACTTTTTTGACGATGAGGGGCCAAGCCCCGATGATCGACTGCAATCGCGCTCGCTCGGTTCGGGCTTCGTCATCTCGGGTGATGGTTATGTGGTCACCAACGCGCATGTGGTCGAGGGCGCCGAGGAGATCGTCGTGCGCACTAGCGATCGGCGCGAGTTCGTCGCCAAGCTGGTCGGTACCGACAAACGCAGCGACATCGCCTTGCTTAAGATCGAGGCCGAGGGCCTCCCTGCGGTGCGTATCGGCTCGGGCAAGGATCTGAAGGTCGGCGAGTGGGTGTTGGCAATCGGCTCGCCCTTCGGCTTTGAGTCCTCGGCCACCGCCGGTATCGTCAGCGCCACCGGACGCAGCCTGCCGAGCGAGAACTATGTGCCCTTCATCCAGACCGATGTGGCCATCAATCCCGGCAATTCGGGCGGGCCGCTGTTCAATCTCGACGGCAAGGTGGTCGGGGTCAATAGCCAGATCTACAGTCGCACCGGCGGCTTCATGGGGCTGTCGTTCGCCATCCCGATCGAGGTCGCCATGGATGTGGTCGAGCAACTCAAGACCAAGGGGCGTGTGAGCCGCGGCTGGCTGGGGGTGCTGATCCAGGACGTCACGCGCGAGTTGGCTGAATCCTTTGGGATGCCCCAGCCGCTCGGCGCCCTGGTGGCCCAGGTGCTGCCCGACAGTCCGGCCGCGGCGGCTGGCCTGCAACCAGGTGACGTGATCCTCTCTTATAACGGGCGCGACATACCGACCTCAAGCAGTCTGCCGCCGCTGGTCGGGGCCACACCTGTGGGTGAGCACGCCAGCCTGGTGGTGTTGCGGCGCGGCGAGCGGATTGAGTTGAAGATCAGGATCCAGGAGCTACCCGAAGACAATCAGTTGGCCGATCATCCAGAGCCGTTCGACAAGCCCACGGTTAACCGTCTCGGTCTGTTAGTGCGTGATCTGACACCCGAGATGCGCCAACAACTCAAGATCGAACACGGCGGTGTGCTGGTCGAGTCCGTTGATCAAGGACCCGCTGCCTCCGCCGGTCTGAGTGCGGGCGATGTGATCTTGATGCTCGACAACCAGCCGATCATGGGTCTCGCCGACTTCGAACGCATCCTCGCTGCCATCGAACCCGGACGGGTCACAGCGGTACTGGTGCAGCGCGGCGATACCCGGATGTTCTACGCGCTCAGGCTGACTAAGCCCTGATCTGAACACACGCGCCGCCGGACGCTAAGCCGGTCGGCGCGTTACCGGATACGCCAGGACGCTGCCCTCTGGTATCATGGCGCGCCGTTTTCCACGTGGCGCCGGATTCGAAGCCACGAGGTCTTGCATCCCGTCTCCTTAAAAATACCTCCTTGGCTTATCGATGCCCGATCTTAGTCATATCCGCAACTTCTCGATCATCGCGCACATCGATCACGGCAAATCGACCCTCGCCGATCGCTTCATCCAGATCAGCGGCGCCCTGAGCGAGCGCGAGATGTCCAGCCAGGTGCTGGACTCGATGGAGATCGAACGCGAGCGCGGCATCACCATCAAGGCCCAGAGCGTGACGCTGAACTATCAGGCACGCAACGGTGAGACCTATCAGCTCAATTTCATCGACACCCCTGGGCATGTTGATTTCTCTTATGAGGTCTCGCGCTCGTTGGCAGCCTGTGAGGGTGCGCTGCTCGTGGTCGATGCCGCTCAAGGGGTCGAGGCCCAGAGTGTCGCCAACTGCTATACCGCCATCGAGCAGGGTCTGGAGGTGCTGCCGGTCCTCAACAAGATCGACCTGCCCTCGGCCGAGCCGGAGCGTGTCATCAAGGAGATCGAGGAGATCATCGGTCTGGAGGCCCAGGATGCACTGCGGGTGAGCGCCAAGACCGGCGAGGGCATCCCGGAACTGCTCGAGGCGCTGGTGGCACGCATCCCGCCGCCCCAGGGCGATGTCGCCGCGCCCCTTCAGGCGCTCATCATCGACTCTTGGTTCGACCCCTATGTCGGAGTGGTGTCATTGGTCCGGGTCATGAACGGTGAGATCAGGCCGCGCGACAAGGTGCTGATCATGTCGACCGGGCGCATCCATCAGGTCGACAACGTCGGCGTCTTCACACCCAAGAAGACCGAGCGCGATACACTGCGCGCTGGCGAGGTCGGTTATATGATCGCCGGCATCAAAGAGATCGACGGTGCACCGGTCGGAGATACCATCACATGGCCGGATCGTCCGGGCGAGAAGCTCCCTGGCTTTAAGGAGATGCGCCCGCGCGTCTTCGCCGGGCTCTATACCGTGGTCTCGGACGACTACGAGGACCTGCGCGAGGCGCTCGGCAAGCTTCGTCTGAACGATGCCGCTCTGCACTATGAGCCTGAGGTCTCCCAGGCGCTCGGCTTCGGGTTTCGTTGCGGTTTCCTCGGGATGCTGCACATGGAGATCGTGCAAGAGCGTCTGGAGCGCGAATACGACCTGGATCTCATCACCACCGCGCCGACCGTGGTCTATGAAGTCCTGCGCGCCGACGGCGAGACGCTGCGCATCAACAACCCCGCCGAGCTGCCCGATCCGTCTCAGATCCGCGAGATCCGCGAGCCGATCATCGAGGCCCATATCCTCACCCCGCCGGACTTTCTGGGCGCGATCATCAATCTTTGCATCGAGAAGCGCGGTGTGCAGAAGAACATCCAGTATCTGGGCGGTCAGGTGCAGCTCACCTATGAGTTACCGCTGAGCGAGGTCGTCCTCGACTTCTTCGATCGGCTCAAGTCGTGCAGCCGGGGTTTTGCCTCGTTCGATTATGAGCTCAAGCGTTTTCAGGCGTCCGACCTGGTCAAGCTCGATGTGCTCATCAATGGCGACAAGGTCGATTCGCTGTCGTCCATCGTCCATCGCTCGCTGTCCCAGACCCGTGGACGTGAGCTCACCGAGCGCCTCAAGGAGCTGATCCCGCGCCAGATGTTCGAGGTTGCGATCCAGGCCGCGATCGGCTCCAAGATCATCGCGCGCTCGACGGTCAAGGCGCTGCGCAAGAATGTGACCGCCAAGTGCTACGGCGGCGACGTCACACGCAAGCGCAAGCTCTTGGAGAAACAAAAAGAAGGCAAGAAGCGCATGAAGCAGGTCGGCAAGGTCGACATCCCCCAGGAGGCCTTCCTGGCCGTGCTCCAGAGCGGCAAGGACTAGTCCGGGTCCAGGATCGATAGGATCGCATTCAAAGCTTGAGGAGAGACTCTGACCATGACATTCGACTTCCCGGCCTTTCTCGTCCTGGCCTCGTTTCTGACCGGTGGGATCTGGCTGTTCGACGCTCTGGTGTTTGCACCGCGCCGTCGGGCCGCAATCGCCGCCGCTGGCGGCAGGACCCTGACCGAGGATGGGCGTCCACTCATCAAGGAACCGGTGTTGGTCGAGTATGCGCGCTCTTTCTTTCCGGTGATCTTTGCGGTGCTGGTGTTGCGCTCCTTCGTGGTCGAGCCATTTCGCATCCCCTCGAACTCGATGATGCCAACCTTGTTGACCGGCGACTTCATCCTGGTCAATAAGTTCGCCTATGGATTGCGCCTGCCGGTCCTTAACCTCAAGTTCCTCGATCTCGGGGCGCCCCAGCGCGGCGATGTGGTGGTGTTCAAGTTTCCGCTCGACCCCAGCACCGACTACATCAAGCGTATCATCGGCGTCCCAGGCGACGTGATCGGCTATCGCAACAAGACACTCTTCATCAATGGCAAACCTGTCGCCCAGTTGCCGCTCGGCACCTATACAGGCGTCGGTTCCGGACGGGAGATGACCGGGGCGCGCAAGTCGCTGGAACATCTCGACGCAGTCGAGCACGCGATCCTGATCCGTCCGAACGCACCTGATCTGCCACTCGGCTGTCAGGTGCTGGCATTCGGCCCGATCGAGGTTCCCAAGAAACAGTATTTCGTCATGGGCGACAACCGTGACAACAGCAACGATAGCCGCTGTTGGGGCTTCGTACCCGAGGACAATCTCGTCGGTAAGGCGTTTGCAATCTGGATGCACTGGGATGGCGCGCGCGATGGCTTCCCCATCGCCTGGTCGCGTCTTGGGAACGGCATACACTGACCCTGAGGTCTATCCATGTCCAGTCTCACTCAATCGGTCCGGTATCAACGCGGTCTTGGCTTTCCGTCCGTGATCGCGATCATCGCCCTGGCGTCATTTTTCATCACCATCCTCTTCAAGGTCGGCCCGCTCTATATGGGATTCTGGACGGTGCGCTCCATCATGGAGGATATGGCCGCAGATTATGGTAATTCGANGGAAAATAACTCGCGGGCGATCCTAACGGCGCTCGAAAAACGACTCGACGTCAATAGCGTGACCCATGTCAAGCTCAGTGATTTCGATGTCGAACGGACTGGTGAGCGTCGCTTCAATCTCAAGCTGAATTACGAGCAACGCACGCATCTGTTCTTCAACATCGACGTGGTCGTTTCTTTCAGTCATAAAGTCGAACTCGGTTCAACGTGAATGCCGATCCACATCGATTCGCCAAGCGGCTGGGGCATGACTTCGCCCGTCCAGAGCTGTTGATCCAGGCACTCACCCATCGCAGTGCAGGATCCCTCAACAACGAACGTCTCGAGTTTCTCGGCGACGCCCTGATCGGCCTCGTCATCGCCGAGGCGCTCTGCGAACGCTTTCCCAAGGCCGACGAGGGGACACTGAGCCGGATGCGTGCCTCGCTGGTCAAACGCGAGTCCCTGGCGGCCCTGGCGCGTGAGCTCAGGCTCGGCGATGCCTTGCGGCTCGGGGCCGGCGAGCTTCGCAGCGGTGGGCAGACCCGCGACTCGATCCTGGCCGATGCCCTGGAGGCCGTACTCGGCGCGGTCTATCTGGATGCCGGGTTCGAACGCGCCCGCTCGGTGGTGCTCNGACTCTTCGCCGACCGGCTTGAGCAGACCGATGCCGATCGTGCCGACAAGGATCCCAAGACGCGCTTGCAAGAGTGGCTCCAGTCCTACAAGCGCCCACTGCCTCAATATCTGGTGCTGTCAATCGATGGCGACCAGCACGATCAGACCTTTATCGTGAGCTGTCAGCTCCAGGATGCCGATATGGCGACATGCGGAATCGGGACCAGTCGGCGCCGCGCCGAGCAGGCGGCGGCCCAATCCATGTTGGAGNGGATCCGGCATGGCTGAATCACACCCCAATGGCTCAGCGCCTGCGGTTGCAACCCGCTGCGGCACCGTGGCCATCGTCGGCCGGCCTAATGTCGGCAAGTCGACCCTGTTGAACCGGATCCTGGGTCAGAAGCTCGTCATCACCTCGCACAAGGCGCAGACGACCCGACACGCGATCCTGGGGATCAAGACCCGCGCCGAGGGCCAGATCCTGTTCGTCGATACGCCCGGCATCCACGAGCGCGGCAACAGCGCGCTGAATCGCTATCTCAACCGTGCCGCGCGGACGGCCATCGCTGAGACCGATCTGGCGCTCCTGGTGGTCGAGGCCGGGCGCTGGACCCAGGAGGACGCCAAGGCGCTGGAGGCGATCGCGGTAGCCGGCGTGCCTGTGATCGCGGTCGTCAACAAGATCGACCGGATTCGCGAGAAACCGAGTCTGTTGCCCTATCTCCAGACGCTCGGGGCGCGCCATGTCTTCCACCAACTCGTCCCGGTCTCGGCGATCAAGGGTGATCAAATCGAGCTCTTGGAACGCCTGATCCTGGAGTCGCTGCCCGAGGCTGAGCCGCTCTTCCCCGAGGATCAGATCACCGACCGCTCGGAGCGGTTCTTTGCTGCTGAATTGGTACGCGAGCAGTTGGTACGGCGCTACGGCCAGGAGCTTCCCTATTGCACCACGGTCGAGATCGAGCGTTTTGAGGTCGCCGAGGGCCGGTATCTGATCTATGCGTTGATCTGGGTCGAGCGTCCGGGGCAGAAGGCCATCCTCATCGGCAAGCACGGCGAGGCGCTCAAAGTCGTGGCCACCCAGGCACGGCTGGAGATGCAGAGGCTCTTCGACCGTCCTGTGTATCTGAAGGTCTGGGTCAAGGTCAAGAAGAGCTGGTCGAGCGACGAGTCGGCGCTCGCCACGCTCGGCTATCGCGACTGAAGCGATTTTCGGTCAAGACCCGGCCCGTCCTAACCAAGGGCGAGCGACCCGACCCTGCGGCCCTGCCGACCCGGATGCACACCGACGCCATGAGCACACTGCAAGCCTTCTCCGACAAAGGGCGCGCCGATCACGCGCTATCAGGCGCTCCAGAGCGATCTGCGCGAGCAAGGCAGCATCCAGCGTCACCTGGACGACCTGAAGGTCGAAACCGAACGGCAACGGCCTGGACGATAAAGATGTTCGTAAACTGTCCTCATCTGAATTGACCCGCGAACTGTTTCCAGCCTTCGTACTCCATCGGCGCGACTATGGCGATACCAGTCTGTTGCTGGAGATCCTGGCCGTGGGGCAGGGGCGTTTGGCCGCCATCGCCAAGGGTGCACGGCGTCCGCGCCGGATGGCGAGTGCGCTCTTGCAGCCCTTCCAGCCGCTGTGGCTGGCGATGACCGGGCGCGGCGAGGTGCGAACCCTGACCACCGTCGAGGCGGCCGGGGCGCCGCTTGCGCTCCAGGGGGCGGCGCTGTTCGCCGGCTTCTATCTCAACGAACTGCTGTTGCGGATGCTGGTGCGTCACGATCCCCATGATGCGCTGTTCGTCTTCTACCAGAAGACCCTGGCCGATCTGACCGAGGGCTCGGATCTGGAGACGCCGCTACGCCATTTCGAGTGCCGACTGCTCGCCGAACTCGGCTATGGGCTGATACTCGATCGGGTCTTTGGCAATGACACACCCGTGGTCGCCGAGGCCGTCTATGTCTATGAACGCGAGCGAGGTCCATGCCATCCGAGTGAATGTGGGCATGGCCCTCGGGTCTCGGGCGCGACCCTGCTCGCGCTCGCCCACGACCAACCGCTCGCCGGCGAGTCGCGACGCGAGGCGCGGACCCTGTTGCGCCATGTGCTCGAACCCCATCTCGGCGCTCGACCGCTCAAGAGCCGCGAACTCTATCGACATTGGCTCGCCGCTAAATCCATTCACGAGAAATAGCTCATGTCATCACCTTCGCAGACCCCAACCGAGATCCTGCTCGGTGTCAATATCGATCATGTAGCCACTCTGCGTCAGGCGCGTGGCACCCGCTACCCCGAACCCATCCAGGCCGCACTCGTGGCCGAACAGGCCGGGGCCGACGCCATCACGCTCCATCTGCGCGAAGACCGGCGTCATATCCAGGACCGCGACGTCGCGATGTTGCGCGACATCCTGCAAACGCGCATGAACCTGGAGATGGCCGTCACCCCCGAGATGGCCGCCGTCGCCGACCGGATCCGTCCGTCCGATTGCTGTCTGGTGCCCGAGCGGCGCGAGGAACTGACCACCGAGGGCGGGCTGGACGTGGCGAGCCGTCAGGACGAGCTGCGCGCCTTCTGCACCCGGCTGGCTGAGTCCGGCATTCGGGTCTCGCTCTTCATCGACGCCGATCCGCTCCAGGTCGAGGCCGCACATGCGGTCGGTGCCCCGGTAATCGAGATCCATACCGGACACTATGCCGACGCGCGTGATCCAACCGAGCGTGCAGCCCAGCTGGAACGCATCCGCTCAGCCGTCGAACTGGGGCTGTCGCTCGGGCTTCAGGTCAACGCCGGGCATGGGCTCGACTATCACAATGTCGTGGCGATCGCCGCGATTCCGGGCGTGCGCGAACTCAACATCGGGCACGCGATCATCGCGCGTGCGCTCTTTTCCGGACTCGACCGGGCGGTGCGCGACATGAAGTCCCTCATGGAACGCGCCGCCGCCGCTCGCCCTCCAGTTTGATGGGGACAGGATGAGCGGCGGTATGGCGCTTGGGTTGTATACCGCGCTCTGGCGTCTGGCGCTGCCGCTGGTGCTGGCGCGTCTCTATTGGCGCGGTCGCACGCATCCGGACGCTCGCCGCCGCCTCGGCGAGCGGTTGGCCTGGGGGCAGGGGCGAGACGGGATTGGCGCGTCGCCGGTCGATCTCTGGATCCATGCCGTCTCTGTGGGCGAGGTCCAGGCCGCCGCCGCCCTGATCCGGCGTCTGCTGGAGTCCGAGCCAGGGCGCCGGATCCTGGTGACCACCACCACACCGACGGGGGCCGAACGACTGCGGGCGCTCTTCGGCGACCAGGTCGCGCATCGCTATACCCCCTTCGATCTACCGGGCGTGATGGAGTGCTTCATCGCCCGGGTTAGGCCCCAGCTCGTCATCGTCATGGAGACCGAGATCTGGCCCAACATGCTCGCCGTACTCGAACGGCATGGTATTCCGGCGGCCTTGGTCAATGCACGATTGTCGGAGCGCTCGGCACGCGGCTATGCGCGTCTCCCTTGTCTGATACGCCCCGCATTGGCGCGGTTTAGCCTGATCGCTGCCCAGACCCGTGCCGATGCCAGACGCCTCATCGCCCTGGGGGCACCGCGTCCCTGTGTTCAGGTCACGGGAAACCTCAAGTTCGATCCGGTTCAACCCGAGGATCTCGCGACGCGCGCTGGCGAGATACGCCATCTATGGGGGGCCGAACGTCCGGTCTGGGTCGCTGCCAGCACCCATGAGGGCGAGGAGATCCAGGTATTGCAGGCCCACCGGCGTCTGCTCGCCCAGCGCCCCGAGGCACTCTTGGTCCTCGTCCCGCGTCATCCCGAGCGGTTCGATGCCGTGGCCTCACTCATCGCCCGTCAGGGGTTGGCATTCGCGCGCCGGAGTCAGGGGCAAGAGGTCACGCCGGGCCAAAGCATCTATCTCGGCGACACCCTGGGCGAGCTGACGTACTTTCTGGCCGCCGCTGATCTGGCCTTTATCGGCGGCAGCCTGGTGCCGAGAGGCGGGCACAATCCGCTGGAGGCGGCGGTCTCAGGCATCCCGATCCTGCTCGGACCCCATACCTTCAACTTCGCGGCTATTGTGCGGATGCTCTATGAGGCGGGGGCCGCCGAACAGGTCGAGGATGTCGAGACCCTGAGTCGTTGTCTGATCGACCTGTTCGACGCGCCAGGGCGTCGCGTCCTCATGGGCGAGCGCGGACGCGAAGTCGTCGCGCGCCATCGCGGGGCGCTGGAACGGCTGTGGGTGGCGCTTGCACCCTGGCTCAGTTCTTGAAGAGCGACCAGACGTCGCGGAACTGTGCATCGGTCGAGTCCCCCAGCCACTCGAAACCGACCGACTCGGTGCAGACGACCTGGATGCCGCAATGACGCATGCGTTCGAGTACGTTTTCTTTATCCGCGGTCTTGCGCGAGATGATGGCATCGGCGGGCACAAAGACCTGATACCCCCAGCGTTGCAGACCGGAGACGGTTTGTACGATACAGATATGCGCCTCCATCCCGACGACGATCAGCTGACGTCGATCCGGATGCGAGGAGATATTGCGCTCGAATCCGGGCGCCGTGCAGCAGGAAAAGGCCGTCTTCTCGGTCGGCTCGTGCACCCTCGGCATATTGGCGCGAATCGACTCGATGATCGGGCCGAGTCCCTTGGAGTTGTGTTGGGTTGCGATCACCGGGATCCCCAGGATCTTGGCGGCCGTGATCAGACGGTTGATGTTGGCGACGACCCTGTCGAGTTCGTCCGGCGGCATCGCGGCGGCCAGCCGCTCCTGTGCGTCGATGATGAGCAGTTGTGAAAAGGCCCGCTGACACAACGGCATCTGGGCTTGGTGGGTACTCATGGTGCTGTCCTCCGAGGATCGTTTTGGGCCATCGGTATTCCCAGGCGCTGACCTGGGGATCAAAGGAGTTTGCATCATTGGCCTTGTCTGGAGCAAGGATTTGATCTGTCAATGAAGGTGGCGACCTTCAGCCTGTCCGGACCGGCTGAACTAGATGCCTCTGGCGAGGCAGGAGGCCGTCTGTTATATCCAGATCCTGGTCCAATCCTGGATACGGCTCTTGATCCAAAGGATCATCGAATCCGACCAAGGGCACGGATTCTCGGATGGGGTGAGTCCGCGCGGTCGCTGCTTGTAGATGGCCGGTCTTCCAGTGATCAGGTTTAAGAGGTTGGAATGAATACAGATGCGCTCCCGATGAAGGACGCCGCGCCCAATGGCTGGCGTGGTGCGATGCGACGGGTGATGACCTCGCCCGCGTTGCTGGTTTTAGCGGTGGCCCTGAGCTTCTTCTGGCAACTCGGTACACTGCCGCTCTACGATCTCGACGAGGGGGCCTTCAGCGAGGCCACGCGTGAGATGTTGGTGAGCGGTAACTACATCACGCCGCACCGCGACGGCGAGCCACGCTACGACAAGCCGGTGCTCATCTACTGGCTCCAGGCCGCCTCGACCCAGGTGGTCGGCTTCGATGAATTCGGGCTGCGGCTACCCTCGGCCCTGGCCGCGACTCTCTGGGTGCTGGCGCTGTGGCTGTTCGTGCGCGAACGCCTGGACACACCGACGGCGACCCTCGCTGGGTTGACGTTGGCGCTCAGTCTCCAGGTGTCCTTGATCGCCAAGGCGGCGGTGGCCGATGCACTGCTCAATCTCTTCATCGCGCTGACGTTCTTCGAGATCTATCGCTTCTGGGCGACAGCGGATTTCAAGGCTGGCCGACGCTTCGTGCTGCGCGCCTATCTGTGGATGGGACTCGGATTTCTCACCAAGGGGCCGGTTGCGGTCTTCTTCCCGGTGGTCGTCAGCCTGCTGTTCGTGCTGTCGAGCCTGCGCTGGTCGAAAGCCAGTGCGCTCGCGCTCTGGTACTGGCTGCGTGCGGCCTTGGATCCGCTCGGCTGGTTGATCTTTCTGCTGGTGGCCGGTCCCTGGTATCTAGCCATCTATCTCGACGATGGTGCAGGTTTCTTCAAGAGCTTCTTTTTACAGCACAACCTCGGGCGCTTCGCGGGGGCCATGCATGATCACGGCGGTTTTCCCGGCTATTACCTGGTCATGCTGCTCGTCATCCTGCTGCCGTTCACCGGCTGGATGCTGAGTCTATTCAAGTGCTACCGCTCGGCCTGGCTGGATCCGCTCGATCGCTTTCTCTGGATCTGGTTCTTGACTGTGCTGGTCTTTTTCTCGTTCTCTGGCACCCAGCTTCCACACTATCTACTCTATGGTGCCACACCGCTGTTTATCCTCATGGCGCGCCATCGTGAGGCCCTGACCCATCGCTGGCTGGCATTCGTGCCGCCGCTGCTCTTTTTCGGTCTGCTGTTGATCTTGCCGTTCATCCTGGATGTCGCCATGGTGGTGGCTCCTCGGCCCTATGAGGCCATCCTGTTTGAGGAGGCGCGATACGCAATCAAATTCGAATACGGTCTCGCCGCCCTGGGCGGACTGCTCCTGACGGTGCTGATGCTGCGCTGGTCGAGTCCGCCGCTGTGGCAGCGGTTGGTGCTGGTTGGGTTGGTACAGACGCTGGTGGTCTATGGCGAGGTGGCGCCGCTCCTGCTCAACACCCTCCAGGCCCCGGTGAAGGAGGCCGCGCTGATCGCCAAGCAGACCGAGTTGCCGACCGTGGTCTATCGCACCTCGATGCCGAGCTTCAGCGTCTATCGCGCGGCGATCACGCCTAATCGCGCGCCCCAACCGGGTGAACTGGTGTTCCTGCGCGTCGACAAGCTCGAACACCTGAGGCGCGAGAACCCCACTCTAAACCTGGGGCGGGTCTACCATCGCGGGCATGTGGCCCTGCTGTGGGCGCGTCCGGACGCTTGACGGCGGAGCAAGACGAGCGCAAAGACCATTCGCGCTATCTCGCCGTCCGCGGCAGCTTGAGTCCGACCTGGGTGACGCGGTCCTCGTCGACGGCGCACACCACCAGCTCCACGGCGCCGATCGGGAGCCGATCGCCGATCACCGGATGCGCATTGAGCTCGCGCCGGATGAGCGCGTCAAGCGTGAGCGACCCCTCTTCGCGCGCCACCTTCAGACCATAGAAGGCACAGAGATCGGACAGCCGGGCCGAGCCGTCGAGCACGAACTCGCCGAAGAAGGCGCGCTCCGACAGACGCTCGGTCTCGGGCACGGCGACGAAAAGCCGATCTAGCTCGGCCAGGTCACCCGGATCGGCCAGCAGATAGACATGATCACCCGCGCGTACCCTCACCGGGTCGCACGGATCGAGCAACTGCCCATCGCGCAACACAGCGACTAGACGCGCGCTGGAGGGCAGGCGTGTCTGGGCCGCCGGGGTCTCGACGACGATCGGGGCATTCGCCGCCACCCGGTAGCCGACCAGTTCCAGTTCCTGCTGACCCGGGATGTCGAGCTCCACCCGCTGCACCAGATGGGTCCTGGGTGGGACCTCCAGATCCAGGCGGCGTGCCAGTGCGATCACCGTCCACCCCTGGATCAACAGCGAGACCAACACCACGAAGAAGACGATGTTGAAGATCGTCTTGGCCTGTGGCAGTCCGGCCAGCAGCGGAAACAGTGCCAGGATGATGGGCACGGCCCCGCGCAGTCCGACCCAGCCGATGAAGACCTGCTCGCGCCAGGGAAAACGGAAGGGGAGCAGACACAGCCAGACCGCCAGCGGACGCGCGACCAGGATCAGCACGAGGGCAAACAGCAGGGCGGCAGGTGCCACAGGCAGTAGATCCGAGGGCACAACCAGCAGCCCCAGCATCAGGAACATGCCGATCTGGGCCAGCCGCGCTAGACCGTCGTGGAAGCGTTTGATCTCCAGCCGTGCCTCGAGCGGGCGGTTGCCGATCAGGATACCGGCCAGATAGATGGCCAGAAAGCCGCTGCCGCTCAGTGTGGCCGAGATACCAAACAGACAAAGCCCGCCGGACATGATCGCCAGCGGATAGAGTCCGGACGGCATCCGCAGCCGATTGACGATCCACACCAGGACAAGGCCGCCGGCCAGCCCGAACAGGGTACCGAGTCCCATCTGACGCCCAAACTCAGTCAGGAGCACCAGTCCAGGATTGGACTGATCGTTCAGCAGCAGATTGATCAGGGCAGTCGTCAGGAAGATCGCCATGGGATCATTGCTGCCCGACTCGATCTCCAGTGTGGCACCGACGCGTTGCTTGAGCTCGATGCCGTTGGAACGCAACAGCGAGAACACAGCCGCCGCGTCGGTCGAGCCGACGATGGCCCCCAGTAGCAGTCCCTCCAGCCAACCGAGCTTAAGCCACCAGACCGCAAACAGCCCGGTGATGGCCGTGGTGATGAGCACACCCAGGGTCGCCAGCCCGAGCGCCGGGCGCAGACCGACGCGAAAATCCTTGTAGCAGGTGGCCATGCCTCCGTCGAACAGGATGACGGCCAGCGCCAGGTTGCCGAGCAGATGCGCAAGCTGCACGTCGTCGAAGGCGATGCCGCCCGGACCCTCCTCGCCGAACAGCATCCCCATCACCAAAAACACCAGCAACAAGGGTGCACCGACGCGCGCCGTCACCACGCTTGCCAACACGCTGACGAAGACGACGGACGCGCCGAGCAAGATGATGTGGTTGGTCAGCTCCATTGAGTCGGGGCAGCGCGGTCCTCAGCAGGCGCGTCCATTCTCGACGCGCAGCGCGCATCCAGTCAGTCCACGTCCTTCGGGGCCGAGCAGCTGCACATAGGCGCCGGCCACGGTCTCCGGATCCGGATGGCGGTTGGGGTCCTCACCCGGATAGAGATGGGCACGCAGCGCCGTCCGCAGGACGCCTGGATCGAGACTGTTGACGCGGATATGGCTCGATGCGCGCGTCTCCTCGGCCAGCACCTGCATCAACCCCTCGATGCCGAACTTGGCGGCGGCATAGGCCCCCCAGTAGGCCAGCCCCCGCCGCCCGACCCGATCGGAGGTGAAGACGATGGAGGCATCCGCGGAGAGGCGCAGCAACGGCAGACAGGCCTGGGTCAGCATGAAGGGCGCATTGAGGTTGATACGGATCACCCGTTCCCATTCGGATGCGTCATAGTCATCGATCCGGCTCAGGAAGGGCGCGGAGGCGGCACAATGGGCCAGGCCGTCGAGCCGTCCGAAGGTGTCAAGGATGACATCGGCGGCCGCGAGGAAGTCGCGCTCGGTCGCCGTTTCCAGATTCAGCGGCAGGATGGCAGGTTCCGGATGACCGGCGTCGAGGATGCGGTCGTAGACCGGCTCCAGGTCGGCCTGTTCGAACGACGAGAGGATGACGGTCGCACCTGCAGCGGCACAGGCCAGGGCCACGGCGCGGCCCAGTCCTTCCAAGGCGCCAGTGACGAGGATGACGCGGTCCTGGAGTTGGCCGCCGTTTGAGTTCGAGGATGGATCTGTGGACATGCGTGATTTTTAGCGTTCAGTCATGGGTTCGGTGATCGATGATCAGTCGTTGCGATTGGCTTCGGAATCGAGCCAGTCGAGCAGCTGCAGCGGGTGCTCGATCATCCCGTGCGCACCCCAGGCGCGGGGATCATCGTCCGGTCCTAGATAGCCGAAGAGCGCGGCGAGCGTGCCCATGCCGGCGGCCAGCCCGGCCTGGATATCGCGCTCGGCATCCCCGACGTACCAGCCGCGTTCGGGGGCGATGCCCAGGAGATCGCAGGCATAGAGCAGCGGATCCGGATGCGGCTTGGGGCGCGGCGTGGTGTCGCCGCAGACCAGACAGGCGACGCGGTCCAGAAAACCGATCTGTTCCAGCAGGGGTTCGGCCAGCGCGGTCGACTTATTGGTGACGATGCCCCAGGGTAGGCCGCGTGAATCCAGTTCATTGACCAACTCGACCATGCCCGGAAAGGGTGCGGTCCGGTCGACCAGGGCGCTCTCGTAGATGCGCAGATACTCTAGGCGCAATGGCTCATACTCCGGATCTCCGGGTTTGAGCCCGAAGCCAACCCGGAGGATGCCGGGCGCGCCGTGCGAGGCATGAGGCCGCACCCGCGCGAAGGGCAGGGGCGCGCGCCCGTGACGGCGCAAGAGCCGGTCGAGCGCAGCGGCCATATCGGGCGCAGTATCGGCGAAGGTGCCGTCGAGATCGAAGAGCACGAGCCCGTCGCGCGGCGGACGCCGATCAGCCATGGGCGTCGCAGGCGCAGGTCACGAGATAGTTNACGTCCAGATCNTNCGGNTCGAGCCGGTAGGCCTGGGTGAGTGGGTTGTAGATCAGGCCGGTCATGTCGATGGTGCGAAGCCGGGTCGGGCGGATCCAGGCATCCAGCTCCGACGGGCGGATGAAACGCGAGTAATCATGGGTGCCGCGTGGCAGCATGCCCAGGATGTACTCGGCCCCAACCACGGCCAGCAGATAGGACTTGGGATTGCGGTTGAGCGTGGAAAAGAACACCCGTCCGCCTGGACGCACCAGGCACGCGCAGGACTCGACCACCGAGGCTGGATTGGGCACATGTTCGAGCATCTCCATGCAGGTGACGACATCGAATGACTCAGGCTGCTCCAGCGCCAGGGTCTCGACCGGCACGCGCCGATACTCGACCTCCACACCGCTCTCGAGCGTATGGAGCTCGGCTACGCGCAGGGGCATGTCGCCCATGTCGATGCCCATGACCTGGGCGCCGCGCAGGGCCATGCCTTCGGAGAGGAGCCCGCCACCGCAGCCGACGTCGAGCACGCGCTTGCCGGCTAGTCCTCCGGCCCCCCGTTCGACATAGTCCAGGCGCAAGGGGTTGATATCATGGAGGGTTTTGAATTCGCTTTGTGGATCCCACCAGCGCGAGGCCAAGGCCTCGAACTTGCGGATCTCGGCGTGATCGACGTTGTGGTGCTGTTCGGTCATGGTGTCTCAAGGGTCCGATGCTGTCCGAAGGAGGGCGGCATTTTAAACCGCCTGGGGGCCATTCTTGATGGTGATCCTGTTAGAATCCGCACTTGCGCAGGTCCGAACCTGCGTTGACAAAGAACTCAAGCCGCTCACACTGGAGGATCTATACCCATGCCTGCACTCTTTTCCGACGAATGGATGAAACAGCTCAAGGATGCCTGGAACAACGAACCTGAGGTTCGGGACAAGCTCGCCGAGATCGGCTTCAACTCGGTCATCACCTGTGGGTTTAAGGATGAGGAGAATCCGCGCGGCGTGTTCGTTGTTGAAAAGGGCGTCTGTGTGCGCGCCGGGAGCTGGTCCGAAAGCGACCCGGCCCCCAACTGGGACATGCGCGCTGACCTCAAGGATTGGCTCAAGTGGGTCGAGAATGGCATCGGCATGATGGGTATGGGCACGGCCTTCGCCACCGGCAAGCTCAAGTTCAAGGTGGGTGACTACAAGGCGATCCTCAAGGATCCGCGCATGGCCGGCCCCTTCGTCAAGAGCTTTGGTCTGATGCAGCAGCTCGACACCGACGAGGTCAAGCAATCCAGTACTTAGTACTTAGATAAGATTCGTTTTTAGAGCCCGCCGATCGGCGGGCTTTTTCATAGACCCTCCGCAAGGAAACCCGCGACTTGAGTCGCGGGAGGAATGGCGGGCGCACGAAGTGCGCCATGTGGTGTATAATGCACCGCAAGTGTGGT
>JGI24187J35170_1000292_pt1 | contig 22185 bp, 20 predicted proteins | sample YNPBryBLVA2012_FD_35170 | JGI IMG/M metagenome (IMG submission 35170)
TCAGTAGATTTGATTTTTACATCCCCGCCGTATGCAGACAGTCGGGCAAATACTTACGGCGGCATTAAGCCAGATGAGTATGTAGAATGGTTTTTGCCAATTTCGGCTGAACTCTTGCGCGTGTTAAAGCCAACGGGCACATTTGTGCTCAATATCAAGGAGAAAGTTGTCAACGGAGAGCGTCACACTTACGTTATTGAACTAATACTTGCCATGCGCAAACAAGGATGGCTGTGGACTGAAGAGTTCATCTGGCATAAGAAGAATTGCTATCCAGGCAAATGGCCCAACCGCTTTAGGGACGCTTGGGAACGGCTTCTTCAGTTCAATAAAAGCCGAAAATTCCACATGTATCAGGAGGAAGTGATGCTTCCTATGGGAGATTGGGCAGAACGCAGGTTGAAAAAACTTAGTCAGACTGACTTAACACGTGATACATCACGAGTAGGCAGTGGCTTTGGTAAACGTGTTGCTAACTGGATAGGGCGTGATAAGGTTTATCCTACAAACGTCTTACACCTCGCTACTGAGACCAAAAATCGTAATCACAGCGCAGTTTTTCCAGAGGATTTACCGGAATGGTTCATCAAACTATTTACCAGAGAGGGAGATTGGGTGCTCGATCCTTTCATGGGTTCAGGTACAACTGTACGAGTTGCCCAAAGAATGGGACGTAATGCCATTGGCATTGAAATTCTCCCAGAATACTTTACCCTTGCTCAACAACAAATTTTGCCAAGTTTGGAAATGCCTCTTCAGTTAGCCTTGCTGGAAAGGAAAGGGAATTATGACGCCACTAAATCTGAATGATGTTACCGCTTTTGTAGAACAAAATATTGGGTCTTTTCATCAGCGCAGGGCTTCAAGCCTGCAAGGTCTCGAATTAAAACAGATTCTGAAACGCAAAAATCCTTATCTTTTCAAAGCCAAAAATATCCAGACAGCCCAAGATCTGATCAAATCTCTTCTTGATGCTCATTTATCTTCTCAAGAAGAAACCATCTTTGGCGATTTTCTCGAATCTCTCGCCATCTTCGTCTGCTCGCAGGTCTTCGGCGGGAGGAAATCTGCCGCTGAAGGGATTGACCTGGAATTCGAGCGCGATGGCGTGCTGTATCTCGTCTCCATCAAGTCAGGGCCGAACTGGGGCAACAGCAGCCAGGCAAGCGCATGGTGGAGAACTTCAAAAAGGCCCAGCGTATCCTGCGGACCAGCGGCAATCAGAAACCGATTGTGGCCGTCAATGGCTGTTGTTACGGCAAGGACAACCAGCCCGACAAAGGTGATTATCGGAAACTCTGCGGGCAAGCCTTTTGGGAATTCATCTCCGGTAACGATCAACTCTACGTCGAAATCATTCAGCCGCTTGGTCACCAGGCCAAACAGCACAACACCGCCTTCCAGGCCGAATACGCCCGCCTTCTCAATCTCTTCACCCAGGAATTCTTGCAAGAATTCTGCACCAACGGCCAGATTGACTGGCCCAAGTTAGTCCAATTCAACTCCGCCCAATCTGCCCCCTGATTCTTTTTCCTTTCCTCTAATCTATTCTCCGCTCTCTACTCTCTCCTCTCTACTCTCTCTAACTCATGTCCCTTACCCTCGCCCTCGCTCAAATCAACACCAAACTCGGAGACGTGCCCGCCAACCTGGAAAAGCACCTCGCCCTGGCGCGCGAAGCCCGTCAAAACGGCGCCGATCTGCTCCTCTTCCCCGAACTTTCCCTGACCGGCTACGTCCTCCAAGACCTGGTTCCNGCCGTCGCCTCGNACAACGAAGCCGACAGCCCCACCTTTCGCGCCCTGCTCGACGCCAGCCATGACCTCGACCTGGTAGTCGGCTTTGTGGACGAAGACCCACGCCGGCGCTTCTACATTGCTTCCGCCTATCTCTCGCGCGGCGAAATCGTCCATGTTCACCACAAAGTCTACCTGCCCACCTATGGGCTGTTCGACGAAAGCCGCTTCTTCGCCCCCGGCCAATCCGTCCGCGCCTTCGAGACGCGCTTCGGGCACGCCGGCATGCTTATTTGCGAAGACTTCTGGCATGCCTCCCCGCCCTACCTCCTCTGGCAAGATGGCGCTGACCTGCTCCTGCTCTCCTCCGCCTCGCCGGGGCGCGGCCTCAGCGCCGATCCAAAACTGGCCTCCTCTGCCTGGGTGGAACACATCAACCGCGCCTACGCCAGCCTGTTCACCGTCTTCGTGGCCCACGCCAACCGCGTCGGTTTCGAGGACGGGCTCAACTTCTGGGGCGGTTCAACCGTCTTCGACCCGGATGGCAGGCTCCTGGTCCAGGCCCCGTACTTCGAGGAGGCCCTGACCCTCTGCGAACTGGACCTGAACCAGTTACATCGCACGCGCGCCCGTCTGCCCTTGTTGAGAGATGAGCGCCCGGAAATGTTGCAGAGCGAACTGGAGAGAATCATCCATGGAAATTGACCTTTCTATCCATCCCGACCTCGTCCGCCAAATTCTGACAAAATTCATTCGCTCAGAAATCACCCGCGCCGGATTTCAACGGGCGGTGGTCAACCTCTCCGGCGGGCTGGATTCGGCTGTTTCGTGCTTCCTGGCGGCAGAAGCCCTCGGCCCGCAGAACGTGCTCGCCCTGCGCCTGCCCTACAAGACCTCTTCTCCCGACTCGCTCGAACACGCCCAAATGGTCATTGACCAGACCGGCGTCCAGGCACGCACTATCTCCATCACTGACATGGCCGACCCGTTCATCGCCCTCGAACCAGACATGTCCCCCGTCCGCAAGGGCAACATCATGGCACGTCTGCGCATGATTGTCGCCTACGACCAATCCGAGGCTTTTCGCGGCCTGGTCGTTGGAACCGGCAACAAGACGGAGATTCTGCTCGGCTATACCACCCTCTATGGCGACTCAGCCTGTGCCATCAACCCCCTGGGCGACCTTTACAAAACGCAAGTGCGGCAACTGGCTCGCGCCCTCGGCGTGCCGGAGGCAATCATCGCCAAGCCCCCCTCCGCCGACCTGTGGGCCGGCCAGACCGACGAGGGCGAACTCGGCTTCACCTACGCCGAGGTGGACAAATTGCTCTACCTGCTGGTAGATCAGCGTTACCGCCCCGAAGAATGCGTACAGGCCGGATTTGACGAAAAATTCGTCCGGGCGGTGCTCGAGCGCGTCCGCCGCAACCAGTTCAAGCGCGTTCTGCCCCCAATTGCCAAATTATCCAACCGGACCGTGGGATACGACTTCCTTTACCCGCGTGACTGGGGGACTTAAGCCCACTTTCAGGCTGAGAGGACGCATTTTCTCTCCAAAGCCGACCAGGTTTCTCAGTCAGGAACCTGGTCTCTTGCTCCCTGAAGGAGACGATACTCCATGCAAATTCCTGCTGCCCTTCGCAACCGACGTTACCGCGCTTTGTGGCTTGGATTGTTGATTTCCATCTCTGGCTCACAAATGCAGGTGACTGCTTTACACTGGCATATTCGCACGCTGAGCGAAGAACCGAACCCCCTCGCCCTGGGCGGAATCGGCCTGGCCCGTATTTTGCCGGTGATTATCTTCTCTTTCATCAGCGGCCCCATGGCCGATACATTCAACCGCCGCCGTATTCTCTTCATCACGCAAAGTTTCATGGCGCTGGTTGCCCTGGCCCTGGCTGCCCTAACCTTTAGCGGACGCATCACAATTGGATGGATTTACGCTCTGACGGCCCTCCAGGCTGCTGCCGTAGCCTTCGACGGACCGGCCCGTCAGGCCATGATTCCCAATATCGTCTCTGCCCAAGATTTACCCAGTGCCTTCAGCCTCTCTTCAATAGCCATGAACACCGGTAGCATCGTCGGACCGGCGCTGGCAGGCCTGGTGATCGCCAGTCTGGGGCAGGAATTCACCTACCTGTTCAATGCAATTTCGTTTCTGGCCGTTCTGGTCGCTCTTGTGGTCATTGGGCCAGTAAAACAGGACGACCATCAGGCGCCAGGGATTCACTTGAAAGCCGCCCTCGACGGCATTCGCTTTATCGTCTCAAAGCCGATTATTTTCTCCACTATGCTGATGGACTTCGTGGCGACATTCTTTGTATTGGCCAACACGATGATGCCAATTGTTGCCAGAGACATCCTCCGGGTAGGCGAAATCGGGTACGGCTGGCTTTCTGCCGCACAGTCGGTCGGTTCGGTAGGGGCAGGGGTGGTTCTCTCGCAGGTGCCCAAACTGCGCCGCCAGGGGCCAATTTTTCTGAGCGCCGTGACCATTTTTGGCTTGTCTGCAATTTTGTTTGGCCTTTCGCCTCAGGCAAGTCGAACGCCCCTTGCAGGTTCACCATTCCACGCTGCTTTTCTGCTGGCATTTGTAGCCCTGGTGCTGATGGGCGCAGCCGATGCTGTCAGCACCATCATCCGCAACACGATCCGTCAGTTGAACACGCCCGACCATCTCCGCGGGCGGATGGTTTCGGTCAACCAGATTTTCTTCCAGGGCGGACCACAACTCGGCGAAGTCGAAGCCGGACTGGTTGCCAGTCTGTTTGGAGTTCCCTTTGCAGTTGTCAGCGGAGGCATCGGGTGTCTGATTGGGGTCGCTCTCATCGCCCTGAAATGGCCCGAATTGCACCGTTATAACGGGGATGAGTACCTGCAGGAGAGGGCCGCAACAGGCTGACAGTTCTGGAACGCCTGCCCAACGATTCCCCTACAACTTCTAAAAAATCGTTGACTTTCGCCCCAGTTTCTACTATACTGAAAGCAAGGTGAACGTCTATGCGAGTCTCACGCCTGAAATATCACTTTATTTGAAAGGCACGCTGGTTGTTGCGCGTGCCTTTTGAATTTCACAAGGAGAAGATATGGACTCAGGAATGATCGGCAAAATTCAAAAAGCCAAGCGTTACGCCCAGGAGCCACAGCGCTTCCACTTCGAGGCCTTGCGCGTGCGCGTGGAGGGCGAAAATAATGCCCATGTGGTGGAACTCTCGCAGGGAAAATGGCAATGTGACTGTGACTTTTTCCAGACTCGACAAATATGCACCCATACGATGGCGCTTGAAGAACTCTTCAAAGAGAAGCAATTGCACTTGCTCTTAGAATAAAACAGCATACTCAAAACCCCGCCTCCGGCTGCGACCGGAGGCTTTTGTGTTTCTTTGGTAAAATTCAGCCCTATGACATCCCTTTCACGGCGCGATTTTCTCAAACTTGGTGGGCTGGCATTTTCTGCCATGGCCCTTCCTCCTTTTTGGCCCGAATCTGACGTCTTCGAACAAATCGAAATGGTACGGGTAGCCACACGTTCGGTCAGTGTGTATAAAGAGCCAAACGACCAGAGCCAGATTGTGGCAACCTGGCCACGCGACTCCCTGCTGAACGTTTACGAGACGGTCAATTCGGGCACGCCGGAGTACAACCCCATCTGGTACCGCGTCTTTGGCGGTTATATGCACCGCGCTCGCCTGCAACGAGTGCGCTTTCACCTGAACAAACCTGCCGAGAGCATTCCCGAAACCAAACAACTCGGCGAAATGACCGTTCCTTTCGTCCAGCCCTATCGCTACACGGCTTCTGATGGCTGGCAGCCGGTGCCGTTTCGGCTCTACTACAGCACCATCCACTGGGTAATGGCCACCGAAGAAGGGCCAGATCGCAAGCCCTGGTACCGGCTGCTTGACGAAGCGGATGACAACCTGCAATATCATGTTCCAGCTGCTTACATGCGCCTGATTCCGCCCGAAGAAATCGCTCCCATCTCGCCCGAGGTAGAAAACAAGTGGATTGACGTCAACCTGCGCGAACAAAGCCTGACGTGCTACGAAAACGACAGCCCGGTGTATCACGCCACCGTTTCCACCGGCCTACGCTACCTCTACGATACCCCGACAGGGCGTTTTCACATTATGGTGAAACTCCCGTCGCGGCGCATGAACGCCGCCGACCGGGCGGCAGGTGACGATGAAAACGTCCTCGCTGGCGTGCCCTGGTGCAGTTTCTTCACCGACCAGGGCCACGCTTTCCACGGAACCTACTGGCATGACAACTTCGGCATGACCATGAGTCACGGTTGCGTCAACATGGTCAACGAAGATGCCAAATGGCTGTTCCGCTGGACCCGCCCGGTTGCTGCCTTTGAGGACATTGACAAGCGCACCCTGGCTGTACAAGGATACGGCACTCGCGTGGAGATTCATTACTGATGCCCACCCTGACCTGGCCCACCAAAGCGTTGCCAGACCCTCAACCGGCTTCTCTGACCCTGGACTCGTTGCTCTACCCCAACGGTACCGGGTACCCCGCCGCGTCGCCCGAAAACGCCCTCTACCTGGGCGATAACCTCGAAGTCATGGCGGCGCTCTTGCCCGAATACGAAGGCCGCCTCGACCTGATTTATGCCGATCCCCCCTTCTTCACCAACCGCCGTTATCCCGCCCGGCTTGGCCTCCTCGAAGACTCACGCCGCCCGCAAGAATGGCAATTGACCGAAGGCTATGGCGATAACTGGGATACCTTAGACTCTTACCTCGATTTTCTCTACCCCCGGCTGGCCCTGATGTATCGGCTGCTTTCGCCGCGGGGGACGTTGTACCTGCACCTGGACTGGCATGCCGACGCCTATGCCCGCCTGTTGCTGGACGAAATTTTCGGGCGCAGCAACCTCATCAACGAAATCATCTGGACCTATCACGGCCCCTCCCCCATCCGCCGCGCCTTCAACCGCAAACACGACACCATTCTGGCTTACGCAAAAAGTCCAGACTACATTTTCAATGCCGATGCCGTGCGCGAGGCATATCACCCCACCACCATCAAGACCTTTGCCTCCTCACCGAAAGCCGGCTTTGGCAAAGTCCCTGATCTGGGACGCGGCAAAGTCCCTGAAGATTGGTGGTATTTTCCGGTCGTTGCCCGTCTGCACAATGAACGCACCGGCTACCCGACTCAAAAGCCAGAAGCTCTGCTCGAACGCATTCTGCTGGCCTCGTCAGAAGCAGGCAGCCTGGTCGCCGATTTTTTCTGCGGGTCAGGCACGTTCCCTGTCGTAGCCGCCCGGCACCGAAGGCGCTTCCTGGCCTGCGACAGCACCTGGCGCGCCATCCACATCACCCGCAAACGGCTGACAGAAGTTGACTCTTCGCCTTTTCGTTTATTCTTGAGTGCGAATGTGACTCTGCCTGTGGCTGCTTCCCCGCTGACAGGCACGTACGACCCCTCGACGCAAACGGTACGGCTCACCGCCAACGGCCTCGGCCTGGACTACTGGGAAGCAGACCCCGCCTGGGACGGGAAAATCTTCCGCAGCGCTCTCCAGGTCAGGCGTCCGAACCGTTCCGACAAAATTGACCTGGAAAGAAAATTGCCCGTTGCGGCATCCAATTTACGCATCCGGGCAGTCACAATTGAGGGGGATTTACTCGAAGCAACAGTTCAGGCATCCAGCCGATAACCGACACCCCGCACGGTCTTAATGAACTTCGGGTGGGCCGGGTCTTCTTCAATCGCCCGACGCAACCAGGAGATATGCACATCCAGCGTACGGGTGTCGTCTGTATAATCAGTTTCCCACACCTGAGAGAAAAGAGATTTGCGCTCCAGCACTTTGCCGCGGTGCTGGATCAGAATAGACAAAAGGCGCACCAGCCGGGGGGTGAGGCGAGCGCTTTTTTCCTGGCAGGAGACGATCCGTTTTTCGAGGTCAAGTTGAATTGGCCCGGCAACCAGACAATTTTTGCTTTTGCCGGGTAACAGGTGGCGCAGCCGATTCACCAGTTTCTGCACCGTGAAGGGGAGAATCAAGACGACATTGGCATCAATCCCATCAGGACGATGATCGGGATCGAGAAGCAAGACAATCGGCAAATCGCTCGACTTTTCTCGCAAAGACTGGCAAATCCGTTTGCCACTGGTGCGCAATGTGGCCGCGTTGACCACTACGGCATCAAAATGGCTTCCCTCCGCGAAACGTTTGATGGCCTCAGAACCACTGGCCACCACTTCTACGCGGAAGCCTTTTTTCCGCAACGCAGGTGCAAAAGCAGGATAGTCGGCGTGTTTGCCTTCGATGAGCAAAAGAGAACTGTCCATAACAATTCTTTAACATTATACTCGAAAAACGTTAAAGATTACGTCTGCTGAAAACAAAGATTCGCACACATTGGCCTGGCCTCAATTCCCTCACCTGTTCAGTCATCTCTCGTAAAATTGACACCTTTCGCGGCAAAAATATCATCTTCCCACATTGGCTTCCCTCTGGTAAAATCAGCCGCCGGAGTGTTGTACCCTTCACTCCAAAATCTATTTCATGAAAGGGCTTGAGACAAATGAAAGTACTCCTCATCAAAGACGTCTATAAACTTGGCCGCGCCGGTGATGTCAAGAAAGTGGCCGATGGGTATGGACGCAACTACCTGATCCCGCAGGGGATGGCCGTACTGGCTACCGAAGGCGCACTGAAACAGGCCGAACGCATTCGCCAGAAAGCCGCCGAAACACGTGCTCTGCTCAACCAGGAAATGAGCGTGGTAGCCGAAACGCTTTCCAAATTGCAACTAAGTTTTGCTGCTCGCGCAGGGGAAACGGGCAAACTCTATGGCTCGATCACTTCTCAAGATGTGGCCGAACAAATCAAGAAGAAAACCGGCTTCACCGTCAAGCGTCAGCAAATCGACATGCAACCCTTGCGGACACTCGGCGAACACACCATCCACGTCCGGCTCACGATGGACCTCATCCCCGAAATCAAGGTGATTGTGTACCGGGAAGGCGAAGCCGAGCCAACTTCTGCGGTTGAAACCGAAGCGGCTCCAGCCGAAGAAGCATAATCTCTCAGACAAAAACATCACCGGTCACATCAAGGGGCCGGTGATGTTGTCTTAATCGCATGGATCAGACAATCGGTCAACAACTCAAACAGGCTCGCCTGGCAAAAAAACTGAGCCTTGCCCAGGTATCTCAGGCTACTCGCATCCGGGTCCACTACCTCGAAGCCCTGGAGGCAGATGACTTCGAGTCTCTGCCCTCAGCGGTTCAGGCACGCGGCTTTTTGAAATTGTATGCCGATTACCTGGGACTTTCTCTTGAAGAATTGTTCGCCCGGCAACGCGCCGCGACGTTGGCAAACCAGCCGTCTGCTGCTCCAACCGTCACAGCCGAGGCGGCACCGGCTCCGTCTGCTGCCCCGCCCCAGCCAAACGGCGTCCGGCGGAAGAAAGCGGCTGCAGCAGCAGACATGGAAGCGCCGGAAAAAGCCCCAGCGGAAACGCCTGCCCCGGCTCCGCAAACAGGCTCCAGGCCGGCCCCGGACGAACCAGAAAAACCATCCACCCCGTCTGCTTCTGAACCTGTTTTCAAGGAAATTGGTCTCTACCTGCGTCAACGGCGCGAACGTCTCGGCTTGAGCCTGGACAAAGTGGAACAGCACACGCGCGTGCGCAAGCACTTCCTGGAAGCAATGGAAAACGGGGAATTCTGGCGCTTGCCCTCGTCGGTTCAAGGCCGCGGCAAGTTGCAATCCTACGCCCAGTTTCTTGAACTGGACGTAGATACGTTGTTACTGCGCTACGCCGAGGGAATCCAACTGCAATGGGCCGAACGTCATTCCAAACCGCAGCCTACCACCCCAAAAACCGGCCGGCTGACCCTGCCCCCCGCCTTGCGCCAGATCCTTTCGCCTGATATGCTCGTTGGGGTGGGGATAGGCATCTTGCTGATTGTCCTGGTCGTCCTGGGAGCAAAGGGAATCGTGCAGAGCACCACCCCGCCCCCCCAACCAACATTGCCTTCCATTCTCGATATTCTGATCAAATCTCCTGAAAGTACTCTGTCTCTGCCTCAGGAAACTCCTTCCATGGACACGACCGCCGTCCCGACTGGAGAAGTGACTGCTGCAGCCATCACGCTCCCCCCGGCAGGGACAGAACCGGTGCAAGTGGTGCTGGTGGCCAACCGGAACGCCTGGATGAAAGTCGTTGTTGACGGCAAAATTGAGTTCGAAGGACGGGCAGTTGCAGGCACTGCTTATTCCTATGCAGGTCTATCCCAAGTCGAGGTCTTGACCGGCGACGGAGGAGCGATCAGCGTCATTTACAACCAGAGTAATCTTGGCCCGCTGGGCAATTATGGCGAAGTGGTGAATCGCATTTACACGGCCAGTTCGATTCTCATTCCGACTGCCACCTTCACCCCCTCCCCCACCATTACGCCGACGTTCACCGTCACCCCGCGCCCGAGCGCCACGCCACGACCATCGTCCACCCCCCGGCCTTCGGCCACGCCGAAACCATAAGGTTGCCTCCTATGCCAAAATTGACCTATCATCTCACCTCTTTGGGCTGTGCAAAAAACGCAGTCGACTCTGAGTCAATGGCGCAATTGCTCGAACGGGAGGGCTATCGCCCCGTTCGTTCAGCGCAAAAAGCCGATGTGCTGATTGTCAACACCTGTGGCTTTATCAGCCAGGCGCGCGAAGAATCGTACACAGTGCTCAAATCCCTGGCTGAGTCCAAACGGCCCGGTCAACTGCTGATTGCTGCTGGTTGTCTGACCCAGCGTTACGGGGAGGAGGTGGCGCGCCGCGTGCCAGGGATCGATGGGATTCTCGGTACCCGCCGCTGGATGGACATCGTCGAGGTCATCCGTTCGCTGCGGCAAAGTTCCCACCCCGAACCGCTTTACCACCTGCCCGAAACACCCGTCATCGGCACGGACGAGGGCGGGACCCTGCGCGCGGCACAAGCCAGTCAGGCGAGTGCCTACCTGAAGATTGCTGACGGCTGCCGCCGTCCGTGCGCCTTCTGCGCCATCCCGCTCATCAAGGGGACACTGGTCAGCCGCCCGCTGGAAGCGGTTCTGAACGACGCGCGTCTGCTCGTCCAATCTGGCGTGCGTGAATTGAATCTGATTGCCCAGGATACAACCGATTACGGTCACGATCTAGGGATGCAAGACGGCCTGGCTACCCTGCTGGCGCGCCTGACCGAAGAACTGCCCCCCGGCAGCGGGTTGGAATGGATTCGTGTTCTCTATGCTTATCCCGGCTATGTGACCGACCGGCTGATTGAGATCATGGCCTCCAGGCCACAGATTTTGCCCTACCTGGATATTCCCCTGCAGCATGCCCACCCGGCTGTTCTGCGGCAGATGAGCCGCCCGGCCAATATCGACTGGGTGTATCGGACAATCGCAAAAATGCGCAATGCCATTCCCGGCCTGGCAATCCGCACGACATTCATCGTCGGGTATCCAGGGGAAGGCGAGGCTGAGTTTCAAACGTTGCTTGACTTTGTACAAGAAATGCGCTTTGACCGGGTCGGAGCATTTCAGTTTTCGTACGAGGAGGGCACCTCCTCTGCTCGGCTCGGCGACCCAATCCCCGCTGAAGTCAAGGAAGAGCGCTACCAGCGGCTGATGGAACTCCAGCAGGGAATCTCACTCCAGATCAACCAGTCCTTTGTGGGGAAAACGCTGCCCGTTTTGATTGAAGGACGCGACAAAGGCTTGTTGATTGGGCGTTCCTACCGCGACGCGCCCGAAATTGACGGCTGGGTCTTTGTGGAAGGCGATGGGAAAATCGGCGAAATCATCCCCGTCCGCATCACCGGCGCAATGGCCTATGATTTGATAGGCGTCCCGGCGCGTCCCTAAGCCTTACGGGATGGGAGTGGAGGTGCGCTGGCGAAAGGAACGCCAGAAGGTCAGCACAAAAACCAAAATAGCCACCAGCAAGGCGATGGTGGAATAGTTGACATCGAGTTCCTGAATGGTGAACAGCGAGGGGGTCGGCAGGACGGTGATGACTGTATTCGCGAACAGGGCTGTAAACAGATTGTGGGCAGCATGGACGCCCAGCGCCAGTTCCAGGCGGCCCTCCCGTAACGTGACGTATGCCAGCATGGCACCGATAGAGAAATAGTTCAGGCCCATCAGCCAGTAGTCCAGTTTCGCTTCAGGGTTGAGCAGGTGGGGGAGCATGAACAGGAAGCCGGAGAGAAAGGTCAAGACCCAAAGATTGCGGATGCGCAGTCCGAAGCCTTGCAAGAGGTAGCCGCGGAAGAACAGTTCCTCGGCAGAGGTCTGAATCGGGATCAGGATCAGGGCGAGGAAAATGAACGGGAGATAGGCACGCCGGTCGAAGGTCCAGACGTAGCGCCCCGGATAGAGAGCCGCCTCGACCACCGCAATCAGGACCATCAACCCAAACCAGAGGCCAAATCCCTGAAAGAGACGTTTCCAATCTATCCTGGAGTGGGGAGTAATGAGCGTCAGGAAGCGGCGTCCATGAATGAAACGTATGGCGATGAAGATGCCAGCCAGGAAAGCCCATGAAGCGAGCATGAAAGCAGTGAAGGTAATGTTGAGCGAGATTCCTTGAAAGTTTCCATCGGCTGTGAAGGATGTGGAGGGACTGTTATCGAGTTGCGTCCAGATAAGAAGCAAAATGACCGGCACAGCGCCAACAATTTGCCAGGAAAAAAAGATGACCAGCAGGGAAACGATGTAGCGCCACCAGTGGTTTTTGCCCAATCGGGCGAGGTCAAGATAAGCGTCCATAGGGTCTCTCAGGGAATAGAGTTCGGATAACAATCTCCCGGAGAATGGCTCCGGGAGAAGGTGTCAGGGAGTAGGAGTTTCGGTCGGGACGAAGGGCGTGGGCGTTTCGACAGGCGTGTCGGTGGCAGGTGGTTCTCCGCCGCCGTCGCCGCCATCACACTGGACAGCGACTTCGGTTGCCGTGGGGTAGTAAGGCTCATTTTTGGCACTTGGCACCGTAAACGCCAGATTGAACTGCTCTTCGGCGCCACAGGTATCCCCGGCTGCCAGCAATTGTTCAGCATACTTGATTGTGGCAAAGCGCCAGCGCTCGGTCGCCGTCATGCACGACGAGTCCATCAAATCGGGGTAACCGGCCATGACCTGGGCGAAGTAGTCCTGCGCCTTGACCCAATCCTGGTCCCAGTAACTGGCGCCGATAAGATACAGGCGGGCATAGGTGCGCAAGCCCTGAGCAAGGGCATCTAACGTCCCAAAGCGTTCGGCGCGGGTCATGTCGTAGATGCCGCCTTCGAGATTGACGTCTCGACAGGTTTCGCCCTCGGTCACGATAATCTTGTACACGCCTCGCATGCGCAAGGTCAGGTAATACAAGCCATCTACCTGGGCAGTTTTATAGTCGGGGGCCGTCTTACGGAGGGTGTCCAGTTCTTGCAGGGCAGTGTCCCAGTCACGGTTCAGGAGGGCGGTCTGAATGCTCTCGTAAAGGGCTTCGGCGCCGCGCAAATCGGGGGTGGGCGTTTGGACAGGCGTAAGCGAGGGCACAGGGGTGGGCGTCATCTGCTTGCGCAACAGGAGTTCGGTATAGGCCTCCATCACGCCGGGGAAGTCAGGGTCTTTTTGAATGATGAAGTCAAAATACTGTTGGGCCAGATCGTACTGGCCGGCATTCATCTTCTTGATGCCGAGTTCGAGTTGTTCCTGCAACTGAGCGGCCACCTGCGTCGCCTCAGCATCATACCGTTGCCCCATACCCGTCCCGTAGCCAGCCAGCGCGCCGATCAGCAGAATCAGAGCAATCAATGCGATCATCGTCCAGCGCGGGAATTTGTCTGGGGTAGGACGAGGCTGTGTGTTTTCTTTGACAGGAGCCGGTTGAGTTTCTTCAACCGGATGGGGTTGTGTATCTTGAAGTTCGTTTTCGGACATGGGGGCGATTATACTTCAATTTGAATTAGAGTTTGAGTAAGAGACGAAGTTCTTGCCCAATAAGAGGAAGGGCGACCACCCCGCCCAGAGCCAGTCCAAGCAAGGCAGCCAGCAGCGGAGAGAACGGCAGGAAAGTCACGACCAGCCAGGCCCCCCCCCCGCCAGCCAGGGCAGCCAGGATGGAACGCGGCAGGGTGCCGCGCATATTGAGCAAGCCGGGGAATTTTTCGTTGAGCAAGGAATGAAGCCAGAGAGCCTGGGCGGTGAATGTGAGCGCTGCGGCCAGGGGAATGCCTGCCAGACCGAGGGCGCGAGAAAGAACCCATCCCAGCCCGACGAAAGAGACCGACTGAGCGGCGGCGGCGACCAGGGGGGTGCGTGTGTCCTGGTTGGCATAAAACGCGCGCACCGCCGTCTCGAGCCACGTATCGCCAAGCAGACCGAAGAGGAACGCCCAGGTACACCAGGTCACCAGGTCGAGTTGGGTGGCGTCGAAGCCGAAAAACGCCCCCGCCAGCGGGCGGATGGTGGCTGCAAGCAACGCCGCAGCAGTCAGACTGAGTGCCAGCATCACCCGCAAGGCACGGTTGACGGTATCGCGAAAGGCATCCGTCTGCCCGGCATTGATGAATTCGGAGAGGGTTGGCAGCAGGGCAATGGCGATAGCCGTGCCAATAACCGTTTCCGGGACCTGTTGAATGGTCCAGCCAAGGTTGAGCGCCCCCACCCCGGCCTCGCCGAAGTGAGAGGCCAGATTATCCCGCGCAACGAAATAGGCCTGGATGCTGACCATGGTCAGCAGGCGTGGCCAGAGCAAAATCAAAACCCGCCTGACCCCGGGCGTATTCAGACCAATGACTGGCCGCCAGCGGAACTGGTAGTGAATCAGCCCTGGCACCTGGATGAGGAGGTGAAGAATCGCCCCCAGGATAACGCCATAAACCATGCCATAGAGGCCCAAGCCGAAGGCGGGCAGGGTGAGCGGGCCGAGGGTCAGGCCCTGCTCAGGCGTCAGGATGGTGACGCCAAAGATTTGGCCAAGGTTGTAGAAGATGGGCGCCAGGGATGGCAGGAGGAAATGTTTGTGGGCCTGCAGAGACGACATGACCAGCCCGCTAATGGAAAAAATCAGGATAGCCGTCAGGTCGAGGCGCATCAGCGAGGCAGTCAGAAGTTGATTCTCCGGCGTGAACTTGGGAGCCACCACATAGTGCACCATTGGCTCGGCCAGCAGGATGATAACCGCCGCTGCCCCCGCCGTGACCAGAAACGCCAGGTTCAGGATGCGGACGAACAGGTCCCAGGCAGCCGCCCGGCCCTGCCGGTCGAGGTACTCGCGCAGGACAGGGATGAAGGCCATCCCCAGCGCACCGCCAGAAAGTAGAGCAGAAAGATAATCGGGGATGTTGTTAGAGGCACCAAAGATGCCCATTCCCTCCAATCCAACAATTTTGTTGAAGAGCAGCGACTTGAGAAATGCCAGGGCTTTGTCGAGGGTAAAGAGAACAGCAATCAGGATCGAGGTCCGGGTGAGGTGCGTGAGTTTGGGCATGGAGGTATTATAACAACCTCCCGCAGGTTTCGAACCTGCGGGAGGGATGATTCTTCGTCACTGCAAAGTCTTACTGCTGGCTTGTAACTTCATTCCAGGTACAACCAATCCAGCACTCTCTGAATCATTTGATCCCAATACGCCCAGTTATGGTCTCCGGGGCCTTCTTCATAGGTCAGATCGAGCGACAATGACCCGGCATGCTTGCGAAAACGGACATTCTCGGCGTAGAGGAAGTCTTCGGTGCCACAACACTGGTAAAGGCGGGGTCTGACCGGACTGGAAGCGATCTTCTCTGCCAGTGTGAACAAATCGTGCTGACTACCGGCAACAGCAGACAGGTCGCCGAAAATGTTGCGCATCTGCTCCAGCCAGGGTTCGTCTTCAGGCCTTCCGTGCGCCGCTACTACCTGAGAGATGTCGAGGGCGACTGAAAGGCTCGCCGCTGCTGCAAAGCGCTCGGGATGCAAAAGAGCAAGTTTGAAGGCGCCATATTCGCCCATGGAAAGGCCGGCAACAAAATTATCCTGCCGCTCGGAGGAAAGGGGGAACATGTCACGAGCAAGCGCCGGAACTTCTTCGCTGATGAACTGCCAGTACTTACCGCCATGGGCCATATCCGTATAAAAACTGAGATGCACAGCCGGCATCACCACCGCCAGCGAGTAGCGTTCGGCATAGCGCTCAATGGAAGTCCAGCGCTGCCAGGCAGTGTGGTCATCCGAATAGCCATGCAAGAGGTAAAGGGTGCGATATTTGGTCTGCGGGGCACTTTTTGCTTCCGTAAAAGAGCGTTGCGGTAGCAACACCCCCATCGTAGAGCGCATCCCAAGTGACTCTGAAAAAAAGTTGACTTCGGTGAGAATCATCTCAGACTCTCCAGCAAAGGTCTTGAACCACAAAGGACACGAAGTACACAAAGGATTTCTGATTGTTCGAAAAACTTCGTGCTCCTTTGTGCCCTTTGTGGTCCAAAAGGTTTTTGCAGCGGACTTATCCCAGTATCCAGGGGTTGATAATCGTAAAGGTGATGGCTAACCGAGGGGGCCTACCACCTTCTCCACTTCTTCCAGAATCTCGCCGCTTTTCACCAGTGCCTTCATGGTGTTGTGATCGGGGAACAGCGGGCGGTCCACGTCAAGATGCGCCACGTGGCGGCGGATGACTTCGCGCGCCTTTTGGGTGCCTCTGCCGGGGGTGAACTGGCGGAAGTCGAGCGCCTGGGCCGCGGCCATGAACTCAATCCCCAACACGCCATAGGCATTATCCAGAATCTGGGCGTTCTTGATGGCCGTGTTCATGCCCATCGAGACGAAGTCTTCCTGGTCAGCCGCGGCCGGGATGGACTGGATAGAAGCCGGCGCCGAGAGAATGCGCTGTTCCACGATGAGATGATCGGCAGTGTACTGGCTCAGCATCAGGCCGGAATAGAAACCCGGATCGTGCGCCAGGAAGTCGGGCAAGCCCTGCGAAAGGGCGGGGTTGGTCAAGCGGTTCAGCCGCCGCTCAGAGAGGACGCAGACCATCGTAATCGCCGCGCCGGCCATGTCCATCGGCAGCGAAACAGGCGAACCCTGGAAGTTGGCGCCGGTCAGGGTCAGTTTCTCCTCCGGCACCCAGATGGGGTTGTCGCCCACGCCGTTCAGTTCGATCTCAACCTGCGAGCGGGCATAAGCGATGGCATCCCGCGCCGCCCCGATGACCTGCGGCGTGGAGCGCATCGAATAGGCGTCCTGGACCTTGGTTTTCATCTTGCCGGTTGTGAGATCCGATCCTTCGATGACCTTGCGGATGTTAGCCGCGCTGATCATGGCGCCGCGGAAGCCGCGCAACTCATGCAGTTTGGGGTGATAGGGCTTTAAATTGCCCAGCAGGGCCTCAATGGTCATCGCTGCGGCGATCTCTGCCTGCTTGAGGAAACGTTCCATGTCGTAGATCTGAATCGCCGACATGGCCGTCAGCAGGTTCGAGCCGTTGATAGCCGCCAGCCCGTCGCGTGCCTGCAGGCCGGGGATGGGGATGCCGGCACGGCGCATCGCTTCGTGACCGGGGAGCCGCTCGCCGTTGTACCAGGCTTCGCCCTCCCCCATCAGCAGGAGCATGGCCTGCGCCATCGGCGCCAGGTCACCGCACGCACCCACCGACCCTTTCTGACAAACGACGGGTGTAACGCCCTTATTGAGCATCTCCACCAGCGTCAAAGTAATCTCGGGACGGCAGCCCGAATTGCCGTGCGCATGGACGTTGATGCGCCCGGCCAGCGCACCGCGGACGTACTCAATCGGCGCCGGTTCGCCGATTCCGGCAGCGTGATTGTAGATGAGATACTTCTGGAACTCCTTCACCTGCTCATCCGTCAACACCTTCTCAGAGAACTCACCAATGCCGGTGTTCGTGCCATACATGATTTCTTTGGCAGCCAGTTTCTCTTCCAGCATGGCGCGGCAGGCGCGGATACGTTCCAGCGCGGCGGGGGCCAGTTCCACGCGCTCATTGAAACGGGCAATGGCAACGAGTTTTTCGATCGTGAGGGAAGAACCATCGAGAATAATGGTCATCGAATACTCCTTCGGTTGGGGAAATTGTGGTGAAAAGTTGAGAAAGACACGAGCGGATACAAAAGATTGTACTCCACTTATATCCAGGCGGGTATCTGGCAGATGTCATCTATTCAGCGGAAGGTGTTCATTTGAGGGCCAGCAATCACCAAATCGAACAAACTGCCAGAGAGCGCAGTTATCACGCCAGACATGTATCAATTATGGGACGCAAAGACATCGCCAGGTTGTCTGTCACCAAAAATCTGTGCCAATCTGTGCAATCTGTGGCCCAAAAACGCTCAAAGGAAGATTATCACATCAAAAACAGATAGACTGGCTTTGACTTCACTGTCATCCTACGCTATACTATCAACGTAATTCCCCCGAATCATTTTCCAATATTTCCAGGAGGCTCCCCAATGGCTGATTTCAAACTTACCTACGCGACAATGTTCAACCCGCCCGAAGAACTGCACACCCAGTACGACGCGGCATTGGCGAAAGTCAAGGCCAACATGGGCAAAGAATACGCCATGATCATCAACAACAAAGACGTGTATGCGGATGAGAAATTCGAAGACCGCTCGCCCATCAACACCGACTGGGTGCTGGCTGTCATGCAAAAGGGCAATGAGAAACACGCTCACGAGGCGCTGGCTGCAGCCCGCAAAGCATTCCCCATGTGGAGTCATACTCCCTGGCAAGAACGCGTTGCTCTGTTGCGAAAGGTGGTTGCCCAAATCGAATCCCGTCTGTTCGAACTCGGCGCAGCCATGTCGCTCGAAGTCGGTAAAAATCGCATGGAAGCCTTGGGCGATGTGCAAGAGACCGCTGACTTGATTTCTTACGCGTGCGACCAGATGGAAGCCAACAAAGGCTTCATCGTCCAGATGGGCAAAGACCCGCTGGTCGGCTATGAGGCAGTCAACATCTCTGTTCTGCGCCCCTACGGTGTCTGGCTGGTCATCAGCCCCTTCAACTTCCCCTTTGCGCTCACCGGCGGGCCGGTGGGTGCCGCGCTGGTCACCGGCAACACCGTGGTCATCAAACCGGCCACCGACACGCCCTGGATCGTCCGCCTGCTGGCAGAATGCTTCCGTGACGCCGGCATGCCCGATGGCGTCGTCAACTTTGTCACCGGTCCGGGCCGCACCCTGGGCCAGGCCCTGGTAGACAGCCCCGAGGTCGATGGCGTGACCTTCACCGGCTCTTACGACGTGGGCATGAAACTATTCCGCGACTACGCCAACGGCAAATACGTCCGCCCCATCGTCCTGGAACTGGGCGGCAAAAATCCGGTCATTGTCTCCCGTCACGCCGACCTGGAACGGGCCGCGGCCGGTATCGTCCGCTCAGCCTTCGGCCTGCAGGGACAAAAATGCTCAGCGGCCTCACGCGTTTACATCGAAGCGCCCGTTTATGATGCCCTTGTAGCCCGCCTGAAAGAACTGACCGAAAAACTGACCATCGGTGACCCGACCGAGCGCAAGAACTTCCTTGGGCCGGTCATCAACAAAAACTCCTATCAAGACTACCAGAAATTCTGCGCTGAAATTCAGCAGAGCGGCGGCAAATTCCTGACCGGCGGGAAGATTCTGACCGAAGGCGACTATGCCAAGGGCTATTACTGCACCCCAACCTTCGTCACCGACCTGCCGCTCAATCATCGCCTCTGGAAGTATGAAATGTTCGTGCCCATCACCACCATTGCCAAAGTCAACAGCCTGGATGAGGCAATGAAAGAAGCCAACGACGTCAACTACGGCCTGACCGCTGGCTTCTACGGCAGCGCAGACGAAGTAGAGTGGTTCTTCGATAACATCCAGGCCGGTGTCACCTACGCCAACCGTCCGCAAGGTGCCACCACCGGCGCGTGGCCGGGCTTCCAACCCTTCGGCGGCTGGAAAGGCTCTGGTGCAACCGGCAAGAACGCTGGCGGCCTCTACTACCTGCAACTCTACATGCACGAACAAATCCGCACGCTCATCAAATAAATCCATGTCCTGTGGGGGCGGATGCTGAAACAAGGCGGCATCCGCCCTTCTTTTTGAATTCGGACTCATCAGGTATCATCCTGACCGCTTAGAAAAAAGAACAGGGGAGGCAAGGGAGACAAACAAACAGACAAACTGGCGACTTTCTCCCCTCCCTGCAAACCGCTGCAGGCAGGCCATCCAGGTGACGGACCTGGGAGGTGGAACGTGCGCCTTGCTCCCAATGACAAACGAACAGAGCAGGGCTTTCCATACTGTCTTTGGAACAGCCATCCTGAAAAAAGATTCTCTGCTGCAAAGGCACCATTTTGCCCCAGTCGTGTTTATAATTGTAGTCATGGAAAACATTCCATTGCGTCGTAGAATCGGCACTTTCTTTATCCTGGTCGCCCTGTTTTTATTTGTGCTATTCGTGGGGGCAATCATTGCCCAGTCAGAGTCCTGGCCGGCGTATTTCTTCTCCGGCGTCATCTCTCTTGTACTGGGCTTTCTTTTGCAGCGCGGCACAGCCCCCCCGCCGCAAAGCAACCGATTTAGTGGAATTCGGAAACTGAAGAGCAATCTTCAGAAGAAGAAGCGTTGATCAAACCCGAAAGAACGAGAAAAGCAAAAAATCATGAACAAACTACAACCGCTTTCTGAAGCCATCTCCCGCTTTGTCCACGACGGTGACCTCGTCTATGCCGCCGGATTCACCCACCTGATCCCCTTCGCCGCCGGGCATGAAATCATCCGCCAGCGCAAACGCGACCTGGTCCTGGCCCGCGCCACCCCCGACCTGATCTACGACCAGATGGTCGCCGCCGGCTGTGCCCGCAAAGTCATTTTCTCGTACATGGGCAACCCGGGAGTCGGGTCACTGCGCATTGTGCGAGCCGAAATCGAAGCCGGGCGGCTGGAATGGGAAGAATACTCTCACTTTGGGATGATCTCCCGCTTGCAGGCGGGCGCGGCCGGCCTCCCCTTCATGCCCATGAATCAGACCGGCGCCACCGACCTGGAGGCGGCTAACCCTAACATCCGGCGAGTGATTGACCCCTACTCCGGCAAAGAAGTCATCACTGTCCCGGCGCTGAACCCCGATGTAGCCATCGTCCACGTCCAGCGCGCCGACGCCCAGGGCAACGCCCACCTGTGGGGCATTATCGGCGAGCAAAAAGAGGCCGCCTTTGCCGCCAAACGCGTCATCCTGACCGCTGAAGAAATCGTGGACGAAGCAGTCATCCGCTCGGATCCGAACCGGACTCTCATCCCCGGCTTCATCGTCAGCGCTGTTTGCCATGTTCCTTTTGCCTGCCACCCATCCTACGCCCAAGGATACTATGACCGCGATAACGAGTTCTACATGAAATGGGACAAAATCAGCGAATCGCGCGAGAGCGTGCAGGCCTGGTTAGAGGAATGGGTATATGGCGTGAAAGACCGCGAAGAATACCGTCAAAAACTGGGCGAGGAAACGCTCGAACGCCTGCGCGTTCCACCCCTTCAAAGCACACCCATCAATTACGGACGATACTAAATGGCCATTTTCTTCCCTCAAGCAGGTGGTGACCTGTTCACCGGATCCACTGCTTACCTGGACTCGATCAAAAACAATTTCAAAACCGACCAGGCGACCGGTATTATTGAGATCCAGCCATCTCCTGGGAATGATCTCTGTATCCTTTTTGCGGAAGGCGTCCTGGTTGGTGCATACCGCCGCGCCGGAGATGGGTGGATTCCCATCAGAGAACACGAAACTGTACTTGGCTGGAGTGCAGAGCAAGTTCCCCTCCGATTGCTGACACTTTCCGATATCGCAGGACGTTCCGTCTGGTTGGCGTTGGAATCGCAGCCAGGCCGTCGTCTCCAGATCAACAATGCAGAGGAATGGCAAGAGATCCTCGCCGAATGCCGCCAGGCTCATTTCACAGGTCAGATCCAGGCCGTTTCTGCGACCTGCACTGGCCTGTTTGTGTGCTGGAACGGCCTGCTGGTCACTACGGAGGCTGTCTTTTGCACTCCTAAAGGCTTCGAATTTACCCCTTCGCGGTTTTCATGTTCCAATGTGGAGCCTCTCCAGGTCACCCTGGCCAATTTTGACATGAGCAAACCCTCCTGGAAATCTTGCGCACTGCGTCTCAGTGCAGCGAACTGGAGCAAACGATTGTTAGAATGCTACTGTCAACTGGCTGGTCAACGTCTCCTTCAGACTTTAAGCGACGAAGTGAACATCGCCATCCGCAATCAACGCTGGAAAATTCGTTTCGACGGCAACAATTTGCTCGACTACCATTTCTTCCCCCAAGATGCCCATGTCCACCAGGCCTATCTCATGATTTTCAACAACATGTGCGGTAACTATTCAGCCATCCACTCGAAACAGGGGTGTCACTGCGAACGAGCGCTTTTTGCGAGTGAAGCAGTCTCCCAAAGCATGGTTTTTCCTGTTCAAG
>JGI24187J35170_1000300_pt1 | contig 22028 bp, 19 predicted proteins | sample YNPBryBLVA2012_FD_35170 | JGI IMG/M metagenome (IMG submission 35170)
GCGGCTGGGCTTCCTTACCCCCGCCGAAGCCCGCACCCAGGTCTTGACCCCGGAGGCCGCTTGATGCTTATCTGTGTCCAAGAAATTAGGGGCGGTACAGCATTTGGGGCTGTCTTCTAGGGGAGGTGGGATTGTCTGGCGGCTCAGAACCTCTCGCATCTCCGCCACGAGCTCTAGGGTTCGGTTTTCCAGGTCGGGAGTGAAGCGGATGCGCACGCGCTCGCGGGAAGCGGCGTAGTAGAGGATTCCCTCGTGGCACGTATAGCCCCGTTCGCGAAGAAGAAGACCCTGGGCGCAGAGCTGGACGCGCTCCGGTTCGTAGGCCCCCTCCGGAAGTAGGGGGGGCTTGCCCCGCTTGTATTCCACGGGCCGGACGCGATCCCCTTCGCGTTCCACCACGTCCACCACCGCCGTAAGGCCCAGGGTCTCGCTGGAAAGATGGAGTGAACGGGTATGGACTTCCGCCCGGGGCCCCTCCGGTTTGTCCACCCGCCGATGGACGTGCGTGCCCTCGGCGGTTTCCACGTTGTCCGCCCACTCCCCTTGCACCCACATGAGGTACGCCAAGCGCGGGCAGTAGCAGTACTCCGCCACCATCCGCGCCGGCACCAACAGCGCCTCGTGGTTTCCGCCTGGGGTTGAAAGCGTTGCCTTAAGGTCCGGGGCATCGCCACCATGGGGCCTGTGCGGCAAGGGTGGGACCACCTTTTTGCCCTCCGGGGTCGTCCATGTGATTAGTCCGCAGGCCTGAAAAGTCCTAAGCCGAGGGCGCTGGATTGCCCCAAGCGAATGGGCCCCGAGACCGGTTCAGGGAACACGATTCTGAGCCAATAGGCCCGGCGATCGCCGATAGAGGTGCGGCTGCTCCGCTGGCTCGGCGGTACGTGGACAGCGACCCAGGTGGGGCTGGCAATTTGGGTGATTTCTGCGGCGTCTGCACCCGGGAAGTTGCGGAGGGCCAGCTCTCTTCGGACTTGGTGGGGGATGAGCTCACGCTCCCTCAACTTGCCGCGCCGGAGGTAGTGGCGGGCTGGAACGTAGGGGGTTACAGATTCCCAAACACGTGCCGGCCTGCCATCGAAGCCGGGTGGGGGAGGCGTGCGGTCATCCAGCGGCAGGAACTTCACCTTCCACGCGTCAGCGTCACGGTAGCTGGCGGACCACGACACTTCCTTTGTGGCCGCGGCGAGGATAGCCTTTTCTTCCGCAAGCTCGAAGCCCTCACCTTGGCGCCACGCGATAAGTCCGACCGGTACACCGTCGCGGCACCAGACCAAGAACTCCGCATGTTGGTGTCCCATTAGAGGCCATCCGTCGGCATCTTTTCCGATGACGGGAGCGACTTGATGCCGTGCCTCTCGGGGGGCGCGGGCCCACACCGAACAAGTTCCACCGGTTTTCTCGCGAAGAAGTTCGGCGAGCACAAGGTCGCGGAAGCGCGCCGTGATCTGGACCAAAGATCGGGGCGGAGGGGCGACGTTCCATGCTAAGGCAAATTGGATTAGATTTTTCCGGGCAGGTAACCGCACAGACAGAGGAACCTCGGTCAAACCCTCGGCCAGGGGCCGGACGGCGTAAAGCACTCTTGCCCCAGGAGGAACGCTTCTCTTGACGTTTCTCTCATCATCGGTAACGCGCTCTACGTCTTCGCGCGTGGCCTCTGGCTGCGGGACGAGAACAGGGACCGTGTCTGCCGCAGACTCCTCGAGCAAGGAACAATTTGGCTCCGGGAAGCATTCCGTAACCCGGCATATCCTGGTGAAGGATTCAGCACGGCCGAAGTAAAGGATCCGTTCGAGACAGCGGTCGAGCGTTTCAAGCAACGGATCGTTCCAATCGGCGCCGTCAAGGATCCACCAAACCGCTCCGTCGTCTGTGGGAACGGTGCACCAGTAGTTGTCCTGGGCCTTTGTCCTTTTGTACGCACGCAGTCCGGAATCGGGCTTCAATCCCTTCCAATCCCGATCCGCCGTCGCCAGCAGCTCATTGACCTTTTTCGTCGTCTTCTTTTTCTTGACGCGGATGATAACCCCGTCGCCGCATCGTTCAACCGTACCGTCTGCCCCGAGCACCGTACGAAGGCTTCCTACCACTTCTTCACTACATGAGGTTAACCTCAGTTCCCATTCCTTGTAGTTAGGAGGATCCATCTCGAACACGGCGGGAAAGTACTGTCGCAGCGGGCTTCCCCTGCGGGCAACCAAAGGAAGACAAAACGCATAACGGCTGGTGCAGAGCGCCTTCACCAGCGCGTCGAGCTCGCCGACCGGTCGCTCGGTCGGCGACTCCCGAGCCCACTGATACCAGCGCGCCGCGACAGCGCGGACCAGCCGCCACGGGCTTGGCGGCCACTCGCCGTATGGGTCGTCGAACGGGTTCACCCGCCAAGGCGTGGCGTGGAAGCGGCCAAGTGGAAACATCTGCTTTAAAACCACTCGCATGGCCTATTCACCTTCTGTCTCTTCTGAGTCGGCCTCACCCGGTTCGCCCTCTTCGGGGGACGCTTGCTCCTCCACCTCCCGGTAGAGTTCTTCGCGCGGCCAGTAAATGTCGGTAACGCGGGGATCCTTAAAGTCCGCATCCTGGATCGCTTGCTTTATATCCACATTGATTTCGACGTTCCTTTCCCCTTGCCTCAAGTTCTCGCACTGCAGGTGGCAGCCAGAGCGGAACCTGAAGGGCTGCTCGAGAAGCCGCTTGATCTTCCACAGCGCGAGGGCGACGAGGAACTCCTTCTGCTTGTCGGTGAGCCCTAGGACGCCACTGCCGTTATCGCGACCAAAGGACCGCACGAAGGCAAGGTCAATGATGAAGGTTGCCCGGATCTCGCGCGCCGTCGCGTCGTCTACCGCGAAGATCGGTTGTCCCGACGTCGTCTTCCCGAGACGGTCAAACTTCACGCCGGAACGATCCACGCGGCCGGCGCCGAAAGCCTCCAGGTGTGCCGTGAGGACGCGCGGAATCTTGATTTGCCACTGCGGGAACAGCACGCCATGGACGAGGGCGTTCGGGTCATAGCGGAAGATGGTTTTGAAGACGTTCCACCACTTATCGGCCGGCGGGTGGGCCCCCTTCTTCCCATCGAGAACAATACCGAAGTTGGAGTCTTCGGCCAGTTCGTCACCGAAGCTCCTTTCGGAGATGGTGTAGTCCTCCCGCACACGCTGGGCACCCTTACCATCCCATTTCATCGTGTTCTTGGGGCGGTTCCCGAAGAAGTACGTCGACGCGATACGATGCCCCTCGGTGAGGCTCGTGACCACGACCTCTCGTTTCTCCGGTGGCAGTTTGCCGTTCTCGGGCTCGCCTGTCACGCAACGCAAGTATGGCATGCCCTCAAGTTCTTCGACGAGTTCGTAGTCATGGGGCCCTCGCATGCACAGGGCCTCAAGGTGGTTGGCCATGCTCGCCGCGCTGTCCACGATGCATACATGTTCGACCGTGTCGTTTGCTCGTGGCGCCTTGTAGATCACATGACCGACCTCAGGGAACCCCGCCGGCTGGAAGCGGCCCAGGTCGCCGACGGGCTTGAAGGTCGCAGTGAGCACGAGGAGGCTTCCTCCGAACAATGCCTTCGAATCATCGTCTTTAGGGTGTAGAAGATCTCCCGGCTTGAGAACGCGAGGGGTTTCTCCGCCCGATGCCTTTGCAGACGTGTTTTTGGTTTCCGTCTCAGCCATAGGTCACCTCTCCTTTCTTTCGTTGCGGCCGAAGCCAGCGTTGAACAAGCGCCGCCCGCTCTCGGGCGGAAACCGTGAACAACAACGAGGCCAGCAGGCGGTCCGGGTCACTCATGAACCAAGACACGTCAAATTTCGCGAGCGGTGTCCCGGCCATGGCGTACCTACTGGCTGCCAGATCCACCGCAGCATCAAGCTGTCCTGCTTGAATCAGCGCGATCAACCTCCGGGCCACCGCAGGAGTACGTGCGCCTGTTTCAGGATCCAGAAGGTCATCGTCCTGGCCCGGCAGTCGTAGAGGCCAGAGAGCGAAGAGCGGCTGAAGCAAGCCGAACAGGCATACGGGTCCATCCGCGGGAAGGCGATCGGCAGGTTGCCCGCCTGCCCGTAGCTTTTCACGTAAAGAGTGAGGCACGGTGCGCCAGTCGAAAAGGGCAAGCCGCGAGAGCCAGCGCTCCATGGGGCGTTCGTCCACGTCACCCTGGAACCATCGGCTCACATCCGAGCAGGATGTAGGGAACAGGTCGCGCACCGGCTCCCCCGCCGCCCTTTCATTTTTCTTCCGGTCTTCCTCCCAGTCCAGGGTGCGGCGACTAAGCACTCGGACGAGGTTCCGGGACAGCTCGCCAGGTCCCCAAACCCAACGGGAATGGGGTTGTTTGGGGTGTTGGAACCGGTTGTACCGCCATTCCACACCGAACCGGTAGAGCGTGAAGGGACGCGGAGGGGGAAAGCTGGACACGAGCGCCAGGGCCAGCCGGGCTTCAAGTCCGGGCGCCTCATTGCCAAAAAGTGCAGGCAGATAGTCGAGGGGCAGTGGTTCCCAGAAGATTCCCTTCTCTCGGAAGCTTTGATTACGGTCAACCCTGTCGAGTGTGGAAGCAATCGCATCCAGCAAGGCGCGTACGGCCTCGGGTTCATCCGGCGTTTGGGCAAGACGAACCAGCGCCGCCTCCACGGGTCCACGAAGGCCCAGGAACCGCCACCGCGTCCCCACCTTGCCGTCCGCAGGAAGCTTTTCGACGAGCGCGAGCACGCGCTCAACGGCGTCGGATCGTTCGCGGACAATTACTTCCTGGGAGTTCCCGCCCCGCACCGGGATGGAGCCCTCAAAGCGTGGCTCAAACGTGTTTTCACTGGTTGTGCGGCCCAGGCTGAACCGCACGAAGCCGGAAATGCCAGCGTCCACGCCGCGCCGAACGATCGCAGCGGCGAACGCTGCCGGCGTGTTGGCGCCACGCCCCGAGACCTCGGCCCGACCCCGCTGAAACAAAGCGCGCACCTCAGGCAGTGTCATCGGGCGCTCCCAGAGCGGTGCCCACACCTCGCCCCGATCACGCCCAGCCTCCCCCGGAGCCGTTGGCGCCGCCGGCCGGCATATAAACGGAAACGCACCTTGCGCCGGCGCCCGCGCACCGAGTCGCCGTGAGGGAGCGCCGGCAAAAAAGGGGAGCCCCTCGCAGGCGAGGGCCATTGCCCATGGTGAAAGCGGTTCTTCGCGGTAGGGTTGCTGCCCACTGTTGTACAACTTGTTCGCGCTGCTGAACCAGGAGGCAGCCCCTAAACCGGCCAGTAGCCAGCTTGCGGGCTTACCAAGAAGCCAGGCCCGCAACTCGTCTCCATTGTTAATCCCTTTTGGAGGCTTTTTGAGGCTATCAACAGCTGCTTTCCATCCCTTGGCGAAATCGCGACGACCTGCGTTGCCGCCGGTGCCCAAGAGGGGATTAAAGGCCACCTGCTGAGCAAACGGCACAGCATGGGCCCTAAACGTCTCGAGCGCAGTCTCTTGGATCTCTGCCTCCCACAGTGCCAGGGGTCGCCCGGACTGCCTCCCGGTGCTCTCCTTTTGCGCTTTCCCCCATTTCCGCTCGTATGGTGTCCATGCGCCTTCGTCGGCAATATTAACCAGCGCGGCGACTATCGCGTCGAGATCAGGCTTACCAACGACATGTAAGACCCCCTCACGCCAGGCGATACGTACGCTCGGCCATTCGCGGGCGAGCAAACGTAACAGCCCGAGCGAGGCGAGGTAGTTGCCAAGCACCTCCGGCCGGAGCCCAGGCAACGGAATTACGGAAAGGTCTACTGTGTTACTCGTCACGGCGCACCTCCGACGGCTTGATGCACTGCGAGGGCTGGGCGCTCGCCCGCCAATCCGCGATACGGACCAGCGCTTCGAGGTATGCGAGCTTGAAGGGGCCGAGCGCACGGGGCTCGTTCGCTGGCACGACGCCAGCTTCGGTCGGGTCGTCAGCGTGGGCCCGCCAGGGGCCGAGCAGGTCGGCCACCAATCCGGTCCACCCGCAACCTAAAAGCTCGAACCCCTGCGCCCTCCACTTCCCTTCAGCACCATCTTTGGCAACTGAAAAGTCGAGCTTCCAGTCCTTTCCAGCCAAGTGAAGCGCATCGGGTTGGGACGGCACACCAAATACGTCGTCACCTGTTCCAGTGGTCTGGCGCAACACGGTCCGAACTTTCCCGTGATGGGCTGCGGCCAGATAAACTGCCAGCGCAGGGTAATCCACCTTTCCTTCTCCTTCCCGGTACCGATGCCACATGGCCAGCGCTGAAGCGGCTTCATGGCGCATGCCGGGACGGAAAGGCACATGGCCGAGCCAGCGAATAGACCTCAACTCGCGAAGTTTCTCCAACTCCTCTGGCTTGAGCCGCTGGTCCACGGCCCAGCGCAGCCGCACCGTCTTTGTGCCATCGCGCTGGCGCCGCTCATCGGGAAGCCGAAGCGCACTGGGCAAAAGCTTGCCAATTTCGGCGGCGATGGCTTCACAGGCGTCCGGCCCCGTCGCATCAATCGCGAACACCCACGGACATTTCGCCCAGGGACCAGGCCCTACATCCGCCCCGCCTGGAAGCGCATTCTGCCACTGCGGATGCGTCTTACCGAGATCGTGCCAGGCTGCTGCCTCAATGACAGCCGTGCGGAAATCATGCGGAATGCCCAGTGCGTCGCAAAGCCGCTCGGCCTCACGCCGGGCATCCCAGAGGTGCCCGTTCAAGGTGGCCCAGCAGCCCACCTCTGTGCGCTCGTCATCGCGGAGCGCACGGCCTCGGCCGGCTCTAGGAACGTAATCAAGCTTATCACCAAGGTTACCAGTCCAGCCCAACTCCCTGCTATATCCCCCGGCCTCGCGGTGAAGCATCACGACCATACCCGGCCGTAGCTCGTCGGGACGGCTCTCCTCCCACTTGTCGTTCTCATCATTCCAGATCCATGCGCGGGCCCTGAAGTTCTTGAGGGTCTCGCGCAACCGATAGAACGGCACGGGGCAGCCTTCGCTCGCGACGTCGAGCGGCGGCCCGTCGAGCGCATCTCCCGCAGGTGGAGCCTTCTTTGCACCACCGTCCCAGTCGCGCCAGACAACCGTCAGATCGGCGTCCGGGTCTGCGCCGCGGACGAAGGTGCTCACGTCGGTAAAGCCACCGTGCACGTCACGTTCGGTGGAGAAAAGCCCGTGGACGTCAAGAGCGCGGGGCATGGGCTCAGGCCTGGGCTGCAACGCGGCCGTCAAATCATCCTTGGCCGTACCTTTTAGTTCTTCGAGAGCTGCATAGAATGGTTTGTCCTGTGAGAGCGGGATAAGCGCCTCGATGAGCCGGTGAGTCCGCTCGACATCTTCCGTTTCGTATGGCCCGATCTGGTCCTCCGTCGGCACCTGCCAGAAATATGCTCTCGCTTCTTGATCCCGGCCATCACGGTTGAGCCGACCGAGCCGCTGGATAATCGATGGCCACGGCGCCAGTTCTGACCACAGGCGGTGTGCCGAGATATCCACGCCTGCCTCCACCACCTGCGTGCTCACACAGATCAGGCCAGGATCGTTGGGAAGTGGCTTGCCAATGTCGCTGGTGCCTCCTTCGTACGTGCGCCGCGTCTCCATCGCCTTTCTCTTCGCCTCAAAGTCGAGTAGTTTCTTTTCGTTTTCATCGCGGTCCTGTCGTCGAAAGCGCGAGGTGAGCAACACCTTGGGCCGATCGTCCGGTAGCTTCTCGTAGACGCGGCGTGCCACCTCCACTGTGTTGCAAATAACGAGGGAGAAGGTGCCCGGGATGTGTTCCTCCTTGACGGCGTTCGCAAGGGCGTCATAGAAGTCGGCGCCTTTTCGCCCAGATTCTTTCGACGTCCTCTTCGTCCGCTTCGGAGTTTGGCCGGCACAATCCTTCGCTGCCCACATCCCAATCGGTCGCTTCGCCGCAAGCCGAAGCTGGATCTCCCCGTTCGAGTCTTGATCGATAATTTCCGCAGGCAACGAAGAAGCGGCTAAATGGAGCCCATCACGCTTGCGGTCCGTGGTTTCGAGAAAAGCGGTCCCCAAGGTCGCACTCATCCAGGTGGTAGGACAGTCAAAGATCGTCCGGAAGCGTTTCCTTCGCATCCAATCGAGCTGAGCGGTAGTCCAAAGCCCTGGCCCCATGAGCTGTATCTCATCAATAATCCATCGGCAATCGTTGTTGAGCAACCCAAAGTGCACGGGCCACGCGAACCGACTCATAGCATAGCCGCGATTTAACGCCCTCGAAAGCAACTGATCCTGCGTTCCGACCAGCACCCATGCTTTCTCTGGTTGACTTGCCCATTCATCGTCAATTGCTCCGCCCATGAGCTCGTAAACGGAGATGTCGCTATGGAGTTTTTCAAAGTACCGACGGAGCCGCTCAACAGTCTGGCGGACGAGCACACGCATTGGTAAGCAGTAAACCAGGTGCCGTGGCTCCGCTTTTCCCTCCTGGTGGCGCCAAGCCCAGGCTAAGACCGTCCCTTCGGTTTTCCCGAGGCCAGTAGGCACAGCGAGGACATCTGGGAGGCCGTTCTCCGCAACGTGTTGCTGCCACCGGAAAGGCTTGAAGCCAGTGGCTGCTTGAAAAAAGTCTTCGTAGGCCCTCATGAGAACCAACCTCCCTTGTCTAACGGTTTGCAGAGGCCGTAGCCACGGTAGCGGCCGGCGCCGAGGAGGAGCGGCCCCGTCACGGGTTCGTCGAAGACCAGAATGGCGTGGGCGTGGCGGCGCGGGCTGCCGTCCTTGCGCCGGAGGAAGGGAAAGAGGTGGGCGGGTGGAACGCCGAGGTGTGCGGAGACGGGGGTGACCAAGGCCTGGCGTGGCGCCGGAAGGCCGATGGCCTGGCATCCCGCCACGAGGCTTTCTTCTTCCTCGAGGCGGCGGGCAAGGGGGGTTTTGGCCTTGGAGTGGCGGTCAAAGACGATGGGGGTGACGGTGGACCAGCGGGTGGCGCCGTGGGGGTGAAGGGTCCAGGCGGCGGAACGGAGAGGCCCTTTGGGGGGCGCGCCCCGGCGGCCGGTGACCCGCCACGCTCCGCGGGGACCGAGAAGAAGCTCCTCTATGCGCTCCAGAAGCCGAGCGAGGCGGCGGCGTTCCTCCGGGGCGAGGCCCTTCGGAAGGGCGGCTCCCAGGCCCAGGAGCCGGCCGTCGGAGGAGGGGAGGCCCACGGCGGCCACGGGGAAGAGGGCGAGGTGGGGCCCCTCCAGCGGCCTGCCTTCGGGGGTGTGGCCGCTCAGCGTTTCCCGGAGTTTTTCGGGGAGGCCGTTGGAGAGGCTGAGAAGAGCCTCCCGCCAGCGCTGGATGACCATCAGGGTGTCGGCGAGGCCCAGTTCCTCCCCCGTTCTTTCCAGCGGCCTGAGCGCGAAGAGTTCCAGGCGCGGGCTGAAAACCGTTTGCCCCGGGGTGGGCCGGTGCCGGGGGGAAAGGGGAGCCGCCGGACGAAGGAGCCTCGGACGGACCTTGGAGGGGAACCCTTCCTCCGGCCGTTCAATCATCCGAAGGGCCGTTTGTTCCGTGGAAAGGGAAGGGGTGCGGCCGGAGGGCGGGGCCTGCGGCGGAGGGGGCGCGGGCGCGGCCGGAAGGCGCTGTCTCGTGCGCGTTTCCGGGCTGAAGCGGCCGTCGGGAAGGTCTTGGCGAATCATCGGGATCCCCCCGTGAGGTGGCTGGCCTCAATGTAGCGAGGGCCGGCCGGGCGGTCAAGTGGGGAGGGACCGGGGAAGACGGGGGTCATGGGGCCGCTCCGGTGCTCCTCTTTCGGCCGGGGACGGGGACGTCCAGCCCCATGAGGCGGCAGAGTTCGCGGTGGAGACGGGCGACGCGCTCCACCTGCCCCTTGGCGGGGAAGCGCTCGTAGAAGCCCTCGGCGCGGAAGTCGCGGACCTTCTCGGCCCAGGGGGCGAGGCGCTCCCGCCAGCGTTCCAGGCGGCCCTCTTCCGGTTCGGCGTCGCTCTCCGAGAGGGTGGCGCAGACGCGGACCATGGCCTTGAGGGTCACGGGGTCGGTGACGCGGTAGCTCCGGTCGCCCCAGGCCTCTCCCCAGACCCGCTCGGCGGCCTTGAGAAAGTCCCGTATCAGGGCGTAGTAGCGCTGGACTTCGCTCTCGGTAACCCGGACCCGTCCCTTCGATTCCCGGTCGGAGGCGATCCAGCGGTGGAGCTCGTTGAAGAGTTCGGCCTGGAGGATCCACTTCTCCTGCTGGCTCCGGCCTCCCAGGCGGTTGATGCGGTAACGAAGGGGGCTGTCGGGCTCGGCGTAGAGGAGGACGGCGACGCGGGCGGCGAGCTTCTTGTCGGGGGATTCCCACGTCACCTTCTCGTAGAGGTCCACCAGGTGGCTTTTGTGGATGCGGGTGGCGGTGGAGTTGATGGTGACGAACATCTCGGCGGCGAAGTCGCTGGCGCGGCCGTCGAAGATCACGCAGGGGACCAGGAGGGCCGAGGCCTCGGCCGGCTTCTCTTGGAGGTAGAAGTGGAGGGCGGCGAGACGGTGCTGGCCGTCAATGATCAGGTACCTCTCGCGGGGTTCCTCGAGATGGCCCACGTTGTCGTAGGGGGCGAGGGGGTGAAAGGCCAGGGATTCTTCGGTGAAGAGAAGGACGGTGCCGGGGATGGGGGGCTGGCTGTCGGCCGTCTCGTAGAAGTTGCGGATGGCGCGGACCTTGGCCTGGCTCAGGTCGCGCTGGAAGGCGGCGTCCTGCCGCTCGATGGAGGCCACGAATCGGGCGATCTCGTCGTCTTTCCGGGCGTGGTTGGGGGGAAGGCTGCCGCCCTCGTCGTAGTACCGCCGCATGAAGCGGACCTTCTGGAGGAGGTCGGCGGCGGGGTAGGCGATGAAGTAAAAAACGGCGTCCTTCTGGCGGATCTGGGTGGCGAGCATGGGGCCTCCTTTCATGCCGGCCGCAAGGGGGCGGGGTCCCTTCCGAAAGACTTCCGGCGGTCTGTGGCCGAGGGTTTCTCCTCCGTGCGCCTGGGCCCATTGTGGCGAAAGGGCGGGCCAGGGGCAAGGGGGGCGGAGGGCGGCGGGGAAAAGGACGGGGGGAGGAAGGGGTCCGCCATGGAACGCTCCTTTCCGGGTGAAAGATAAGCCCTCCCAGTGCACAGAATGGACACAAGACCAGACGGGAGGAGGAGAGGAGGAAGAACCAAAGCCTGAACAGGGAGATCGGGGAGATCAAGAGAATTTTTTCACATTTCGCTTCCCGAACAGGGAGATCGGGGAGATCAAGAGAATTTTTTCACGTTTCACTTCCCGAACAGGGAGATCGGGGAGGTCGGGGAGGGATTCTTCTCACTTTTCACTTTTCACTTTTCTTCCCCTTTCCGCTCGGCGGCCGGGGCGGGGCGGGCTGTGCTACGATAGGCGCGCCTGCCCCTGGGGCGGGGCGGAGGGTGACGATGGCGCTGGCGTGCGGGATCGTGGGGCTTTCGAGGAGCGGGAAGACGACGATCTTCAACGCGCTGACGGCCTCCCGGGCGGAGACGGGGGGCTTTCGGGGGGCCTCGGCGGACCCGAACATCGGCCAGGCGGCGGTTCCGGACCCGCGGCTGGACGATTTGGGGCGGGTCTTCAAGTCCAAAAAGATCACGCCGACGACCTTGCAGTTCGTGGACGTGGCGGGGCTGGTGCGGGGTTCCTCCCGCGGGGGCGGGCTGGGGAACCAGTTCCTGGCGCACCTGAGGGAGGTGGACTGCATCGTCCACGTGGTCCGCGCCTTCGCCAACGACCAGGTCCCCCACGACGAAGGGTCGGTGGACCCGGTGCGGGACGCGGAGACGGTGAACCTGGAGCTGGCCCTGGCGGACCTGGCCTCGGTGGAGAAGCGCATCGAGCGGACGGTGAAGCTGGCCCGGTCGGGGGACGGGGCGGCGCGGAAGCTGATGGAGGTCCTGGAGAAGCTGAAGGGGATCCTGGAGGAGGGGCGCTTCGCCGGAACGGGCCCGTGGAAGCCCGAGGAAAAGCCCCTCCTGGCCGACCTGTTCCTGTTGACGATGAAGCCGGTGATCTACGTGGCCAACGTGGACGAGGACGGGCTCCGGGAGGACCACCCCTGGCCCTCGGCGCTGGAGGAGATGGCGCGGCGGGAGGGGCGCCCCTGCATCCGGATCGCGGGGGAGGTGGAGGCGGAGCTGGCGGCGCTGGCCCCGGAGGAGCGGGGGGAGTTCATGGCGGCCTACGGGCTCGCCGAACCGGGACTGCACAAGCTGATCCACGCGGCCTTCTCGGCCCTCGACCTGATGACCTTCCTGACGGCGGGGGAGAAGGAGACGCGGGCCTGGACCATCCCCCGGGGAACCCGGGCACCCCAGGCGGCGGGGAAGATCCACTCGGACCTGGAGCGGGGCTTCATCCGGCTGGAGGTGTACTCCTACGACGACTGGGTGGCCTGCGGCCGGGACGAGAAGAAGGTGCGGGAGCGGGGGCTGTACCGCTCGGAGGGGCGGGACTACGTCATGCGGGAAGGGGACGTCTGCCTCTTCCGCTTCAACGTCTGAGCGGAAGGGCGAAGGAGGCCGGCATGGACCTGGACCTGTCCAAGGGGAAGGCTTCGGCGAGCCACCTCGTACTTCCCATTGACACCAACCCGCTGGGGGCCCTCTTCGGCGGCCGGGCGGTGCAGTGGATGGACATCGCGGCGGGCCTGGCGGCCATCCGGCTTTCGGGAAAGACCGCCGTCACCGCCTCCATCGAGCGGCTGGACTTCAAGGTCCCCGTCAAGTGGGGGGACATCGCGGTGGTGGAGGCGCAGGTGGTTTCGGTGGGGAGGACCTCCATGGCGGTGGAGGTGCGCATGTACCGGGAGGAGGCGGCCACGGGAAACCGCCAGCTCTGCACCTCGGGCCTCTTCCACATGGTGGCCCTGGACGAGAAGGGCCGCCCCGCCCCGGTCCTCGGGCCGTGAGACGCCCTTCACGGCTGTTCAAAATCCTATCGGGCGGGTTTTTCCGCCTTTCACCCGGAGCGAAGCGGGCGGTTCCGCTCCTCCTCGCCCTCTCCTTCGGCTCCTCCCTCGCCGGAGGGTCTCCGTCCGCGCTTCCCCCCTCCCTGGAAGGACCCTTCCGGGAGGCGCAGGCGCGCCTGGAGGCCCTCTACGGCGTTCCCCTGGGCGGGCGCGGGGCGCCCATCGCCCTGACGGTGGCGGCGGTTCCCGAGGCGCTTCCGCCGGCGTGGGCGGGACTCCCTCCCTACGCCGCGGGGGCCGCCGTGGAGGAGGAGGGGAGGATCGCCGTCGTCCTCTCCCGCTGCGGCCGCTACCCCTTCGGTGATCCGCGCCAGACGGTCGTCCACGAGGTCTCCCACGTGGTCCTCTACCGGGCGCTGGGGGGACGGGCCCCGCGGTGGTTCGACGAGGGGCTTGCCATGCGGGCCTCGGGGGAATGGGGGCTCACGGACGAGTGGAACGCCGCGCTGGCGCTTAGGGAGGTGGCCCGGGGCCGGTGGCGGATCGAGCAGATGGAGGCGGACTTTGCCCAAGGGGAAGGGGCCGTCCGGCGGTCCTACGCGCTGGCCAAGGGCTTCGTGCGGGACCTCTTCCCCGACGAGGCCTCCCTTTCCCGTTTCCTGGAGGAGGTCCGCCGGCAAGGTTCCTTCGAGAGGGCCTTCGGCCTCCGCTTCGGCCGCACCCCCGAGGCGGCCTTCCAGGCCTGGGCCAAGAACCTTCCCTGGTGGGGGGAGTGGGTGGTGGTTCTGGGCTCCCCCGGTTTTCTCTGGACGCTGATCCTGATCCTCTTCCTGGCCGCCGTCGCCGCCGCCTACCGGCGCCGCCGGCAAAAGTACGAGGCCCTGCCCGACTGAGCGGGAGAAGATCACAAAAAGAAAAGCCTGGACAGGGAGGTCGGGGAGGGGTTTTTCACACTTTTTACTTTTCTTTCCCTTCCCGTGCGGCGGCCGGGGCGGGGCGACCTGTGGTATGATGGGCGCCGGCCCCGGGGGCGGGGCGGAGGATGACGATGGCGCCGAGGCGGATCCTGTCCCTCTTGTCCTTTCTGGGCCTGTGGGTCCTGCTCCTGCATTTCCACGGCCTGGCAACGGGACCGACCATCGGACCGTCCGACCGCGACTGCCCCGTCTGCGCCTCCACCGGCAGGGGCACGGCGGCGCCGGCCGTTGTCGCCGAGATCCCCTCGCCCCTTCCGCTGGCGGACCTTCCGCCGGCCCTTCCCGAAGAGAAGCTCCTTTCCCCGCCCTTCGCCCTCCCCGACGCCCGGGGCCCTCCCGCTTCCCCGGCGGCCTAAGCCGGTCTTCGAAACATCCGTAACCGCGAAGTTCTTGGGAGGACGTCATGAAGCGGTATGTCCTTGCGGCCGTCCTGGCGGCGGCCGCGGGGTCCCTGTGGGCCCAGCAACCCCTCTCTCCAGAGGAGCGAATCGCGGCCCTGGAGAAGAAACTGTCGGAAATCACCGCGACGTACGAATCGGAGATCGCCCGTCTCCGGGAGGAGATCGCCGCGCTGAAGGCCGGTCGGGAGGGAACCCCCTCGGCCGAAGCGGCCCAGGCGGCGCTCCTTCCGCCAAGCTCCTCCGCGCCGGAGCGCTCCCTCTGGTCCAGCGAACTCAACCCCGCCATCTCCCTGATCCCCGACTTCACCTTCTCGGCCGGGAACGACCCCCTCTGGAAGGAGGCGGAGGCCCTGAACGTGCGGGAGGTGGAGGTGGCCTTCTCGGCGGCCATTGACCCCTACGCCCGGGCCTCGGCGGCCCTCAGCCTGGAGGACGGGGAATTCTCCGCCGAGGAGGTCTACGCCTCCTTCCCGGCCCTTCCCGGCGGCTTCTCCGCCAAGTTGGGCAAGTTTTACCTCGACTTCGGCAAGACCAACGGCCAGCACCTCCACACGTGGTTCCAGGCCGACAAGCCGCTCGCCCTCCGGGACTTCCTGGGGGAGGAGCCCTTTTCGGGGACGGGGCTGTCGCTGAACCGCGTCCTGCCCACCCCCTGGGCCAGCGACCTCACGCTGGAGGTCACCGGCGGGAAAAACGAGGGCGTCTTCGGCGGCCGCCGGTCGGACCTGGCGTACCTCCTCGCCTGGCGCAACTACTGGGACCTTTCCGACGCTTCCAACCTGGAGGTCCAGCTCTCGGCCATCCAGGGCCGAAACGAGGAGCGGAAGCGAACGACCCTCGGCAACCTGGCGGTGACGTGGCGGTACCGGAGCGACCTCTCCCGCCGGGAAGGGCTGATGTGGCGCACGGAGATCCTCCGGGAGCACTACCGGACGGAGGATGGGCTTCTGCACGCCAACGGGGCCTTCTCCTTCGTGGACTGGCAGTTCCGGAGAGGCTGGTTCTTCGGCGTGCGGGGGGACTACGCGGAGCACCCCCTGAATCCGCAGGAACACGACAAGGGCGGGGCGCTGGTGCTCACCTGGTACCCCAGCGAATACCAGAAGCTCCGACTGCAGGTCCAGCGAACCTCCTACGCCGGAATCGGCCCGAAGAACGCGCTGGTCTTCGAATACGGCTTTTCCCTGGGCCCCCACGGGGCCCATCCCTTCTGAGGTGCCCGACATGAAGCGCTTGTTGTGGATCATCGGATTTCTCCTCACCGTGGCTCCCCTGGCGGCCCCCCTGAAGGTCGTCTCCACCTACGAGGTCTACGCCGAGACGGCGCGATGGGTGGGGGGAGAGGACGTGGAGGTGGTGGCCCTCGCCGACGGCCGGCAGGACCCGCACTACGTGGAGGCCCGGCCCAGCTACCTCGCGGCCCTGCAAAGGGCCGACGCCCTCCTCCTCAACGGCCTGGACCTGGAGGTGGGCTTCCTCCCGCCGCTCCTTGACCGGTGCGGCAACGCGCGGATCCAGCCCGGGGCCCCCGGCTTCGTGGACCTCTCCCGCTTCATCACGCCCATCGAGGTGCCGCAGGGACAGGTGGACCGGAGCCGGGGGGACATCCACCCCTTCGGAAACCCGCACTACCACCTCGACCCGCGAAACATGGCCCGGCTCGCCGAAGGCCTGGCGGAGCGCTTGGCCGAACTGGATCCCGCCCACGCCGCGGCCTACCGGAAACGGGGGACCGAGGCCAGCGCCCGCTACCTCGCCCTGGACCGGGAGATCGAGGCGACGCTCGCTCCCCTGAAGGGCGCGTCCATCGTGTCGTACCACTCTTCCCTGGACTACTTCACCCTGCGCTACGGCCTCAAGGTCGTCGGCTACGTGGAACCCAAGCCCGGCATTCGCCCCGGTCCGGCTTCCCTCCAGGCCCTCCTGAGGGGGATGCGGGAGGCCGGCGTGAAGGTCATCCTGGCGGAGCCCTACATGGACCTCAAGGTGGCGGAGAAGGCGGCCGGGCAGACCGGCGCGCGGCTCCTCGTGGTCTACACCTATCCGGGGAAGGTCCCCGGCGCCGGCACCTACGAGGAGGCCCTGCGAACCCTGGCGAAGAGGTTGCTAGGTGCCCAGGGACGTTGACCGTCTCTTGCGAATGGAGGGGGTGGCCGTGGGCTACGGCCGCCCCCTCCTCTCGGGCCTCAAGGTGGAAGTCCTTCGGGGGGATTTCCTNGGCGTCTTTGGCCCCAACGGCGGGGGGAAGACCACCTTCGTCAAGACCCTGCTGGGGGCCCTGAAGCCGCAGGCCGGCCAGGTGTGGAGGCGACCGGGCCTTCGGGTGGGCTACGTTCCCCAGCAGGTGGTCCTTCGGGACGGCCTCCCCCTCTCCGTCCGCCAGGTGGTGGCCCTGGGCGGCCTGGGCCTCGAAGGGCTGGAGCCACCGGAAGAGGCGCTGCGGCGGATGGGGATCGCCTCCCTGGCGGGATGGCCCTTCTCCTCCCTCTCCGGAGGCCAGCGGCAACGGGTTCTCGTAGCCCGTGCCCTCCACCGTCAGCCCGACCTTCTGATCCTGGACGAACCCACCAACAACGTGGACCTCCTCACCCGCCACGCGCTGATGCGCTTCCTCAACGAAGCCAACGCCTCGGGGACCGCCGTCCTCCTCATCACCCACCAACTCGAGGAGATCGGGCCGGAGGTGAAGAAGGTTCTCTGGCTGGACGCGGGGCAGAACCTGTCGCTGTACGGGGGCCGGGAGGAGGTCCTCTCCCACCCGCGTTTGCAAGAGACCTACGGGGACGCCCTGGCCCGCGGGCGAGCGGCGCCGGTGGGCGGAAGGGCCGGCGCGGGGAACGGCGCGGGAGGGAACGATGGTTGAGATGGGAAGCCTCCTCTTCTGGCCGGTCCTGGGGGCCCTCCTGGCCTCCGTTCCCCTGGCGTACTTCGGGGTCTTCCTGGTGGAGCGCCGGATGGTCTTCGTGAGCGTCACCCTGGCCCAGGCGGCGGTGGCGGGCGCGGCGGCGGCGGCGTTCCTGCACGCCCCTCCCCGTCTCTGCGCCCTGGCCGCCTCGGCGCTCCTGGTGGCCCTCCTCATCCGGCCCCGCTCCGGCCGCCCCTTCCTCCCGGAGGATTCGCTGCTGGGGGTGCTGTACGTGGGGGCGGGGAGCCTGGCGGTGGTCCTCCTGGCGGCCTCCCCGGGCGCGGGACTGGACGAGACGGCCCTTCTCTTCGGAACCTTGCTGGGGGTGGGGCCCCGGGACGCCGCCGTCCTCGGCGTCGCGGCGGCGCTTTCGGGCCTCCTCGCGCTCCTCCTGCACCGGCGCTACCTCGCGGTGGCCTTTGATCCGGAGACGGCCCGGGTCCTCGGGGAGCCGGTCACCCTCGTGGAGACGGCCTTCTTCGGCAGTCTGGGGCTTGTCATCTCTCTGTCCATCGGCTTGCTGGGCGTCCTATTGACCTTCGGCCTGCTGGTCCTTCCCGCCGCCGTGGTGCGCGGCCTCGCCCGGAAGACGGTGACGGTCTTCGCCGGGGCCCAGGCGGTGGCCGCCGCCTCCGTCGTGGGAGGGACGGCCCTCTCCGCCCGGCTGGACTGGCCCACCGGGGCGGTCATCGGCTTGGTGCTGGCCGGCCTGGTCCTGACGGCCTGGCTCCTCTGGAGACTGCTTTCCCCGGAGCGGTGAGCCTTGGGGCCGCGCCTCGGAAAGGGGGGGTCGGAGAACCGGGGAGGAGGAGAGCGGGAAAGAGCGACGGGAAGAGGCGGTTCGGCGCCGGCTTTGCCCTCAGGGCCCCATTGGGCCTTGCGCTTCCCCTTTCTCCTGGGGGGCCTTTCCGTCGGCCTCCGGTTCGGGCTCCGGTGGGGGCGGCGGCGAGGGGGTGGGCTGGAAGTGGCCCTCGGTGAAGAGCGGCGGCGCCGTTCCGCCGCCGGGAAGGGGAAGGGGAGAGGTCTCCACGCGGTAGCCGTCGGCCCGGCTCCAGACCGAAAGCGCGCCGCCGAAGCCGTCGAGGACCGGGCAGTCGCTGGTGTACCGGGGCTCCAGCGTGGCCTTGAGGAGGTGGATCCCCGTGACCTCGGGGTACCTCCCCTTCTCCTCGCGGTACCGTTCCAGGGCCTCGGCCACCCGCTGGAGCCGGAGGCGGCTCACGGCCTCCCGCTCGGCGGCGAGCTGCCGTCGCTTCCCGTCGAGGAAGAAACCGGCCTCCAGGAAAAAGAGGGCCATGGCGAGGAGGCAGAGGGCCAGGCCGGCCCAGATCCACTTCTTGCCGGTGTACCGCTCGGGGCGGCGCGAGCACAGGAGATGGGCGAAGAGGCCGTTGGCCGCCGCGAGGAGGGAGGCCGCGGGGGCCAGGCCGGGCAGGAGGGCGGCGATCCCCAGCCACCAGGTGAGGCGGGCGGGGAAGTCCCAGGGGCCGGCGGGGGGGCGGCGGAGCACCTCAACCTCCCCCGGAGGGCCCCGGGGCCTTGTCGGGAACGACGAGGAACAGGGCCCCCTCCTCGACGGAGAGTTGGACGGGAAGCCCGGCGGCCACGTCGCCGTCGGCCTCCAGGGGGAAGCCGTGGGGGCCCTCCAGAAGGACGCGGCGGGCCTCGAAGGCGTGGACGCCGGGAAGGCCCTCCAGCCCGCCCCGCAGAAGCCCCCACGCCAGGCGCGGGAGACGGGGCGCCAGGGGCGGCGCCACCGCCAGCACCTTGAGGACCGGCCGGAAGAAGACCTCCGAGGATGTGAGGAGGGCCTCTCCGCCGTACCGGCGGCCCCTCAGGACGAAGACCTGGGCCGCCTCCACCGGCAGGGCGCCCTCGGGGTGGACCCGGAGGAGGGGAAGGGGTGCCTCGAGGAGGGCCCGGAGGGCGGCGTAGCCGTAGGCCCACGCCCCCGTCTCGCGCTTCATGGCCGTATCGAGGCCGGCCACCGCCAGCGAATCCAGGCCCGCCGAGGCGCAGAAGGTGAAGGGGATCTCTCCTCCGATGAGGCCCAGCGGCACCCGGCGGGGGGTGCCCCGGGCCGCCAGGTCGGCGGCCAGAAGGGGAGAGCGGGGGATTCCCAGCTCCCGGGCCAGGACGTTGGCGGTGCCCATGGGGAGGAGGGCCAGAGGAACCTGTGTGCCGCGGAGCCCCTCGGCCGCCTGCCGAACCGTTCCGTCTCCCCCGCAGACCGCCAACCGGCCAAAGCCCTCTTCGAGGGCCGCCCGCCGGACCAGGGCCGGAATCTCCTCGGGCCGCCGGGAGCCCCGGACGGCCACCTCCCACCCGCTGGCCCGGAGGAGGGCTTCCAGGCGTGCGAGGAGCGCTGGCTCCGGCGCCGCCCGTGCGCCCGGGTTGTGGAGGAGCAGGAGCCGGCCCCGTTCCCTCCGCGTCACCGGGCCACCCTCTTCAGGCCCAGAACCCCCTGAATGCGCCCCAGCCGGGATTGGATCTGGGTGAGGTGGGCCTTGTCCTTCACCTGGATGGTCAGGTAGACGACGCCGTACCCCCGGCGGTGGACGTCGGCGTGGATGTGGCGGAGGGGGGCCTTGGCGTCGGCGACGATCCGGGTGATCTCCGCCACCATGCCCGTCCGGTCCTCCGTCTCCACCACCAGGTTCACCTCGTGGGCCGCCGCCGGGGCCTCGTGGCTCCAGTAAACCTCCATGAAGCGGTCGGGGTTGTACCGCAGGCGGGCGACGTTGGGACAGTCGGCCCGGTGGACCATGAGCCCCTTGCCCCGGGAGGCGACGAAGCCCACCACCTCCTCGCCGGGGATGGGTTTGCAGCACCGGGCGAAGGTGAAGGCCATGCCCGGGGCTCCGCGGACCACGAGGGCCGGCTCCCGGGACCGCTCGGAGACGGGCGCGGGGCCGGAGGCGGGAAGGGCCTCCTCCTCCCGTGGGACCAGCCGGCGGGCGAAATCCCGGGCGGAGACCTTCCCGTAGCCGATGGCGGCCAAGAGGGCGTCCAGGTCGGAGAAGGAGGCCTTCTTGAGGGCCTCCTGGAAGAGCCCCGACTGCTGGGCGTCCTTGAGGTTCACCTTGAGGCGCTTCAGTTCCCGGTCCAGGTCCGCCCGGCCCGACTCGATGGCCTTGGCCTTCTCCTGGGCGTTGAGGAAGGCCCGGATCTTGGAGAGGGCCCGGCTGGTGACGGCGGCCTTCAGCCAGTCCCGGGAGGGCTTTCCCGTAGGGCTCTTGATGATCTCCACCCGGTCCCCGCTCTTGAGGGGGGTCTTCAGGGGGACGATCTTGCCGTTGACCTTGGCTCCGACGCAGTGGTGGCCCAGGTCCGAGTGGATGGCGTAGGCCAGGTCCAAGGGAGTGGCCCCCCGGGGCAGGGAAAAGACCTCCCCCCGGGGGCTGAAGACGTAGACCTCCTTGGGGTAGAGGTCGAGCCGCAGGTTCTGGAGGAACTCCTGGGCCGATCCGCCCCCTTCCTGGAAGGACTCCACGAAGGAGCGGAGCCACTGGGTGGTGGCCGCCTCGTCCTCCGCCGAAAGGCGCCCTTCCTTGTACTGCCAATGGGCGGCCAGGCCGTTTTCCGCCTCCTCGTGCATGGCGAAGGTCCGGATCTGGATCTCGAAGGGCTGGCCCCCCGGTCCGACCACCGACGTGTGGATGGACCGGTAGTGGTTTTCCTTGGGAAGGGCGATGAAGTCCTTGAACCGGCCGGGGACGGGCTTCCAGGAGGGGTTGTTGTGGATGGCTCCCAGGACGGCGTAGCAGTCCTTCACCGTGGGGACGAGGATGCGGAAGGCCATGTAGTCGTAGACCTGTTCCACCGAGATCCCCTGGCGGCGGAGCTTGGTGAAGATGCTGTAGAGGTGCTTGACCCGGCCGGTGACCTTTCCCTCCACGTGGACCGACGCCAGAAGCTGATTCAGTTCGTGGGATGTCTCCTCGATGAAGTTCTCGTTGTAGGCCCGCCGCTCCTGGAGCAGGCGGGTGAGGGCGGCGTAGTCCTCCGGGTAGGCGTAGCGGAAGGAGAGGTCCTCCAGTTCGGCCTTCACCCGGCCCAGCCCCAGCCGGTAGGCGATGGGGGCGTAGATCTGGAGCGTCTCCTGCGCCTTCACCGGCCGCCGCGCCTCGGGAAGGCCCTCCAGGGTCCTCATGTTGTGCAGGCGGTCGGCCAGTTTGACGAGGATCACCCGGATGTCGTCCACCATGGCCAGGATGACCTTCCGGAGGGAGGCGTACTCCCGCTCCTGCCGGGAAACGGTGGGGACGTTGTCCTCGATCTTGGTCACGCCGTCCACGATGTGGGCCACCGCCGGGCCGAAGCGGCGCTCGATCTCGCCGAGGGAGACGGCGTGGTTGTCCTCGACCACGTCGTGGAGGAGCCCCGCCACCAGGGCCGTGTCGTCGGCCCGGAGGTCCGCCAAGATGTCCGTCACCGCCACGGGGTGGACGAGGTAGGGCTCCCCCGTGTACCGCTGCTGGCCCTCGTGGGCGAAGGCGGAAAAGAGGTAGGCCTTCTGCAGGAGCCTCTCGTCCGACGAGGGGTTGTACTTTTTGACCTTCTCCAGGACGTGGTCTATGCGCGGCAGCATGGCCCTACAGTATAAGCCAAGACGCGCCGCGGGGAGGTGCCGCCCCCCGTCCCCCATGGAAAGCACGGGCATGACCCGCGGCAGAATCCATTCCTCGCGGAAAGGGGGTGCCCCCCAATCCCGCGATGGGAACCGAACGGGCGGTGCGAATCCTTGATAACCTTACCGATTCCAAGAATAGCCCCATCACCTGCCAAGGGATTGGGGGCATTCGAGCCGAAGGCGAAGAAGGCGTGAGGGGTGGGGTGAGGCTCCCTGGGCTTTGCCCGTGGAGCGGGGAGG
>JGI24187J35170_1000305_pt1 | contig 21919 bp, 17 predicted proteins | sample YNPBryBLVA2012_FD_35170 | JGI IMG/M metagenome (IMG submission 35170)
TTTACTTTTCATTCCGATTTGAGTATATGTATACATGTCGGTTCTATTCCAAACAGGAGTAGGGGGGAATATGCGACGGACAGCCTGCCGTGTGGTGACCTTCATGCGTTTGATGGTGGTGGTTCCCGCCGTGGTGTTGTTGCCCGCCGTGGTGGCTGCTCAGACGGTGAGCATCAACGTCAACAGTATCGTGACGCCGTACCACCACGGGTTCGGGGTGCAGTTTCACTCGGACCAGTTTCTGACGGCCAACAAGCTCATCTACAAGGGCGACGACGCGCAGTGGGAGAACTACTGGAAGCCGACGTTCCGGACGATCAAGCCGAAGCTGATGAAGATGTCGCTGCCGGTGTCGTACTGGTGTCCGTCGCTGGGGCAGGTGACGCCGGACTCCGACTGGATGCAGGCGCTCTACAAGGTGCTGGACTTTTTCCGGGACGAGGGGATAGAGATCCAGTTCCAGGAATGGCGCCACCAGGATGCCTCATGGGCCTACTGGCACGAGATTCCGTACGCTCCTCCGGAGGAGATCGAGAACTTTGCGAAGTACACGGCGGACATGCTGCGGCACCTGACGCTGGAGAAGGGGTACTGGAATATCCGGACGATGTGCATATACAACGAGCCGAGCAACTACTTTTCCAGCAACGGTCTGCTGGACGCGGTGTACTTTGCGCTGCGACGGTACATGGACGAGTACCACGTTCCGGTGACGCTGAACGCGCCGGATTCGGTGCAGATCAACCGCCAGCAGGACTGGCGTGAGCTGATGCGGCACTGTTTCACGGTGCTGGACAGCGCCTGTGAGGAGTACAGTTTCAACTGCTACAGTGGGATCTTCAACTACGACGCGTACACCGAGCCGCGCGCGGTGGTACAGGACGAGGCGACCTATAGTCTGGACGGGAACGTGGAGCCGGTGTTCATTTACGAGGGAGAGACGGGGAACCAGCAGTCGGGCGCCAGCGAGGGGCGCTACTACGTGGACGTCATGCGCGCGGGGATAGCGGGGGTGACGAAGTGGTGGTGCTGGGACCACTACTTTGTGTTTTCCTGCGAGGTGAACCAGAGCGGTGCGTCCAACATGGTGAACTGGAACGGCACGACGTACGTGCCGCGCGATCAGAACGGCGGCACCTACCTGGCGACGGTGTTAGGGTGCTCCAACTCGTACAATGCCGCCCGGGTGCTTGGGACGACGGTGAGCGGCGCGTCGGGTCTGTCGGCGTCGGTGTTGAAGGACATTGATTCGGATTCCTACAGTATTTACGTGTGGAACGGCGGGAGCGCGGCGAACGTGACGTTCACGATCAACGTGAGCACGCTGACGCGGGTGTTTGAGAAGTACGTGTGGCCGGCGATCACTCCCGGGTCCACGGTGAGCATGAGCAACGGGAGNATGACGACGAACATCGGGGGCGGGAGTTTTGTGATATTGAAGAGCACGGGGGCGCGTGACAACGTGCCGCCGACGAACCCGACGGGGTTGACGGCGACGGTGCTGTCGCCGCGGAAGGTGCGGCTGAGCTGGAACCAGGGGACGGACAACGCGCGGGTGCTGCGGTACAACGTGTACCGCAGCGACCGCGGGAGCACGCCGGTGATCTCGGTGCGCCAGCGGGTACAGAAGGTGCAGCACGTGTGGGAGGACGTGCACGTGCGTCCGGGGACGGCGTACACCTACACGGTGAAGACGGTGGACGGCGCGGGCAACGAGTCCGCCGGGGTGACGGTGGCGGTGAACACGCCGGGGGCGGTGTCTGCGGCGCCGAGCGTGCCGCAGAACGTGAAGGTGGTGGACGCGCTGGCGGAGATCGAGCTGGAGTGGACACCGAGCACGGACGACACCCGTGTGGCGGGGTACCGGGTGTACGAGCGGATCGAGGGAGAGTCGGGGGTGCGGGTAGCGGAGATCACGGGGAACCCGCCGCGTGCATGGTACTTCAGCACGAACGGGAAGGCGTGGTGCCGGTGGGAGAACTCGGTACGGACGATCAGCGTGACGGCGTTTGACGACGAGGGGAACGAGTCGGCGCACAGTTCGTCGGTGACGGTGCGGACGCCGTACGGGTACACCTTTGACTGGGACGACAACTGGGAGTTTTTCAACGACGGGTACGCGGACTACAGCGTTGAGGTGCCGCTGCGTACCAAGCAGAAGAAGCACATCATCACCGGGACGGACAGCAACCTGCGTACGGCGGCGTTCGGGTACACGCCGTCGCAGATCAAGCAGGTGTACCTGCGGTTCCGGAACGCGACGACGCGCAACCAGCTGCGGGTGTCCTGGTTCACCGCCAACAACGACGAAACACCGGCGGGGTACATCGACATTCCCATCACCGCCAATGACACCGTGTTTAAGGACTACCTGGTAGACCTGACGCAGAGCGCCGCATGGAACAGTCTAAGCCAGGTGACGCGGATGATGATCGACTTTCGTGGGACGACGGGGACGGGAGACGTATGGTTTGAGTACATGCGCGTCGGGACGTTTCCGATGCCGCGGTTCAGTGTGACGCCGACGAACCCGAGCGCGGGGCAGTCGGTGACGTTCAACGCGTCGGGGAGCACGCCGCCGCCGGGTGGCAGCATCACGGCGTACGAGTGGGACTTTGGGGACGGGCAGACGGGAACGGGTCAGGTGGTGAACCACACGTTTGCGCAGTCGGGTCAGTGCACCGTGCGGCTGATCGCGCGGCAGAACGAGCTGATTTGGATGAGCACGCAGACGGTGGTGCTGGTGGGCAACCCGGCGCCGCTGCAGGTGCAGGGACTCAAAGCGTTCGACTACAGCCGCAACCGGATAGACCTGGAGTGGACGGCGAACCCGGAGAACGACATTGCGTCGTACCGGGTGTACCGTGGGATGACGGCGGGGTTTGTGCCGGGGTCGGGTAACCTGATCGGTCAGACGACGCAGACGTGGTTTTTGAGCAAGGGGCTTGCGCCGACGACGAAGTACTTCTACAAGGTGACGGCGGTGGACGCAGCGGGGCAGGAGGGGCCGGCGAGCGCGGCGGTGGAATGCACGACGCGCCAGTACGACACGATTGTGGTGAACGGGGAGTGGGAGACGGGGAACCGGAACCCGTGGGGCGGAGGGACGAACTGGACGGTGAGCACGGCGCGTCCGCACGACGGGACGTACTCGCTGTACGGCAACGGGGTGATCGGTGAGCTGACCCAGACGGTCAACGTCACCACCGGGACGCAGTACCGGTTCGCCTGCTACATTTATATCCAAGCACACACCCCGTCGGGCGGCGGCTCGGAGAACTTCGCCATCTACATGCGACACCCGTCCTGGAGCCCGACCTACACCGCGGTCAAGAACATCGTGCGGCCGGTGGGGCAGTGGTTTCCGCTGACGATGGAGTTCGTGCCGACCAGCAACCAGTTGATGATCCAGATTCTCAACTGGAACAGCGACACCTACCAGATCTACCTGGACGACATCATCATCGACCGGGTGCCGGACGTGGTGGGCAGCAGCCAGCCGCCGACGGGCAATCCGCCTGCGGCGCCGGGGAACCTGCGGGTGAACGGGCAGGTCAACCCGGTGGGTGTGGGTACGCAGCGTCCGGTGCTGAGCTGGACGTTCAGCGATCCGGACGCGGGGGACAGCCAGGGGATGTACGAGGTACTAGTGTCCTCGACGCTGGCGCAGATCAATGGGAACGTGGGCGGGATGTGGGCGAGCGGTCAGGTGGTGAGCGCGAGCTCCAGCGCGACGTACAGCGGTCAGTCCTTGCGGCAGGGGACGACGTACTACTGGAAGGTGCGGGTGTGGGACACCACGGGCTTGGTGAGCAGCTACAGCGCGGTGGGGACGTGGGTGACGTTCACGGGGGACAATCCGCCGAACGGGCCGACGAACCTGCGGTGTGATGGAGCGGTGGCGCCGTCCACGGTGACCAACACCTCGCCGGTGCTCAGCTGGGTGTTCAGCGACCCGGACCCGGGGGACCTGCAGAGCGCCTGGCAGGTGCTGGTATCGAGTGTGGCGGCGGACCTGGCTGCGGACGTGGGCAGTGCGTGGAACTCCGGCGTAGTGCCGGGCGGGGCGAGTCAGGCGACCTACAACGGCGTTTCGTTGCAGCCGGGAGTGACGTACTACTGGAAGGTGCGTACGTGCGACGTGTGGGGAGTGGCGGGAGCGTGGTCCGCGGTGACCCAGTGGACGATGCAGAACATCAGCAACGAGGCGCCGGCGGTACCGACAGACCTGCGCTGCGACGGGCAGATGAACCCGGTGAACGTGACGAACACGACGCCGCGGTTGAGCTGGGCGTTCAGCGACCCGGACGGGAACGTGCAGGGATCCTACCAGGTGCTGGTGAGCTCGGTGGTATCGAACCTGGCGGCCAACATCGGAGACGCCTGGGACAGCGGACGGGTGTACAGTTCGACCAGTGCGGCGACGTACAACGGGACATCACTGCGCGCCGGGACGACCTACTACTGGAAGGTGCGGGTGTGGGACAACCACCCGCAGCTGCCGCTGGGGAGCGCCTATTCCGGCAGCGCGACGTTCACGATGTTCCTGTCGAGCAACCAGGCGCCCAACACGCCGGACACCCTGCGCTGTGACGGACAGGTGAACCCGGTGGGGATCACCAACTTCACGCCGACGCTGAGCTGGAACTTCAGCGACCCGGACACCGGGAACCTGCAGGGGGCGTACCAGATCATCGTGTCGTCGGTTTTGGCGCAGATCACGGCGAACGTGGGCGGGATGTGGGACACGGGGAAGACGACGACCGCGGCCACGGCGGCGACGTACGCTGGCCGAGCGCTACAGCCGAACACGACGTACTACTGGAAGGTGCGGGTGTGGGACAACGACCCGGTGCTGCAGCTGGGCAGTCCGTACTCCGCGGCGGCGCAGTTTGTGACGGGGATTCCAGCAGGACCGGCCACACGGCTGGAAGTGATGCTGACCACGGGCGCGGCCATCGCCGGCACGGGCACTCAGGTGACGGCGTACGTGCGTGCGCGGGATGCCAACGGGCTGATAGCCACCAGTTACCAGGGGACGGCGGCCCTGGCATTCAGCATCGGGACGATGCCGCTGTTTGGCGGGCAGGCGACGCTGACGGACGGTGTGGGCACGCACAACTTCATCGTGCCGAGCACGGCGACGACGCTGACGGTGACGGCGAGCGCGGCGGGAGTGGCGTCCAGCAGCGCGACGTTTGAGGTGCTCATCCGGATCGAGGAGGACACCTTTGCGCGGACGGCGTTTGACAACGGGCAGACGCGGATGGTGATTTTGGGGTACACCTTCGCACAGGACCCGATACTGCCGAAGTGGTACACGATCGGTGGTCGGCCGCTGGCGGACGCGCAGATAGCGCTGCCGGCGGATGTGACGCTGATTCCCGGCACTGGGCGTGACCTGTGGTTCGGAGACCGGCGCAACGGCGGTACCCCGATCAGCGAGACCAACTACAACGGCAAACACATCCGGGTGACGGTGCTGTACCCGGACACGAACAACGACGGAGTGGTGGACGGGACGGGGCGTGGCGAGGGCGACGTGTGGATGTACCAGTGGGACGAACAGAGCAGCCGGTGGGTGGCCTGTGCGCTGACGGAGATAGATCCGTACAACAACACGGCGACGGGGTACGTGATGCCGATTACGAAGGTGGCGCTGGGGATCCGGCCGGAGAACGTGCCCCCGCCGCCGGTGCGGGATCCGTTCGTGGACATTCTGAAGCCGGGCGAGGTGGCGGTCCAAGGGAACGCGCAGGGGTACGTGGACCTGTCGCAGGGGGACGCGGCGGTGCAGGTGCGGTTCCGGCCGAAAGCGTCGGGGACGGTGACGATGAAGGTGTACTCGCTGCGGGGCGGGTTGGTGTACGAGTCGAGCGCGGCGGGGGTGGCGGACCAGGTGGGGCGGTTCCCGGACTGGCGAGCCCGGAGCACAGACGGCGAGACGCTGGCGGCGGGAATTTACCTGGTGAAAATCTCCGGCGGCGGACTGGACATCGTCAAACGCATCGCCGTCGTCAAGTAGCGCTGGAACGGGTGGAGCGACGCGGTTCGGGTGGCCCGTCGGTGTGCTGGCGGCGCTGAACACCACTGTCACCGGAGACGCCACTGATGGAGAACGACTGCACACGGTGGCAGAAGCGGAGGCACTCCTCTACCGCATGCTGTTCTGTGAAGGAGATACCAGGATTATGCTCGTACTGTGCGTATGCCATTCGATGGTCTTGATTGTCGGTTCATTGGTGTGGATAGGAGGAGCATGGTCAGTCGGGCGGCATCAGCGACGATCGGTTCCGAAAGCAACGTAAAGTCCGTATCGTGTTTTTCAGAGCGTGCCCTGCAGTGCGTCCCCGGAAACTGAGGCATCTGTAACGTCTGAGTTCCGTCCGTGTTTTCGTTCTTCAAAAAAATTCCCAGCCCTATTGACAAATGGATGTCGTTTTTGTAATATTATAAAAACCATAGTAATAACGTAAATACGAAAAGCCCATGAAAATATCAACACGAAGCAGGTATGCAGTGCGCGCTCTCATAGAGCTCGCCGACTCATTTGAGGGTTCACCGGTCACATTGCGCGAAATCAGCCGACGGCAACGAATTTCGGCGAGGTATTTGGAAAACATCATGACACTCCTGGAGCACGCAGGTATTGTCATCGGCAGCAGGGGGAAACGCGGCGGTTTCAATCTCGCCCGCCCCTCCGCGGAGATTACTTTGGACGATGTTTTTTGTGCCACAGAACATGACAGCGTTCCGATTCTCTGCTTGAAGTCTCCGGGCCTGTGTCGGAATGCGTGTACGTGCGTGACGCGGGTGGTTTGGGAAGACCTCAACCGCTCGGTGCACCAGGTGCTTCGTTCCTACACATTGGAGAAGCTCGTGAAGATGCACCGCGTGAGTTCTCCTGAAATGCAGGACGGCGGAGCGCTTCACTACTACATTTAGTTCCCGAGGAGGATTTACATGGACACGATACACGCTGATATAACCGGCACCATCGGCAATACACCGCTCGTTCGCATCAACCGCATCGCTGAAGGGCTCCCGGCGACGGTGGTCGGCAAACTGGAGAGTTTCAACCCGTTGCACAGCGTCAAGTGCCGCATCGGGTTCGCCATGATCGCGGCGGCGGAACGCAACAACCAGCTGACGAAAGACAGCATCGTCGTGGAGCCCACCAGCGGCAATACCGGCATCGCGTTGGCGTACGTGTGCGCCGCGCGCGGGTACCGGCTGATCCTGACCATGCCTGAGACGATGTCGCTGGAACGGCGCGCCATTCTGCGCATCTTCGGCGCGGAGATCGTGCTGACGGAAGGAGCCAAGGGCATGCGCGGTGCGGTGGAGAAGGCGGAGGAAATCGTCCGTAGCACACCCAACGCCGTCATGCTGCAGCAGTTCAACAACCCGGCAAACCCGGAAATCCACCGGCGCACCACCGCGGAGGAGATCTGGCGCGATACCGGCGGGAAAGTGGACATCGTCGTCGCAGGCGTCGGTACTGGCGGGACGATCACGGGAGTGGGCGAAGTTTTGAAACGCAGCAAACCCAGCGTTCGCATGATTGCGGTTGAGCCGGCGGACTCCCCGGTGCTCTCCGGCGGGAAGCCGGGACCGCACAAAATCCAGGGGATCGGCGCGGGGTTCGTGCCGGCGGTGCTCAACCGGGCCGTCATTGATGAGATCATCACCGTCTCCAACGAGGATGCCGGCGCCATGGCCCGGCGGCTGGCGCGGGACGAAGGGATCCTCGCCGGCATTTCCTCGGGTGCGGCCCTGCACGCGGCCATGCAGGTAGCTGCGCGACCCGAGAACGCGGGCAAGCTCATCGTGGTGGTACTGCCCGACACGGGCGAGCGGTACCTGTCCACGTGGTTGTTCCAGGAGTTCATGAAATGAGCGGGCGATACATCACCGGAACAGCGAGGTGTCCGTTGGTATGGATCATGTGTACGCCCCGATGAGGGGCGCACCGGTCGGCTGACACAACGGTATCGGCGGCAGCGGAGATCCTTACGAGCAACGGAGGGAAACACCCATGACCAACGACACAGCGAAACAGCATCCAGAAACCATTCTTTTGCACGGCGGCCAGCAGCCGGATCCGACGACGGGTGCACGGGCGGTTCCGATTTACCAGACCACCTCGTACCAGTTCAAGAGCACCGACCACGCCGCCAACCTGTTCGCACTCAAGGAGTTCGGCAATATATACACGCGGCTGATGAACCCGACCACCGACGTATTGGAGCAGCGCATCGCGCAGCTGGACGGCGGCGTCGGCGCCCTCGCGGTCGCCAGCGGCCAGGCCGCGATCACGCTCGCACTGCTCAACATCGCGCAGGCCGGCGACGAGATCGTCAGCGCCGACAACCTCTACGGCGGAACGTACAACCTGTTCGCGCACACGTTCAAACGCCTCGGTGTTACGGTCCGGTTCGTCAAATCAAACGACCTGCAGGCCATCCGGGCTGCCATCTCTCCCAAGACCAAAGCGGTCTACGCAGAGTCCATCGGCAACCCAAAACTGGACATAGCCGACCTGGAGGGGATCGCTGCGGTCGCGCATGAACACGGCATCCCGTTTGTTCTGGACAACACCGTGTCGCCGTACCTCCTGCAGCCGTTCCGGTACGGGGTGGACATCATCGTCTACTCGGCAACCAAGTTTATCGGCGGACACGGCACCGCCATCGGCGGCCTGATCGTGGATTCCGGGAAGTTCGACTGGGAAAAGAGCGGCGAGTTCCCGCTCATCACCGACCCGGATCCCAGCTACCACGGGCTCAAGTTCGTTGAGGCGCTCCGCCCGCTGGGCAACATCGCGTACATCATCAAGGCACGGGTAACCCTGTTGAGGGATATGGGGCCCGCGTTGTCGCCGTTCAATGCGTTCCTGTTTCTCCAAGGCTTAGAAACCCTGCACCTGCGTATCGTGCGCCACTCCGAGAACGCTCTGGCGGTGGCAAAGTACCTCTCGCAGCATCCCAAGGTGAACTGGATCAGCTACCCGGGACTGGAATCCAGCCCCGAGTACGCGCGCGTCAGGAAGTACCTGCCCCGCGGCGCCGGTGCCATACTCGGTTTCGGGATCAAGGGAGGCGCCGAGGCCGGAAAAAAGTTCATCAACGCCCTGCGGCTCACATCCCACCTGGCCAACGTCGGGGACGCAAAGACCCTTGCGATCCACCCTGCGACCACCACGCACCAGCAACTGTCGGAGGCGGAACAGCGCGCCACCGGCGTCACGCCGGATTACGTGCGTCTCTCGGTCGGCCTGGAACACATTGACGACATCATCGCCGACCTGGACCAAGCACTCCGCGCTGCATGAGGTGCACCCATGAGTGTTGTGGTACACCGGGAGTATGTTGAAACCCGGACGGCGGTTTTCACGGAAGGGGTGCCTCTGGACTGCGGTTTCCTGCTGGCACCCCTCACCGTCGCCTACGAGACGTACGGTACGCTCAGCCCGTCCCGGGACAACGCCGTACTGATTGCCCACGCGTTCACCGGGGACGCGCACGCCGCATTCTGGCACGAGAGCGATGAAAAGCCCGGGTGGTGGCATGACATGATCGGGCCGGGAAAGGCGTTCGACACCGACCGCTGCTTCATTGTGTGCAGCAATGTGCTGGGCGGCTGCAAGGGGACCACCGGCCCGTCAACGGTAAACACCGCGACGGGCAAGCCGTACGGCCCGGACTTTCCGCCGATTACCATCCGGGACATGGTTCGCGTGCAGAAAAAACTCATGGACCACCTGGGTATCGAGCGGTGGCTCGCGGTGGCGGGCGGCTCCATGGGCGGCATGCAGGCGTTGCAATGGGCGGTGGACTATCCCGAAGCGGTGCAATCGGTAATCGCCATTGCAACCGCGCTGCGTCACTCGGCGCAGCAGATCGCGCTGGACGAGGTGGGCCGCCAGGCGATCATGGCCGATCCATACTGGCGCGACGGCAACTACTACGGATCGGATCCGCCCGCGCGCGGTCTTGCGGTCGCCCGCATGCTGGGCCACATCACGTACATGAGCGACGCTTCTATGCGGGAGAAGTTCGGGCGGCGGCTCAAAGAGTCGGGAGCGCGCTTCCACTTTGATCCGTTGTTCGAAGTGGAGGGGTACCTTCACTACCGCGGAGAATCGTTCATCAAACGTTTCGACGCGAACTCGTACCTGCACATCACCCGTGCGATGGACACCTACGATCTCATCGGTGAGCGGCGGCTCGCCGAAGTCTTCGCCGCAACTCGTGCGCGGTTCCTGGTGATTTCGTTCAGTTCGGATTGGCTGTACCCGCCGCCGCAGTCCCAGGAGATTGTTCGCGCCTGCAAATCGGCCGGGTGCGATACCACCTACTGCAACATCCAGTCAGCGTACGGTCATGACGCCTTCCTCGTGGAGTTCGCGCAGCAGACGCGGCTGATCCGGGGGTTCCTGAACCGGATCCGCCCGACTCGGGAGAACCGCAATGCATAGTCGGCGGATCCGTCAATCCGTGTGTACCGCACCCGATCGCAGCCATGACGTTATCATCGAGTGGGTACAGCAAGGGTCATCCGTCCTCGACCTGGGGTGCGGCGATGGAACGTTGCTGCGACGATTGCACCGGGAGCGGGGGACGACCGGATGCGGCATAGAAATAGATGAGGAACAGGTGTGTCGCGCGGTGGAACAGGGGGTGAGCGTCCTGCACGGCGACATCGATTCCGGCTTGCCGGACTATGCGGACCGGTCGTTCGCGTACGTCATTCTCAACCAGAGTCTCCAGCAGGTGCGTCACGTGGAGACGGTGCTCAATGAGGCCTTGCGCGTCGGCCGGCGGGTGATCGTCGGGTTCCCCAACTTCGCGTACCTGCCCGCGCGGCTGCAGCTGTTTTTCGGGGGGCGGGTTCCGGTGACCGGTTCGCTGCCGTATGCATGGTATGACACCCCCAACCTGCATTTCTTGAGCATCAAGGACTTTGTGGAGTACTGCCGGACGCGGGGAATCGCCGTTGAACGTGCGGCGTACATCGCCGGGAACCGGCGCATCCGCCTGCTGCCCAACCTGCGCGCGGACAGCGGCCTGTTCATGCTCCATCGTCCCTCGGAGGAAACTAGCCATGGTTCGATGGTTTGACTCGGTGCTGTCGGTGATCGGGAAGACGCCGCTCATTCGGCTGCAGCGCATCCCCGCCGCAGAGGGAGTTCGTGCGTGCATCCTGGTGAAGTTCGAGGCGGTGAACCCCGGCGGCAGCATCAAGGACCGGATCGCGGTCGCCATGATCCGCGAGGCGGAGCGCACCGGCGCGCTGGTCCCCGGGGGTACCATCATCGAAGCCACTGCGGGGAATACGGGCGTGGGCCTCGCCATGGCGGCGGCGGTCAAAGGCTACCGCATGATATTCGTGATTCCGGACAAAATGAGCGCCGAGAAGATCAACCTGCTCAAGACGTTCGGGGCGGAAGTGGTCATCACGCCGACCAGCGTCCCGCCCGATTCGCCGGAAAGTTACCACGGGGTGGCCGATCGACTCGCACGGGAAATTCCGCACGCGTTTCGTCCGAACCAGTTCGCCAACCACGCCAATCCGGATGCTCACTACTTCACGACCGGGCCGGAGATATGGGAGGATACCGATGGAGCGGTCAACGTTTTGGTCGCCGGTATGGGGACCGGGGGGACGATCTCCGGTACCGGACGGTTCCTGAAGGAACGCAAACCGTCGGTGATCGTGGTCGGTGCCGATCCAGCCGGTTCGGTGCTTTCGGGCGATGCTCCGCATTCGTACAAGGTTGAAGGGGTCGGCGAAGATTTCGTTCCCCGAACGTTCAACTGCCAGGTGGTGGACGAAATGATCCGCGTCACCGACGCCGAGGCCTTTGTCATGGCCCGGCGGCTCGCCCGTGAGGAGGGAATCCTCGCGGGAGGATCGTCCGGCATGGCGGTGGCGGCGGCCCTCGCCTACGCACGGCGTTTGACCCGGGAACAGTGCATCGTGGTGATACTGCCGGACACGGGGAGGAACTACCTCAGCAAAATGTACGACGACCGGTGGATGCTCGAGAACGGCTTTCTCCCGGATGATTCCAGCCGGCGCATGCTGCTCGGCGACGTGGTTCGCCGCAAAAGTAAGGTACCACTGCTCATTGCAGTAGGACCGCAAGATACGCTTGCCGCCGCAGTTGAGCTCATGCAGCGGTACGGCATTTCACAAGTGCCGGTGATCCATGAAAACAGGCAAATCGGCGCTCTCACGGAAACCGCGGTGATCAAGGCCATCCGTGAGCGCCCCCAGAATGCTGACGATCCGGTCAGGATACACATGGCAGAACCGCTCCCTGAACGGGAGGAGACGGTGGACGCCGTGGAAGCATACCGTCTGTTGCTGGCGGGCAGGAGCGGTATTCTCGTGGTGCGCAACGGTGCACCGCTGGCGGTGTTGACCGGCGCCGATCTCATACAATCGTTCATTCGGTAACGAAAGGGGTCAGTATGCGATTTGAAACGCTCGCCGTACACGCAGGACAGAGCCCGGACCCGGCCACCGGGTCCGTGACGGTACCGCTGTACCAGACTGCGACGTTCCAGCAGCGGGCGATCGGGGTGCACCGGGGCTACGAGTACTCCCGCACCGGCAATCCGACCCGCGCCGCGCTCGAGGAATCCCTGGCCGCACTGGAACAGGGCACGCATGCACTCGCTTTCGCATCGGGGTGCGCCGCGACGATGGCGGTGTTCAGCCTCCTGCGTCCGTCGGATCATATCCTGTGCGGCGAGGATGTGTACGGCGGTACGTACCGCATTCTGCAGCGTATCATCAGTCCGTTGGGGATCACGGTCGAGTTCGTTCCCGAGGACGCGCCGGAATCGTTCGCGCAGCGCATTACCCCGCAGACGAAGATGGTGTGGATCGAGAGTCCGACGAATCCGCTGCTGCGGGTGCTGGATATCCGGGAGATCGCCCGCATCACCGCCCGCCGCGGGGTGCTGCTGGTGGTGGACAACACCTTCGCATCCCCCTTCCTGCAGCGTCCCCTGGAGCTCGGCGCGGACATTGTGGTCCACAGTACGACCAAGTACCTCGCCGGACACAGCGATTGCGTCGGCGGTGCGGTGATCACCAACAACAAGCAGGTGTACCAGGCAATGAAATTTTACCAGAACGCCGCAGGTGCGGTTCCCGGTATTCTGGATACCTGGCTGGTGTTGCGCGGCGTGAAAACCCTCGCGCTGCGCATGCGCGAGCACTCCCACAATGCGCTCCAGATCGCGCAGTTCCTGGCAGCCCATCCCTACGTCCAGCGTGTTCACTATCCGGGGTTGTCGCAGCATCCGGGCTATGAGACGGCCAAACGCCAGATGTACGGATTCGGCGGCATGCTCTCGTTCGAGCTCGCGGAGGGATTCCCTGCGGCTGAGCGGTTGGTGCAGGCGTTGCGCATCTTCACTCTCGCGGAGAGTCTCGGAGGTGTCGAGTCGCTGGTATGCCACCCGGCGCGTATGACGCACGCCTCGCTGCCTCCGGAAGAGCGCAGACGCCGCGGTATCACCGACAATCTGGTGCGGTTGTCGGTGGGCGTCGAAGACGTGGAGGACCTCATCGCGGATCTCCGGCAGGCGCTCCAACTCGCGGCGGAGGGCGACCAGGCGACCTACGACATTTGAGCGACGATCCGGTACCGGCTTTGGAATGCCGGGGGAAGGATGGCTTATCCAGCCGTCACGGTGGTGCCGATTGTTTGGGAAAGGAGGTGATAGACGCGCGGTGGATTCGTACGAGGTGTTTGAAAACCTCGGAACGGCAGCCCGGCGATGGTTCCGGGATCGGGCGTGCCGCAAAGATGAGCGGTGTATTCGATATATTACCAAAGAAATGAAGAGGCAATGATGAGCAAGACGCAGCGAATGATGAGTCGGCGAGTTTCTGCGGCGGTGTCGTGGGCGGCATTCGTCGTGACGATGGTGGTTTTCAGTCAGCGTGCCGGTGCGGATGTGCGCAAATTCGCGTGGACGTACGAGGCGAAACTGATACCGGCCGGCTGGACCGAACTGGAGTTTTACCAGGCGGTAACCGTTCCGGACAACACCATGCCGGGGATCAACACGTGGAGGTACCAGCTGGAACTCGAACAGGGATTGACGGAATGGGTTGATGTATCCCTGTACCAGTTGTTCTCGCAAGCCAATACGCAGACTGGCGGATCGCTGGTGTATGACGGCTTCAAACTCAGATTGCGGTTTCTGACGGGTTCCCGGGACTGGTGGATCACCCCGGTGCTGTACACGGAGGTGCGGGTTCCGGGAAAGTTCTCCAACCCGTCTGAGCTGGAGGGAAAAGTGCTGCTTTCCAAAACGGCAGGCGGATGGACATTCGCGTACAACCAGATCATCAAACAGGAAACGCGGCGGGAAGCCGGTGCGCGACACTCCTATGCCGCGGGTATCGCGTACTCCTTCTCCCGGGTGTTCGGTGTTGGACTTGAATCGAGAGGCGAGTTCACCTCCGGGACCGCTGCGGTCGGTCCGGTCGCGCATCTGCTCACGAAGCGGTTCTTCGTCACGGCGGGTCTGCTGTCTGCTGTGAACGAGAAGACGCCCGACGTGCAGGTGCAGACAATTTTCGGTTTTCTGCTGGAGTAATGGCGTGTTGAGTCGTTGTCGTTCGGTCCGGTGGTTCCGGTTGGGTGTACACCCGGTGGTACGGACGCTGCGGCGAAACTTTGCACCGCAGCTGTACGTCAAACGGTACAGGATCCATCGGTTCCTGCTATGTGCAAATACGTCATCGGAGGGACAACGGTCATGCAATGGTTGCGTAGGAGAGTCGAACGACGGCACAATGAGCTGTTTCCGCGGTGGGTGTGGTGCGTGGTGACGAGCCTCGGCATCGTGCTCGTGTCGTGTTCAGGCGGGACAGAGGCGCGGTTGGGTGCTCAGGTGCCTGCGGATGCACCGGTGGTGTCGCTGGTGTCGGTGCTCCGGGAACCGCGCACGTACCACGGAAAGGAAATTATCCTGACCGGGTCTGTCAGCGGCGTCTGCGCTGCGGGGTGTGATTTCGTCCTGCAGGACGGTACGGTTACCAGTGCGGTATACCCCTCCGGATTCAAGGTGCCCAAACATCTCTCGGGGAAGCGCGTCCGTCTGTACGCCCGCGTCGAAGCGGGCACGGAGCGGCCGGTCATCACCGTCCTCGGTATGGAGCCGATGCATGCAACGCGGTAAAGGTGTCCCATTGAGCATGGTGCGATTCGCCGTCCAAAACCTGGTGCGCAGCCGTACCCGGACACTGCTGACGGTGTTCGGTACTGTTGTTGCGACCGCAACGCTGGTGCTGGCGCTGGGGTTGGACCGCGGCTACCGTTCCGCGGTGGACAGCGAACTTGTCCGCAAGACGGGCATCCACATCTACGTGACGCGTGAGGGGTGCCCCATGGAGGCCGCCTCCATCATCGCGCAGGGGGGCATCAGTCCGCTGTTCGTTCCGGAAACGGTTACGGACGCGGTGCGCACGGCGGCGCACGTGGACGCCGCGATGCCGTTCAAAATATTCGCGCTCACCACCGCAGACGGGTCCCGCACCGATATCTTCTTCGGCATCACCCCGGAGATCCGACGCATCCGTCCGGACTGGAGGATCTCCACCGGCACGTGGTTCACCGGGGACGATTCGGTCATCCTCGGCGCGGAAATCGCCCGCCTGGAGAAGCGCGTTCCCGGAGATCGCATCTACTTCGACCATTTCGACCGGGAGTTCACCGTCACGGGGATCCTGGCACGTTCCAATTCCCAGGATGATGCGGCGTTCTTTCTCCCGCTGCACGTGGCCCAGCGCCTCATCGGCCGTGAGGGCAAACTCACCGCGATCGCCGTGAAAGTGGACGACCTGCGCCGTCTGGAGGAGGTCCGGCGGGCGCTGCGCGGCATGCTGCCCGAAGACTATTTCGTGATCACCGCGCAGGAACTCAGCGAAGGGGTAATGACGTTCTTCGCCTCAACGCGCGCCATCATGGGTGTCATGGTTCTCATCGCGCTGCTGCTTGCCGTCCTGGGTATTTCCAATACCATGCTCATGACCGTCACCGAACGCCGACGAGAATTCGGCTACCTGCGCTGCGTCGGTGCGGGTACCGGGGACATCATCCGGCTCATCGCCGGTGAGACGTTCATCGTGTGCGCGGCGGGTGCGGTGGGCGGGGTGGCGGCCGCGTCGGCTCTGGTTCCGATGTTCGAGCGGTTCATTCGGAGTACGCTCACTTCGTACATTCCCGCTGCAGGCATTGTGCAGCTGCATGCGGTGTACGCGGCGGTCTCGGTGGCCGTGGTGATCCTGGTAGGGGTCGCCGCCTCGTTGTACCCGGCGCTGAAAGCCGCCCGGATTCCCCCCCATGGAGGTGGTGCGCGATGCCTGAGCATACGGTGGTAGCGCAACTCGAGGAAGTGACCCGGGGGTACGTGCGCGGCAGCGAGCGTATCCGTGCCTTGGATGGAGTGACGCTGCAGTTCCCGGCGGGGAGTTTCACCGCGGTGGTTGGGCCGTCGGGTTCCGGCAAGAGCACACTGCTCAACATACTCGGGTGCATGGACAGGCCGTCGTCGGGCCGCATCCGTATTCACGGCGACGATGTCACCGGAGCGTCGGAACAGCTGCTGACTGCCATCCGGCGACGCACTATCGGGTTCGTCTTCCAGCAGTTCTTCCTGATCCCGACGCTGACGGTGTTGGAAAATGTACAAGTGCCGGGGTTGTTCGCCGGAAACCCGTCGCGCCACGAGCGTGCGCGTGCACTGCTGTCATCCGTTGGTCTGGGTGACCGTCTGCATCATCGTCCCGGCCAGCTGTCGGGAGGCGAGATGCAGCGGGTGGCGATCGCGCGCGCCTTGGTAAACAACCCGGACATACTGCTTGCGGATGAACCGACCGGTAACCTGGACTCGAAGACCGCCGCTGGGGTCTTTGACCTGTTCCTGCAGCTCAACCGCTCGGGGCTGACCATTGTGATGGTAACGCACAACATGGACCTGGCACGCTGCTGTACCCGGGTCGTCACCATCCGGGACGGCCGGGTGCACGAGGCATGACCGGGAGGACCATCCGGTTCCTGGCGGCGTTTGGGATACTGGTGATCGGTGTTGCCCGGGTCGGTGCGGCGACATTCATTACTGCGGATCTCGATGTGCGGTACCGGTATCGCGGATACACCGACCATCGGGTGGGAGTGGAAGGGCTGGGACTCGGCGTCCGGCAGGTGTTCGCCGACACGGCGGGCGACCGGCTCACGCTGTTCGCCTTTGCACAGGCGTGGCACGATTTCAACGAGGTCATGTTGGAGCAGGGGTACGTCCAATACAAAGGCCCCATGGGTGCATGGGCGGTCTCGCTGGGCCGGTTCACGGTACCGTTCGGCCTGCTCCCCAACTACCAGACCGAACGGCTGTTGCTGAAAACCCTGGAGGATGTGACACTCGGCATGCTCACGGACAGTGGAGCGATGCTGTCCGGCGTTGTGCACGATTTCGACTACGCCGTTTCGTTCACCCAAGGTATCGGTGTGTCCGGATGGCGAGCGGTGCACGGTTCCGGTGTGATCTCGGGACGGCTCGGCTGGCAAGGGGCGGATGACACCGGAGTGCGGCTGGGCGTCTCGGCGGCGTACGGCGCCACGGTACCGGACACGATGCACGGCGGCGGCCACGACACGGAGCGCCGCGTGTGCGAGCGGCGGCTCGTCGCCGCAGACGCGATCAAGTATTCCGGAACCCGCGTCTTCCGCGCGGAAATCACCGGCGGCACCGTGGACGCCGAGCCGTTCTTCGGGGCGTTTTGGGGTGTGGACTTCGGCGTGGCATCCGCCGTGGATCTCTCGGTAGGCCACCGGTATGTGCACCACGGTCCGGAACGTGCTTTCGCGGTCACCGGCGGATTCTCGTTCAACGATATCTTCGGGTTCCAGGTTCGCATCGCCCAGGAGTACTTTTTCATCGGGGAGGGTGCCCATGAGTTTACGGTGCAGGTGTATCGCGCTATTGCTTTCAGCCGGTAGCCTGTGGCCTGCCGCCGCCCGGGCGCAGGAGATGTACGTTTGTGTATGGACCAATCCGGAACGTACCATGCGGCGCATTTTCCCCACAGCCAAAGACTACAAAACCATCACCAGGCGTATCACCGCGGAACAGCGGTCACGCATCGAGCGGCGCCTCGGCGCGCCGCTGCTGCCCGGCCAGCGCGACCAGTTCCAGTACTATGAGATGACAGACTCCTCAGGATCACCGCTCGGCCATATTATCGCCGCTTCCCAGAAAGGCGGATTCGGTGCCATTGAGTTTGTCTTTGGCGTGGATGCGGACCGGCGTATCGTCGGGCTGTACATCCAGCGGGCCCGCGAACGTGATACCACCTTCAGGAGCAAGGATTTCCTGGAAAAGTTTGTCGGTCGAACCCTCGCCGATCTCGAAGATGCAGCAAGCGGGCTGCTCTCACCGGTCACCGTGGGAACGAAAGCGGTGTACCTGGGACTGCGCAAAGAACTGATCACTTTTGACGAGCTGAACCGCCGGGAATAGGCCCACACGACATCCGCCGGCCGCTGCGTGTTGGTACACTCCGTGGCCATATACATCCGTTGCACGATGCGCGAGACCCCGCTTATGTGCGGCGGCCATTCTACAATGCTCACGCACGGGCGCACATATCGAAAGTCCACATCCGCCATGGCGGTTTGACTTCTCCAAATGAAGTTATGTACCCTATCACTGATGGACCGGCGTAGATAACCAATGGCGTGCCACACCGAGGTGAGGCCATGCGCAGACGGAATTTCCTGATCGCTGCAGTTTCCCTGGCGGCGTTGTTGTTTCAACTGTCGTGGGGACAGAAACTCCCCGGGCGTCCAACCTCGTGGGTGAGCGATTTCGCGGGCGTCGTGGATGAGCGATCCCGTACTTTGATGGAAAACCTCATCGCCGAGCTGGAACAGCAGACCGGCGCTGAGATCGCAGTGGTGACGGTGCGGTCGCTGGCGGGTTTGAGCATCGAGGAGTATGCGGTCAAGTTGTTTGCAACCTGGGGCATCGGCAAAAAGAAAAAGGACAACGGGGTGTTGCTGATCGCCGCCGTTCAAGACCGTAAGGTGCGCATCGAAGTCGGATACGGCTTGGAAGGCATCCTCCCCGACGGATTAACGGGCGAAATACTGGATACGTACGTGCTGCCGTCGTTTCGGGCGGGGAAGTACGGTGAAGGGTTGTACCGGGGGGTCACAGCACTGGCGGTGCGCATCGCACAGGACGCCGGCGTGGAACTCACCGGTGCCGACCGAAATACCCTCCCTGAACCGCGGATGCCGTCGCTGTTTGAAATGATTCTGGGAGCGATCGTGTTCATCATACTCGCGTCGGTGTTCCTTCGGAATCCGCTGTTGTTCCTGTTGCTGATGAGCGGCGGCCGGGGCGGTTTCGGTGGGAGAGGCGGGTTCGGCGGTGGATTCGGCGGGTTCGGCGGCGGCATGAGCGGCGGCGGCGGATCGTCGCGGTCGTGGTGAACCTCACGCAGGAGGTCCCGTATGATTGATGGGTTTCTGGAACAACTCAAGCGAGCGTGCGGCGAAAAACTCAAGAGCGTGGTATTGTACGGTTCACGCGCCACGGACGACATGGTTTCCCAAACATCGGACTACAACGTACTGGTTGTTCTGGATGACGTGACGACGGTGGTGCTCAAAGCGATGAGCGGACCGGTCAGACGGTGGGTCGCCCGCGGCAATCCTCCGCCGCTCGTGTTCACCCGGGATCGCCTGCAGACATCCTTTGACGTTTTCCCGGTAGAGTTCAGCGACATGATCGCCGCGCGGAAAGTCCTGTACGGCGAGGATCCTTTTGACGGAGTGGTCGTACGGGACCAGCACCTGCGCCACGAGTGCGAGTACGTCCTCAAGAGCCTGCTGCTGCGCCTCCGCCAGGGGTACATGGCTGCCGGCGGCAACCCGCGCCGGGTCAAGAACCTGATGACCGGCTCGGTGAGCTCGGTGGTGACGGTGTTGCGGTATGTGGTGCTGCTGCTGGGCGGTCCGGCGACAGCTCAAAAAACCGAAGTCCTGGACCAGGCATCAAAAAGAGTGAGCGTTGACCGCCGCGTTTTTGACACCGTTTTCGGAATCAAACAGGGGACCGTCAGACTCTCCGCGCGAGATCTGGACGGGCTGATGGCCGGATACCTCGCCGAGATAGAACGCGTCGTAGATGCGGTGGACAACCTCGGCGAAAATGAATCTTTCTCATAGGAGCGTGCAAAACCTCATGAAAAAGACGTGGATCATCCTCGGCAGCATTGTCGCGATCCTGGTGGTTGTCGGATTGGCGGTGTTTGGTGTGATCGCGGGTAACTACAATCGCCTGGTGACGCTCAGCGAGGCCATCGCTGGACAGTGGGCCGAGGTGGAAAACCAGCTGCAGCGCCGTAACGACCTCATCCCAAACATTGTCAACACCGTCAAAGGCTACGCCAAACACGAAAAAGAGATCTTCACTCAGATCGCCGAAGCCCGCGGCAAGCTGGCCGGTGCGGGCAGCATCCGCGAGAAAATAGACGCCAACCGCCAGATGGAATCCGCCCTGGCGCGGCTGCTGGTCGTGGTTGAACGCTACCCGGACTTGAAAGCCAACCAGAACTTCATCCGGCTGCAGGACGAGCTCGCCGGAACTGAAAACCGCATCACCGTCGCCCGCCAGCGGTTCAACGAAACGGTGCGGATGTACAACACGACGGTCCGGCGCTTCCCCGCGAACATCGTGGCTGGCATGTTCGGCTTTGAGAAAAAGGACATCTACTTTGAAGCGGCCGAAAAAGCCAAAGAAGTGCCCACGGTTGCGTTCTGACGATCCCATTACCCGCGCGAAGAGCAGATATCAGTCGTGTTCAGAGCATGCTGTCCGGCCGTAGGTGATGAGCCAGTACGCGCCGCGTGCACAAAGTCTGCTGAATTGTCCCTGTACGCGCCTGCTCCGATTGCCGGACAATACGCCGTCCAGGAGCGATTCCCCTCGTTTGTTTTCGGACGCATTCCTCTGCGCCCGCGGCACGAATCTCACGCCATCTCATCGCCGCCCTTCTCCCAGGAAAGGGTTATAGGTTCTGAGGAGCTCACAGTATTCTCAAATCCGACGTTGAAGTGAAACGTGTTTCCTGTCAGGGAATGTTTTATAAGGATGATGGGGGTCATACGTCCCGATCCGCCGACGGGCGACACAGGAGGAATGTCATGGAAAAAAGCCCGACGCCCCGCAGCAGGAACCTTCCGAGAAACCGCCGGATCCGTACAGGTCGTTCATCAGGCTCTCGGAAGAGCAGAAGATAAGGTTGTTTTCAGGGGTGAAAAAGCATCTTGACTTGGAGGACAAGCGGCGACAGCTAACAGAGGACGAAGTGCGCCGGCTGGCCCGGGCGCAAGGGTGGGAGCCGTAAGATATCCCCGCGTCCGGAGAAAGCACGCAGAAAAGCGAATAAGCCGGTACTGCGCAACGAGTCAATGAATGGTATCGGTACAGCCTCCTGCCGTCACTTTGGTATTTCTCGATTGTGAGAGCGCCGCTGCAGCAAGAATGCCCGATAACCCATGGAGTCGGAAACATATCCGGAAACGCCGGCAAATCAGGAACCTGCACTGTGAACGCCCGATTGACAAAGCAGGTTGGAATTTGATACAACTTCTATATACGGCGGTGTAGCTCAGTTGGTCCAGAGCAGCGGAATCATAATCCGCGTGTCGGGGGTTCAAGTCCCTCCACCGCCATTTTTTGATGCTGGGGAGCGTGGTTTCCGTCGTGGGTCCGCGGTTGTGGCGTGCCCCAGTTGAAAACTGGACCAGTATAAACTACAACTGGACAGGGGGTACGGACCATGGACGACCTGCAATTTACGCGCACGAAAGACGGGC
>JGI24187J35170_1000307_pt1 | contig 21861 bp, 21 predicted proteins | sample YNPBryBLVA2012_FD_35170 | JGI IMG/M metagenome (IMG submission 35170)
GCGCATAGATTACCCTCTCTCTGGGAAGGTGGCTTCTTTCCATTCCTTCACTGCCTGACGAAGGTCCATTGCCGCTTGACTCATGGTGAGATGCGCCTGGCAGCGGCGCCTGGGCATCCAGCCTGGGATTGTGGGGAGAAATTCCGTTCTCCGGCGATTTCAACGGCGATGGGAAAAGCGATATCGCCGTGCTAAACTGGAACGGCGAATTTTGGGTCGGTATCTCCACCGGTTTTGGGTTCGACGGAGCGGGCAGCGGCCTTTGGGCTTCTCCGGCCGGGCAGTGGGGCGCTATTCCATTGGCAGGTGATTTCAATGGCGATGGGCTGGATGACGTTTTGGTCTTCACCGAAAAAGATGGTTTGCAGGTTGGCCTTTCGAGCAGAGCGGCTTCGACGCTCCCGGCAGCGGTAAATGGAATTCACCCGCCGGATTATGGGGCGAATTGCCTTTCGTGGGCGATTTCAATGGCGATGGCAAAGCCGATATGGCTATTCTCAACCAGCAGGGAGCCGTTTGGGTTGGCCTTTCGTCAGGCACAGGCTTCAACGCGCCCGGCGGCGGTCAGTGGACGGTGTTCGAAGCCCCCTGGGGCGGCATGCCCCTCAGCGGCGACTTCAATTCAACGACGACGGCAAAACCGACCTGGCGGTTTTTACGCCAGAAAATCAATGGAAAGTCAATCTGTCTTCCGGCGCTTCGTTCGATGCGCCTGGCAGCGGCACCTGGACTTCTGCCGCCGGTTTGTGGGGAGAACTGCCCACCGTGGGCGATTTCAATGGCGATGGCAAAACCGACATTGCCATACTGAACGCTAACAGCGAATGGTGGCTGGGGCTTTCGAGCGGCAGCGCTTTCGATGCGCCAGGCAGCGGACGCTGGCCGTCTGGCGCGGGCGCCTGGTGTGATGTGCCGCTCAACGCGCCAGATTTCTGGCGGTTTGACCACTTAACCCCCAACATGCAAAACCTGTGGGAGGGCCGTTTCCGGCTGGCAGGCTGCGGCCAATGAATTTGCGGCTGAACAAAAATCGGATTGGCAGATTTGACCAGCCCGATTTTTGATTGCCAGTCGTCACGCAGAAGCGCGCGGCGGTCTGTCTATTGCAAAAGCGCCGCGTTCAAGCGATTGCCACGAACCGAATCACAGCCAAAATCCCCAGTTGACGAGCAGGCCAATGCTGCAATCTGGCAACGTTGATCCGCTGTAATCCACGCTGGCGACTCCAGACGAGGCGCATCTTGCAATCGCTCCTCGATGCTCAAATCCTCAAGCAAGATGTCTTGCAATTTCACCCATCGATTCCGCCATAGCCTGANAGTATCGGTGGAATGCCATGTTTTGCTGCAATTTCTTTGTTTTTCAAACCATCTGCCGCTGCCAGAACAAGTCTGGCCCGCAAGGCAATTTGTTGTCCAACTTGATGCCGCCTGACTAACTTTTCTGGGCCTTGTCGCTCGGCATCCGATAACTTCACTTCTTGCGCTTTCGGTATTGGCATTTTTTGGCTCCTCCTATTTGGGGACGCCTATTCACATCACAAGAGACTTATTTATGCCAAGATCTACTAGGGTGATCAAGTAAGCGCTACAGGATTTGTGATCAGAGCATGTCTGCTGGCTGCAAAAGTTACAAAGACTGGCAAATGCTGCCAGTCTTGTCTGTTGGGATTCCCTGTTGCCAGTAGGATAAGAAAACTTACTCTCCCGATGCAGGATCATACACTGTTGGGACAAGCGGCTCCGGCATCCCAGGAACGGGTGCAAGTACTCCCGAATTCATCGTAGGTTCGAGAATAATAGTGACCACGCCAACCCTGACAATACCAGTGGAAGACGTAAAGTTGACTGCTACGCTGAACGATACTTGGTCGTTGCCCCAGAATGGGGAAGGAGTGGCAAAGTAAAGAGTGGCACAGCCTACATCATTCCGAACCGTCCCGTCTGTGGCACTGTTGTACACCATCATCCCTGATCCGCTATACGCCACATGAACAAGATAAAGATTTGTGATCGAAGCATCCGGATCTGTGGCATCATAACAGAACTTGACTCCTTTAATGCGCATCTCTGTATCATACAAACTGCTTGGCACAGAAGGAGAGATAAAGAAGGATTTTGTCCCAGCCGCTGTAGTTGCCAACTGACTCCAGCCGTAAAAGTAATTAACGTAAGCGTTCGGAGTACTTGCATTAGGAACCCAGGCACCAGGACCAGTGTTGATATAAATATCGCCCTTGGTGATGACTCGCGAGAGAAAAACAGCCATTTCGCCGCGGGTAATAGGATTACTTGGCTTGAAGGTGCCGTCCCCATAGCCAGTGGTAATGCCATGATCATACAGCCAGCAAATATACGTTTCAAATGGATGTCCATTCGTGTCCGTGAAGCAGCCGGTAGAAGCATATGCGTCTACCAACGTAAAGGCCATCAGCAATCCAAGGACTCCGGCAGCAATAAAAAGATATGGAAACAAGTGTTTTTTTATCGTTTTTCTCCTTTTTGTCAAAAAAACTCTTTTTACCAAATGACAGCCTGCCTTTTGCACGTTGTTTTAGCAACAGGGATCAAACTTAATGCGCAAGCCATCATCGGCAGCCCGGCTCTGTGCTTATAAAAAGCTAAGGCTTAACAATATTGTAAGGTGCGTAAGTATAGAACTCAATAGGAAATTCGGGTCAACGCCTGCTTGCAAACAACATCAAAGTCTGTCACTGCAAGCAAAGCAACCTCCCCATCAACAACCGATTGCTTATCCTTTAGGCACACTTTGCAGTTGCGGTTTGGGGCACCTGAAGGCTATCTTTGCAACACAGCATGGGAGGAAACTAACTTAGCAGCAAGGAGCCATCGCGCAAAACAAAGCAGGAGCAGCCAGCATGACTGCTCCTGCGAAATTCAGGAGGAAGAAGACGCGTTNAAATAGGGCAGCAGAGACCTGCGCCTGCCTTCTACACAACCATCAACAAATTACTTGCGGTTGCGCAGGAAGGTAGGAATATCCAGGTCCTCTGTGTTGAAGGTGGTCGGCTTGAACTCGGCGCTTTGGGTCGGGGCGCGAGGGGCTTCCACATTGACCGCCTCCGGGGCGCGTTCGACCGGACGCGGCGCAATGGACGGACGAACCTGTTGCACCACCCGACGCGGCATCCCCGTCCGCTCGAAGCCGGTGGCAATGACCGTGATGCGGATCTCGTCGCCCATATCGGGGTCAATGACCGCACCGAAGATCAGGTTGACGTCTGGATGCGCCGTTTCGCGGATGATGGCCGCCGCCTGGTTGACCTCGAAGAGCGTCAACGACGGGCCGCCGGTCACGTTGAACAGGACGCCGCGGGCTCCGTCAATGGTGATGTCGAGCAGTTGGCTGGAAATCGCCTGCTCGGCGGCAATCCGGGCGCGGTCCTCGCCAGAGGCCTTGCCTACCGCCATCAGCGCCGCTCCGCCCTCGGACATAATCGTCTTGACATCGGCGAAGTCCAGGTTGATCAGACCGGGGACGGTGATGAGTTCGGAAATGCCCTGAATGCCCTGGCGCAGGACTTCGTCAGCCATCTTGAAGGCATCGTTCAGGCTGGCGCGTTTATCCATAATCTGGAGCAGGCGGTCGTTCGGAATGACGATCAGGGTGTCGGCATGTTCCTTGAGTTTCTGCATCCCGGCTTCGGCGTTTTGCATCCGCTTGCTCCCTTCGAAGGTGAAGGGACGGGTCACCACCCCGATGGTCAGGGCGCCGAGTTCTCGCGCGGCCTGAGCGACGATCGGGGCTGCTCCGGTGCCGGTTCCGCCACCCAGACCAGCGGTAATGAAGACCATATCCGCGCCTTTGAGCACGTTATACAGTTCTTCCGCCGATTCTTCCGCGGCTTTCCGCCCGATTTCAGGATTTCCTCCAGACCCCAACCCGCGCGTCAGTTTGTCGCCGATGCGAACACGGGTGGGAGCCTTGGAAAGCATCAAGGCCTGCGCATCGGTGTTGACCGCGATGAACTCCACGCCATGAATGCCTTCTTCAATCATCCGATTGACCGCATTCACGCCACCGCCGCCAACGCCCACGACCTTGATTCCGGCAAACGATTCAACTTGATTCTGATGAGCGTCCATTTGTTCCTCCTTGAGTAATTACTCTACGAACTTAACTTGAACGTAGCAGCAAAGCCAACCGGGTTGCGCTACGCTACGTTGTTGAAGCAGACAAAACGGCTCAGGGAAGCAGCCGCTTCAACCAATCTTTGACCGGCTCCAAATTGAGCCTCTCTCGTCCAGGGCGTTTTTTTGTGCCCCGCACCGGACGTAAATCTTCTTCTGTCAACGCGGCCGCCCAGTAAAGCAGGCCAACGCTGGTGGAATAAGCCGGGCTTTTCAACTGGTCAACCAGGCCAACCAGATTTTCCGGTTGTGCAATACGCACAGGCATACCGAGCACCTGGGAAGCCAGCGTGCGAATGCCGGGCAAGGCGCTCGTGCCGCCAGTAAGAACCATCCCTGCCGGTAACAACCCATCATAACCGGAACGCTTGATTTCCTGCAAGGCCAATTGGAAGATTTCTTCCACTCTCGATTCGATGATATAGGCCAGGTCCTGACGGTTGAATTCCACCGGCTGCTCGGCGCCGAAGGTCTTCACGGTAAAGTATTCCTCTGCGCCCACCCCCGACCGCAACGCAAAACCGTACTGTTTTTTGACTGATTCGGCCTCCTCCAGGGGCAGCCGCAGACCGGTCGCGATGTCATTGGTGATGTGATTTCCACCAACCGCCAGCACCATCGTGTGCCAGACATGCCCATCCACATAAATGGCCAGGTCGGTCGTGCCGCCGCCAATGTCGCAGACGACCACGCCCATGTTCCGTTCGGTATCGCTCAGCACCACCTCGCCCGAAGCCAGGGGATTGAGGATGAAATGGAGCACCTCCACTCCCGCTGCAGCCACGCATTCGCGCAGGTTTTGAATAGTCGCCTCGGCTGCAGTGATGATGTGGGTTTCCACTTCCAGGCGGTAACCGTGCATCCCAATCGGTGTCGCGATTCCATCCTGCCCATCCACCGTATAGCCGCGCGGGATGATGTGAATAATCTCGCGATTGTGGGGAATAGCCACAGCGCGGGCGGCGTCCATCGCCCGTTCGACGTCAATATCGTCAATTGCATCGCCAGCCACAGCCACCACCCCGCGGCTGTTAATGGACGAGACATGCGCCCCCGCCAGGCTGACCAGCGCACCGGTAATTTCGACGCCGGAGGTCTGCTCAGCCTTGCGCACCGAGCGGTTAATGGCCTCGGCTGCCGCCGCCAGGTCCACAATGACACCTTTTTTNATTCCTTCCGACGGCTCGATGCCCACGCCGATGATGCGGATGGCTTCTTCTTCAAGCCGCCCAACCAGGGTGCAGATCTTGGTTGTACCGACATCAATTCCAACCACAATTTCGTCCATAGTGCCTCCTAGCGGTAAGTCGGTGTCTCTGGATAGGTCATGTTAATCCAGGTAGGCTGAACCCCTTGCCGCAGAAGTTGCTCGGTGAGCGCCGCATAGACACGCAGTTTGAGGTCCATTTGCGTCGCATCGTGACCGAAATAGACCGTCCAGCCCCGCGAGTCCTGCCACCCCATCCCGGCTTGCGGGTCATAGAGGAGCGGCCTCCCTTCTGGGACATAGGCCGCCATCAGACGCATGGCCTGCACCATTTCCGGGTTGATGAAGCGTTGTTCGTAAATGGGCGCGTTGGGGTCATTGCGAACATTAAGCGGGGCGCCGCTTGCGATCACAATCACCANCCCGGGGACGTCCCCGCGCGGCATGAACGCCACGCCATTGGCATCAATCCAGGTGAGCGCATTGTTCTGGTACCAGGCCAGCACTGGCGTCCGCTCAACAACCTGCACGACAATGTGATTGGGCAGTTTGACGCTGACATCCACTGCTTCTAAGTCGGGATACGCCGTTCTCAGATTGGTTTCGATTTGTGCCGGGACTGCCTTAAAAACCGGCTCGCCGATTATTCCCAAGACAGCATTGATTTCATTAACGCTCAAGCGTTGATTGCCCATTACCTCTGCCGTGTTGACGGCAAAGGCAGTCGAATTCCACATCAGGAAGAGCATGGTGGCCAGCAAAAAGGCCAGCAGACCCGATACCCAGCGGCTGCTGGAAAAATCGACCTGCGGCAGGCTGAGGCCCGGGGCGCGGACGTCGGCGCGGCCAACGCTAAAGGCAATGTCATAGCGGCGGGCGCGAGCCGAGGAGGAGGTCAGCGGGCGAGTCGGTTGGACCGGGTGCGGCGTGCCGGGCAAATAGACCGAAGGGGTGTGATAGGCGCGCCGGGGAGCGGAAGCCGGTTTCGAGGTCCGGGACGAAGCACTGTTGTTGCGGCTCGTGCGGCGTTGACGAACAAAATCGGAGCGGTTGAAGGTCGGTTTCGTGGTCATGTCGTTCTCCGAAAATGACGCTCAGTGCGATCGCGCTCAGCCTTGCGTTCGAAGGCAAGTTCGATGAGGCGATCCACCAGCGCAGAATAGGAGAGACCGCTTGCTTCCCACAGTTTGGGGTACATGCTGATGCTGGTAAAGCCAGGGATGGTGTTGACCTCATTGAGCCAAATCTGGCCGTTCGTTTTGTCCAGGAAGAAATCGACCCGCGCCATCCCTGCGCAGTCAATTGCTTTGTAGGCGGCTACTGCCAGGCGGCGAATCTCATCAGCCACATCCGCAGGCAGTGGAGCCGGGATGAGCAGGCCAGAGGTACCATCCACGTATTTTGACTCGTACGAGTAAAACTCGCGACTGGGCAAAATTTCACCGGGGACCGAAGCCTGCGGCTCATCGTTGCCTAGCACCGAGACCTCAATTTCGCGCGCATTCACGCCGCGCTCAATCAACACCCGCCGGTCGTAGGCCGCAGCCTCAATCAGCCCTTTGACCAGATCTGAGCGACTGGCGCATTTGCTGATGCCCACCGATGACCCCAGATTGGCTGGCTTGACAAACATCGGGTAGTCCGCCAAATGTTCGGCACGGCGAATCACGCCATCCAGATTGCTTTCAATCTCGCTTCGCAGCACCAGGAGAGAGTCCACCACCGGGATGCCATGGGCGCGCATCACGTCTTTGAAAACGCCTTTGTCCATGCCGACCGATGAACCGACCACGCCCGCGCCCACGTAGGCCACGTCGGTCAATTCAAGCAGGCCCTGCATCGTCCCATCTTCCCCAAACGTCCCATGCAACACCGGGAAGACGACATCAATCTCCGTCAGCGGCTGAAGGAGCACGCCGTTCGGGGTGTCTTGGAGGGCATATAAGACCGGACGGGTGGGGTCAGGCAAGATGGCGCAGGAAGTTAACGTGTCCAGGCGGCCTTCTTCCAGCGCCTGGCGCGCGTTCGGACCGGTCAGCCAGGCTCCTTCGGGGGTAATGCCGACCTCAAAGACGTCGTATTTCTGCCGGTCAAGCACTTGCAGCACCGATCGCGCCGAGGTGACCGACACTTCATGCTCTCCCGACCTTCCACCAAACAGGACAACAATGCGTTTCTTCTTCTCCATCTTTTCTCACTCTCCGTTCTCTGCTCTCTGCTCTCTACTCTCTTTCCTCACCACTCACCCACCAGTTCAATTTCTGGCTCGAGCAGCACGCCGAACTTTTCAAAGACTGTCTTTTGCGCCAGGTCGAGCAAGGCTTTCATGTCTGCCGCGCGGGTCTGGGCCGTGTTAATGAAAAAGTTCGCGTGCAGGGTGCTGATTTCGGCCCCGCCGATGCGCGTCCCTTTCAGGCCAGCGGCTTCGATGAGACGGCCTGCCTTGTCGCCAGGAGGGTTTTTGAACATTGAACCCATGCTGGCGCCGGGCGGCTGGGTATTGCGGCGGTGTTGGCGGTTGGCGTTCATCACCGCCCAAATCGCCTCCACGTCCCCATGGGCTAGTTTGAGCGTGGCTGCCAGAATGACGACCGGAGGCCGCTCGCGCTTGAGAAACGAGGTGCGGTAACCGTATTCCATCTTCTCGACCGGCCAGGTCTGGCGACCCTCGTCGCGATGAAGCAAATCCACCGAAATCAAGTTACCGGCCATGTCACCGCCGAAAGCGCCAGCATTGCCGTACACCGCTCCCCCCAGCGACCCCGGCACCGAGGCAGCCCATTCCAGGCCGCTCAGGCCAAGGCGCACGGCCCGTTGGGCAATGTCGTTGAGCGTAGCGCCCGATTCGGCCCAGACGCGGGGAGGCTCACTGGCCGCGTCAAAGCGCACGGCCCGCGCCCGATTGAGCAGCACCACCCCGCGCACGCCCCGATCACTGACCAGAACATTGGAGCCGCCCCCCAGCAGCGTAAAGGGGACATGCAACGCCCACAATTGCTGGGCCGCCTCTGCCAGTTCTTCCGCCGAACGCACCTCCACCAGCACATCAGCCGGACCGCCAATGCGCGCCGAGGTATAGGCTGCCAGTGAGACGTTTTCTCTCAGGCGGCTGCCGAACAACTGACGCAGAGCCTCCAGCAGCGAAGAATCCATGCGCTTACTTCTCGCCTTTCTTCAAGTGAGCAATCAAGCGGCGCACCGTTTCCGGGTCCTGCTTCAGAATGGGCGGCTGCTTCTTCTCAGCCCGGCCATCGGGGTCGGGAGACGGCACCTCGCCCAGCACCAACCGCAGGGGCGGCAAGGCCATCACATCGGTTTCATAAACACGTTTTTTCTCAGTCATGAGAAGCCTCCTTCAAGTGGGTCAGCACCTCAGCGCTGACCTGAACCGCATCTCCCGCCGAAAGCACCAGCACAACATCGCCGGGGCGGAGATGAGAGAGCAACAACTCGCGGGTTTCTTCCAGCGTGCCGCCAAAGCGGGCAGAGGGGTGCCTCATCGCCTCCACCAGTCGCCGCGAGGAGTAATCCTGCTTTGGCTCGCGCGAGGGGTAAATTTCGGTCACAACCACCTCATCCGCATCCTCGAACGCGTGCACGAACTCCTCAAACAACGCCTGGGTGCGGGAATAGGTGTGCGGTTGCCAGACTGCCCAAATGCGTCGGTCCGGATAGCGGGAACGAGCAGCCGCCAGCGTGGCGCGGATTTCGGTGGGATGATGGGCGTAATCGTCAATGACGGTCACCCCACCCGCCTCGCCGCGGACCTCGAACCGGCGTCCCGTGCCCTGAAATGTTGCCAGGGTCTGGGCCGTCTCGCGCAATCCCAACCCCAGCAGGCGAGCCGCCGTCAGCACCGCCAGGGCATTAGAGACGTTGTGCCTGCCCGGCACTTGCAGCGTAACCGGGGCCTCCTCGCCCATTACCCTGGCCGTGAAGTCAAATCCGCCGTGCGCATTCGGTACAATCGCCTCGGCAAATGCCTCCGGCTGGAGAGTGCCATTCACAAGCCCCGGCGCCAGGCTGTAGGCAACCGCGTTCTTGCCCAATTGACGGGCATTCAGCAGCAAACGCCGCGCTCCCGGTTCATCGGCGCAGGCAACCAAAGTGCCGTTGGCTGGCAGGCGCAGGACAAACTCGACAAAAGCNGCGTAAAAGTCCTCGAACGTGGGGTAACAATCGGGATGGTCGTGTTCGACACTGGTAACGATTTCAAGGACGGGCTTCAGTCCCAGGAACATGCGGTCGTACTCATCGGCTTCAATCACAAACGCCGCGCCTTTCCCGGCATGGGCGTTGACGCCCAGATTGGCCAGCGTGCCGCCGACGATGAACGTTGGATCCTGTCCGAGCGCTGTCAGGGTCCAGGCCAGCATGGCAGTTGTGGTCGTCTTGCCGTGCGTCCCGGCCACCGCCACCCCGATTTTGTCTTCCATCAAACTGCCGAGGAAATCGGCTCGCTTGAGAACGGGAATGTTGCGGGCGCGGGCGGCAACGACTTCAGGGTTGTCTTCACCCACGGCAGAGGAGCGCACCACCAGGTCGGCCCGCGCCACGTTCTCTGGGCGATGGCCAATAAAAACGGTGGCGCCAGCCGCCTGGAGGTCACGCGTGAACGGCGATTCNGCGCGATCCGAGCCGCTCACCGTGTGCCCCATTTCCAGCAGAACACGGGCGATGGCCGAAATGCCGGTTCCTCCAATGCCAATCAGGTGAATGCGAGTCATAGTTCCTAGATAAAAACGACCAGAACAAAGATAAACGCGATGACCACCGCGAAATAGATGCTGGGAATGCCCAGCAATTGCGGGGGCATGAACTTAATCATCTGCTCGATTTTGTCGAGCAATTCCGGCGGCGGGGGCTGGACCACTTTTGGGAACGGGTAACCAGCGGTATGCAGGTAGTACCAGATCGTCCCGGCGATGAGGTAACCGTTGATGCCGCCCAGCACAGCGCCCAGCAAAATATCCTGCACTTTCTCGCGTGCCGCCTTGGTTGCAAAACGCGGCATGCTGGGAGTCTGATAGCCGAAAAACACGAGCAGGCCCAGGACAAGCGTGTGGAACCAAAAATAGAACTCCGGTTGCGCGGTCAAAAGCGTCTGAAAGAATTTCACATAATTCATCAGCAACGTCGTAAAGGTGAGTGCCAGGATGACACTGAACGAGACCAGCAACTCCTTCGCCCAGCCGCGCATGCCGCCGATGATCGCGAACAAAATGACGTACATCCAGAAGACGACGATAATGCTCAACATGCCTTGCTCCTCTCTTCGGCTAAATCCAGCAGCAGGCGACCGATTTCGGTCGCAGCCTGCGGACGCGCCAGCGAACGGACGGCGGTGCGCATCGCTTCCAAGCGGGCCGGGTCAAGCAAGAGAGCACGCACGGCAGGTAGCAGGTCAGTGGTCAGGCGAGCATCTTCCAGCAAAATCGCCGCGCCGTTTTGCACCAGATAATCGGCGTTGACTTTTTGATAACGCCAGGCGTGTGGATACGGCACCAGGATAGAAGGCAGGCCAAAGAGCGGATATTCGCCAAGNGTAGAGGCGCCCGCGCGGGAGAGGGCCAGGTCAGCCGCAGCCAGGGCAGCGCCCATTTCTTCATGCAGGTAGGGTAAGGGATGGTAATGTGGATGGTCAAGGTCTCTGGCCATTTTCTCTACTTCGGGCCAATCCAGTTCGCCGCTGATGTGAACGACTTGCGCCATTTCGAGCAACGCCGGCAAGTGTGCCAGCACCGCGCGATTGATTGAACGAGCACCTTTCGAGCCGCCAAAAACGAGCAGGACGGGAATCTCGGCGCGCAGGTTCAGGGCGCGACGCGCTTCGGAACGGGTCCAGGCAGAGAGTTCGGGACGGGTCGGGTAACCGGTCACCACCAGCCGCGCCTGGCGGGTGAAATAGCGGCTCGATTCGGGGGCAGTCAGCGCAATCCGGTCGGCAAAAGTTGCCAGGGTTTTCAGCGCCAGGCCTGGTTCGATGTCCGGGACATACAGCACGGTAGGGATACGGTGACCCGCCAGGGCCATTGGGACGGCGACATATCCGCCAGTGAAAAACAGCACGTCTGGCCGGAACTCGCGCAGGATCCGCCGCGCCGCCAGGACGCCGCGCCCCAGTTTGGCCACATTGCCGGGCAACTGGCGAAGTCCGACGCCATGCACGCCAGCAGCCGGAATGGCCCGGAAGGGGATGCCGGCGCGCTGGACCAGGCGTTCTTCCATGCCGCCTTCGCCACCAACCCAGAGCGTCTCAAGGTTGGCCTGTTGGGCAGTGAGCGCCTTATGGACGGCGAGGGCCGGGTACACGCCGCCGCCCGTTCCGCCCGCGCAAATCAGCAGACGCACTGTAAGACCTCCGTTCGCGAATAATTGTTTCCTGCGGTCGCGCTCCCTGCTGGCGGGAAATGCTCAGCAGGACGCCCACCGCGGCCATCATCGAGAGTAAATTCGAACCGCCGGCGCTAATGAAGGGCAAAGCATTGCCGGCAAAAGGAAGCAGACCGACAATCACGGTCAGGTTGATGAGCGCCTCGATGACAATCCAGAAAGAAAGGCCCGCTGCCATCAATTGACCGAGCAAATCAGGCGCCCGGCTGGCAATTTTCAGGCCGCGCCATAAAATGACGCCATACAGGGCCATCAGGAACAAGGCCCCCACCAGCCCCAGTTCTTCGACAATGACCGCGAAGATGCTGTCGGTGGCTGCCAGAGGCAAGCCCTCCACTTTGACTTTGGCGTTGCCCAGTCCCACGCCAAAGAATCCGCCCGACACGATCGATTCGAGGGCATACAGGATGTGATCGCTGGATTGCAGCGGATCCTTAAGACCGGCAAGATAATCGGCCAGGCGCGCCCGACCAGTCGCGCTCAACTGCACCACCAGCCAGCCTGCCGCCAAAGCGACCACAAGAAACATCACGATCTGTTTCAAGTCGCCGCCGGCCAGGAAAAACAACAAGCCGCCGAGGAGGAAAATTGTGGCCGTAGCGCTCAAATCTGGCTGCAGATAAATCAGGCCGCCAATCGTTCCCAGAATGATGGCCAAGGGCAACAAACCCAGTTGGACATCATGCAAGTAGTCACGCTTGCTGTAGAGCCATACCGAAAGGTAGAGGATCGTCACCAGTTTGGCCAGTTCCGAAGGCTGCACCGACCCGCCGAAGAACGAGCGGACCGAGTTCAGACGTTCCTCGCCTCGCAGTAATACCGCAATCAGCAGGACAATGGTGATGCCCATGGCGGGCACAGCCAGTTTTTGCACCAGGTGGTAGTCAACTCGTGAGGCTACAAAGGCGACCAGTACTCCTAAGACCATCCAGAGAATCTGCTTATTGAAAACGTAGTAAGGTTTGCCGTAGTTAAACAGGGAATAATCGGGGCTGGCCGAAAAGAGCATAATCAACCCGAATATGCACAAGATAACCACCCCGGCGACCAGAATCAGGTCACTGCCCTGGTGTTTCACCACCTGGGCCGAGGGAGCACCGATACCATGTTGCTTTACGAAAGTTCCCATACCCATTTTCGATACGCCTCTCCGCGTTCTTCAAAATCGCGAAATTCGTCAAAACTGGTCCCGCCCGGGGAAAGGAGGACAACCTCGCCCGGCTGCGCCAGCCGCGCCGCGGCATGGACGGCTTCTTCGAGACCGTTGNATTGTGCAAGCACAGCCTGAACCTGGGCCTGCTCCAGAGCGCTCCGAATCTTTGGCGCTGCCTCTCCAAACAGCACAACCCGCGCCCGGCGTTCCTGAACCAGTTTCGCCAGATCTTCCCAGGGCAGATTCTTATCTCGACCGCCCAGCAAAAGGAGAAGTGGTTCCTGAAACGAGCGAATGGCGGCCATCGTCCGTTCGGGGGCGGTGGCAATCGAATCGTTGTACCACTTCACGCCATGGTGCTCACGCACGAATTCCAGGCGATGAGGCACGCCACGGAAGTCCTCGGCTGCTTCGAGCATGGCATCCAGCGAAAATCCGGCTGCGTTGCCAATGGCAAAGGCCGCCAGCACGTTGCGTAAATTGTGTTCGCCGCGCAATTGCACCCGGTCGGCACGCAAAAGCGGAATGTCCACGCCGCGATGACGGAGATGAAGCAGTCCATCGGCCAGATAGGTGCCATCCAGCCCCTCCTGCAGACAACTCAGCCCAAATGACACGACCGTTCCGCGCGCTGTAAAACGCAATTGCCAGGCACCGGGATCATCGCGTCCCAGCACGGCGACGCCGCCGGCAGGCTGAAAGTCCAAAATACGTTTTTTGGCAGCGCGGTAGGCCTCCATGGTGCCATGCCGGTCAAGGTGATTGGGGGTGATGTTCAACACGGCAGCGATATTGGGCGAAATGGTCATTTGCTCCAGTTGGAAACTGGAAATTTCAAGGATGGCCAAATCCGCCGCCGTCATCTCATCCACGTAATTGAGCAACGGGTCGCCGATGTTGCCGCCAATGAAGGCCGCAGGCGGTCGCGGCGCACCTGCCGCCGCGTTCCCGATTTTGTTGCCATCGGCCATCATCCGCCTGGCCATTTCCCCGACCAGGGTGGTTGTGGTCGTCTTGCCCGCCGAACCGGTAATGCCCACCGTGCGACAGGGGACGACTTCCATAAAAATCTGCGTATCGTTGGTCAGTGGCAGGCCGCGGCGAATGGCTTCTGCCGCAATCGGATTGTCGAGCGGAACACCGCCCGAGAGGCACAACACATCCTGATTCTCAAGGATTTCAAGGGGATGGCCTCCCAGCACCCAGGTCACCGGCAAACCGGCCAGGGAGGCTCGTGCGGCGCCCATCTGCTCTTCAGGCCGGCGGTCGTTGAGGNTCACGTGTGCGCCGTGACGCGCCAGCCAGCGCGCCGCCGCCAGTCCCTGGCGGGCCGCTCCGAGAATAAGGACGCGTTTCCCATGCCAATCGGTCATCGTTACACCAGCGCCAATCCTACGCCCAACATGGCACCCATCAGGCCGATGAGCCAAAAGCGTTGGACGATTTGCGTTTCAGACCAGCCGAGAAGTTCAAAATGAAGATGAAGGGGCGCCATTTTGAACAGACGCTTGCCTTTGGTAATTTTGAAGTAAGCAATCTGGAGCACATCGGCCACTGCTTCGCTGACCGGAATCACAGCGATGATGGGCAGGATCGCCCACTGACCGGTCATCAGCGCCACCACGGCCACCGTGGCGCCCAGCGAAAGCGACCCCGTATCACCCATGAACAACTGCGCCGGGTGAACGTTGAACCACAAAAAGCCAAACAGCGCTCCAACCAGAGTGAAGCAGAAGCGCGAAACGAAGATGTAGCCCTGCATCAGGGCAATGGCGCCGTAGGCGACAAAAATCGTGGCTGTAATCAGGCCAGCCAACCCGTCCAGCCCATCGGTGAAGTTGACCGCGTTCGACGCGCCGACGATGATGAAGGCCGCCACCGGGATATACACCCAGGCGCTGACGGTAATCTCGCCGGGAATCCCGGGTACGAATAAATCAGGGACTTTGAGGATGAACTTGAGCGCTACCGCCACGCCCACCGCCAGCACAATTTGGGCCAGCAACTTCGTCCGAATTCGCATTCCCTCGCCGCGCCGCTTGCCGCGAATGCCTTCCCAATCATCCACCGCACCCAGTGCGCCATAAACAAACATCACCAGGAGCGGCAACAGCACCGACTGCCCCAGCAATTCCATGCCGAGCAAATTCGCTGCATTCAGCAGGATGGTGATGAGCGCCACCGGCAAGATAATCATCACCCCCCCCATGGTGGGAGTGCCCATCTTGGTAAAGTGCCGTCCGGGTTCCTCCACGCGGATGAGTTTGCCAATCTTGTAATGACGCAAAATGCGCAGCAACGGCCCGCCCCAAATCACGGTCACCATGAAGGTCAATGCAACCAGACTGAGTGCCAGGGCAGAATCATTCATCATTTTCACGCTCCAGAGCCATGACAATGCGTTCCATGTGCACGCCATGAGAACCTTTGACCAGAACAACGTCGTTCGGACCCAACGTCTGGCGAAGGTAGGGAATCGATTCTTCTGAGGAATTGAATTCGGCCACTTTGGCGGACCTCATGCCTGCTCGCCGGGCCGCCGCAGCAATCAGCCGTCCGCGCGGTCCCACCGTCACCAGGGCCTCCACAACCTGCGCGGCGCGGATGCCGACCAGTTCATGCCCCTGTTTTTCGTAGGGGCCGAGTTCGAGCATATCGCCCAACACAGCCACCCGATGGCCGTCCAGTTCAGACAGCAGGTTGAGCGCCGCCAGCGTGGACTCTGGGGAGGCGTTGTAGGTATCGTCGAGCAACAGCGCCCCACTCGCTGCCCGCACCACATTGAGGCGTAACTGGGTCTGCCCCATGCGCAGACCATCGAGAATCTCCTGCCAGGTGAGGCCATCAGCCAGGCCCGCCGATGCTGCCCGCAGGGCAGTGTGCACTGAGTGCTGTCCGAGCATGGGCAGGCGCACATGGAGCGTTTCGCGGCGGTAGTGCATGCGGAAGCGAATACCATCGAGGCCCATGCTTTCGATTTCGTCAGCCCAAAGGTCGGCGGCGGGATCAAGGCCGTAGAAGAACACGCGCGCCTGGGTCAGTTCGGCCATTTTGCGCACCCAGGGGTCATCGTAGTTGAGAATCGCCACTCCATCCGGTGGAAGGGCCTGCACAAGTTCTGACTTGCCCCGAAAGATGGCTTCCTGTGAACCGGCTCGTTCGGCATGTACCGTGCCGACGTTGGTGACAATTCCCATGTAGGGAACAGCGATGTCGCACAAAAAGGCAATTTCTCCCGGGACGTAGAAGCCCATTTCGAGCACGGCACGCTCATAGCCTGGCCCTAAGCGCAGCAGGGTGAGCGGCAGGCCGATTTCGTTGTTCAGATTGCCCGGGTTCTTGAGGGTGTGGTAACGCATGCCGAGCACTTCGGCCACGGCTTCTTTGGTGGTTGATTTTCCTACTGAGCCGGTAATGCCCACCACGCGCACGTCGAGCCGTCGCCGCCAGAAGCGGGCAATCTNCTGCAGGGCGGTGATGGTGTTTTCCACCCGCAAGCAGAGGGGCGGGGTAAAGGCTTCGGGAGAGGAGATGTCGGTCGGGGCCGTCAGCAGGTTCAGGGTCCGAAACGCTCCGTCGGGAAGATCACGCTGGATGAGTGCAAAAGAAGCGCCCCGTCGAAAGGCATCCACAACGTAGGCATGTCCATCCGTCCGTTCCCCAGGAATGGCCACAAAAAGGCCACCGGGGATGACCTGACGCGAGTCCACTGCCGCCTCGCTAATGACAGCAGTGGCCACAGCAGGGCGATAGTTGGTCAGGGCTTCAATCACATCCGCAAGCGTAAGCATCAGCGACCTGCCAGTTGAGCACGAACAGAATCGGGCGGAATGCCCATCACCACAACGGTTTTTTCAACCACCTGCCGAAAAACCGGCGCCGCGACCACCGATCCCCAGGGGGAACTGCGCGGTTTTTCGATCCACACATAGACGAGGAATTGCGGGTCATCCACCGGCCCCCAGCCGATGAAGGAAGCGTTGGTCAGTTCGGGGTCGTAGCCATAGCGGGTGGGAATTTGAGCCGTGCCGGTTTTTCCTGCCACACGATAACCCGGGACCAGGGCGCGCAAGGCCTCTGTCTCGAGGGCATAGGCCAGCATTTCAGAGAGGGTGCGGGCTGTGGCGGCGCTGACCGGCGTGCCGGCAACCTGCGGAGCCATGTTGGTCTGGCGTCCATTTTGCAAGGTGGCGGCAACGACCCGCGGGTACATCATCTTGCCGTCATTGGCAAGGGCCGAGGCGGCCATGACCATCTGAATCGGGGTCACCGAAACGCCCTGACCGAAAGAATTTGTCCCGAGGTCCACGGGGAACCAATCGGCATCTCCGGGGATTTTGAGACGGCCGGTCATTTCACCAGCCAGGTCAATGCCGGTCGGATGNCCAATGCCAAAGCGCTGCATGTAGGTGTAGAACAAGTCAGTGTCCAGTTGCGTGGCCACCCATGCCAGGCAAACGTTAAGCGAATGGGCCAGACAACCAGTCATGTCCTGGTATCCCCAGGCGCCGCCATCCCAGTTGTAGATGTACTCGCCGCCGACATTGATGACACCGGTATCGAGGAAAATCGTCCCCGGCGTGACGACGCCACTATCGAGAGCGGCGGCCATGGTAAGAATTTTCATGATCGAGCCTGGTTCATAGTCCTGGCTGATGGCACGGTTGTAAGGAGTGGAACCAGTGAAGACTTCGTCAACGGCGGTGTAGTTATTGGGGTCAAACTGAGGAGTGGTCGCCATGGCGAGGATTTCGCCTGTACGCGGGTTCATGACGATGATGGTGCCCGACTCGGCATCGTTCTCCAGGATGGCTTGCTGGAGGATTTCTTCCACCGCGGCCTGCAAATCTCGATCCAGGGTGAGAATGAGGGAAGTGCCAGGGGAGATGTGCGGTGTTTCGAGCGTCCGGCGCGGGTCGGTGGGGACGAGGAGCGCCACCGGCACACCGGCCAACTGGTTGTTGTAGCGCCCTTCCACGCCGAAGTAGCCCTGCTCGTTGCGCGCCACAAAACCAAGCACGTTCGCCGCCAGGGTCCCTTCGGGATAACTACGGCCCAAATGGGCGCGGAAGCCAAGGGCCGCGAGCGGATTGCCGCGCGGATNAGCGTCCATTTGTTTTTGGACTTCCATCAGCGCCGTAGCCTGTTCCGCACTGACGTAATCAGCCAGGCGGATATAGGAGGCCCCAGCAGGCGGGTTGGTGAGCAATTTAAGGGTGGTGTCAAAGTCCTTACCGATGTAGGTCTGCATCGCCAGGGCAATAGCCTGGGGATCGGTCATATCGGCCAGGGAGACGGTGATTTCATAAACGGTGATGTTGCCTGCGAGAAGGTGCCCATGACGGTCATAGATTTCGCCGCGCGGGGGGTAGTAGTAGCGTACGACCAGATCGCTGCGGCCGATCAGTTCGCGGACCTCGGGGTCAGTTTGAATGCGAACGATCTGCATCAGCACGGCCACAGCCACCAGGCCGAGGAGCGAGGCAACTGTCAGATAACGCCAGTTCAGGGATGGTCTCATGGGGCCACTCCTACCGCAATTTTGCGGGTCAGCCAATCGAACAGTGTCTCAAAGTACTCCGGCTGCAACAAGGAAACAGAATCATCCTGCGACACAGTAGAAAGATCCACCAGACTCTCTTCTACATAGCCGGGGACGACAATGTAGGTAATTTCTTCTGGGGAAACCGGCACAAACCCAAGCGCCTGAGCGCGCGCTTCCATGTTTTGAACAGCAGTCAGGGCAGCCAGTTGGGTCTGCAGGTCGGCATTCTTCTGTTGATTTTGTTCAATTTGAGCAGAGAGGAACTGGATTTCGCGCCCGACAATACCAGCGCGAACAGTCACGCTCAGATAAATCCCTGCCAGCATGGCAAGTAAAACAATGACAAGCAAAATCAGGCCAATCCACTGACGTTGTACTCGCCAGGGGGCCTGTCTTACTTTTTGAACCATTTGAGTCAGTTGTGTCATGTTTTACAATCCAATTTTCGTTTCGTCGCGTGCGATCCTGCACCTCTGTTCTGTCTGGACCCGGTTTAGCGGGGCAGTGAGCCAACACCCATTGGCTATTTCTTTTCAACGACTCGCAACTTTGCGCTGCGAGCACGTGGATTCCGTTTGATTTCTTCTTCAGACGGCGTAATCGGCCGTCTGGTAATTTCGAGAATAGTCGCCTTGTGTCCACACGTACAAACCGGTTGGCGAGGAGGACACAGGCAATCGCGACTTTCACGGCGGAAAAATTCTTTCACCAGTCGGTCTTCGAGTGAGTGGAAAGAGATGACCGCCAGTCTCCCCCCTGAAGCAAGCGCCTGCACCGCCAGCGGAAGGACCTGCTGAAGGGCATCCAGTTCGCCATTCACTGCAATGCGCAAGGCCTGAAACGTCTGCGTGGCCGGATGATGGCCGCCACGACGGGGATTGACCTTTTCGATCACTGCCGCCAGTTGCAGGGTGCTATGCAGGGGACGGGCAGCCACAATGGCCCTGGCAATGCGACGGGCAGCGGGTTCCTCCCCATAGCGATAAATCAGGTCGGCCAGTTCCCGTTCCGGCCACTCGTTGACAATCTGAGCAGCGGTCAGCGGACGAGACGGGTCAAAGCGCATATCGAGCGGGCCATCCTGCAAGAAGGAAAAACCGCGTTCAGCAGTGTTGAACTGCATCGAGGAGGCGCCCAGGTCAAGCACGATGCCATCCACCGCGTCCCAGCCAAGAGAGGCGAGTTGCACAGGGAGGGTCGTGTAGGACGCCTGCTTAATACAGACACGCTCCCCGAAGGGAGCGAGGGTTTGGCGTGCCAGGTTCAGCGCCTGAGGGTCCACATCCAGACCAAGCAGCAGACCTGCTGGCTCACTTGCAGCGAGAAGGCCTGCCGCATGGCCACCCGCTCCAAGCGTCCCATCTACATAGCGACCTCCGCTTTTGGGGCACAAAGCGTGTATAATCTCTTGGTAAAGTACGGGTTGGTGCGCAGGGAACATGTCAGCGAGTTCGCAGGTCGAGTGTGGCAAAGCGCTTGGCATTGGTCTCAGCATCGCTGAGCAGGGCTTCCTGTTCTTGCCACAAAGAAGGTTCCCAGATTTCGAAATAATCGCCCTGACCGACAAAAACGACCTCGTCCTTCAAGCCGGCATATTCGCGCAAATTTGACGAAATCAAGATGCGCCCGGCGCTATCTGGCACGACCTGTTGCGCATTGCCCAGCATAATNCGCCGCAGGAGACGAGCACTCGGGTCAGTGAGACTCATCTCCATCAAGCGCTCATAAATCACCCGAAACGCATCAGGAGGCAGCACCATCAAATTGCGGTCCAATCCCTGAATGACATAGGCGCCCTCTGCCGGCAACGTGCGAAACTTGGCCGGGATGGTGAGGCGGCCTTTGTCATCAAACGAGTGGAAATAATGGTTTAAGAACATATGTTCTGCTTTCTCCAGGAAGGCGGAACGCCGGATTGACCGGCGTCCCACTTCGTCCCACTTTCTACCACTTATGGGCATATTGTAGCACAAATTTGGGACGAATTGCAAGTAGTACTTTTGATTGTCTCACCGCCAAACGGTTCGCGCGGCACATCTCCCCTATCAACCACCCAGAAATGATCTACACGCAGGAAATTGACTGATGCCCCTCTCCATTCATCTCCTCTCCTCCCCCGCCTGGAAAGACTACGAACTGCTCGACAGCGGCAACGGCCTCAAATTGGAACGTTTCGGCCCCTACACGTTCATCCGGCCCGAAGTGCAGGCCTTGTGGTCTCCCCACCTGCCCCCTGCCCGCTGGGAAGCCGCCCATGGCGTTTTTCAACCCACTGGCGAGGAAAGCGGCGGTCACTGGAACCTCCGCAAAAAAATAGCAGAACGGTGGGAGATGCAATACCCCCTGGAAAAAACAAGCCATAAATTCCTGAAATTTACCGCCATGACCACGCCCGGGCGACACCTGGGAGTTTTTCCAGAATGTGCCGCCAACTGGGATTGGATGGTGGAGGAAATTATAAGAGGGAGAAGTAAAAAGGAAGAAGAGAGAAAGGAAGAAGAGAGAGAGGAAAAAGAGAGAAAAAAAGAAGAAGAGAGAAAGGAAAAAGAGAGAGAGGAAAAAGAGAGAAAAGAAGAAGAGAGAAAGAAGGAAGAAGGCGTGCGGGTATTGAACCTCTTCGGTTACACCGGCCTGGCTACCCTGGCAGCAGCCGCGGCCGGCGCACAGGTCACCCACGTGGACGCTTCAAAAAAGTCCGTAACCTGGGCGCGCGAAAACGCCGCTCTCTCCGGCCTGGCAGAGCATCCCATCCGCTGGATTGTGGATGATGCCCTCAAGTTCGTTCAGCGTGAAGGAAGACGCGGCGTAAAGTATGACGGGATTGTGCTCGACCCGCCTAAATTCGGGCGCGGACCCAAAGGCGAAGTATGGGAAATCTATCAATCCCTGCCCGCATTGTTGAACGCCTGTCGGGCGATTCTGAGCGAGTCCCCCCTCTTCATTATTTTGACTGTCTATGCCGTCAAGCTCTCTGCACTACACATTGGCCAGGCATTGCAGGAAATGATGAATGGCCTCGGTGGCAGCGTGGACTGTGGCGAACTGGTGACAATTGAAAAAAGTGCCGGGCGGCTCCTCTCCCAGGCAGTCTATGCGCGCTGGACAAGCCAGCAAGCCACAAAAGAAAACGGCTGAGCCTGTGTTAGAATCACGAGAGCCGGGGACGCCGACCCCGGCTCTCTTGAAAAGGAGGAGAAGAGAAATCGCCTTGTGTTTTTATCTTAACACAAGGCCAAAAATCTTGCTTGACGCTATCCCTACGCTTTGCCTACGCTCGACCAACAGATTCGTTATCCCCTTGTAATCGCTCTGTAATTTGACAATGTCAAGTTAAACTCTTGTTCTATAAACTCTACGCATTTTGTCACTGCGAGCAAAGCGAAGCAGTCTCCTGGCTTGCAAGGAGATTGCT
>JGI24187J35170_1000309_pt1 | contig 21857 bp, 14 predicted proteins | sample YNPBryBLVA2012_FD_35170 | JGI IMG/M metagenome (IMG submission 35170)
AGTGCTCGAATCGCCGCTACCGTTGCCCGGGCACCCGCAATCGTCGTTACCAAAGGAATTTTGTACGCCAGAGCCGTGCGACGGATCAATTGCCCATCCGCTTGGGCATCCTCACCGGAAGGGGTATTTAAGATCAATTGAATTTGATCATTTTTAATCCAATCAATCACATGGGGACGACCCTCATGGAGTTTTAATACCTTCTCAACGGTTAAGCCGTGTTCTAGCAATATTTGCCGGGTTCCCTGGGTTGCCACAATTTGAAAACCGAGTTCAATTAATTCCCGAATAATCGGTACGGCAATCTGCTTATCCCGGTCGTTAAAAGAAGCAAACACCCGACCCGCAAGGGGGAGATTTTGACCGGCGGCAATTTGGGATTTGGCAAAGGCACGACCAAACTCAGCGGCAATCCCCATCACTTCCCCGGTAGAGCGCATTTCTGGNCCNAAAAGTGTATCCGTACCAGGGAATTTTTCAAAGGGTAGAACCACCTCTTTCACTGAATAATAACTCGGAATCACTGCTGTGGTAATGCCCATGTCCACCAATCGTTCTCCAGCCATCACTCTGGCGGCTAATTTAGCGAGGGGAACACCGGTAGCTTTAGCAATAAATGGTACGGTTCGGGAAGCCCTGGGATTCGCTTCTAAAATGTAAACCTGTTCCCCTTGGATGGCAAATTGGACATTCATTAAGCCAACAACTTCTAAACGTTCGGCAAGTGCATTAGTCCACGTCCGAATTTGCTCTAAAATTTGGTCAGATAAAGAGTAAGTGGGCAAAACACAGGCGGAATCTCCCGAATGAATCCCCGCTTGCTCAATATGTTCTAAAATTCCTCCGATCACAATTGTCCCGGTTTGATCCCGCAGGGCATCCACATCCACTTCAATTGCATTTTCTAGGAATTTATCCACCAAAATCGGATGCTCCGGTTCAATTTGCACTGCAGTTTTAATGTAGCGTTCTAAATCNCCATCGGAATAAACAATTTCCATCGCGCGCCCCCCCAAAACATAACTGGGACGTACCACCACTGGATAACCAATTTTCCGGGCAATACTTAAGGCTTCCTGTTCATCCCGGGCAATGCCATTGGGGGGTTGTTTAATATCCAATTCCCGCAAAATTTGTTCAAACTTTTCCCGGTCTTCNGCAATATCAATGGAAATGGGTGAGGTTCCCCAAATTTGGGTGGGAATGTGATCCTGATTATTGAGAATATGATAGAGAGGCAGAGCCAGTTTCAATGGCGTTTGCCCCCCAAATTGCACAATAATCCCGATGGGCTTTTCCGCTTCTAAAACGTTGAGAACATCCTCTAANGTNAANGGTTCAAAGTANAAGCGGTCGCTGGTGTCGTAGTCTGTGGAAACCGTCTCAGGATTGGAGTTAATCATAATGGTTTCGTANCCCTGTGCCTTGAGGGCAAAAGCGGCATGACAACAGCAATAATCAAACTCAATACCTTGACCGATTCGGTTGGGTCCACCCCCCAAAATCACCACCTTGGGTTTATCCGTAGGACGAATTTCGCTTTCCTGCTCATAGGTGGAATAGTGGTAGGGGGTATAGGCTTCAAATTCCGCCGCACAAGTATCCACCGTTTTGTAAACAGGAATGATGCCCAATTTTTGGCGATGGGCACGGATTTCCGCTTCAGTTTTACGGGTGGCAAAGGCAATTTGACGGTCGCTAAACCCCTTTTGTTTAATTAAGTACCAATCCTCAGCACTAATCTGTTCAAATGGGGTAATTTTCATATAACATTCTACCCTTAATAAGTCTGCTAATTCCCGCAAAAACCAGGGGTCAATGGCAGTTAATTCGTATAATTCCTCAATACTCATTCCTAACAACAAAGCATGGCGTAAATGAAAAATCCGGTCAGGATTCGGGGTGCGTAAATTTGCCCGCACTTGCTCTAGGGTTGGCAATACTTCCGCTCGGTCACAGCCCCATCCCGCCCGCCCGGTTTCTAAAGAACGGATCGCCTTTTGAAATGACTCTTGAAAGGTACGTCCAATCGCCATTGCCTCCCCAACGGATTTCATTTGGGTGGTCAAGTAGGGCGTAGCTCCAGGAAATTTTTCAAACGTAAAACGGGGGATTTTCGTCACCACATAATCAATACTGGGTTCAAAACACGCTGGAGTTTTTTTAGTAATATCATTGGTCAGTTCCGGCANGGTNTAACCNACAGCCAATTTAGCCGCAAATTTAGCAATCGGAAANCCCGTCGCTTTGGAAGCAAGGGCAGAACTGCGGGACACCCGGGGATTCATTTCGATAACCACGACTTCCCCATTCAGAGGGTTAATCGCAAATTGAATGTTTGACCCGCCGGTTTCGACACCAATTTCCCGGATGATCCGAATGGCGTAATCCCGCAGGCGTTGGTATTCCTTATCGGTTAAGGTTTGGGCGGGAGCCACGGTGATGGAATCCCCCGTATGTACCCCCATNGGGTCTAAATTTTCAATCGAACAAATGATCACCACGTTATCAGCTAAATCCCGCATCACCTCCAGTTCAAATTCTTTCCAACCNAGNAAAGATTGCTCAATCAAAATTTGGGATACGGGACTGGCTTCTAGTCCAGAACGGGCAATTTGTTCAAATTCTTCCTGATTATAGGCAATACCACCCCCCGTCCCCCCCAGGGTAAAAGCGGGGCGAATAATTAGGGGATAGGAACTAATTTGTTGGGCAATTTGTTGGGCTTCTTCCCAGGTTTCGGCTAACCCAGAAGGACACACACCCACCCCAATTCGTTCCATTGCTTCTTTGAAAAGTTTGCGGTCTTCTGCCTTTTCAATGGCAGACAATTTTGCGCCGATTAATTCCACGTTATATTGCGCTAAAATGCCCGATTTGGCTAAACGCATTGCTAGATTTAATGCCGTTTGTCCCCCCATCGTCGGCAATAATGCTTGAGGACGTTCCTGGGCAATGATTTGACTGAGGGTTTCCACCGTCAGAGGTTCAATGTAGGTGCGGTCGGCTAACTCCGGGTCAGTCATGATCGTGGCGGGATTGGAATTGACCAACACCACCGTGTAACCCTCTTCCCGCAGGGCTTTACAGGCTTGGGTACCGGAATAATCAAACTCGCAGGCTTGACCAATGACAATTGGACCGGAACCAATCAGGAGAATTTTTTTAATATCTTGACGGCGGGGCATGGGAATTTCCAAACAAACAACCTGGCATCAGGGTACACGATCCGGGGCGACTTAAGGGTTACGGGGACAACTATCCCGGTACAAAACCATGTAGTCCAGGATAATTTTGCGGGCGGCGGGGCGTAAATCCGCTGTGAGGGTGCGATTCCGGTTCGTTTCCTCGGCTAAACGCCACACCCGGCACCATTCCCCCGGTTGGGTCATGACGATTTGCGCCCGGTTGAGAATGCGAATCAAGCCCACGGTCAGGCTGTTGCGGTTGCGGCGCATGGCTTGGTCAAACAGGGGCATTGCCCGTTCCGGCTGGAAATAATCATCCATGACGGTTAAATAAGCCAGGGCAAACACCTCATGGGGCGTTAATTTTTGCAGATTCATTTCCCCATAACGGGAACCCAAAAATTTTTGATAAATTTGGGCATTTTGCTTCCCTTCTACCCGCCAAGAAAGCGCATTGATTAACGCCGCTTTTTGGTCAATGGGATGGCGATTGTCGGATAAAAATTGCGCCATTTCTGGGGTTAGCGTCCCGGTGTTTCGAGCTTTTTGTACCAAAGGAATATCTAAGTACATATCTGCAATTGGGGTTGAGGTGATGGGGGAATCCGCCCGCACTGGACTGCCCCACCCCATGAGGCACAACAGACTAAGGATCGGCAAACTTTGATGTCGCATTGCTTACTTCGCTTGCATTCAAGATGGGAAAACACCTGTATTAACTGGCAATTATAGGGCATTGGGATTCATGGGGAATTGCTGTGTAGTATCTATAGCAATCCTAAATGAGAATGGAATAGGAGTTGCAGGGATACCGCCCCGTCCTTGGTTCTGGAAAATTTCTGCTGGTCAATTGTATCGGATGCCCCTATTGAGAAAATTAGGGGTCGCAGGGCACCGCCCCGTCCTTGGTTCTGGAAAATTTCTGCTGGTTAATTGCATGGGATGCCCCTATTAAGAAAGCTAGGGGTCGCAGGGCACCGCCCCGTCCTTGGTTCTGGAAAATTTCTGCTGGTCAATTGTATCGGATGCCCCTATTGAGAAAATTAGGGGTCGCAGGGCACCGCCCCGTCCTTGGTTCTGGAAAATTTCTGTTCACTAATCAATTAGGATTGCTATATCTCAGAGATCATGTTGAGCAAATTTACCAATAGACCGCTCTCTTGCCAAAGCTAAAGGTAAAAAACTATTTCCCAGAAACTTTTTGACCCTGAATAACCATTATGGATGGTAGGATTTTGTGAGTACAATCTAGGAGTACAATTTACAATTTAGTAAAGTTTAATATATTATGGAAAAATAATTCTGGCTCTGGCATCCTGCGAAACTAACCGCTTCCCCACACCAAAGGTTAATTTTTGTATCAATGTCTATGCACCCAAACCTTGATGGTGATGATTTGCGAGTAATGTGCCTATGAAACGGCAGTATTTGGGCATGGTAGCAGGGGTCGTTGCTCTCCTGGGCATGGGGGGTTGGCTTTGGCACAGCGGACGGCGCCCAACAGCGGTTTCCCAGTCCAGTCCTGCCCCGGCTTTGGGGGCGTTGACCCCCCTGGTACAGCAGTCCCCCCCGGCTCGGCAACGGGCATTGACCCATCTAACGAAGCAGGGGAACGGGGCAGAGCGGCATCGGGCCAAGTATCTGCTGGCGGTAGATTCCCTGGCGCAGGGGAACCCCAAACAAGCTTTGGCTTTATTGGCGGATTTGGAGCGGGATTATCCTGTCCTGTCGGCGCAAATTCTTTGGCAAGAGGCACGGGCGTATCAGAAAAATGGGAATCTGGCGGCGGCTCAGAGCCGGTGGCAAAAAATTGTTGACCAGTACCCGGATCAGGAATTGGCGGCTGAAGCCCTGATTGCCCTGGGGCGCACCGAGGAAGCCCAAAAACGCTATCCCGCCCATCCCCAAACCGTCGCCTGGGTGCAAAAACTCCTGGAACGTCAGCCCAATCATCGGGATTTGCTGGTGCATCTGGCTCGCTATGGTCTGCATTTGCCCAATTTGACGGTATATCTCGACCGTCTCGTCAACTTGCACCGCCCCCAACTCACCCCGGAGGAATGGCAGGCGATTGCCTTTGCCTACTGGGAAAAACAGAGCTACCTGAAGGCGGGGCGGGCTTATCTACTGGCTCCCTTGACGGCGGAAAACCTCTACCGGGTGGCACGGGGGCATCAGTTGGGGGGCAAAACCACCGAGGCGATTGGCTATTACCAAGACCTACTTCAGCAGTACAGCGAAACCCCGCAGGGTGTACTAGCTTTGTACTATCTTTCTATCCTGGCACCTTCCCCGCAACGGGAGCAATATTTTCAGCAGTTGCGCCAACGGGACGGGGAGCGGGCGGCCCGGGTGCTGTGGGAGCGGCTACCTCTGTGGGAACAGGCGGGGCAGACCCAGCGGGNGAGTCAAACCCGGACGGAACTGCTTTCCCGTTATGCCCAGACCGAGGCGGCGGCGAATCTGCGTTGGGAATTGGCGCAGGGGGAACAGCAACGGGGCAATCTCCGCCAGGCGATGCACTATGCGGAGGGGATTTTTCAGCACAATCCCACCAGCCAGGTTGCCCCGAAAGCCGGGTTTTGGTTGGGGGAATGGGCAGGGCAGTTGGGGCAGAAGGAGCGGGCGCAGGATGCTTATACTCAGGTGGTGAACCGGTATCCCCATTCCTACTATGCGTGGCGTTCAGCGGTGCGGTTGGGCTGGCCGGTGGGGGATTTTACGGGCATCCTCCAGGCGCAACCGGCGGTGCAGACCCAACGGGCGACGTTGAATTTGCTGGCTGGCTCGCCCACCTTGCAGGAACTCTACCACCTGGGGGAATACCAGGATGCCTGGGAACAGTGGCAGTTGGAATTTTCCGAGCGGCAACAGCCTACCCTAGCGGAGCAACTTACGGACGGTCTCCTGCGGGTGGNGGTGGGGGAACGGTTGGACGGNTTATTTATGCTGGCGACCCTGGAACGGCGGGTACAGACGGAAGTAGAACAACAGCAGTACATTCAAGTCCAGCGGGAACCGGCTTATTGGCAAGCCCTCTACCCCTTAGCCTATTGGCCGGAGGTGCCCACGGCGGCGGCGCAGTATGGGTTAAACCCCCTGTTGGTGACAGCGTTGATCCGGCAGGAATCCCGTTTTCAGCCGGAGATTGTCTCCAGTGCCGGGGCGGTGGGGCTGATGCAGGTCCTCCCGGAAACCGGGGATTGGATTGCCCAAAAATTGCAACGTCCCCCATTTCAACTCCGCCAACCGGAAGAAAATTTGCGGGCGGGCACCTGGTTTTTGCAGTACACGGATGGCTTATTTCACCAAAATGCCCTGTTGGCCGTTGCCAGTTACAATGCCGGGCCGGGGAATGTGGATGAATGGCTCAAACGGGAGGGTGCGGGGGATTGGGACCAGTTCGTAGAGCGGATTCCCTTCCCAGAAACCCAGGATTANGTCCGGCAGGTCTTTGGCAACTACTGGAACTATTTGCGTTTGTACAATCCCGAGGTGTGCGAACGGNTCAACCCCCACCTGTGCGTGTCGTGAACCAACAGCGGTACTGGTTTTGGCGGGGCTATCGGGTGCGGTATGGCTACCAGGGCAGTCACCACCAGGGGGTGCCGCTGTTGCTGGTGCATGGGTTTGGGGCGGCGTTAGAACATTGGCGGTACAATGCCCCGGTCTTGGGGGAACATCATCCCGTGTATGCCCTGGATTTGTTGGGGTTTGGGGATTCCCAGAAAGCGGCGGCGCAGTACGGGGTGCGGCTATGGGTGGCGCAGGTGTATGAATTTTGGCGCAGGTTTATCGGCGAACCGGTCTGTTTGGTCGGGCATTCCCTGGGGGCGTTGGTGAGTTTGACCGCTGCGGTTGCCCACCCGGACATGGTGCGGGGGCTGGTGCTGGTGAGTTTGCCGGAGGGACGACCGACCCTGCAACCGGCTTGGGTGAATGCCTGGGTGGGGGGGCTGGAGCGGCTGTTGATCCCGGTGGTGACGCTACCCCTTTTCTCGATCCTGCGTCAACCGGGGGTGATTCGCTGGGTGTGCCGTTCCCAGGTGTATCACGACCCCAGTGCGGTGAATACGGAATTAGTACAGATGTTTGCCCGCCCTGCCCAGGAACCGGGGGCTGGGTTGACCCTCTGTCGCATGGCGCAGGCCAGTAGTCGTCCTGGTTATGCCCCACGGGTGGCTCCCCTCTTGGCGGCCTTGAGTGTCCCGGTGCTGTTGATTTGGGGAGAACATGACCGATTGATCCCGGTGCGCCAGGGGCGTAAATGGGTGCAACAATTTCCCCACATCCGTTGGGCGGTGGTACCTGCTGGGCATTGTCCCCAGGATGAGGAACCGGTGCAGGTGAATCAATTGCTGGATGAGTGGCTGAACCAATGGGGCACGGGGGCGTAATTTTGGCTTGAATATCGCAGTATCACCGGAATTGTCCGTGAAAAAATTTATATTGAGACACTCACGGGTCGCTTTGGTTCTCATCGCCCAGGGGATGTCGTCATGTGATTCTGATGCGCATAAATCGTCTAAGATTGCTTAAGATTACTGATAGTCAAAGTTCTCCGCCCATGACCATGACCGCCATTCAACGCATTACAGGCCGGGGTTTGCCCCTGCGGGGAAATGATATTGATACAGATCGGATTATTCCAGCCCGATTTCTGCGCTGTGTGACCTTTGAGGGTTTGGGTGCCCATGTATTTGCCGATGACCGGGCGCAGGGAGGGCATCCCTTTGACCAACCCCAGTACCAAGGGGCAAAAATTTTGGTGGTGAATGCCAATTTTGGCTGTGGCTCCAGTCGGGAACACGCTCCCCAAGCCATCTACCGTTGGGGCATCCGTGCCATCATCGGCGAAAGTTTTGCAGAAATTTTTGCTGGAAATTGCCTAGCCCTGGGATTGCCGGTGGTCACAGCAGAGGCGGCGGTGGTGGCGCAGTTACAAGACCGGCTGACGGCGAACCCGACCGAGGAATTGACCCTGGATATTGCCCAGTTGACCCTCAGAGCCGCTGACCAAACCTGGCCGGTGCGGATGGAAACGGGGGTACAACAGGCCCTTTGCCAAGGCACCTGGGATGCCTGCGCCCAATTACTAGCTAATCGGGAGGCAATTTTGGCGACGGCGGCTCGGTTGACCGAGGGGTGATCTGGACAATTGCCGGAAAATTCCCTAGAGTCAGAAAGCGGCGGTTCTGGAGGAATTATGGACAAGCAGGAATTACAACAGAAGGTCAAAGCCATTCAAAGCAAACGGGAGGTGCTGGTGCAATTGCTTTCCCAGCCGGAGTTGGGCACCCTGCGGATTGACGTGACCCAAGCCCTGGAGGAGATGGACGATTTGCTGGCGGAATTTGCCCAGGTGTTTCCCGGTACGTTAACTTAAATCACCGAGATACCATCCATGTTGACCAGGCGACCCTCAGCGGCCTGAGCCAGTTGGCGGGCAACCTGGGCGGCACGGGGGCGAATCACTGACCACACCAGGGGCGACAGCCAGCCCTTGAGGGTAATGGAATAGGAAATCTGGGTGCCACAGACCGTAGATTGCACCTGGTAGGTCACCCGTTCCTCCAACCCCGGCAGGGCGAATACCCGCACGCTCAGCAGTTGTTGCTGTTGCACCCGCTCGACAAAAATCCGCACCCGCAAGGGAAATAACCGGGACACCGCATCGTACAGGAGTCCGGGTTTGGGCAGTAACCCCCAAGGAACGTGGGGGCGGGTCACCAAGGGATGCCAGGACAAATCCGCTAGATTGGCGAGTTTTTGCCAAATTTGCTCCACTGGGGCACTGCTCAGGGCGTAGTAGGTGATCATAATTTTGGCTTTTTTGGGTGCCTGTGGGCGTTGCCGCCGTTCCATCCCCGTGTCTCCCAGATTTTTGCTTTACCATTGTAAGCCTTTAACTGGGCTTTGACCCGACTTTGCAATAGATATATAAGTTTCACCGAGCTTGTCCGGTGGGAAGGGCACCTTTATCAATTCAAAGTTAGCGCAAAGTTAGCGGTCGCAGGGGGGCACCCCCGCCCTTATGCCTACGGCACGCAAGCTAACGTTAATCGAATCGGACTGCTATAAAAAATGTAGTCATTTACCGAGACTTTGGGCATTGCCTGATCGCTGTAGGCATAAACCAATTATCTCCAGGATGACAATCCCAAAACCAAAACGGCCAGCCCGTGAGAGCCAGCCGCTTTGAAATAGTGTTCATCCTACTCCCCTCTCCCGCTCTGGGAGAGGGGAAGGGGGTGAGGGTTTAGAACGCAAACGTCGTCCGAATCGTGTAAACGATAATCGGGTCATTTTCAGACTGACCGTTGGGGTTGAACACCACAAAGGCACCCGGCGTGACTTGGATGTACTTGTTCACCTGGAAGCGGTAGAAAGCCTCCAAATGCACCGGCACTGAAGTATCCCGCAGGTTCAACTTACGAGGTCCTTGCGTATTCGGAGCACCAGCAACCCCCGCAGGAATATTACCGGTGGTGGCAAGACCACCATTCCACTGACTCGCCGTGACGTAGGGCGGGATACCCACAATCAACGCCGCCGTATCACCCCTGCGACCAAACACATCCGGGAAGATGAACTGCAGAGCCGCCGTCAACAAGTTTGCCCGACGAGTACCTTGTTTGACTCCCGGCGGAGGTGCCGTATCGGACTCACCCTGTACCCAGCCATACCCAAACCAACCAGCCAGGGTGAACTGGGGAATCGCCCGCCACTGGAACATCAGGTTCACGGTCTGCATATTCACCGCCGTCCGACTGATTGCAGCCAACCCAGGTGTACCCGCCGGGTTGAAGGGATTGACGGCAAAATCCGTCCCCGTGCTACCCGTCAAGTTGATACCAGCAGCAGTAGTTCCGCCAGTATCAGAGTTGGTTCTATTTTCGTTGTAGGTGTAAGTACCACCCACCCCAAACTTAAAGTTCCGCAGGGGTTCCACACCCAACATCAAACTAGCTGTGTAATTGGAGCCGAACAAGCCCAAATCCGGATTAGAGGCACTAGACCCACCAGTAGCGGGGTTGTACGCTAAATAACCCGCATCCACTCTGAAAATGTTATTGAACTTGTAGCCCACAAAGGCACCCGCACCCGCTACATTCCCTGCCCGGTAGAAAAAGGGATTGTAGCGACCAAACCGGGAAATACTACCAGACGCACTCGAGGCAATGGGACTGTAAGCATCGTAGAAGTCATCATGCTCGGTACCCGCCGCCGCAATCATAATCGTCCCCCGCCCCTTGTCAAAGCTGAAGCGGTAGAACATTCGGTTGAGCACAACATTTCCAGCCTCACCAGCGTCGAAGCCAAGGCGGGACTGATTCGTACCGGTCGCCCCATTCAAGTTGGCAATATCGCCCATCTGCAACCGCACCCGCAGTAAATCATTGCCGGTGAAGCTGGTGTCGAAGTTCAACCGCACCCGGTAGCCCATCGCAATTTTATCGGCAGTGTTTGCCTTGAGTCCCCGCGGGTTAGCACCAGAAGCCACAACAGCACCCCGACCCGCACCCGCAGTCAACGCACCCGTAAAAGCCCGGTTCCCGCTCAACAGGGAATTTTCAATCCGGTTGTAGGCGACTTCCGTGTCCGCCACCCCATAGGGCGCAAAAATCACCTCACTGCGGAGCTTGGTCACCGTAGAAAACTGTTGTTGCTCCAACAAAGCCGTCCGGGCTTCCAGCGCATCCACCCGCCCCCGGATGATGGACAATTCAGCGGCGAACTCCTCTTGCAGTTTTTGCAAAACCAGCAAATCTTCCTTGGTCACCAAGGGTTCCACAGCGGCGGCAATCAATTCATTAATCCGATCCAAACAGGCATTCAAACCGGCGGCAAACTCAAACCGGGTAGTCGCCCTGCGCCCCTGGTAGGTCGGGGGATTAGTGGGCAAACCGACGATACAGCCATACCGCTCCACCAAGGATTGCAGAGCCAAAAACGCCCAGTCCGTCGGCTTCACATCCACAAACTCAGAGACCGAAGTCACCTGAGCCTGATTCATCATCGAAGGACCGACATAGTACTGTTCTGACCGTTGCAGAGTGGGATTGACCGGCTCAGCGGCAGGTACCGCTTGGGCACTGGCGACTCCCCCAAACGCCACCACGGCACCGAAGGCGGCGGGGGCAACTTGAAAAATTTTCAGCAATGTACTACGCATCACAACACCTCACACCTGAACTACTGAGTTTGGTGAACCCATGTCTCTACTATACACGCTTCGTTCACGTTTGTGACTCTACCCTGTAAATTTTAAGGTCGTCTTGTGTCTAGGTTAACAGAAGATTAAAAATTCTTGCGGTATGAGGGGTACGATTGGGGATGTGTTGATTGGCTGTCAAGCGGTGGGTTGGAAATTCGCATCATTGACCATCGCCACCGTATCCCCGGACGGTCGAATCACAAATAAACCCTGGCGGTAGGCATAGGTATCCACGCTATCGTTGATTTCAATCCCTGCTACTGCCCCATAGGTGGTGTAGTTTTGGCAAAACGTCGGTCAGCTTCTGCTTGCGACTTCTGAAACAATTTGTAAATGTCTTCACTGGTAACGGGAGTGCTCATGGTTAATTAAAAAGCTACTAAATCCTTATGCAATTCTATCCCTCATTAGGGCACCTCTATTTATTTGTACCCATTGAAGGTTATGTCACTAGAATGCCCATACTATTGAGAACCAAATACGGGGGCTATGCCCCTGCGACCCATTTTTAGAAGTGCCCACTAAACCATTACCTCCCAAAGTCACACCGATAACCCCTGTGTGCCAGGAATTACATCATCAGATTGATGCGGAACCCGAGACTCGAACTCGGAAGCCTTGCGGCACATGAACCTGAATCATGCGCGTCTACCAATTCCGCCAGTTCCGCTTAACCAGCAATTTACTATTATCCCTTATTTACAGTGCCCCGTCAATCTCATAGCCAAAGAGGCGGGGGTCAACCGTACCCAACGCCAAATCCGCCAAACCATATTCTGCCCAGCGGCGGGTCACCAAGGCGGCTACATCCGGGTCAGAAGTCAGGGGTTCCCCCCAAATTTGCTCCGTTTCCGGCGGCATTTTCGTGGTGGCATCAATCCCCATGCGACTCCCCAAACCCACCTTGGGACAGGCAAAATCCAAACTATCAAAAGGGGTATCCGGCAGGATAAACACATCCCGTTGTGGATCCACTTTGGAACTGATTGCCCACACTACCTGGCGGGGGTCACGGATATTAATCTCCTTGTCCACCACAATCACAAATTTGGTGTAGGTAAATTGGGGTAATGCACTCCAAAATGCTAGCGCCGCCCGCCGTGCCTGACCGGGATAGGCTTTATCAATGGCAATAATTGCCGCCTTATAACTCAGGGCTTCCATCGGTAGGAAAAAATCCACAATTTCCGGGATTTGTTTGCGTAAAATGGGCGTGTAAATGCGATTCAAGGCAATGGCAATCAACGCTTCTTCTTTGGGGGGACGACCGCTAAAGGTGGTGGCATAAATTGGGTTTTTCCGATGGGTTACACAGTGAAAGCGAATTAAGGGGGAATCCTCCACCGCCCCGTAATAGCCCATGTGGTCGCCAAACGGACCATCCGGCACCATTTCCCCCGGCGTAATCGTCCCTTCTAAAACCAATTCGGCGTTATCAGGAACCTCTAAATCTAAGGTTTTACAGCGGGATAAATTTACCCCTGTTCCCCCATATAAACCCGCAAATAACCATTCGGATAATTCCACCGGAATCGGAGTCGCCGCCGCCAAAATTAACAGGGGATCAACCCCTAAAACAATGGCAATTTCTAACTTTTTCCCCCGCTGGGCACACTTGCGTAAATGTCTGGCACCCCCCCGCACCGATAACCAATGCACGGACATGGTATTTTGGGACTGCAATTGCAGGCGATAAATGCCCACATTGGGAGTACCCGTTTCGCAATCTTTGGTAATCACTAATCCCAAGGTAATCACCCGCCCCGCATCCCCTGGATAGGGACGAATCATGGGAATTTGGGTTAAATCCACCTGTTCATTTTGATAAATCACCTGCTGACAGACTGGGAAAAAACTCATCCCCGGTTTGGCTTTGACCACATCCAAGAGTAACTTGCCAAATTCAATCAATTCCCCTGGACTTTTTGGGGGTTTGGGCTGTTGCAATTGCCCCAATTTTTGCCCTAAAGCTTCCAATTCCTGGGGGTGCTCTAGGTGCATTGCCCAACAGACCCGCTCCAAAGTTCCCAACAGATTGACCACCACCGGCATGGTAGCACCCTTGACATTTTCAAATAAGAGCGCCGGCCCCCCACTTTGCAACACCCGCTGGGTAATTTCGGCTAACTCTAAATCCGGGTCAACCAACGCCTTAATCCGCCGCAACTGCCCCCGTTTTTCTAATAATTGGATAAACCCCCGCAAATCCCGTGCCATTGGCTCTGCCTCATGAATCTATGTTTAATTGTAACGATTCTTAACGGCTTAGATGGCTGTACAGGGAACCCCGGCGGGTGACGACCCAATCCCGGCGGCCAATCAGTTGGTAGTACACAGCCACCAAGCAGACGATGTTTTTGAAAAATGAGTACGCTGGCAGGACAAAGCAATACAATAGGGAATCCCAGCCCGTCCAGGGAGAAGCATGACTACGCCCCCGATGCGCCACAAAGACTTGGTAAGGGCCGCTGACCAACAGTAAAGCCGTAACCCAGCCAAACCATTGGAGTGCCGGGGCGGGCAGGGAATCGAGGCTGGCGAGTTCATGGCAGAGAATGACCGGGTAATAGATGATGGTAAAGTGCAGAGCAATACCGCAAACGAACATACAAAGTAAATAGATTTTTTGCCCCCAACCCAGATGCTCCGAGCGGATAATCGGCCAGGTGTATTTCAACCCCACTTGAAACCAACCCTGTGCCCAGCGACGGCGTTGGGACCAGAGTGCCCCGCCATCTACCGGTGCCAATTCGGTGGCAATCACATCCCGGTCGTGAATGATGCGATACCCCCGCAGGAGCAATTTCAAGGTCGCATCAATATCTTCCGTGAGCATCTGGGGGTTAAAGCGGATGCCCTGTAGGACGCTGGTGCGCCAGTAGCCATTGGAGCCGCCAAAAATCCCCAAATCCGCCAACAGGGAACGGGCTGGATGGCTGACCCCGTAGAGATGTTCAAATTCCACCGCCACCACCCGGGTCAAAAAATTATCTTGAGCGTTGCGGATCACATTCCGACCTTGCACGACATCGTACTGCCCCCCGGCCAACCAGCGCCAGGCACGGCGAATACTCTCCGGGGCGGGTTTCAAATCCGCATCCAAAATCAGGGTCATCACCCCGGTCACCAGATGAATGGCCGCATTCAGATTTTCGGCTTTGGAGTGACTGCCTTCCACGTGGAGCAGTTTCAGTTCTGGGTAATGGGCCGCTAAATGCTGGAGTTGTCCCTCGATGGGCAAGGGCTGGGGGCGATTGTAGGCCAGGATGATTTCCAAACCCGCCTGGGGACGGGGCAATGTTTGCAACAAATGGGTGAGGGTATCGAGAATAATTCCCTGTTCATTGGGAAGATAGGCGACCACAATCACCGAATAACGGGGGAGTTGGCTATCCCGACCCTGGGCTTGGCGGCGCAGGCGTTGGCGGGTGATGGTACGGTAGCCCAACCAGGTGGCGGTGGCCTCGACGATCCCCAGCAGGGCGGACAAAACGAATAAAATCGTCGTCACCCAAGCTAGGCCAGACACGATGACCCTCCCAGCGGCTCAACTACTTTGCCCCAGACCTTGATGAGACGCGCCACAACGTTCCTTCCTCACATCCGTATTTACATTAACAGATTGGTTCCAGTTCTTGACCCCCGCTCAGTGTGAGGACGCTTGCACCGCCGGGGGGGACGGGTAGGAGCTTTGTGTAGGGGGGAATATCCTAAATTTTACTCGCTTGGTGAATAATGATCCGCAAAACCCTGGTGGGGCAGTATGTTGGTCATGACCTGCCACGATTGGGCGTTATGGTCATCTCACCTGAATTGTGAATAAGAATTTTATATAGCAGTCCTATTGGATTAGCGTTAGCTTGCGTGTCGTAGGCATCCAGAAATCCTCCAGAACTAAGGGCGGGGGTGCCCCCCTGCGACCGCTATTCAAAATTCAATCACAACGAAACCATCAGCATGATTAACCCACCCTAATAGACCTGCAATTGCGGGAATTTTTGCGCCGCCTCTGCCCGTTCGCCACAGGTGCGGGGGGTGGGAAAAATTTTACTGGGATTGGCTAAATGGTCGGGGTCAAATGCCCGCCGGAGTAACTGCATGGTTTCCAAATCCGTAGGGGAAAATAAATCACTCATGTAACAACGTTTTTCCGCCCCCACCCCATGTTCCCCGGAAATACTACCCCCCGCCTGAATGCAAAGTTTGAGAATTTCGCCCCCCAAATGCTCCACTTCTGCCAAGGCTCCCGGCACGGATTCATCAAACAAAATCAAAGGATGCAAATTCCCATCCCCCGCATGAAAGACATTGGCAATCCGATAGCCCGATGCCTGGCTTAACCGCTCAATTTCCTGCAAAATCCGGGGCAGTTGACTACGGGGCACCACCCCATCCTGCACATAATAATCCCGGCTCATCTTGCCCATCGCCGCAAAAGCCGCCTTGCGCCCCTGCCAGAGTTTGTACCGTTCCTGGGGGTCGGTCGCCACCTGAATCCCCCTCGCCCCCTGGGTTTTACATATCGCCTGCACCTGCCCCATCGCCTCCGCCACTTCAGCAGGTAAGCCATCAATTTCTACCAGCAAAATTGCCCCCGCATCCCGGGGATAACAGCCGGTCGCCACCACGTTTTCCACCGCATTGATGCTTAAATTGTCCATGATTTCCATACCGCCGGGAATGATGCCCGCCGCAATAATCGCCGACACCGCCGCCCCCGCCTGCGCCACCGTAGCAAAATCCGCACACAACACCTGCACCACTTCCGGGGTTTTGAGAATGTTCAGGGTGACTTCCGTGACAATCCCCAGGGTGCCTTCCGAACCCACCACCACGCCGGTCAGGTCATAACCGGGCAATTCCGGCACCATCCCCCCCAGTTCCACCACCTCCCCCAGGGCGGTCACCATGGTCAAGCCCAGCACATGGTTCGTGGTCACGCCGTACTTCAGGCAATGCACCCCGCCCGAATTTTCCGCCACATTCCCCCCGACGGAACACACGCTCTGGCTGGACGGGTCCGGGGCATAGTAAAACCCTTTGCCACTCACCGCCTGCGTCACCCACGTATTAATCACCCCCGGTTGCACCACCACCCGGCGATTGGGCACATCCACCGCCAAAATTTCCCGCATCATCGCCGTGACAATCAGCACCGCCTCCTCCTCCGGCAGTGCCCCCCCGGACAAGCCCGTTCCCGCCCCCCGGGGCACAAAAGGGATATGGTACTTGCGGCAAATATGGATGGCACGTTGCACTTCCTGGGTTGTTTTCGGCAAAACCACCAATGCCGGTCGCTGGCGATAGCTGGTCAATCCGTCGCATTCATACACCAGCAATTCTTCCCGCCGCCGCACCACCCGCCGGGGTTCCAGGCAACGGGCAAATTCCTCCGCCACCTGCCCCCAATCCACCATTAGGAGACCCCCGTTAAATTGGACGGGTCGTACATGAACCGCACCACATCCTCTTCCAAACGGTGTACCAAATAGGGTTCCAATTCACTGCCATGACGAAGGGCGGCTACATAACCATCTAAGTACAATCGCAGTTCATCCAGGGAATAGCCACGCTGGCGCAACTCCACCAAAGCATCCGTTAACCGCTGATAAAAACGAATCGCCCTCGTGTCTTGCAACATTGCCAGCCTCCTTGCAACGGCATCATTTCCCCGCAATTCTTATTGTACTGAATTTGAACTTTACGTTTGGGGACAAAACGCTAAATTTCCTAACCAACCGGTGCCTAGGGCTTGCTGGGTTGGGCTGGGTTCGGTCATCGCTTCTAGCTGATACCCCTCCGGCTGGGGTGCCCCCAAGGTCACCGGGTAAGACCGCACCTGATCCTGCCGAAATATGGCTAATTCCACCGTTTCGCCCACCGCAAATTCCTGCAATTGCTCCGACCATTGTTCCCGTTTCACCCGCCGTCCCCCCAAGGCGACAATTTCATCCCCTGGGTCAATCCCCACCCACCAAGCGGGAGAATGGCGCAAAACCTGTTTCACCACATTGCGATTGGCTTCTAAAATGATGCCTAAAAAGGGGGTTTTTCCGGGAATGGGGCGCAATTCTAAACCAAAATCCCTCAGGGTTTCCGCCAGGGGCAAAGGGGTCAAACCGGTGATGTAATTGTGCCAAAAATCGGTTAAATCCTCGTCCAAAACTGCTTGAATCGTTTCATAAAGTTGGGCGGGGGTAAATCCCACTTCTTCTTGCCCAAAATTCTGCCACATTTTCTGCATTACATCATCAAACGAGCGTTGATTTTGATATTTTTTGCGAATCTGCAAATCTAATAGCAACGTTACCAATGCCCCTTTCAGATAGTAGGAAATTTGGCTATTGGGGCTATTGCCATCCCGGCGATAATACTTAATCCACGCATCAAAACTGGCTTCGCTTAAACTCTGCACCTCCCGCCCTGGGGTTTGTTCATAACGGGTGATCTCTTCTGCCAACAATTTGAGGAACTGTTTNGCATCGTAAATGCCTGCCCGCCAGGGGATGACTAAATCGTAATAACTGGTTGTCCCTTCACAAAACCAAAGGGANGGGGTGTAATTTTCCTGGTCATAATCAAACGGNATAAATTCCGCCGGTTTCAAACGTTTCACATTCCAAAGATGGAAAAATTCATGGGCAACCAAATTCAAAAACCGTTGATACTTAGCGGGTACACCCATATCCTTTTGGCTATAAATGAGAGAACAACAATTTTTATGTTCCAATCCCCCATAACCCTGGGTGGTTAAATGTAAAAGAAATAGGTAATTATCATAGGGCAAATCGCCGAATAATTGGGCTTCGGTTTCAATGATTTTAATTATATCATTCTGCAATTTGTCCACATCGCAATTTAATTTACCCCACACCGCCAACCGATGGGGAATATCCTGCACCGTAAATTCATAAACCTGGTGGCAACCCACTTCGATTGGACTATCTACCAAAGTGTCATAATCCAAAGCCAAAAAACGATTGTTTCCAAAAGGTTCTAATGCCGTCGTGACCTGCCAATCGGCGTGGGGGGGAATGATTTCTAATTCACACGATAAAGGTCGCCACCGGGGAATATAGAGAAATGTCGCCGCTCCATTGATATAAATATGTTGCTCATCTACATGATTGGTACGCACGGATAGTTCATTCGCATAAAGTTGGTATTGAACCGTAATCGTATCTATGCCTGGGGTTTGAATCTGCCAATGATTTTTGCTGACTTTCTGCCACGCCAATCCCCCAAGCACTTGAAATTGTTCTAGGTGACGGGCATATTCTCTCACCAGATAGGAACCGGGTGTCCACACGGGCAACTTTAGGTCGAGTACATCCCGATCCCACAGACTGATATACATTTTTATATGAAGATAATGGGTCGCTGGATGGGGCGCAGAAATTTGATAATAAATTTGTAAGGACATGGGTTAGGAATTACAAGCGTTTTAACTATTGTACAGCAAAATTCTTAGGGACATCTCTATCAATTCAAAGTTAGTGGTCGCAGGGGGCACCCCCGCCCTTGGTTCTAGGTAATATGGGCACTTCCACGATGGGATTTTTGTTTGGTTCAAATAAATAGAGATGCCCTTCAATTAAAATGACTCAATAGCCCGATTTATTCATCCAATCCCTGAATTTTAATCTCATACTCCAGATGGCTGTTCACCCCCGGCGTGAGGATGTAGCCCGTAACGGGTAGGGTGTCCTGGGGCTGGGGTCGGGCTGTCAACGCCACATACCGGTCATTCACCGCCAAACCGTGCGTCGGGTCATAGCCCCGCCAACCTCCCCCCGGCAAATACACCTCCGCCCAAGCGTGCAAATGCCGGTGCTGCCAATCCGGGTCGCCCTCGTGGTAGCCACTCACAAACCGAGCCGCCAACCCCACCGCCCGACACACCGCCATAAATAAAACCGTCAAATCCCGACAGGCACCCCGCCGCTGTTGCCAGGTGATCCCCGCAGGCAAAGGGGCACCGGCTGGACGGATAAAGTGTGTACATTCACGGTACAAAGTCTGGTTCAATTCACTCAAAAACGCCAAGACCTGCCCATCGGTCGCCATGATTAATTCCTGCGCCAGGGTCGTCGCCACCGGGTCAGGGGGAGCCTCCCCATAGGGACGCAATTCCTGCGCCAAACGCTGGGGATAATCAATCGGTAAATGCACCGCCCAGGGGTCTAGTAAAAAATCAAATGGGTTCTGCCGATGCGTCACCACCTCCGTTTGCATCTGAATCCGCCAATGGGCAATGGCTTGGTTGTAGATCACCTGCACTTCGGTACTGCCATCAAGGGCGATATTGTGATAACAACGTAAGGGCAATGGGTCAAGGGTCACCTGCCATGATTGCACGGTTTGGGTAATGTCACAGCGGGGATGTAGGCGCAGAATTTGGGGCGACAACTGCACCGGCTCTGGATAGGTATAGGTAAGGTGGTGGTGAATTCGATAGTGCATGATATACAGTATGCGGGGGAGCAGCTGTTTTGGGGGAACCGGTCATGAAACATCGCTGGTGGGGTTGGAGTCTGGGGCTGGCATGGCTGGCAGGGGGGTGTGGTTTTGTCAGCAGTCCGGGAACCCAAGCTCCGGCGTTAGAAATCAAACTGCTATTTGGCAGTGCCCTGAAGGAATTTTGTAGCCAGATGGTGCCGCAATTTAACCAGCAAAACCCCAAGTTGGCTGATGGCACCCGTTTNCAAATTAGTTGCACCACCCTGGGCACGGGGGATGTGGTCACCCAAGTGGTGAATCTGGCTCAGCAGTGGCAACAGGGACAAATTAAGGAAGATAACCCAGAATTTCCCACGTTAATTTCTTTGGATGGGGATATTTACCACAGTCAGTTAATTGCCCGTATCGAACAGTTATTTCCCGGTAAAAATTATATCCCTCCCATCACTGAAACGCCCCTGATTGCCTTTAGCCCGATGGTGTTTATGGTGCCAAGCCAGGTGGCGGATAGTTTGAAAAATGTGGATTCAATTTATCAGAAAATTCTACCTGCCACCACCTTTCAAGACATTGACCCCAAAGCCCCCCCCTTGAGAATCTTTTTTGTCCAAACCGCCCCCACCCGCTCCAATTCCGGTTTGCAAACCCTGGTCACCCAATTTGCGGAAGTCTCCGGCAAACCCCCAGAGCAACTCACGGTGCAGGACGTGCAGCGGTATCTGCCCCAGGTGCAAAAAATCCAGGCTAAGGTGACCCGCTATGGGGTTTCCACCGGCAGTTTNGCACGGGATATGGTTAAGTATGGTCCCTTTTGGGCATCCATCGGTTCGGTCTATGAATCGGCGGTGATTGAAGCAAACCAGAAAAACACCAACCCCGGACAGACCCGCTATGTGGCGATTTATCCCAAAGCCACATTCACCTCCAATATGCGGGCGATCCTGCCCAATGCCCCCTGGGTCAGCCCCCAGGAACGGGAAGCCGCTCAGCAGGTAATCAACTTTTTGCGCTCCCAACCCACCCAGGAACTGGCGGCTCGCTTAGGACTGCGCCCGGGTGTCCCCGGTGTCCCCTTGGGTGCCCAATTTACCCCTGCCAATGGGGTGACAGCCCAACCCACCTACAACTCCCTACGTCCACCTAGCCCAGAGGTGGTGACCGCCATGTTGAAGGGCTGGGAAGAGGTGGCGAAAAAGCCCTCCCGGGTGGTGGTGGTGGTGGATGATTCCGGCTCCATGCGGGGACAAAAACTGGCGGCTGTGCAACAGTCCCTCTACACCTACATCAATAACTTAAACCCCAAGGACGAACTGGCTTTGATTCGCTTTAGTACCCAGGTGGATGCCCCCATCTTGATCCGGGGAGATGCCGCTGGCAAACAGCAGGGCTTGGCGTTTGTCAACAATTTGCGGGCACAAGGAGGCACTGCTCTTTACGATGCCACCTTAGCGGCACAGACTTGGTTACGCCAAAATCTCCGCCCCGGTGCCATCAATGCGGTGGTGGTTTTGACCGATGGGGAAGACACCAATTCCCGGATCAAATTACCGCAACTGGAACAACAATTACGGCAAAGCGGCTTAAATACGGATGAACGCATCAGCTTTTTCACCATCGGGTATGGAGAAGAAGGAGAATTTGATCCCCAAGCTCTGCAACGGATTGCCACCCTCAACGGCGGGNATTACAAACAGGGGAAACCGGAGACCATTGCCAATGTGATGGCAGACTTACAGCTAGAGTTTTAGAATTTGTTTGGTAATCCTACAGTAATCCTAAATAAGAATGGAACAGGGGTTCCAGGGGCACCGCCCCCGTACTTGGTTCTGGAGAATTACTGTTTGTTAATCAAGTAGGATTGCTCTATCTGAATTGTGAGTAAAAATTTTACAGAGTTTCAAGTAAGTAATGATGTCGTATGGTGATCAACGCCCAAAATCCTTTTAGGGAGAGAGGTTTACTAAGATTATGTCCCATGCCAACATTAGTAA
>JGI24187J35170_1000313_pt1 | contig 21732 bp, 19 predicted proteins | sample YNPBryBLVA2012_FD_35170 | JGI IMG/M metagenome (IMG submission 35170)
GATTTCCCGCCGGCCCGCCTCCGAATACAGCGTCACCGTGGCCGGCCCGCCGAGCACGCGACCCGCCAGCCGCGCCAGCCGGCCGGCCAGCGGTTCGATGTCCACCCCGCCGGTCTCCCGATCCAACTCGGCGTCCACCGGGCGGGCCTGCCCGAGCGCGGCGCTCTGACCGTAAAAAGTCGGCAGCAGCCCGCGTCCGTCTTCGAGCTGCCGCGGCCCAGTGCGTACGTAATAGCGTCCCGGCTCCAGACCGATAATGCGATAGACGCCGCGGTCGTCGGAGACGGCCGCGGCCGCCACGCGCAACGGGGGCGGCGCGGCGCGGTAGGCGTAGACCGAATGCCCCGCCAGCCCCAATTGATTCTCGTCCAGCACCTGCCCGGTGATGACGCCCAAACGCCGCAACCGAAGCTGCGCGAAGAAACGCGCCTCGGCGTCCAGCACGAGGGGCGCCCCCGCGCCGTCCCAGCGGCGCTGACCGTAGCGGGCCGTCAGATAGCCGGCTCGGCGGGCGCTCAGCAGGTAGGCCCCCGCGGGCAGAGCGTGGAAGGCGAAGCGCCCTCGCGAGTCGCTCAGCACGGAGGGCAGCGGCGCAGAGGCCCCGCCTTGAATCATTTCGAGGCTGATCTGGGCGCGAGCCAGGGGACGGCCGGAGAGGTTGTCGAGCACCACGCCTTCCAGCTCGGCAGCCGCGCCGGCCGCGGCCCAAACCAACAGCAGCGCGGCGGGTGAAAGGGGAAGCAGCCGGGGGCGGCGGGCGAACATCAGCGCGGCTTCAGCGGGCCGAGCCCGTCGAGAGTTCGTAAAGAGCCAGCAGGCGGGATTCCTCCACGTCAATGGCGCGGGCGTACTGGCGGATGTAGCTGCGGTCGTAGATGCCGCCGGGCAGTTGGGCGAAATCCCCCCGCTCGATGGCCTCCAGGAAGCGCAGGCTGATCTTGGTGGAATCCGCGATCTGGCGCAAGCTGATGCCTTTGCTCTCGCGCAGGCGCGCCAGATCGGGCATCCCGCCCGGCTTGTTACGAGGGCCGGGATTCCTCATGATCGCTCCCCACGGCGTTGGATCGAGAATGCATCCGGGCAAGCCTCATCGTAGCACGGCATCGGATTGCGGTCGGCGCGCACCAGGCCTCAGGGCGAAGAGGAAGGATTGGGATTCACGACCGGGATGGTGACGATGTTGCTCACGTAGACGTCCTGCGCGATGGTGACTTGTGTCAGGGGATTGGTGGGCAGGTCCGAGTTCAGCTCCAGGTCCACCCGGTAGATTCCCACCGCGCCCGGCACCATGGCGGCCAGCAGCACGTTGGCGGTCTTGCCGCCGGCCAGCGAGGAGACGAACTCGACCGGCTCGTTCAGTTCCGGGCCTTGGTATTTGGCGCCGGTCGCGATCGCCAGCCGCGCCTCCTCCGGCTTGATCAAGCCCAGCCCGGTGGCGTACACGTAGATGGTCTCTCCCGGCAAGGCGGGGTTGTCTTGGGTGACCAGCGCCCCCTCGACGTTGGCGCAGCACAGGGCGGGAGTGGTGGGGGTCATGATGACCTGGGCGCCTTCGGCCGCCTTGGCCGAGTAAACGATGCCGTTGCCCTCCGGTCCGGGAATGCGCGCGCGCAGGCGGATGCGGGTCCACTGTCCGGCCGGGAAGGCGAAGACCTTGGGGTCCTGGTTGATGAGCTCGATCAGGGCGTCGCGGATGGTCTCCAGCGTGTCGCCCTCCTGCACGGTGTAGCTGTACTCGCGGTCCTCGATGATCACCGTGGCGGTGTCTCCGGCTTTGGCCGTCCCGTCCACCGAGACGGTGCCCGAGGCGTGGCTGCTGGCGTGGAAAGCCACCGCCGGCCGGGGGTCCGGACCGTCCAGGGCGAAGATNCCGGGATTGGAAGGGATGATGGGCACGGCGATNGGGGTGGTGATGCTGACCCGGCCGTCCTTGTGCCGCGTGCGGACGTAAGCGTTGATGCTGGTGGTGTCCAGCACCTCGAAGGGCACCTGGGCGTTGATCTGGGTGGGCGAAACGAACAGCAGGGGAGCGCGGATGCCGTCGAAGTAGACCTGCACGCCGCCCAACTCGGTGGGCAAGGGATCGGCCTGCTCGGGAGCGCTCTCGGTGAAGTCGGCCAAATCGTCGCCCACGAGGCTGACCAAGGTGCCGGGAGCGATCTTGGCGGCGTCCATGCCGCCGCTCAGCTTGGCCCCGCTGGTGGTGACCGCGATGACCGCGTTGTCGGAGACTTTGACCGCGATGTCCACCTCGTTACCCGCCTCGCCCGGCATGCGCGCCGTGAGCACGATCAGGCCCAGATCGTAATTGGGCGTCGCCAGGACGTTGGGATCGCCGTCGCCGGCGTTGATCAGATCCACCAGCTTGGCGATCACTTTTTGAAACGTGTCGTCCTTGACGATCTTGTACTTGTACTCCTTGCCGGCGATGGTGACGGTGACCTCGTCGTCTTCTTTGATGCTCCCCTCGAAGGTGAGCGTGCCTACGGCGTACACCTCGCGGCTGGCGGAGTTGCGCACGCCGGTCACCGGCAGATGGCGCTCGGCCACCGTGAAGACCATCACCCGGCGATTGTAAGGATCGCTGACGTAAAGGTTCTCGCCGTCCCAGGCCAGTGACATGGGGGTGCGCAGGGAATCGGCGCCCGAGCGGCGCAGCGGGTAGGCCGAGTCGGAAGCCTGGTTCACCGTCCCGGCGATCTGTCCCAGAATCACGTCGGCCTTGGCGCCGTTTTCGGTGGGGATCCGGTTGAAGATGAGCACCCGGTCGTTGCCGCCGTCGGCGATGAAGAGCCGTTGCCCGTCGGAAAGGGCGAAGCGGGGAAAATCCAGGGTGGCGGCGCAGAGNCGCGGGTAGAGGTCTTTGCCCTCCTCATCCTTGCCGGTGGGATCGCACANCTTGCTCGTNTTGTTGGAAACCGCGCTGGTCATATCAGGCTGGCCGATGACCACATCGGCCGGCTGCCGGTTCTGGGTGGGCAGCGAATTCCAGATCAGCACGCGGTTGTAACCCAAGTCGGTCACGTAGAGCCGCCGCCCGTCGGAAGTCACCGACACCGGCGACAGCAAGGTATCGGCCTGGGGATTCAGAGGGGCCTTGGCCAGATCAATTTGCGCCCCGGCGCCGAAATCCTTTTGGCCCAGCACCAGGTCGGCAGGCTGGAAATTCTGGCGCGGGATCGAATTCCAGATCAAGACCCGGTCGTTGCCCGTGTCGGCGACGAACAGGCGCCCGTCCTGGATCCAAACCCCCTCCGGTCCCCGCATCGTCTTGGGGCCGGGGACGCGGGGATCGCCCGTGCCGTTGTTGGGGAGATTGCTCTTGAAGTCCGGCTGCCCGAGGACGACGTCGGCCGGCTGGTTGTTGGACACCGGCAGGGAGAGCCAGAGCAGCACGCGGTTGTTGTCAGTGTCGGCCACCGCCAGGATGCGCCCGTCGGAAGCCACTCCGACCGGGGTGCGCAGGCCGCTCTGCGAGACGCTCCACTCGGTCTTGGTGAAGTCGGCTTGGCCCAGCACCAGGGTGGCCTGGCCGGTGCAGACCGGGCAGCGTTTGTCGTAAGCGAGCTCCGCCGTGGGCGCGGGCAGCATCTGGGATAGAGCTTGGTAGATCAGCACCCGGTGGTTGATGGGGCCGGCGCCGACGCGGTTCGCGTCGCAGACGAACAAGGTGTCATTGGCGTAGGCCAGGCCGCTGACTCCGCCCAGAATGACGTCGGAAGGGTTCGGATCCTGCTTGGTGAAGGTGGGTTGGCCGATCACCAACCGGGCTGCCTGCCCGGTGGCGAAGTCAGCCGCCCGGGTGGTTACGGCAAGCAGCAGAAGGACCGCCCAAGGCCTCATAGGGAAACTAGCAACGTCCGAAACCGTTAGTATAGCAGCCGTCCCCGCGAGCCGTGCCGGCCGCCTCCCGCCCCTGGGTATACTACTGGGCTGCCATGAAACCTTGGGCGTGGATTTGCCTGCTGGCCGCACCGCTGCCGGCCCAGGAGGTCTCTCAGAGCGGCCTGGAACTGAAGGCCGAACGGCCCATGGTCAGCCAGCCGGAACGGGCGCGCCACGCAATGGTCGCCAGCGCCCACGAGCTGGCTTCAGCGGCCGGGTTGGAGGTTCTCCAGCGCGGGGGCAACGCCGTGGATGCGGCCGTGGCGGTCGCCTTTGCCCTGGCGGTCGTGCATCCGGAGGCGGGCAACCTGGGCGGGGGCGGCTACCTGCTGGTGCGAATGGCCGACGGCCGCGCCGCCGTCATAGACTACCGGGAGACCGCCCCGGCCGCNGCCCATCCGGGAATGTTCTCCCAGCCCCTGGAGGCCCGGGTGGGNTATAAGGCTTCNGCGGTCCCGGGGACGGTGGCCGGGCTGGCCATGGCCCATGCCCGCTTCGGCCTGCGGCCCTGGCGCGAGCTGCTGGAGCCCGCNCGCCGGCTGGCCGAGAGGGGCTTCCCGGCTTCCTACCGCATGGAGCTGATCCTGGCCTTGCAGGTCCCGGTGATGAAGCAATTCCCCGAGACCGCCCGTATTTTCCTCCACGGTTCGGACCAACCCCTGCGGCAGGGGGAGATCGTGCGCCAGCCCGAGCTGGCGGCCAGCATCGCGCGGCTGCAACGCCGGGGCTGGCGCGAGTTCTACGAGGGTGAGACCGCCCGGCGCATCGCGGCCGACATGGCGGCTCACGGGGGCACGATCACTTACGAAGACCTGAAGAGCTACCGGGCCGTCGAGCGGGAGCCTTTGCGCGGAACCTACCGCGGCCACACCGTGCTGGCCGCGCCGCCATCCACCGCCGGCGGGGTCGTCCTGCTGGAGATGCTGAACATCCTCGAGCGCTTCCCTGCCCGGCCCGGCCAGGAGGGCTCCTCCCAGGCGCGCCATCTGCAAATCGAGGCCATGCGCCGCGCTTACCGGGACCGCGCGTTGCACCTGGCGGATCCCGCTTTCCACACCGCGCCGCTGGAACGGTTGCTCAGCAAGGACTACGCCGCCGAGCTGGCGGCCGGCATCCGTCTGGATCGCGCCACGCCCGCCGCCGAGCCGGCCCAGCCGCCCACCGAGGGTGAGGAGTCCGACTCTACCACCCACTTCGGCATCGTGGACGCCGCAGGCAACCTGGTCGCCAACACGTACACCCTCAACGGATTCTACGGCTCGCAGGTGATCGCCAAGGGGACCGGCGTGCTGCTGAACGACATCATGAGCGCCTTCAGCCCGCGGCGCGGCCATCCCAACCAGATCGCGCCCGGCAAGCGCCCCCTCTCCTCGATGTGCCCGGTCATCGTGCTGCGGCCCGACGGATCCCCCTGGTTCGCCCTGGGCTCGCCCGGGGCGCTGACCATCGCCAATACCGTCATGCAGGTGCTCGTCAACTTGATTGACTACAAGATGTCCCTGCGCGACGCCATCGAATTCCCTCGCATCCACCATCAATACCTGCCGGACCGCGTGGACGCCGAGCCGGGCGCTTTGGTGCTGGACGTGGCCGAAAAGCTGCGCGCCATGGGCCACAGCCTCAACCCGCGCCTGCGCTCGCAGGGCGATGTGGCGGCGGTGATGATCGAGAACGGCGCCGGCCGGCGGCTGGGCTGGGCCGACGGGCGCCGCGGCGGCCGCGCCTTGGGTTACTGAGGCGGTTTGGGAGCTGGGATCTTCACCACGCCCATGTCGCTGGGCGAGGAGTAAATGGTCACGCCGCTCTCGGCCGGGGCGGCGGGTGTGGAGGCTGCCCCGGCCCTCCGGCCGGAGCGCATAGCCGCGATAATCTTTTCGACTTCCGCTTCGGGAATGCTGGCCGAGATGGTCAGGCTGCGGCCGCTCCGCTTGAGATCCTGGAGGAAGGGCTGCCCGGCAGGTTGCCGGGACTGGGCCATGCTCAGGAAAAAGCGCAGGGCGTTGGCCAGGTTGGCGGCGTCCTGCTCGCTGCGGCTGACGGTGTTCACCATCAGTTGCAAGTCCCCGCGCAGGCGCATGCCGCCGCTGACCTCCTCGATGGCTTTCATCGCGCCGCCCCGGAAGAGGCCCATGGCGTCGGCTTCAGGCGCTTGCGCCGCCAACTCGGCCGGCGGGAGGGTCGAAACGCCCCACAGATCGTACTGGGCGCTCAATTCGGCCGCCTTGCGGCGCAGCTCGGCCGAGACCTGCCCCGGCCGCCCGCGGCGAGCGATGGCGCCTCGCACGCTGGCCGGGTCGCCGGCGATCAACAGCGTCTGCTCGAGCAAGGCTACCGCCATGGGTTGTTCCTTGCCCGAGGCGACGATCTCGACGCCCTGAAAGGTTTCGCTGTGCGCCCCCCGGCTCTTCGCCAGGCTCAGCAGATCCATGCCCGTAAAGGCGCCCCGCACCAACAGCAAGGCGTTCCGCTGGCGCGCTCCGCCCGGACTGGCGATCAAGATCTCGCTGAGCTGCCGCAGGGGATCGAAGCCGGTGGCTTGGATCAGCCCGGCCAAATCGGGCTCCTGCGCTGGGAGCTGGGACCACAGGCCCTGCGCCAGGCGCGAGGCGCGCAGCCGCTCGACGTTGATCCCGAACAGAGCCTTGGCGTCCGGCATGGCCAGATCCAGCAGAGTGGACTGGGCGGCGGCCAGCGCGACAGCGGCCGGCAAGAGCAGGCAGGCTTTCACCATGCGCGGGATTATAACGTATCGGCCGGCGCGCCGTTACCGCACGCGGAGGATGCGGCCCCAGACCACTTGGAAGGCCTCGATTTCGCCCTCGGGAGTCCGGCCCGCGCGGATGAAGACGTGGGTGTGCAGCGGCAAGGCGGCCGCATCCACCGGCAGCCCGTCGGCCAGCCAGCGCGTATCCTCGCGCAGCAGCACCATGCATTCGCCCCGGTTGCGGATGCGCAGATCCAACCGGTCCGTCTCCCGCCGCGTGACGACGCCGGCCAGCATCAGCGAGCCTCGCGGGAACCATTCCCCCAACGCCGGACGGGGCCAGGGCGGCAAGCGGGCGGGGTCCCGCGAGCCGGAGGCGGGCGAAAGCACGCGCAGCGTCGCGGCCGGCGGCAGGGGCAGGCCGCAGTCCTGCTCGCAGGTCACCTCCAGCAGGTCGCCGCGCCGCAAGGCGGACGGATCCAGGCTCCGCTGCTCGCGTTCGAAGCGGGTGCGCGGGTCGAACCGGAAGACGTGGACCCGGAAATCGGGGGCGCGCAGGCTGAGCGATCCGGTGCGCCCGTCGCTGTCCAGTTCGAGCAATACGCCGCGCACGGGTGGCGGGCCCGGCTGCGCCGCCAGGGCCAGCGCCAGCAAGGCTCCCAGACCCATGAGCACCTCCGCGGAGCGACCCCCGGGGCCAGTATAGCAGGCCGGCGGCGGCCGCCCGGTTGCGCCAGGGCGGAGGCTGGGATATGATCAATGAGGATTTTCAGACCGTAAAGTCCTGGTAGGCGAGGCAACAGATGTGGGTTTTCCTGCCGGTGGCCGGCGTGAGCATCAACGTGTTCGCCGTGATCGGAGCCGGGGCCGCTGTCGGTTTCCTCTCCGGACTGTTAGGGGTGGGCGGGGGATTCCTGCTCACGCCCATCATGATCATGCTGGGCATTCCGCCCACGGTCGCGGCCGCCTCCGACACCAACACCATGGTGGCAACCTCGGCCTCCGGCACCGCCGCCCACTTCCGCCTGGGCAACGTGGATTTAAAAATGGGCGCGGTGCTGCTGGCAGGCGGGCTGGCGGGTGCCCAGATAGGAGTGGAGGTGATCCGGGTGCTGCGGCAACTGGGCAATGCGGATTTTCTCATCGCAGTAACCTACATCCTCATGCTGGGCCTGGTGGGCGGCGGCATGATGGCGGACAGCGTCCGGAAGCTGCGCAGCGGCGCGGTAGCCGCCAAGGCGCACCGCCCCGGCCGGTTCGGCGGTTTGCTCAAGAAGCTGCCCTGGCAGGTGGACTTCCCCCGCTCCCGGGTGCGGCATTCGATCCTGGTACCCTTCTTCCTCTGCTCGCTGGTGGGGATCCTGGCGGCCATCATGGGCGTGGGCGGCGGCTTCATTATGGTGCCCATGATGGTGTACCTGTTGCGGATGCCGGCTCACGTAGCAGTGGGAACGAGCCTGTTTCAGATCCTGTTCACCTGCTCAGGGGTCACCATCATGCAGAGCGTACGCAACCAGACGGTGGACGTGATGCTGGCGCTGCTGGTAGCGCTGGGTTCAACCGTGGGTGCGCAGGTCGGCGCCCGCGTCAGCAAGCTTCTGCGAGGCGAACAGTTGCTGTTCACCTTAGCCACTCTGGCGTTGCTGGTGATGTTCCGCATGGCGGCCGGCATCGTCTTACCCCCGGCCAACTTACTGAGCCTGGGGCATTGAACTGACTTTTCTGGCGAGGTGTATGGGATGAGACTGACAAGCAAGTGGTTGGCAGCGTGGGGCTGCGGCGTAGTGAGTACGGTTCTGGCCGCGGAAGCAGATCCCCAGCGCATTGTCATCGTTGCCGATAGCCGCCAGGTGAGCGGCTGGAGGGCATGGCTAACGAACCTTTACAACGAAAGCTACCTCTACTTTGCTCTGGCCACCGTTCTGATCATACCGATAGCCGGGCTGGCAATCGGTAAGCTCATGGATGTCTTGCTGGTCGCTCTAGGGGTCGACCTCAAGAGCCGCAAGCTGGCGGAGCACTGAGCGGGCTGAGGAGGATCGGCAATCATGGACTGGCTTTACGTAACCATGCCCATCGCCGGGGTCGAGATTTTCTGGCCGGGTCTGATAGTTCTGGGTCTCGGAGTCGGCATCATAAGCGGGTTCTTCGGAATGGGCGGTGGCTGGATGGTGACGCCCGGCCTGAACATTCTGGGTTTCCCCATGGCCTTCGCCATCGGCACCGGCATTGCCCAGATGTCGGGGCCCTCACTGGTTTCCACGCTGCGGCATGGCCGGTTCGGCAACGTGGACTACCGGCTGGGCGTGATCATGGTCCTGGGCACCGTCTGCGGCTTTGAAGCCGGGGCCCAGACCATCATGTGGCTGGAGCGGATCGGCCGGGTGGACCTCTACGTTCGCTACGCTTACCTGGCGCTGCTGGCCTTGATCGCCTGGCTGGTTTTTACCGACATCGCTAAGAAGCGGCGCAAGGAACAGGAGGCCTTGGCCGCGGGACGCAAGCTGGATGCCTTATCCACAGGTATTGAGTGGCATAAGCGGCTTCACAGGATCCAACTTCCGCCTGTCGTGCACTTCAAGAAGGCGGGGATTCGCTGCTCGGCCTGGTTGCCCATCGGGGTCAGTTTCTTGACCGGCTGGCTGGCCGGCGTCGTGGGCATCGGCGGCGGCTTGATCCGGATGCCGGCGCTCATTTATCTGGTCGGCTGCCCGACCCACGTAGCGGTCGGCACGGACCTGTTCGAGGTGGCCATTTCCGGTCTGTACGGCGCCGCCACTTACAGTTACAAGGGCCGCACCGAGTTGCTGGCGGCGCTGATCATGGCTGCGGGTGCGGCCGTGGGGGCCCAGATCGGCTCGATCGCCACCAAGTATGTTCGCGGGTATGGCATCCGGCTGTTGTTCGGCCTGGCCGTGCTGGGCTGCGCCCTTTCGATCATCTTCAAGCTGATCGCGGCGGCCAACCCCGGGGTGCGCTCGCTGTTCGACAGCGCAGCCACGGTCTTGATCCTGGGTCTGGTGGTGGTGCTGGCCGGACACATCCTCATCCAGTTCATCCGCGGGGTGCGCGAGGAATTGGCTCTCAAGCGCAAGCCCCTGGTGCGAAGCTCGCTGTGAAGGAGGCGCCGGTATGAGAAGCCGCATCTGCTTTTTGCTCGCCGCCGCTTTGGTAAGCCTGCTGGCGGCCGGCTGCTCGGGCTTCGGGCGCGTCGAGCAGGGCCAGGTCATCGCCTACGATCGCTCGGCCGGGGTGGTGACGCTGATCCGCGATTCCAACTACCGCGACCCCGCTCACCCGCGCTTCGATGTGCTGCCCCCGGTGAGCGTGCGCGTCCCGCGCGACCCCAAAGAAATGGGACCGGAACCTGAGGCCGGGCGGCTGCTCGCCCTGGATTGGAAGGCGGGCCGGGCGGTGATTTTCGATCCCGCTTCCGAGTCGCTCAAGCAAGTGCCCCTGACGGTGCTGGAGGTGCTCACTAACGTCGCGCGCGACGACGCCCGCCTGGGCGGACGCCGCTTCCCGGTCCTGGACCGGCAGAGCGGCACGGTGACGGTCCTGCTGCCCCGCTGGCGCGTGATCGTGACCTTCCGCCCGCCGGAGGAGTATCTCGGCCTGCCGGAAGATACCTGGAAGGTGGGAGACGAGGTCCGCTATTACTATAAAGATCCCGAACAGGCCCTGCGCATGATGAACGTCTCGAAGACCGAGCTGGGGGGCAAGAGCGCCTGAGGCGCGCCGCTGCTGCCGGTGGATCTCCTCGAGCGCCCCGGCCGCGCCGCTGCCAGCGGCGCGGCCCGGTGTTACATTGGCATCAGGCCTATGCGATGGTGGTGGAGGAGAAAGACGCCGCGGGCGCCCGCAGTTCCCGTAGAGGAACGCCTCCGGCGCCGCTACGAGAGCTTCCGCGAACTGCTGACGCTCAACAACGAAAGCCTGGAGCTTATCGCCGGGCTCCAGGAGGACCTGCAATACGTTCCGCCGCTGCGCGACGTGTTGGGGGACCGCATCGCACACACCTTCGAGAAGGTCGAAGCCACCATCGCCGCCCTGGAGAAGCTCTCCGGGGTGGAATACAAGCCGCTGCGCGAGGCAGTGGAAGATCAGCGCCTGGAGGTCGAGCGCTACATCGCCGCCTGGCAGGAGCGGGAGGCGCCCCGCATGGCCGCCTGGCTGAGCGAGCTGGGCGCGGAATCGGTAGAGGAGGCCGGCGGCAAAGCCGCTTTGCTGGCTGAAGTCAAGAACCGGATCGGGCTGCCGGTTCCGGAGGGCTACGTCCTGACCACGGAAGCCTACCGGCGCTTCTGCGGCGTCGCCCTGTGGACGCAGATTCGCGACGCCATCCGCCAGGTGGACCTGGAGGACCTCGAGGGCCTGCACGCCATCTCCCGGCGCCTGGAAGACACGGTGATGAACGCCCCGCTGCCCCGCGCCGTCGAGGTGGCCGTCGCCGAGCGCGCCCGCACCTTGAAGACCCACGGGCTCGGCCTGGCGGTCCGCTCCAGCGCGGTGGGCGAAGGCGGAGAGCGGACCTTCGCCGGGCAGTTCCTGAGCGTGCTGAATGTGCCGCCGGAGCAGGCGGTCGAGGCCTACCGGCGAGTCATCGCCGGGCGTTTCAGCGAGCAGGCGCTCTCCTACCGCATCACGACCGGCCTGCTGGAAGTGGAAAGCCCCATGGCCGTGCTGTTCTTGCCCATGCTGCCGGTGCGCGCGGCCGGGATCCTTTATACCCGCGAGCCCAAAGACGCCCGCAGCGACCGGCTCTGGATCACGGCCACCTTCGGCCTGGCCGCCGAAATCGCCAGCGGCCGCCGGCCGGCGGACCTGTTCGTCGTTTCGCGCCGGCCGCCGCACCCGGTGCTGGAGCACAGTCTGGTAAACAAAGAGGAAATCCTGGTAGCGGAAGCGGCGGGCGGGGTGGCGGCGCGGCGCTTGCAGGCGGAGGAGGCCTTGGCAGCCAGCCTGGGCCCGGCGGAGCTGGCTACCCTCGCCGAATGGGGTCTGCGCATCGAGCAGCACTTCCGCAAACCGCAGGACATCGAGTGGGCCCTCGATGTGCACGGGAAGCTCTGGATCCTCCAGGCGCGGCCGCTGGCCGTGGCCGAAAGCTCCGCCGTGCGGCGGGGGAAAGTGAAGAGCGCGCCCCTGGCCTCGGGAGGGAGGACGGTGTATGCCGGGCTGGCCTCAGGCCCCGCCTACATGGTCGAGGAATTATCGCAATTGCGCCGTACGCCCCAAGGCGCGGTGGTCTTCCTGCGCAAGGCCTCCCCCGAAATCACCCAGGCGCTGCCGCGCATCGCGGGACTGGTGGCCGAGTGGGGCAACGTGACCGGCCACGCCGCCTCCCTGCTGCGGGAGTTCCGCATCCCCTCGGTGTTCCAAATGCCGGGGGTCTTCCAGCGGATCCGCTCGGGAGACCCGGTCAGCCTGGACGCCGCCCAGCAGGCGGTCTATGCCGGCATCCTCTGGCCGTCCGCCCGCCCCGAGCCGGAGGAAATTCGCCGCCGAGAGCGCGGCGACCCGATCGGCAGGCGCGTGCTGGCCCTGAACCTGGTGGATCCGGCGGCCTCNAACTTCCGGCCCTCCGGCTGCCGCTCGGCNCACGACATCCTGCGCTTCGCGCACGAGAAGGCGATCGAGGTCATGTTCACGGTCAGCGACGTGGTCCTCGAGCAGAGCCCCCACCGCGCCCGTGCGCTGGTCACCCCCGTGCCCGTGAACATCTCGGTGGTGGACCTGGGCGGCGGCTTGGCCCTGGAGAACCCCGACAGCCGCGAGGTCCGGCCCGAGGAGATCGTCTCCCGGCCCTGGCGTGCGCTTTGGCGTGGCATCAGCCATCCGGGCGTAAGCTGGACGCGCGAGATGCCGGCCAGCCTGTCGGACCTGGCCAGCGTCATGGTGCGCAGCTTCACGCCCGAGGGCGGCGGCATGCGGGGCCTGGGCGAGAAGAGCTACCTGCTGGTGGCGGCCGAATACATGAATCTGAACTCCCGGCTGGCCTACCACTTCTCGCTGGTGGACGCCTGCCTGTGCGACAACCCGGCCCACAACTACATTTCCTTTCGCTTCGCGGGCGGCGGCGCCACGCGTTACCGCCGGAACCTGCGCGCCTGCTTCATCGAGGCCTGCCTGGCGCATTACGGCTTCGTGGTGGACCGCCGCGGAGACCTGGTGAACGCCTGGTTCAAGAAGGCGCCTGCCGAGGACACCGAGGCCAAACTCGACATCCTCGGCCGGCTGATAGCCTGCTCGGGCCAGCTCGACATGTACATGACCAATCAAGAGGTCATGCGCTGGTACGTGCGGCAGTTCTTGGAAGGCAACTATAGCTTCCTGGAGCGCGAGGAGCAGGCAGGCGCCCCGGCCCATTGAAGCGCCCGGGCGGCCGGCGCCGGTTGGCCGCACCCCCGGGAATGCATCCCAGCGCCCGGGCGGCCGGCGCCGGTTGGCCGCACCCCCGGGAACGCGTCCCAGCGCCGCGGGCGGCCGCTGATGCTATGATCTTGGGGAGGATTTTGGATCTGCGGATCATGAGATCCCGAGATCCTTAAAGGCGAGGGATTTGGTGCTGTTCCAGGCGGCCGTCTTACTGTATCTGCTGGAGGCGTCCGGGGCCGGGGAGCTCCGCCTGGCGCCCTCGGCCATCGAATTGGGCGCTCTTTACCAGGACGTGCCGGTGCGCATCGAAGGCCTGGCGCCGCCCGAGGCCCGGATCATCGTCACCTTGCGGGGGGCCGACGCCCGGGAGGAGTTCAACAAGAAAGGGCGCGTCGGCCCGGTGTGGCTGAACGTGGGCAAGGTGCGGATTTCGGGCGCACCCTCCTTGTTCTTGTGTTTCTCGGAAGCCCCCGTGGAAACGCTTCTGGTACGGGAGGAGATTGAGCGCTACCAACTGGATGAAGCGGCCATCCGGCGCCGCATGCGCATCGAGCCCGCCGAGCTGGACCAGCCGGAGCTGCGCGAGCATTACTGGAATCTGCGCGCCGAACAGGGCAGCTATGCCATTCACAGCGGCGCCGTGCAGAGCGAGCCGGCCGGCGAGCAGGGCCGGCGCTACCGCGTCGAGTTCCTCTGGCCGCGCAAAGCCCCGCCGGGTTCCTATACCGTAACCGCCTACCAGTGCCGGCAGGGCCGGGTGACGGCCCAATCCTCGGCGGCGCTCACCGTGCGGCGGGTCGGGTTGCCCGCCACGATCGCCGCCCTGGCCCAGCAACATGCCGCGCAATACGCGGTGCTGGCGGTGATAGCGGCCATGCTGGCCGGCTTCGGCATAGATTTCATCGTCACGCGCCTGGGCGGCAAGAGGCGGCGGCTCAAGGCCGCCGGCGGGGCGCGCGAAACGGAAAGCGAACGGCAGCCCACCGGCTCGCTGCGGCGGGGAGGCCACTGAGGCCCCTTCGGGAAGCCCGCGCCAGTTGACCGGATCGCGCGCTCTGTGATAGCTTGACGGTTTCAGGGACCCGCTGGTCCTGTATCGGCCGCTTTCCCGATCGCTACCCGATGGAGGCAACTCTACAGGCACTCGGGGGATTGCTGATCAAAGCCGTCCCGACCTTCCTGCTGGTGATCCTGCTGTATTTCTATTTGAAATGGGCCTTCTTCAGCCCCTTGGCGCGGGTCCTCGAGCAACGCCGCCAGGCTACCGAAGGCGCCCGGCAAAAGGCCGAGGAATTGCTCGCCCGCGCGGCGGCCAAAACGGCCGAATATGAAGCGGCGCTTCGCGCCGCGCGCAGCCGGATGTACCTGGAACAAGAGGCCGCCCGCCAGCAATGGCGGCAACAGCATCTGGAGGCGGTCCGCGCAGCCAGGGAGGATGCGCGCCGGCTGGTGGAGGAGGCCCGGCGCCAATTGGAGGCCGAACTGGAGATCGCGCGCCGGGAGCTGGAGCTGAGCAGCCGTGCGCTGGCGGGGCGGATCGCAACCAACTTGCTGAGAGGGAGGGCGGCGTGAGCCGAGCCGGACTGCTGGCCGGCGCGGCGTTGCTGGCGGCCCTGGGACTGCCGGCGCAGGAACACTCGGCCGGCCCGGCTCAGAAGCACCCCCCGGCGGAAGCGCATTCCGCCGCCCACGGCCCGGCCCACGTGGACCTGTGGAAGCTGGCCAACTTCGTGATCTTTCTGGGCGCGCTGGGCTACTTTCTGCGCGGGCGCGCGGCGCAGTTTTTCCGCTCCCGCAGCGAGCAGATCCGGCGCGAGATCCAGGAGGCCGCCCGGCTCAAACAGGAAGCCGAAGAGCGCTGCGCGGCGATCGAGCAGCGGCTGGCCGAGGTGGGAACCGAGATCGAGAAGCTTCGCCGCCAGGCGCAGGAGGAAGCGGCGGCCGAAGAAGCGCGCCTGCGGCGCCAGATCGAGCAGGATCTTCGCAAGATTCACGCCGAGGCCGAGCAGGAGATCGCCGCGGCTGTGAAAGTCGCGCGGCGGCGGCTTCGGGCGCAAGCGGCCGAGCTGGCCGTCGAGCTGGCTGCTCGGGAGATTCGTCAAGGCCTCACGCCGGAGGTGGAGGACCGATTGCTTCGCCGCATGGTGGACGACCTGGAGCGCCGCGCCCCGGGGGTTTGCTAGGCTATGGCGACGGCCTTGGCAACCCGCTACGCGCGGGCGCTGGTGGATCTGGCGACGCGGCCGGGCGTCCCGATCACGCCGCATCGCATCCTGGATGAGCTGGAGCTTTTCGAGCGCGCCCTGGCGGATTCGCCCGCCCTCAAGAACGTTCTGCTGTCGCCCGCGGTGCCTGCGCCGCAGAAGCGCAAGCTGGTGGCGCGAGTGGCGGCCGGGCTGGGGCTGTCGGATCTGACGCGGCGCTTCCTGCTGGTGGTGACGGACCGGCGCCGGATGGGCCTGCTGGCCGAGATGCGCCAGGCGGCCGAGACGCTGCTGGACGCGCGGCTGGGCGTGGTGCGGGTGGACGTGACTTCGGCGCGCGTGCTCAGCGAGGCCCAGCGCGAGGCTTTGGCAGCCGGATTCCAGCGGCTGACCGGACTGCGCCCGCGTCCCCGTTTCGCGCTGGATCCCGAGTTGATCGGCGGCGTTGTGGCGCGCGTGGGTTCCACCATTTACGACGGTTCGGTGCGCGGCCGACTGGAGGCGTTGAAGAGAAGGCTGGCGGGCGCCGAAGGCTGAGCCGCCCGGGCCGAACACAGAGGTTGCTATGGCTCGCATTCAAGCAGACGAAATCGAACGGCTGCTGCGCGAAGAGATCGAACATTACGACCAGGCGGTGAACGTGGCCGAGGTCGGCTCGGTCATCTCGGTGGGCGACGGCATCGCTCGCATTCACGGCCTGGACAACTGCATGGCCGGGGAACTGATCGAGTTCCCGCACGAGGTGGCGGGCATCGCGCTGAACCTCGAGGAGGATCAGGTGGGCGCGGTGCTGCTGGGCGACTGGACCGAGATCAAGGAAGGCGACGAGGTCCGGCGCACCGGCCGGATCATGTCGGTGCCGGTGGGCGAGGCGCTGCTGGGGCGCGTGGTGGACGCCCTGGGCGCCCCCCTGGACGGCAAGGGGCCGATCCTCACCGAGCACTACAATCCCCTCGAGCGGCTGGCTCCCGGCGTGGTGGACCGGCTGCCGGTCAAGGAGCCCCTGCAAACCGGCATCAAGGCCATTGACGCCATGATTCCCATCGGGCGCGGCCAGCGCGAGTTGATCATCGGCGACCGCCAGACCGGCAAGACCGCCATCGCCCTGGACACCATCCTCAATCAGAAGGGCGGCGACGTGGTGTGCATCTACGTCGCCATCGGCCAGAAGCGCTCCACCGTGGCCCAGGTGATCAAGACCCTGGAGGACTTCGGGGCCATGGACTACTCGATCGTGGTGGCCGCCACCGCTTCCGACCCCGCTCCCATGCAGTACATCGCGCCCTACGCCGGCTGCGCCATGGGCGAATACTTCCGCGACCGCGGCCGCCACGCGCTCTGCATCTACGACGACCTTTCCAAACATGCCGCCGCCTACCGCGAGATCTCGCTCCTGCTGCGCCGCCCGCCCGGGCGGGAGGCCTACCCGGGGGACGTGTTCTATTTGCACAGCCGCCTGCTGGAACGCGCCGCCAAGCTCTCCGACGAGCTGGGCGGAGGGTCCCTCACCGCCCTGCCCTTCATCGAGACCCAGGCGGGCGACATCTCGGCCTACATCCCCACCAACGTCATCTCGATCACCGACGGCCAGATCTATCTGGAGACCGACCTGTTCAACGCCAACATCCGCCCGGCCATCAACGTGGGCCTCTCGGTGAGCCGCGTGGGCGGCAACGCCCAGATCCGCGCCATGCGCCAGGTGGCAGGCACCCTCCGGCTCGAGCTGGCCCAATACCGCGAGCTGGCCGCCTTCGCCCAGTTCGGCTCGGACCTGGACAAGGCCTCCCAGTTCCAGTTGAACCGCGGGCGCCGCCTGACCGAGATCCTCAAGCAGCCTCAGTTCCAGCCCCTGCCCGTCGAGAAACAGATCATGATCCTGTTCGCCGGCACCAACGCCTACCTGGACGATCTGCCGGTCGAGCGCTGCCGGGCCTTCGAGGAGGAGCTCTACCGCTTCCTGGACAACGCTCAGCCCGGGTTGCTGGCCGAGCTGCGCGAGAAGAAGCGGATTGACGAGGAGCTGCGCGCCCGCATGCACGCCGTGCTCAAGGAGTTCAAGGAGCGCTTCCTGGCCGAGCATCGGAGCTGACATGCCCAGCCTGATTGATCTGCGCCGGCGCATCCGTTCGGTGCGCAACACCCAGCAGGTGACCAAGGCCATGAAGATGGTCTCGGCCGCCAAGCTGCGCCGGGCGCAGGAACGCGTGCTGGCCGCCCGCCCCTACGCCGCGCTGTACCGGCAATTGCGCGCCCGGGTGGCCGCGGCGGTGGCCGGCGACGAACGGCTGGCCGCCCACCCGTTGCTGGCCCGCCGGCCCGAACGACACATCGTGCTGGTCCTGTTCACCGCCGACCGCGGCCTGGCGGGCGCCTTCAACACGAACCTGATCCGGGCCGCGCAGGCGTTCCTGAGGCAGCATGCCGGCCGGCAGGTCGAGCTGGTGACCGTGGGCCGCAAGGGGCGCGACTTCTTCCGCAAGCGCAACGTGCCGATCGCCGCCGAGTACGTCGGCTTCTCGCAACGCTTCCGCTACGCGGATGCGGCCGAGGTGGCCGGCGGGCTGATCGAGCCCTTCGAGCGCGGCCAGACGGATGCGGTCTATCTTCTTTACAACGAATTCAAGAGCCTGGTTTCGGCCCGGCTGACGGTTTCTCGCTTGCTGCCGGTCGAGCCCGCCGAACAGGCCCGGCCGGTGGACTACATTTACGAGCAGCCGCCCGCGCAGCTTCTGGCCGGGCTGCTGCCGCGCTACGTCGAGATTGCCGTCTACCAGGCGTTGTTGGAGTCGGTGGCGGCCGAGCACGCCGCCCGCATGAGCGCCATGGATCAGGCCACCAACAACGCCGGGGAAATGATCGCCCGGCTCACCCTGTTCATGAATCGCGTGCGCCAGGCCAGCATCACCAAGGAGCTGATCGAGGTGGTCAGCGGCGCGGAGGCGCTCCAGTGAGGCGTGGGGGCTCGGGCTGTCGGGAGGTGTGGAAATGACCGATGAGAAAGCGACGGCCGCCGCAGTGAACGAACAGGCGGCGGGCGGCGAGACCGCGGGCGTCGTGGGCCGGGTGATTCAGGTGGCCGGTCCGGCGGTGGACGTGCAGTTCCCCGAGGGCAAGGTCCCCGTCATCTACACGGCGATCCGGATCACCAGCGAAGGCTTCCGGGTCCCGCAGCCCGTGGACATCATCACGGAGGTGGCCCAGCACCTGGGCGAAGGCCGGGTGCGCACCATCGCCTTGCAGCCCACTGAAGGGCTGGTGCGGGGCATGAAGGCCGTCAGCCTGGGCTCGCCCGTGATGATGCCGGTGGGGCCGGAAACGCTCGGGCGGGTGCTGAATGTCATCGGCCAGCCGGTGGATCGCCTGGGGCCGGTGCCCGCCCGCAAGTATTACCCCATCCATCGGCCCGCGCCCGCGCTTCAGGAGCAGTCCACCGAACTGAAGATGTTCGAGACCGGCATCAAGGTGATTGACCTGATCGAGCCCTACCTGAAGGGGGGCAAGATCGGGCTGTTCGGCGGCGCCGGCGTGGGCAAGACCGTCATCATCATGGAGCTGATTCACAACATCGCGCTCAAGCACGGCGGCGTCTCGGTCTTCGGCGGCGTGGGCGAGCGGACCCGCGAGGGCAACGATCTCTGGCTCGAGATGCAGCAATCGGGCGTGATTGACCCGCGCGACTGGCGCAAGTCCAAGTGCGCCCTGATCTACGGCCAGATGACCGAACCGCCCGGCGCCCGCTTGCGCGTCGGCCTCTCCGCCCTGACCGCGGCCGAGTACTTCCGCGACGAGGAAGGCCAGGACGTGCTGCTGTTCATTGACAACATCTTCCGCTTCGTGCAGGCCGGCTCGGAGGTCTCCGCCTTGCTCGGGCGCATGCCCTCGGCGGTCGGCTACCAGCCCAACCTGGCCACCGAGCTGGGCGAGCTGCAAGAGCGCATCACCTCGACCCGGCGCGGCTCGATCACTTCGGTGCAGGCCATCTACGTGCCGGCCGACGACTACACGGATCCCGCGCCGGCTACGACCTTCGCTCACCTGGACGCCACGACGAACCTTTCGCGCCAGATCGTGGAGCTGGGCATCTATCCGGCGGTGGATCCTCTGGCCTCGACCTCGCGCATTCTCGATCCGCGCATCGTGGGCTGGGAGCATTACAACGTCGCCCAGCAGGTCAAGGCCGTGCTCCAGCGTTACAAGGACCTTCAGGACATCATCGCCATCCTGGGCGTGGACGAACTTTCCGACGAGGACAAGCTGGTGGTGGCCCGGGCCCGCAAGATTCAGCGCTTCCTCTCGCAACCGTTCCACGTGGCCGAGCAGTTCACCAACCTGCCCGGCAAGTACGTCAAGATCGAGGACACCGTGCGCGGTTTCAAGGAGATCATCGAGGGCAAGCACGATGAGATCCCCGAACAGGCCTTCTACATGAAGGGCGGCATCGAGGAAGTGCTCGAACACGCCGAGCGCTTGAAGGCGGAGGCCTAGAGGCGGATGGCGGACGTCCTGCTGCTGGAAGTGGCCACGCCCGAGCGGCTGGTGGCGCGCGAACGGGTGCGCGAGGCGCAGATTCCCTGCCGCAACGGCTACATCGGCGTGCTGCCCGGCCACGCCGCCTTGCTCAGCGAGCTGGGCGAGGGCCGGCTGAGCTACACCGGCGAGCAGGGTGCGCGCGCCTTCCGCGTCGCGGGCGGCTGGGTCGAGGTGCTGGAGGACCACATCCGGGTGCTGGCCGACCAGGCCGAGGAGGCCGAGGCCTCGCCCTGATGGGAACCCCCGCCTTGCGCTAGAATAAGGAGGATTCGGGCCGTGGCGCAGCCTGGCTAGCGCGCTTGCTTGGGGTGCAAGAGGTCCGGGGTTCAAATCCCCGCGGCCCGACCAGGGGTTCCCATGCTCTGCCGCTTGCCCGCCCGGGCTCTGCTATAATTAAGTTCGCCGGCCAGGTAGCTCAGTTGGTAGAGCGCAGCCCTGAAAAGGCTGGCGTCGGCGGTTCGATTCCGTCCCTGGCCACCAGCCCCGATCTCAACTCAAGCCCCCGCCGGCGCCAAGCCGCGTGTCTGCCCGGCCCGCTCAGCGCTGCTGGGAACGCCAGAGGGCCTGATCCAAGTCCCAGAGGATGTCGTCAATGTCTTCCAGCCCGATGGAAAGCCGCACCATGTCGGGCGTGACGCCGGCCGCCTCCTGCTCGGCCGGGCTGAGCTGCTGGTGCGTGGTCGAAGCGGGATGGATCACCAGGCTGCGCGCGTCGCCCACGTTGGCCAGGTGCGAGAACAGCTTCACGCTGTCAATGAACTTGCGGCCCGCCTCGTAGCCGCCCTTGATGCCGAAGCTGAAGACCGCCCCGGCCCCCTTGGGCAGGTACTTCTGCGCCAGCTCGTAATAGGGACTGGAAGGCAGCGAGGGATACCTCACCCAGCCGACCAGCTTGTGCTCCTCCAGGAACCGCGCGGCCGCCAGGGTGTTGGCCACATGGCGCTCCATGCGCACGCCCAGGGTTTCGATGCCTTGCAGGAACAGGAAGGCATTGAAGGGGCTCAGGGCCGGCCCCATGTCGCGCAAGCCCTCGACCCGCGCCTTGATGATGTAGGCCAGCGGGCCGAAGGCCTCCGTGAAGACCAGGCCGTGATAGGAACGCGCCGGCTGGGTGAGCTGCGGGAAATCCCCTTCCGTCCAAGGAAAGCGCCCGCCGTCCACGATGATGCCTCCGATCGAGTTGCCGTGGCCGCCCATGAACTTGGTGAGGGAATGCAGCACAATGTCGGCCCCGAACTCGATCGGCCGGCACAGGTAGGGCGTGGCGAAGGTGTTGTCAATCACGAGCGGAACTTTGTGCTCGTGGGCGATCGCCGCCACGCGCTCGATGTCCAGCACGTTGCCCCGGGGATTGGACACCGTCTCGCCGTAGAGGCACTTGGTGCGCGGCGTCAGCGCCCGGCGGAAATTCTCCGGCTCGTCGGGATCCACGAAGGCGACCTCCAGGCCCAGTTTGCGAAAGCTGATGTCGAACTGCGTGTACGTCCCGCCGTACAGCGTGCTGGCGGCCACCATGTGATCGCCCGCCTGCATCAGGCTGCTGAGAGCGATGAACTGGGCGGCCTGGCCGCTGGCCACGGCCAGCGCGGCTGCGCCGCTCTCCAGCGAAGCCACCCGCTCCTCGAGCACGGCGGTGGTCGGATTCATGATCCGGGTGTAGATGTTGCCGAACTTGCGGAGGGCGAAAAGATCCGCCGCGTGCTCGCTGTCCTCGAACACATACGAGGTGGTCTGATAAATGGGCACGGCGCGCGCCCCGGTGGTCGGTTCCGGCTGGTAGCCGGCGTGCAGCGCCCGCGTGTTGAAACCAAAGACTCGTTGCTCTGCCATCGTTTTCTTCTCCCAGGAATTCGGCGACGGCGGCCGTTTAGGACCGCCCGGCCGATTTTTTGTACCACTCCAGCGTTCGCCGCAGCCCCTCTTGCAGAGTGAAGCGCGGCGCATGACCCAGCTCGCGCACCGCGGCGGCCGTATCGGCCTGCGAATGCCGCACGTCGCCCGGCCGCGGCGGGCCGTAACGGGGCGGCAGCC
>JGI24187J35170_1000314_pt1 | contig 21722 bp, 9 predicted proteins | sample YNPBryBLVA2012_FD_35170 | JGI IMG/M metagenome (IMG submission 35170)
TCAGCGGCTCAATCTATTCTGGGGCAAAGCCAGCTATTATGTCGATCAAGTGAAACGAACCGTCGAAAACCTCTACTCCTCGGAGGTCCTGTCCTACGGCGGGCTTAAAATCTATACTGCTTTGGACACTCGGCTTCAGAACTATGCCCAGGAGGCGGTCCAATTCGGCCTGACGGCCCTCGATAAACGACTTGGCATGAAAGACTACGAGCTGGCCAGTGACGCAGAAAAACGACTCTACCTCCAGGCGGCGCTGGTCGCCATGGATCCGCGCAACGGAAAAGTCAAAGCCCTGGTGGGAGGCCGCGATTTTGCTATGAGCCCGTTCAATCGCGCCACCAGCAGTAATCGGCTGCCAGGATCGGCATTCAAACCTTTCGTCTATTTAGCAGCGATCGACCTGGGAAAATACACCCCGGCATCCATCGTGGTCGATTCAGCGGTGACATTCGAATTTAACGGCCAAAAATGGTCTCCGCCCAATTTCGATCGAAATTACCGCGGCCCAATCACACTCAAAACGGCACTGACCCATTCTATTAATGTGGTCACTGCCAAAATTATCCATGACATTGGCCCAGAAATCGTGGTCCAATATGCCCAGCGGATGGGGATTACCAGCCCCTTATCGGCCAATCTTTCGCTGGCGTTGGGGACATCGAGCGTTTCGCCGCTGGAGATGTGCCGCGCCTATTGTCCGTTCGCCAATGGCGGCGTGAATCGAGAGCCGTTGATGGTAAAATATATCGAGGATTATCAAGGAAACGTACTCCGCGAATTTACCAGCCAGAGTGCTCAGGTGGTGGACCCACAATCCATCTATATGGTATTGGACATGTTGCGCGCAGTCGTGGAACAGGGAACGGCTCGAAGCCTCCGCGACTGGGGGTTCGATCGACCAGCCGCAGGTAAAACCGGGACAACCAACGATGCCAAAGACCTGTGGTTCATCGGTTTCACCCCAGAATTGGTCACGGCTGTTTGGGTGGGATATGACGATAATCGGCCGGTCACCGATGCCATGCACCGAGAACTAACTGGGGCCGCAGCTGCCATCCCGATTTGGGTCCGATTCATGGAAAACGCGCTCCAGCACGAACGCTATCGCGAATTTCCCATTCCCGAAGGCATCCTGTTTGAATACGTCGATCCAACAACAGGCGAAATTGTCCCCCCTGATTTTCCAAATGCCCAGCAGGTAGCGGTAAAGATCGGTACCGTTCTACCTCACAAAGATCGTTCATCGACCATTTCAAAAACAGAACCTCTGCCCGATAATGGTGAACATCCAGAGAGATGATGGGTTGGCTGTTTGTCCGAAAAATCGAGATCGCCGAATCACCAGCTTCGATTCAGATCTTAATTTCTAAATTCGATTGTTGAAAATGAAAGATTCGAACTTCTCGTCCACGAGTTCACAACACGTCACAGACAAAAGGCCATTCTTAAATATTGTGATGTGTTATTTTGAGCACTCAGGATAAAAATTGCGCCGGTGAATCTGTATCACCATTCTAATTTCACGACATCATGATCACATGAATTGAAAAATTGAGGTTTGGGTTATGCAGTTTTTATTTAAGCAAAAAACGATGCGTGCGGCCTTTCTCCATCTGTTGCTGCTGGGCAGTGGCATGTTCCATTCACTATATTGTCAAAATCCCCCAGATTTCGCCTTACAGATGCGCGCCTTGGAACGCTCGTTCGGGGGACGGATGGGCGTGATGGCTAAAAATTTCAAGACGGGTGAAATTTTGTCTTATAAAGCCGATGAGAAATTTCCCACCGCCAGTGCGATCAAATTGCCAATTATGGTGGAATATTTCTATCAAGTTTCGGAGGGAAAAATTCGTCCGACTCAGCGAATGGTTCTGGCCGATTCCAATAAATGTGGCGGCTCCGGTCTGTATCAGTTTTTCGTCGGGACCAGTGAACAACAATTAATTGATGCGGTGATGATGATGATAACTATTAGCGACAACACCGCCACCAATCTGGTCATCGACGCGCTGGGCGAAAACCATCAGGAGAAATTGGCAGCCGTCAATCGCCGCATGCAAGCCCTGGGGCTGAAGCATACGCGGTTGCTGAATAAATTGATGTCCTGGAAGACCAAGACCGATTCCCCAGAATCCATTCGCTATGGAGTGGGCGTTTCCACCCCGGCGGATATGGTGCTCTTGCTGGAAAAATTATTCCGCGGCGAGTTGGTGGATTCAGCCGCGTGCCACCAGATGATCGACATATTAGCCCGGCAGCAGTACAATGACATGATCCCACGTTTTTTGCCATTCGAAACATCATCTGACCTCAAAGTGGCCCATAAAACCGGCGGCGTCACCGCAGTTCGCGTGGATGTCGGCCTTGTGCTATCTTCCAGGGTGAAGTATGCCATCGCGATTTTCTGTGACCAAATTCAAGATCGGCGCGATGGGCCGGAGAACCTTGGCGTTCTGGGAGCGGCAAAGGCTTCCCGAATCATTTGGAACCATTTCACCGGCGATACCACAATGGATCGGCCTTATGTTACCAGCATCGATTGGAACCGCTTCCCCAGCGGTGAATGGTGCCGATTGTTTTTGAACCATAGCTTATTCCCACATACCTCGCGAAGCAATGGCTATCGCTATAAAGATCGCTTCTTCCCGTTCGACCCGCATTATTGCGATAGCAGCGCCATCATCGTCATCCCTCGAGGATTCCATGAGCCCAATGGTGCGGTAGATCTGATCATCCACTTTCATGGCTGGAACAACGATGTGCTGAACGTGATGGAGCAATTCGATATGGTGCAGCAGCTTGTTGCGTCGCAGAAAAACGCCATTCTGATTTTTGCCCAAGGACCATATCGCGCATCGGATTCCAGCGCCGGGAGGATGGAAAATGAGGGTGGATTGAAGCAACTGATCGATGAAATTCTGCAAATTCTAAAAGCGGAAAATCGCATTCAACATGCCAAACCGGGCAAAATCATTATCTCTGCCCATAGCGGCGGCTATCGCCCAGCCATCCTTTCAATGGTGCGGGGCGGGCTAACTCAGCAGGTGAGAGAGCTTTTCCTGTTCGACGCCTTTTACGATTTGACCGATCAAATTATCCCCTGGTTGCAGCAGGACAGGCTCCATCGGCTCAGAAGCATTTATACGGAGCATCTGGCTGAGGAGCATCAGCAGTTTATCGCTTTGCTGAAAAAAGCCCAACTCAATTATGCGGAGTCAATGGACGCTCACGCTCAGATCACCCTCTCCCCTACCGATCGGTGCCATAACTGCGTGATCGAAACGACCTTCCAACGCTGGCTGGAAAATAGCTGCTTGGACCAAAGATCTAGCAATTCAGCATTTCAGTGATCTCAACCCCAGCACTGAATCAGCACAAGGACAGTCAATCATTCCAGCTGGGACGGCTTGTTTCTGAACGCAAAAGGATCTCCCGATTTTGGGCCATTGTGGGGCAAAAAATCTTTAATCGCACGGGCTATAAACCGCGCTCATAGAAAAGAGTCCCCATGCTTTTCCATGCCGGGGCATTTTATTTCGAGGGATTCATAGCGCTATTTAGTGACTGAACGAAAACGGCAATTTTTGGGTGACACTGTCATTGCGAGCGGAGCGAAGTCTTTTAGCTTTATATGATTCAATGAGATTGCCTCGGCATCCTCCAGTTGGCGGACGCATCGCAATGATCAGAAAACCTAAAAAATAGGATTTTTCGTTCAAACACAATTTAGTCAGATTCACTCCAAACATCCCCCCTTGCTTCATTGCAAAGAGGGAATTTAGGGGGATGTTCGGTGGCTTTAAGAGCGGAGATAATATTGAGATTCTTGACCTGACTAAGTCATAATAGTATTTGCCAGATCACCATTTCCCTGATTTTTCCTCGAGGCCCGCATTGAATCGCCGACACCGCCTAAAAATCCATCCCCACCGTAAAGAAATGAACATCACCCAAATTATGGAATGGAGCCAGTGCATAGTCGAATTTTACGATTGACCTGCCAATTTTGAAATTCAATCCAAGTCCATAGCTGTAATTGATCACATCGTACCCTATCCCATAGCCGAATCTGGCAAACAGGGTCTCCTTCCAGCTATACTCCATCCCAAAATTAAGCTTTTCGCTGTCATCATTGGGATGCATCCCATCCACAGCCAGTGTTATGCGGCTATCCGCAGAGCGGACAAGATTATCCCCATTGCCGATCACATCCATCGCGACAGCGACGCGGAAGTTCACTGGGAGAGGCCATGGCTCGGTGTGGAGCCGAGTATCGATAGCGGAATTGAGCGAGTTATTGGGATTGGGATCATACTCTCGAATCAGATCACGTCCCTGGAGCTGCATCGAGCCTCCGAAATTGGAGAAGCACATGCCGATAACAATGCCTTTGTATTTGGTTCTCAGATAGGTGCCGACATCGATGGCAAAGGTCGCAGCGGTTTCATGCCAGATTTTTTGGGAAACATATTTAGCGGTCATGCCCAGGGCAAATCGATCGGTCATCCAGCGAGCGTAAGACAGCCCAACCGCCACATCGCTGGCATCCCAGAAATAGCCAGTACCCTGCGGCTCCAGCTCGGTAGTGATCTGCTCCTCCCCCATGCTGGTGAAGGTGACGCTCAGGCCGATCGCCGACGACCCTGATCCCAGCGGCACCACCAGGCCAGAAAATTGATGCGCAATATCGGCAATCCAATCGGCGTGGCTCCCAGTCCACGAAATCTTGGTCAAATTGGCGATGCCAGCCGGGTTCCAATACAATGCTGTCGCATCGTTGGCTACGGCACCGAAGGCGCCAGCCAAACCAACAGCCCGCGCGCCAACCCCAATCTTCAAAAATTGCGCCGCAGATGACCCGGTTTTTCGAAATGTTTGATCCCAGCTCACAGATGCCGTGGCCAATGCCATAATAATGAAGAAAACTGTGGTCTTTTTCATGCGTGTGCTCCTACTTTAAAATAGCGATCTTACCCATCTTGCTCTTTCCGTCTGGAAGTGAGATATGGTATACATACACGCCGAACGAGATATCCTGACCAAATTCATTGGTCAAATCCCAGTTCTGAATCCCTGTGCCATCGGTATGTTCGATCTGTTTGACTTTGACCCCGCTCAAGGTATAAATTGTAATTGTACAGCGCTCTGGCAAATACATGAATTTGATGCTATGAACATTTTCCCGAGGATCGAACAACGAAGTGACGATATAGGGATTCGGGACCACGCGGATCTGGTCCAGCATGGTCGCCGCCAACTGGTGATCGACCGTTGCGTCGCTGATCTGAAAGACAATCTGATCCCCGGCAGCGAACTTGCTATTACTGGGAAACTGGGAGCCATCGGAGAAACTGGAAAAACAGGTAATGGCCACTTTTTGGCCAGAGACCGGGAGATTTCCGCCTTGAGGACGATCGGCAGTGGCCGGCGCCTTCTCAAAAAAAACTTGAATGGGAAAATCGTCCGGGAAATTCACCCGAATGGAATCGCCCACAGATGGCTCATTCGCCGGGTAAGGGACGTTGCCGATGAAGATGTATTCCTTTTCATCAAACAGACCGTTTCGATTTTTATCGTCAAATTCACAGATGATTTTGATGGTGTCCGGAAACACGCGCCACACCTCGAACGGCACTCGCATCAATGCCACTGGGGTCCGCGCCTTGGAATAGGCCATCGAACCGCTTTCTGTGAACCGAATTTCATAATCATTGGATCGAGCATCCAGCGAACCGCTCTGGATGATGCTGGCCGAAACTGACCACGAGTGGGTGACGTCGAATTTGGATGAGCCCCCTAATGGCGTGCCAGCTTCATCAGTGATGGATTGGATCCCTCCGATTTTTTGGAGCGAATTGACAGCCACCCGAATGCCCAACTCATTGATCACAGGCACGACTTCGGCATTGATCGGCAGCGACGCGGCCAGAAGCTGGTTATTGGCCGAGGAATCATATAAGGAAAAACTGGTGGCTGGAAAGCCTTCCATCTTCAATTTGAAAATCGGACTGCCAGCATAGCCAATGCGGCTTTTATAGCGCTGATAATTCTCGCTGTCGATGACCTTGATATCGACCGTGCCTCTCCCTTTCCCTGAGATCTGGCGATACATTGAAACTGCGGCCGGTTGATAGCCCAATGGGCTGGGCTGCGGGATCACTGTAACGAAGTTCTTTTCCGATATGCCGACGCCTTTGGCTGATTCAAACGAAGCGATGTTGGCCGCCGGATTCCCCCGATCGTAGGCTGTAATGGTATACGAATAGGCGATACCATTTTGGACATCGGTATCCACAAAAGTATATTGCAATCCAGTGTTATCTCCGAGGTAATTATTGGGATTGATAGGGTCTTCGCCCTGCACCTCGTTTTTCACATCGAATTGAGCGATGGGGACATAGCCAACCACATTGCCCCTGGAATCGGTGATCGTCTTTCCCCAGGTGACGCCACCATCCTCGCTGCGATAAATCTTGTATCCCTCAAAGTCAATCTCCCCAGTAAGAGGATCAGGCTTCAGCTCAGAGCTATTATCCCAGTATAAGGTCACTTTCTTATCCCCGGGGACCCCACAAAGCCGCGGGCCTGGCGGCGCTGCTGGCCCAACAAAGCCCTTCTCAAACATCTGAATAGCCATCTGAGAGTTCTTCATGAAATCCGCATCCGTATCTCCCACCACCACGCCGATGGTGAATTTAACGACTTCGTCTGGGGCGAAATCGAAAGGACCTGAGGCAGCAATAAACACAAGATCGGATGGAGCGGCGATCAGCGATACGTCGTCAATTTTGGGATTGCTACCATGAAAATATTCAGATGCCAGCGCGGCCACGTCTGGATCGCTCGGCTGGCCGCTGACGATTGGCCACATCACCTCGTCGAACGTAGGGCCGGGATCGGTGTAGTAGTGAAAGCTGGTAATGCCTATGTCATGCGGGGTCTCTAGAAAGATCACCCCAAAGTCCATTTCCTCCAGCCGGCCCAGGCTATTCGGCACCGTGCATGCTCCGATGTCGCCATCGAAATCGCGCTGCATGATGATCGGATAGCGATCATGGAAACCATGACCATCCGGGACGATCAGGATCTCTTGGCTGTAATCGCTGCAATCTGGATCCAAATAGATGCCAAAATAGCAGCCGGTCAGCAGCGTTCCACTTTTATTGTGGATGAAGAACTCATAGAATTGGAGGTCCTCGGCATAGGGACGACCATAGCAATAGGCCATTTGCTCGACCTCGAGGCCAATGACATTCCCCTGGCGATTATTGGCATCGGTAAATACACCGTAGACATCGCGATCGGACGGGAATTCGCCGTCGTACACCTTGCCGGTGATTGGATCGCGCCGAAAATAGCCAGGCCAGAAGGGCTTCCCATCCTTGGCAAGTGGCCATGTCTGCGGCAAATCGCTATGAGCTAAGTACGGCGTGGTCCCATCCACATAGACCAGCATCGGATAATCCCCGCGACCATCATAATGCGTGGCCCCTAACGAGCCATCCTTAGCCACCCAATCCTCATTGCCATTGTTGGTGTAACCGTCAATGAAATTGCCGTTATTGCCGTTCTTAGAGTTCTGCTCGAGGGCAAAGAACACTGAAAAATCGTCGCACATAGAACCATACGGCTTGGTCTTTGGATATCGAAAATTGAAGAAATCGTCCGTCGGCCGATTTCCCGGATCTTCCAGCCGGGTGTCGCTGATCTGACCGTAATTCATGGTCAAATTGCACAACTGCCCCTTGGTCATTACGCCGATCGCTTCATCGATCCTGGCCAGATTTTTTCTCAATGACCGCGGCTGGGGAACACCATCGTTATCGTTGGTCAAATTTTGGGCTCCCAACGATACCGCAAACAAGACAGCCATTGCCCACAAGATCATGGATATCGATCTCCGCATTCCTGGCACCTCACTGGTTATTAAAAGAAAAGTTCTTCAATGGAATCCTCATGGCTAAGCGCAATATGCCTGGATTCAATAGTTCTATCAACTGGACTACCACAAATCTTGACAAGTATACGGTTACTGCCATGAAAAAATAATTCATCTTTCATCACAACAGACGAATCATCCAGCGATAAATACAAAATGGCTCTGCGATCGCTCCGTTAGGGTCTCGTCAATTACAAATTGATTTGTCATTCGATGGTTTCAGCTGGCGAATAATTGACGGTGGATTGACCGCAATTCCCTTTTTTTAGATCGCGACCTGCATGCTCAGCGATCGAAACGAAGCGGTTACACCATTAAAATTTCACATATAGCCCTAATCTCACATCCCTTCGGGGCCCTACGTTATCGGGATTTGCCTGTCGATCCTTAGACCGATAGTTATATGGACCAGCATCCCATGGATCTCCAGTCTCGGACCAGATCAGCTCAGGGTTAATCCGATCGAGCAAATTGGTGGCTTTCGCATAGACCACGGCGTCGAATTTACCCAGCCGCAGCATCTTGTCAACACGGACATCCAGCGTGCTGGTCCAGCCCTTGCGCTCCGAGTTCACTTCCAGGCTGATCGTTCCCTGTTTGGTCGGCGTGTAAGGCAAACCGCTGGCGACTTGAAACAGGGCGTTGATGCCAACATCGGCAAGCCATCGCAGCGGTTTGAAACTCGGGCTAAAATTGCGCGGGAAACGGACATCCACATTCACCGATAGGTCATGCGTTCTGTCGAAATCGAGAAAATAATCGCGCTTGGGCCGAAGATGCGCTTCTTGTTCCCGATAATAATAGCCAGTCAATGGATCCGACCCGGAGCCCCGAGCCACGCTATAGGTGTAATTGATATTGCCAGAAAGATAGTGACTGTATTTTTTCGTCACCGTCACATCGAAGCCTTTTACGCGGCCATAGTCTTCGTTAATATAAATGGTGTAGTTATAGGGCTGCCGCGCATAAAAGCGGGTCGAGGTCAAGTCCCGAATATCCTTATAAAATCCAGTGAAATCGAGGGCAATATCTTCGGACACCTGATATTTACCTCCGACCTCAAAGGCGACGGTTTTCTGGGGTTTCAGGCCTGGATTGCCGATGATGACATCGGATTCCTCCAGATTGACCAGTGACCGGTCATTTCGGAATAAATGATAATAGTCAGGATTCTGAAAGAAATGTCCGTAGGCAAAATGAAATACCAGCCGCTCGGTCACTGGATGCGCCAGTCCGATGCGCGGGCTGAGCTGATAGCGATCGGGCACTCTGGCCCGCGGCTTAAACTGAAACGACTTGGTGATGCTGCCATCAGGATTGACGATGCTCACCGTTTCCTGAATATCGCCCGGATCGGTCCAGTAGGTATCTTTGGCGTTAGCGTAATCGAACCGCAGGCCGATATTCAGGATCATGAAATCGTATTCCATTTTGTCCTGAACATATAGCGCGCCTTCCCACGGGGTTCGATGATAAAATTCCAAGCGATGACGAAACGCCCCAGGCCAGGGATCGCGAATGGCATGCCGAAAAATATCATACTGTTTCAGGTCAAGCCCGAGCTTTATTTGATGGCTGCGATGGACTTGGCTGGTGAGATCGAACTTCAAATTATACGAGGTGGTCCGCTCCCGATACCAATCACGATGATCTCCCCCCCAGAAGCCTCCCTCTGCACCAGAAAGATAACTCAGTTTGATGTAATCGCTCTTGTCCAACAATGCCCCGGTCGCTGGATCGTAATATACCTGCTTTCCTGGAATATACTCCGCGCCATTTCGGAATAGCCGCTGCAGGTTCAGCGTATAAAAGGTCGCACGACTCAAGGTGTGAGTCCAGCTTAGGGTCTGCCGATCGGTAAACAATCGCTGCAATCCCCGCGAACCGCGAAGACCAGCTCGAAAATTGAGTGAATCCGTGGGATCATTGGTGACTGGCGGGATATATTTGTAATAGTGATTATATCGCTGCCGATAATTCCAGGTATTCTGCACGTCACATGTCAATTTCATGGTGGATGAGAATTGATAGGACAATTTGCCGAACACCTGACGATCCAGCTCGAAGCCCCAGGGCAGGTAGCTATCCTCGTTGGAAAGCAAACCGGATACGAAGAACGTCATCTTCCTCATGCCAGGAACCGGCCCGCCAAAATTGGCATTGAACTGGCCCAATATAGGGATTAAAATATGGTCTTTTCCCACTGGATCATCCAGCACGCTAACGTGGTGGTATTGGGATTTCCCAATTGTATCCTGGGGCGATTCATAATAGCGGATTTCATCCCGATACTTGGCTTTCTCTGCCTCACTGAGCCCTTTCACCAGGTCTGTTTTTAATAACCAATCCGGCTGATGATAGGGGGACGAATTGATCATAGGGGATTCATATTGGATTTTCCCGCTGTAAAATGACTTGCCCTCTTTGGTGGTGATATTGATGATGCCGCTCATGGCGTTGCCATATTCCGCATTGAATCCTCCCGTCAGCACCGAGAGTTCCTGGATGGCATTGACATCAATCGAGCTGCCAAAACCACCTCCCACTGGATCCTGAACCAAAATGCCATCGATATAATAGGCTATTTCACCGCTCCGGCCACCGCGAAGATGCAATACCCCACTTTCATCCTCAATGAAACCCGCCTGGAGACTGAGCACATCGGTCAGCGACGCCACTGGCATCTTCTCAGCCATATCCACGCCCTGAACCACGGCCATTTTGGCGGTTACATCCTTTTCCACCAAGGGACGCTCGGCCACCACGGAGACCATTTCGCCTTCAATCACAGCAATCTCCATCGCGAAATTCACGGTCGTGGTGAGATCGCTTTGAACTCGAACGTTGGTGACCTCGACATTTTTATAGCCGATCATCATGGCTCGAACCGTATAGCTTCCAGGCACTACATTGTTGATAAAATATTGGCCGTCCCGGTCCGAGGCTGCCCCAGTCGTCGTCCCCACAATCACGATGTTGACCGCCACCAGGGGCGCTCCAGAGGTCTTATCGATCACTCTGCCAGCGATTTTACCGGTATTACCAGCAAATGCACTGGACACCACAATTGTCATCAAAAGACAGCAAATAGCCATTGCCATTGTTTTTCGATTCATGCTTTTCCTCCAATTCCCCGTTTCGATAGTGGACCCTTTTCCCGCCGAAAAACCCCTTTCTTGCTCCGCCCAATTCAAACCCGTGATGGGCTCAATGAACAACAGGACGCTCGATCATAACCTCTTCGGTGAGGGGTTTATTCGATCAAGTTGCCAGTATTGAGAAGACCGGATCAAACATGTATCGCACGAAAGATATCCATTCGATCATCAGTTTGCTTCTCTCATCTTTTGTCATGGAACTGCTGTTGGGCTCGCGAAGCACGGCACTGCAGCTGCCCATAACGTCACTGCACTGGCAGCCGCTGATATTTCATTGGCTCCCAATCAAAAGCAGCACCATTGGTGCTTCAAAGACCTCCTGGCTGCGATTATACCGCAGCCCCCAATTAACCACTCCCCTATTTCACGACGATCATCTTCCGAATGGCCACAAAGTCTTGGACCTTTAGCTTGTAAAAATATATTCCGGATGCAAGGGAGTTTGCGTGAATGTGGACCCGATGGGAACCCGATGGCAGCACGCGATTCATGACGTCGGCCACTTGTTCCCCTTGCAGATTATAGACCAGCAACTGTACCAACCCGGCCGTCGGCAGGTGAAATTCGATTTCCGTGGCTTCATTGAATGGATTGGGGTAATTTTGCGATAGAGAATAGCGCGCTGGTTGAACTGGTGATGGGGTTTCAGCGACTGGGGTGGTTTCCACCCAGGGAATTCTGCCATAGCAGACAGCGTTTCCATCTGGTTCAGAAAGATCTGGTTGGATCCAAAGCAGATCAGCACCTCCCTCGAACGTAGTTCCCCCGATGCCCGCTGGTCGCGGGTGTTTGCCGATGCTGGCTGATCGTAATGCCAAGGCGACCGTGCCGTCGCTGACTCGCATCGGTTCGCTCCATGATTGCCCTCGATCCGCTGAGGTCACGGCATAAACCTGAAGCCGTCCCGTTCCATCGACGTAATAATTGGACAAATAGACCACATAAAGCGCATCATTCGGGCCAATGGCAATAGCCGGATAATCAGCAATGCCATTGGGATCAGCAGTAATGGCGACCGGGGAAGCCCAGGCCCCGCCGTCATCTTTCCAGGTATAATAAATTTGTCCCATGTCGACTCGAGGCCAATCCGTTTCATTAGTATAAAAGACGCAATGGAGGCGACCCTTGGAATCATAGGCGATCGAGGCTTGATAGCAATTAACGCTATCGCTGAATGTGGTAATCAACTCTGGTTCCGACCAACCCGCGCCATTGTGCTCCTGGAAGTAAATTTGATACATAGCACTGACGCGAGTGTCCTTCTCGCGATAAGCGACCCCTATTTTCCCATTCGGTCCAGCCGCCAGATGAGGAACGCAGAAATAGGAGGAAACGATCCCGGGATGCATCTTGCTGGCTAATGTATCGGGAACGCTCCAGGTGGTGCCATTGTCCTCGCTATGACTAATCATCAGCCATTCATGGATATCATCGTTTTCGCGATACGTGCTCCAGGCCACCCAAATTTTGCCATCGATCCCGACGATGACGCTGCTTTTATTGGCATTGATGGTGTCTTTGTAGACCTGTACCGGGGTACTCCAATTGACGCCATCGAATTGGGAATACATAAGTTTATAATTATCGCTCCAAGTGGCATGAAAATGGTTGTGATCGTCTGCCACCAATGCGGGAGTGGCCCGCTCGGCCATGCCATTCCCGAGCACCTGGGGGGTGTTCCAAAAGCCGAACACATCGTCATAGCTGCTCCAAAGAATCGCGTTATTGTGATTGGCTTTGGTGCCCCAGATGCAGATCACCTGTCCATTCGGCGCCCGATCGATGCAAGGACCATTATTGTAATTAATCCCCCGATCATCGTCAGTAGCCGCCACTTTCATCGGCGACGGTTGGGAGAACGCCAGCGAAAGGCTAACAGCAACCACGAAGATGACCAAAAAAATTGTAGTACGTGACATCATAATAGATTCCTCCTCTGTTTGAGATAAAAGTGAGCAAGAGAGTGAGCGTCTGGCGAATTGAGGTATGTCATTGGTAAGAATCTTCGGATAACGATTCAATTATACAAAAATCAAAATCGAATGTCAAGCGAAAATTTTCCAAGTGCGAAATATTTTGGGTTAATCGATCGAAATTGGAAAATGGTCTTTTAAAATGAACCAGCAATCCAGATGTTCTGGCGAGCGCTTTGGCGCACCGCATCGATCACCTGCATATTGGCCACCGCATCCTCCAGTGGTGTAGGAACCGGCGTGTCATTGAGGACGGCTAACGAAAACAGATCCCCTTGAATCGTGTATTGATCAACAATGGCAAATTGAATTTCGTTCCATTCATTCCCCACTTGATGCCAGATTTTGCAGGGTCTGTCTGGTGGGGCATTGAACGGGATCTCTATCTCAATTCTGCCTTTGGTTCCAAAAATATTCACCCGTTGATATGGCACCAATTGGGTGGCGCAAGTAAAGATGGCTGTACCACGTGAGAACTCGAGTATCGCAGAGGTTAAACGATCGATTTGCAATTGAGGGTCAAATTCCATCACTCCGCACACGCGCTGCGGCTCCCCGCCAAAAATGAATCGCGATAACGAAATCCCATAACAACCGATATCCATCAATCCCCCGCCACCAATATCGGCCTGATTGCGAACATTGGCGGGATCAACATTATAATACGCAAAATAGGTATGGACCGACCGAAGGTCACCGATCTCGCCATCCTCCACCAGTTTTTTTGCTCGTTGCCATTGGGGATGGAAGCGATACATGAACGCCTCCATAATTTTAAGCCGTGGATGTCGGTGCGCTTCGATCAGCAGTTCTTTCGCTTCGGCCGCGGAGAGACCGATCGGCTTTTCGCAGAGCACATGTTTTCCCGCGCGCAGCGCCCGAATCGACCATGGCACATGAAGATGATTGGGCAATGGAATATAAACCGCATCGATATCATCGCTGGTTAGAAGTTCTTCATAGGAACCAAATGCCTGCGGTATCCCCAGTCGCGCCGCCGCTCGCTGAGCCTTGTCCAAACTTCGCGAAGCGATCGCAACCACATCACAATAGCGACTGGCTTGCATGGCTGGGATCACTTTTTCGAGAGCAATCTTAGCCGCGCCAAGCACGCCCCAATGCACCTTTTCCATGCTTTCCCTCCATGATTCATTTCTGTTGCCAAATGCGGGATTCAATTTGGTTGTCTCATTCCTGCGAATGCATGAATCGCTTGAAAAGTCACTTGTTGAGTCAATTCAAAATAGAAATGCCAGCATCCGCAGGCGTCAGATTTCAGCCTGCCATTGGAATTTCGCGAGTGGACCTCAGTCCGAATGAAAACCGCCTTTTTGGACCTCACCCTCGTCCTCTCCTGGTAAAAGTGGAGATAAGAAATTGCCCTTCTCCTTCCAAGCATCGTGCTCGCACAGAAATAAGGAGTTAGTGGATTTGGGAGAAAAATTGAAAATATAAATGATTGTCCCCATGTCGATTTTTATTCTTTTGGCTCAAACATCAATTGACCAAATGATCAATTCGCTAAAAAACGCTGAATCCTGACGAGTGCTGAACCAACTGGAATTCGAAGGATCATTCGTTCACCCGAAATAGCTCAAAGAAAAGAGAGAACGGTAATTGCTTGCCAATAAACCCACAGCAGCCCATGCTCTCGAAATCCAAAAATTCTGCTGGTGTTCCTTTGTTCCGCGGGCAATGTTGGATGGATATGTTCAACTCGGAACCTTCGGCATTATATTAATAAATTGAATTTAAATTGTCAATATTGTTTTCGAATGATCCCGGAAGTAAAAGCATCATCCATTTGTTTTTCTTGGGAAAAATCTTTATGCAGGTGTATGGAAGACCATCGCGGCGGGCGATGATCGAAGCCAAGAAATCATATCCATGGAAATGACAATACCTAAATGAGGACAATTGGGGGCTAAAAAAGGAAGTGGCCTGTTGAGATGCTGATATTTGCTTGCCACAGATTGAACAACCGCGCTGATGCGATGAAATTCTATTCGCGACGAGATGTTCAATCTGTGGCAAAGAACCGATCATCACAATGAAGGGCACGTTAGGATGAAATTCGATTGCCTGACCTCATTGTTAGCTCGTGCAATTTTTTCATAGAAAAGAATCACCATTCCTCCGTTATTTTGCGAGCACCAGCTTGATTGCCTGGCGGACGCCAAAGGCCTCAATGACGCAGAAATAAATTCCCGAGCTCACCGAACGACCAGCGTCGTCCTCTCCGTTCCATCGGATCGTATGGTCTCCGGCCTGCTGATGTTCAGTACGTAAAGTCCGCACCAAGCGTCCAGCCAGGTCCCAAATTTGAATTTTCACTTCCCCAGCGCTGGGCAGGTAAAATTTAATCTCGGTCTCTGCATTGAACGGATTAGGATAGCCGAATCGCAGCGTTGGCTTTTGAGGTGAATTCATTACCGCATTGCTGCTCAACGCATCCGTTTCAACAGCATAAGTCTCGCCAGCATAATCGGAACCGGCATGGCTCATGACCACTTTGGTCTTTAGAGTCCATCCCGATTTTTCATTTGTCACCAGAACATGCAAAGTATCGCCCACCGACCATTTGGTCGGGAAATTGCTCACCGACACCCACCAGTATTGACCATCACAGCCAGTGCCGACATCGTCATGCGTCAAAATTTCATTGGGTCTGGGCGCCATCCAGGCTTTGATGATAAAGTTATCCCCAGGGATTATCTGGGACTGGTGCCGTGAAATTTTTCCATAGGCGATATGCGGCGATCCGGCGGCGGCACGGCCCTTCTTGATGATGCTAAAATCTGACGGATGGGAGGTCGAGCTCGGATAGCGCAGCATAACTCCAGCAGAGGGCCAATTCGTTGGCGCAATGACATTCACATAATAAGGATAGCCTGCCTGTACGGCAAAATTTGCGAATGGCAATCCCACGACATGGCCCACAATGCCCTGATTAGAGGCATCCCAATAATAGACATCGGTACAATTGGGAATATCAGTGCCCAGCGCCTCTGCCGTAGTGATCCCAGCTTTTTCCAGAGGGACAGTCAGATGATTAATATCCGTTCCGGATGTGGTGATCAAATTAAATGTTGGCATCTCATAACTTCCGGCCACGGTCCACACGGTATCTGCCACGACATTGACGATGTAGGGATAGCCTGGCACAACACTGAAATTGCTGAACGGCAGCCCCTTGGGATGACCCACGATACCTTGGCCCGCCGCATCCCAATAATAAACATCGGTGCAATTGGGAATGGCCTGAGCCAATTCCTCGGCATTGGTGATTGGGGTTCGCGTATTCTGGGTATTTGCCAATACTGCTATTTCATTGACATCAGTGGTCGCCGTCGTGATCAATGGATAATCGAATTCCAAGGCTAAATTAGACGGATCAGTTTCGAACGATTGGCTGGGGACCAGCGCCGTCACTCGATAATAGTAATTGACATTCACATCACCGACCACATCGGCGCCGTTGCCCGTATCCGTCCATTGAATGCCACTGGTTCCAGGGTCTTCATCAACCACCTGATGACCAATCCGATTGCTACCTCCGATCTTGTCTGGGACGAAATCGTAGCTGATGCCGCGATAAATGTTATAACTTGTGGCACCATTCACCGGGCTCCACTCCAAAAGGATTTGATCGCCCTGCACCGAGGCCCGCAAATCAGTGATCTGCAGGCGCGAAATCGTAAATATCGCATCGCTTTGATCGACTGGACTATCGTCAATATCGCTAACGCGCACCAGACACTGGGTCGAAGGATTATCTGGGATGGTCCATGGATACGACCCGGTATCTGGACTGCTGGAAACCACAGGGATCCAGCTGGTTCCATTATCCACCGAATAATCGATTTTCACGGTGCCGCTGGTACTATTAGAGGTCCAAGTGATGGCATGCGTGCTGCCCACCGCCCAATCTTCGCCGCCATTGGGACTGGTAAGCGCAATCTGATCCAAATTGGGCAACACCACCTTGCCCCAACCATAAATATTGTCGCGCCCCGGTGTCCCCAGGTCGACGGAGCAATGATTGTACAAATAATCTTTAACCTCGGAATGAGTATAGGAGGGAAACCGATTTTTAATGAGCGCGCATACGCCAGCGGCATGAGGTGACGAAAGTGAAGTGCCCTGCCAATAGCCATACGCATAGCTGTTGCAACTATCTGGTGCAGCAACATCAGGTTTCGGCCTGCCATCCGTGGTCGGCCCCTGACCGCTGAAATATTCTTGAGGCCCAGCTTCATAAAAATTTATACTGATGGCCCCAACGGTCACCACATCGCTATGCGAACCAGGATCGGTAATGCTGCTTTCAACCGTATGGTAGCTGAGGCCATAACTGGCGAAAAGAGTAAAATCCACATTTGTAGTGGCAGAGTATTTCTTCACAGCGACAGCATAACGGCCATCCGTGGTTTTGTTCAGATAAGCTATCGATTCTGTGGGTGATGAATTGGATTGACGATTGGTGGAACTGGTCGCCACCTCCCAGGTCGAAGTGGAATAGTTCCATTTATAAAGATAAAGATCGTAGTCCTCGCTGGTGGTGGGATAATTATTCCAGTTCATCCAGATTTGAATAATTACCCCCACAGGGAAAAGCCAGACATAGCCGGGTTCTGGCCCCATGGGATTAAGCTTTCCGCCCGTGCCGGTGAAATCATGGAAGTTATCTGCGGTGGGCACGAAAATCGCCCGGTAATGATCTTCAGCATGGTTTCCGGCAGAATTGACCCAGATGATGCCGTGGGCATAGGCATCGGCTGCCACATCACACGCACCGCCAGTGCCGTCATAATAGGACAGCCCGAACCAGCTCATCGAGTGGTTGATCACATGCACCCCCTGGCTGATCGCATCATCCTTCGCCGCTTCCAGATCGGTCAAATCATCGATCTTATAAAGATAAAATCCTGCCCCAGGCGCTACATCATAAACCGCTTCGGCAACAGCCGTGCCATGCTCCCCATCAGACGAGGCCTCCAATCCACGGCCAGTATAATCCTGGGCATAGTAGCTGGTTGGGATATCACCATTGCTCTGAGCATCGGACAGCTTGTAAAATCCACCATCGATGATGCCGACTTTAACCCCAGTGCCATTAAAGCCCCCCGCTTGCCAGGTGTCGGCATTCATTAGTGCTACCCCCTCACTGATAATCGCATCTGGCAATGGGCGAATTACATTGCGTATCTCAGCGACGCCGCGAAGTGCGGCGGCAACTCCATTAATTTGACCTATGGGAATGGCCGCCCGGAGCGAATACCGCGCTTTCCTCTCAATCGCAACACCGAATCTTTCCAACACGCCCACATCAATATCGGCCGTGGTGAAATTTCGATACGGAAGAATGGTAACCATGACCTTCTCTCCGCGAATGTGCAGGCGATGTAAATCGGCATAGTCGCTGTAAGGCTCCCCAGTCATATACATGTGGTACAGCCGATCCAGATCGCTGGCCAAATTGGCCATTTGGTTTTTTTGGTGAATCAGAGCGGGCATCTGCATTTTCTGGTGACCCGACATCTTAGCCCGGCCAAACGGATGAGCCGCAATTGACGGAGCAAAGCTGCCCCATAAGAACGTTAAAGCGAATAACAAAAGACGAATCGATTTCATACTGACTCCTATTTTAATTTCAAATAGACTCCTGCAGAATACTGGAAACAGTCATTCCGTTGCGCCAGGCGGCGGAGAGGAATCTCATAATTAAAGATGGCGTCATATCCGCAAACCGGCGGATCATCGCAATGACTCAAAATTTGATATCTTGCAAAAATATTTTTGCCAATCATTTCCTGCTACCAGGCTTATCGCCTTGCCGACCTATTCGCAACTTTCTTGGCCACGAGACATGACGTCAGCATCGACAAACCCGCGTTTCGCCCAAATATTTTTACAAATTATCCTCTGGATCCATGCCAGAATAACGCCATTATTGAAGCATCAATCAGAATGCAACGAAATTTTGCCCCAGAGCCAATTCTCCTATTTCCGAAAGGTCATTGAGCAGATATGACATGGCTTAAAAATAATTAAACAACTTGACCGTTCAATTCCAAACTTTTTCCAAAGGCGCATTACCATCACGGACGCGATGGTATAACAAATATAAAATTTCTATCAAAGATTCAAGCCATTTCTGCGGGGTTAAGGAAATTTAACCAGAGGCATGGTTTTGGGACATGGCATAACGGATGCATCTATCAAATGCTTTTTCTCAAATTCACTATTTACGGAAATAATTAATTTATGTCGGGCAATCGAGCGCACAAAAATGAGATAAATCAGACCACCAAAACATACGCTTTGATTTTACTGAAAAGCATGTAAATCCGGATTTGTAATAGCCAATTTAGCCATCGGCCAGCTTGTTGCATGTTCATCATCATTGAGGCTGGCAGGTGTTGATTGACTGATGGTTCTGCAATGGACTGTTTTATGCGAAACAATATGCTGTTATTTTTGGGGATTTTGCTCACCTGATTGCTCTCCGTTTTTATTTCGACCCTATGATTGAGGCGGTCAACGTCATTGTATGGGGTAGCAATCCCCTTCACCCTGGATAAGCTGTGCAATCAGGGCACGCGGACAAAAAAATAGCCGTGAAGATTTTCTTCACGGCTCAATGTATCCTGGCGTCCCCAGGGGGAATCGAACCCCCGTTGTAGGATCGAAAATCCTAAGTCCTAGGCCACTAGACGATGGGGACAGTTTTGGCGAATGGTCACCGGTGCTTGCTGAGTTTTGCTCGATCACAATGATCATCATTGCCATGAGAACAAGTCACATCACTCTCCACAATGCACCATGAACCACTGCCCAACCGGGGAGAGTGACGGGATTCGAACCCGCGGCCACCAGGGCCACAACCTGGTGCTCTATCCAGCTGAGCTACACCCTCCATTTGTGTGGCTAAATATAAGGTATTTTTTTTTGAAATGCAAGGAAAAAATCGGCGTCATTGCTACAACTTCAGACCAAAACCTGCCAGACCATGTGTCTCTCAACCAGAGTGAGGATCAGTGATCCCCCATCACAAATGATAATTAGCCATGCTCTTCATCTTTTCGATCCTTCGATGACTGCTTGATTGAAAGCTACGCGTTATGAAAAGTTAGCCTCAACGCGAAAGAGTTCTATTCATTTGATCGAGATCCAGAACATTCAATAAATAGCCTTTTTTGGTCGAAACAAGGAACAAATCCTCGATCCCACCGTACCAGAAGTCGCCACTCAAAATCCGATCATAATGATAAGCGAACGCGATGGCGCCAGGCACCCAAAATGTGCTTGACTTTACCATTTTCATTTATTAAATTTCCCAGCATTTTTGAGCGACCTTAAAAAGATGAGAAAGTGCGGGTTGGTTCTGCCGCCTGATTTGCCGATTCAAGATTGTCCAGCCGCGCGCAAACGATGCGCTTGCGGACCCAATCTTGTTGGATAATTTTTCGAATAGGACGCTCAATGATCCATTATTATGATCATTTTTTAAGCTATCATGAGATCGAAATATCGGTCGTTCATTCTCCTTGAGCTGTTTTCTTGATCGCTTTTAGGAGACAATTTTAAGAGAAGGTTTTTGCTTACGGAACCTACATGCAGATGGAAAAGATGGAATCGATTTCCCTTGAATTTTTGGAGCGGCTGAGCAACAGTTTTGGGCCTTCTGGTTTTGAGCGGGAGCCAATTCAAATAACCAAGAACTATGTGGCACCCTACTGTGATGAAATTTATTTCGACAAATTGGGATCTTGTCTGTTCAAGAAGGTCGGAGCCGCGGCGCATCCAGTGATTCTGCTCCCGGGCCATATTGATGAAATTGGCTTTGTCATTTCTGGTATCAACGAGAAGGGATTTTTGTCCTTTAACACCATTGGTGGCTGGTTCGATCAGGTGTTATTGGGTCAACGGGTGACGATTCGAACCAAGAAAGGGGATATTCCTGGAGTTATTGCAGCCAAGCCACCTCATGTCATGTCGCGCGAGGAAGCAAAAAAGCTGGTCCCTAAAAAAGAGATGTTTATCGATATCGGTTGTTCGAATAAGAAGGAAGCGGAGACGCTCGGGGTTCGGATCGGCGATCCGGTCATTCCCTATTCAACCTTCTCGACCTTTCAGAAGCAGGGCTATGAAATAAAGAATGGGAAGGAAATCGAACAAGGGACGATTGAATTGGCTATGGGCAAAGCCTTCGACGATCGAATTGGCGTGTTCATTGCCGCGGAGGTGATCCGTCGTCTTAAAGTCGAACAAATCGACCATCCGAATACCATCATTGGCGCAGCCACAATACAGGAGGAAGTCGGGGCACGCGGTGCCAGAACCTCAGCCTGGCTGGCCGAGCCAGATGTCTGTCTCACCCTGGAGGTAGATATTGCTGGCGATGTTCCTGGCGTCGAATTCCAGCAGGCCCAAGCGGTGTTAGGCAAGGGGCCGTCGATTCTGACGTACGATGCGTCCATGATTCCGAATCCCGCACTAAAGGAATTCATCATCGGGATTGCCGAACGACACCACATTTCTTATCAATTGGCCACCTCTGAAAGTGGTGGCACCGATGCGGGCGCGATTCATTTAATCCGAGCGGGCTGCCCAAGCATTGTCTTAGGCGTACCCACCCGCCATATTCAT
>JGI24187J35170_1000332_pt1 | contig 21287 bp, 39 predicted proteins | sample YNPBryBLVA2012_FD_35170 | JGI IMG/M metagenome (IMG submission 35170)
GGACGAGGACGAAGACGAGGAGGAGTCTGAGGACGAGGAGGAGTCTGAGGACGAAGACGAGGACGAGGACGAGGACGAAGACGAGGAGGAGTCTGAGGACGAGGACGAAGACGAGGAGGAGTCTGAGGACGAGGAGGAGTCTGAGGACGAAGACGAGGACGAAGACGAGGAGGAGTCTGAGGACGAGGAGGAGTCTGAGGACGAAGACGAGGACGAAGACGAGGACGAAACTCCTGTTCGGAAGCCCGTTCCGCCGAAGCCCGCCCCATCGAAGTCCACTCCATCGAAGTCCACTCCATCGAAGACCGCCCCGGCAAAGAAGGTTGCCGGAAAGGTCGGCCCGATCGTGGTGAAGCCGGGGAAGGCTCCCGGCAAGCCGAAGCAGGGAAAGTGACGTGAAGAAGAAGGATCCGGCCTCCATCCTCGAGCGCGTGCGCAAACGGTTGCGCCACGAGCCTCGTTCGTGGCAGCCGAAGCGATGGCTCGATCTCGGAGAAGCCCTGAATCCTGTGCTGGGGGATCCCCAACGCGGGATCCCCTATGGCAGGATCATAGAGGTGAGCGGCGAGTCAAGCCACGGCAAGAGCGCTTTCGCACTAGATCTCCTGGCGGCCGCCCAGAATGACGGGGCTTTCTGTATCTGGATCGATTTCGAGAATTCCTGGGATCCAGAATGGGCTTCCCGCCGAGGCGTGCGCACGGAGGAGGTGGTGGTCGTGCAGCCGATTGTAGGAGTCTTTCCGGGGGAGAAGGAGCCTCGTCTGAGTACGGCGGAAGAGGTGCTGGCGGAAGCCGAGGCCGTGCTGGCCGAGCACTACAAGTCTGCCTCCGGCCAGCCTCAATTTCTGGTGCTGGATTCCGTGGCGTCGATGCTTGTCGAGGGTGAAGCCGAAGCCGGAGTCGTCGGACAGAACATGAGGACTCGTCTGAACCTGCCCATGTTTCTGAGCGGGCTTCTACGCCGATGGATCGGTCTGTTTCAGACATTCGAAACGACCGCGATTCTGATCAACCAGCTTCGCGCGAATCCCATGGCTTGGGGAGATCCGTACTACACTCCAGGCGGTAAGGCGCTGCCGTTCTATGCCCACTCCCGCGTTCGAATGAAGCGAGGCGCAAAGGGCGGTCGCATTCTTCGGGCAGGACGAATCGTAGGTATTCATGGTATTCTAAGGAATGACAAGAACAAGATCGGAGGCGTAGAAGGAGCGACGTGCAAGTTTCGGATCTACTTCGACGGCGAAAGCGAGTTCACTCATGCAGATGAGAAAGAAGAAACAGATTGAGGACGAGGCTATCCCCGCCGCGGCGCAGGATGCCGAAGCCCCGCGGCAGATCAGAACTGATAGGCGCGCGGAGGTGCTGCGGGAGTTGTTGCGCATCTGTGGCCTCCTAATCGCGGACAGCGTCAATTGGGACGACGTAGAGCGGAGATCGGAGGAACTGTTTCGCGGGGCGTCGATCCAGGACCAGCAGAGCATGCTGGCAGCGCTGGATGCTGCGATTGGCCGCGTTCGAAGCGGTCTCGTCAAGGCCGGAGGCATCTACAGATTTCGGGAGATCGTGAATGAGTGATTCCGTGCTGCCGATCAAACTTCGCCCCAGGAGGCTGTCTGAGCTCGTCGGGCAGAAGACGATTGTGGAATCCATNCGGAAGCAATTCGCGAGCAGTCGCGTGCCCCGCGCGTGGATGATCTACGGTCCGAGCGGATGCGGGAAGACGACCATNGCGAGGATACTGGCGATCTCGTTTCAGATTCAGAAGCCAGAGGATGGTGAATTCGGGGAGCCGACCGACGCTCTGTGGCAGCNCTACGAAGAGTTTCAGATNGCGGAGATCAACGCAAGCCAGATTAACGGCGTCGAAGCGTTGGGCAAGATTGCGGANGAGAGCCAGTATCTTCCGACGCCGCCTTCACGATCCCGCGTCTACATTCTGGACGAGGCCCAACGCATCAGCGACGCCGCTCAGAATCTGTTGCTGAAGCATTTCGAGGACGGTCCTCAGACCACTATCTGGATCGTGTGCACTACGACGCCGCAGAAGATTCTGCCGACTGTGAGGCGTCGCTGTTATACGGTGAGAGTCGCGGGGCTGTCGGATGCGGCTATGATGCGGCTCCTGAAACGCGCCTGGCGGGAGCTGAAATGCTCGCGGCCAGTCGAGGAGCTGAAAGAGGCGTTGGACCGATTCGGCGTCACCAGTCCGGCTCTTGTGCTGATGGCAGCGGAGAAGTTCGCGGGCGGGGCTTCCGCCAATGAAGCCGTTATGGCTGGGGATGCCGAAGCGGATACGTTGGAGATCTGCCGCGCCCTTGCGAGAGGGGATTGGGAGGCGGTTCGACGCCATGCCGGACGTCTGAATGCCGAGGAAGGGAGGTCGATGCGTCTGGCGGCGATGAGCTACTTTCGGACGATGCTGATCAACGAGCGTGGCACGACGGCCGCCAGGGCGGCGGAAGCTATTCGCATCCTTTCCGAGTATCCTCCGATAGAGGATCCCGCGTCGAACGCGTGGCTGGCATCGTGCTTCTACCGCATCTGTGCGAGGATCGGCAAGGGATGAGGATTCTTGGCGTCATCGCTTCGCGCCATCGTGGATGGGACGCCTCGCTCCCAGCATCCGAACAGCTCGGAAGCGAGGGCGACCGAGAGAGGGTCGAAGCATTACTGAGCGAACTGTCTCGCAAGTTCGGCAGCGCCTTGCTCATCGTCGGATTGGGGGCGGATTGTGGGATCAACCGCTTCATTCGCGAGTGCTGCCAGGAGAAAGGCATTCCCTATGCGGAAGTCAGAATCGGATTCAGCCAGCACGTTCCTTCGGCTCTGCGGGAGCTCTGTCTGTTGGCACGTCATGAAGCGGTGGCTGCGTTATGCGGGGAGGTACGCATCTTGCTCGGACGCGGGAGAATGGGGCATATAGAGGATCTCATTCACGTGCTGCGGAGGCAGCACGTGCCTTTTATGGCGCTGGATGAGGAGTGGAACGTCGTGGAGGATTACCATGGTTGAGCCCGATCCAGATTTCGAGCTGACTCCAGAATTGATCGAGGCTCTTCGAAAGAGGTCCGTGAGTCGGAATCCGCATCGGAGGGCAGCGAGCCAACTGGGAGCCGCCGTCAGCCTTCGGTATACGAGCGAAGACCGTCGACGAATGACTACGAGACGGGCAGCGGCGATTCGCGAGACCTACAAGCTCTGCCGGGATGCCTGGAGGAGGGATGAACAGCAAAGCCAAGGGCAGTGAGTTCGAGCGAAGAATCGCGAACATGATTCGGGACGAATTGGGCCTATCGCGCGATGAAGCGTTTCGAACTCCCATGAGCGGGGCTCACTTCGCTCTCGGCACCGGAGTGGATATTCAGCTCAGTGGAAAGGCTCTGGAGCGATTTCCGTTCGCGGTCGAATGCAAGCACGTTCGGACCTGGACTCCGAGCGCCATGCTTCAGACTCCTCTTCGGAGGCAGGAGGAGATGTGGCTGCGGCAGGTCGTCCAAGGGGCTTCGTCCACAGGACTGATGCCGGTGCTCATTATGTCCGGTCACCGCACGGATATCTGGGCCGCGACCTACGACGACGGTCGTCTGGCGGTGCGGGCGCCCAGAGTCCATTTTCTCTTCGATGGAAGGTCATGGATCATGGTGCTGTTTCGCGAGTTTCTCCGCGCGGTCAAATCGTATAGTGTTTCCGGAGGCGCCTCATGGTCTCTATGACGATTTCAAAGCGGTATACTTTCGAAGCCGCTCATCGGCTGCCCCGACATCCCGGCAAGTGCAAGCATCTGCACGGGCATAGCTACGAGCTCGAGGTGAGGATTCGAGGCCAAGTATCACCAGATACGGGATTCGTTCTGGATTACGGTGAGGTGAGCCGAATTCTGAAACCTGTCGTCGAATGTCTGGATCACACGTACCTGAATGTGCTGATCACGTATCCATCGGCTGAGGTGATTGCGTGGTGTCTCTGGCGCTACGGCTTTGATCTGGATCCGAATGTGACGGTCTCTGTTCGGGAGACGGCGCGCACGTCGTGTTCGACGTTCGACCACGGCGGAGATGTAGAACAAATGGAACGCTTGGCGCGGATGCCGGATCCCGAAACGGTAGGCCCGTTTCCCGTTTCCGATGAGTGGAACGGCGATTGGAAATCGTTCGTGCTCCACCGCCAGATTCGTTGGAGAGGGGCGCTGGAGTTTCTGAGGGAAGCGTGGATGGAGGGGTCGAAACGCGTATGGCGCTGATTTATCCGATCGCTGAGTATTTTGAGAGCATTCAGGGCGAGGGACCGTACACCGGCGCCCTCATGCTTTTCATTCGGCTCGCCGGCTGCAATGTAGGCCGGTACCAGGATCCGCAGTTCGAATCGGCACTGAAACTGTTTCCCCGGCACTCTGTCTGCCAGTCGGCGCTCGGAGCGAAGTTTCTCTGCGATACGGACTACCACTTCGCGGAACGGCTGGATCTGGAGCCCTTGATCCAACGAACGAATGCGCGCCATGTCTGTCTAACTGGAGGGGAGCCGTTCCTCCACGATCTCATGCCCATCGTTAAGAGAGTGGTGGATCTCGGGAAGGTTCCTCATATTGAGACGAGCGGCACTCTGCCAATTCCTGATGGCGTGTTCCGGCATGCTTTCATAGTCTGCAGCCCTAAGGTCGGTTTCCTACCGGAGAATCGCGGGAAGATTCACCATTACAAGTTCGTGCTGTCGCGCGAGGACCTGGCGGATGAGCCATCGCAGGTCTGGCAGCGACTCCTCTCGGTCATGGGGGAGGATGAGGCTCTGTGGACTACCGTCAGTCTGCAGCCGGTGAACGGCGTTCACAGCCTCGATAAGGACCTCGCTATCCGAATCATGAATGTGCTGCACGCCGCGCCCGATTGGGTCGATCCTTCGCTCAGTCTTCAGATTCACAAAGTTCTTGGCCTAAGGTGAACACCTTAGGCGAGTCTAGGGGAAATCTTTCCTTGACATCCTTCCGGAACCTCCTTACTATAGGTCATAGGCGCTGAAGGAAGGAGAAGAAATGGCAGATGAGCTCGTTCACGTTCCTGATACCCTCGTGAGACCGGATCCTCTGGATCTGGAACAGGTATTCCGCCAGGGTACGCGACAGCTAGTATACCTCGATACTTCAGCCAGTATGACGGATTACCTGGCTGGAGGAGCGTCCGTGTTCGGTCGCGCCTTGAGCCGAGGTGAGGCGGCGGTCCACCTATTGGTGGACTTTCTCCGGAACTGGCCGGGGACTTTCGATCTGTACCAATTCAGCTCCCGCGTTAGTTCTTTGAGCCAGGTGCAGGATGACCTTCGTCGGCTCCTGAGGAATGGCGATGAGGCGGCCGCCCGGGCAGCGTTCGACAGCGTGACGTTCAACGGGGCGGATACGTTGATCTACACCGTCTTCCTCCATGCGGTGAGACGCGTCGAGTCAAAGCGGGGCGCCACGGAAATGTCTGAAGTTCTCCTACTGACGGATGGATATGATATTCATCTGTCTAGCTGGACTCCGTCTGTGGACAGTCCGCTCACCCAGACGGTGCGCAAATTGCAGGAATCGCTCGTACGTGTCAGCGTGTTTCACATTCTTCCGAAGGACAGTCTCGACAATTACCAGTTCTGCCAAGAGCCGCTGAGGGAGATCTGCAGGTCGACGGGAGGGCGGTATGTCCAGGTGTTCGACGCCGAGAGTTTTCGAGCCGCGATGGTCTCGTATGAGGAGCGTTCGCGGCTTCCTGAAGGTCTGAGATTGCTCGCGGAAGGAGAAGGAAAATGAAGCGCATACCGAAACAGGATCTTGAAGCCTACATCGAGGTAAGCGATAAGCTGAGGGAGGCGGCGAAGCTCAAGGAGGAGCTCCGCCGGAGGATTCTGCAATGCCTGGACTCCGGCATGTCCGCGCCCAGCGGATATGCCGTCATCGCGGAGCGCCAGCAGCGGACCAGCGTGCCCTGGCAGGAGGAGGCTCATCGTTGGCAGCAGATTGCCCGGGACTACGCGACTCGCCTCGGAATCCCGCCATCGGAATTCGCCAGGCACTATGTCGAGTATCCTCCCTCCGAGGTGGTGATTCTGCGTGTCTCTCGTAAAGCGTAGGTGCAACTATGACACCAGATGTGCGGAGGGAAATCCGCGAAATCTGCGAACTCTATGAGGAGTTCGGCGGGGATCCGGTGGCACGAGTTCGCGCTCAGCTTCGAGCGGCTCACAAGCTGATCAAACTGTGGCCCAGAATCGATCCGATGGGATCTCGCAATAATCAAGTGCCTCCGAAGATGCGCCGCGCCATCGCAGCCTACAATCTCGCGGCTCGGGCGTCCACGCTCGGAGAGCAGGAAGCGGCTGCGTTGGCGGCGCTCCGCTCTGTTCAGGCGCATTTGGAATCGTACGGAGTGAAACTACCGGATATTGATCAGGCGCTTTCCGCTCCGAAGAAGACGGACCGCCACCCGAACTTCGATGCCTTCATCAACACGCTTCGGTCCGTGGCGGGAAAGTATGTGGAGATTCAGACGCATGATGGCGATGGCAAGATCGTGGCGCCTGGAAGAATCTCCTACGGCATCCGGTACGATGGATGCCGTGCTGGCGCTTATGCGGCTCGCGCCGAACTAGAGTCGATCCTGGTCGCGTTAGGCGTGCGCCAAGATCAGGCGGCTTCCATCGTGGCTCTCGTGCGGGAGGCCTACGAGGGCCGCCAGACCGCCCAGCCGAAGTCCGCCAAAGTGTCCTCTGTGCCTGCGAGCGCTTCCGCTGCTAAGCGCCTGGAGACTTTTCGCCGAGGTGAAACGCCGTACCAGCAGAAGATGGGGGCGCTGTTTCGCCTCCTTCTCTCCCGGCAGGGGGAGGTGCTGGCTATTTCAGAGCTTGGCCGCGCCGTCGGAACTCCGGATGCTTGGAGAATGTGTCGCCAGTTTCAAGCGGATGGGGAAGCCAACGGAGGATGGATGGTAGAATTCCCCGCTCGCGGTAAGGTGATATTTCGGGTGGGCAGGTAGAATTTTCCTTGACATTCTTTCTGAACCTTCTTACTATGGGTCATAGGCACAAGAAGGTGCCGAAGGAAGGAGAAGGAAATGTTGATGACCGAAGAGGAGAGGAGAACGATTCTCCCTCCGGGGATTTGGATCAAGTCGAAATGCGATCGCTGCGGCCGTCCTCTCGGAGCGAAATTGAATTACCGCGGCGCTCGTGGTGAGTATTGCAGCGAACGGTGCCTCATTGAGGCCCAAGATCTTCCAGAGACGAAAAGGAGAAGAACCATGATCAAGAAGAAGTCCATGAGGAACAAGTCGGCTCCTGCGGCGGAGGAAGTCAAAGCGACCCCGATCGCGAAGAAGAACGGGAAGAAGCCGAAGCCGACTTCTGCTTCCGCCCCTCCGTCGGCGACCGAGCCCAAGTCCAAGCCGTCGCCTGCTCCGGCTGCCAAGAAGGCGGCCATTGCCAATCCTTTTCGCCAGGGCAGTGTGCTCCACGCGGCTTTTCAGCGCCTGCTCGACAGGGGGCAGCTGACGATGGCCGAGATGTTCGAGGGGCTCCCCTCCGCGGATCCCGGCCGCTTGATCGTGGATATGCGCTACCGCGGCCGTCGCGAAGGTTTCGAGCTGAAGCGAACGGAGGAGGGCAAGTTCCAGGTCGTTCCGGCGGAGTGATCCGCCAGAAAGGCGCAAGATATGGATTCCCATGACGGGATCAGAGAGCGCGGACAGACCGATGCCTCCGCGACCGCTCAAGATGAGGCGCGCAAGCTGCGTCGGCGTCTGAGCCTTATCCGAGTGGTGGCAGCGTCTGCTGCCGCGAGGGAACTGTGCAGGAGGGGGCTCCCGGCTCCGTCTGGGACCTGGCAGTTTGCTCAAGGCTGGTGCGCCCTGATGCGGGAGATGCGTACGGCAAGAGCAATGGATGGACCGCTTCCGCTGGACGCCGTGCGCATGATTGCATCTGGCTCATCAATTGACGAGCCACGGTCTGTGACTTTGAGTGCGGGACTGCTCCTGAGCCGCATTCAGCATGGATTCCTCCCGCCCGATCCGTGTCCGTCCGAGGACTACGAGCGCGGCTGGGAGGCCGCATGCCAAGCGCTGAGGGACTCGTACGAGGCGCGTTTGCTGGTCGAGGCGATGGCGGAGGCGAGAGAGGAGAGGGGATGAAGACGATTAATTGCGGGCCCCACTTGGCCCGCCGAGCGGCGGTGCTGGAACTGCTATCCGGCGGAGTGGACTATTGTGCATCCGAGCCGATGGTCGTCGCTGCGCTGGAACGCGAGGATGCCCTTCTCGCCGCCACGACATATCTGGCGGCGGGAGGGAATCCCGGCCTGCTGTTCGTCCATAGCACGATCTTTTCCTTATGCGCGAGATTGCAGGATCAGGTGGCGAGGACGAAGGCGGAACAGGTCGCGGCCCAGTTCGGGCGCCAAGCCAGGCACGAAGTCTCCGAGATTCTGTGGCCGACTCCGATGTTTCGTTTCGATTGATGCCGCCCTAGCCTATCGGTTCCTCGTATACAATAGCACATGATGCGTGCAAGAGGTCCGCGCCATCCGAAATGGCGTGGCGGAGTAACGACGAACAGCAACGGCTATCTGCGCTATACCGCAGGACCGTTGCGGGGGAAGTACGTTCACAGAGTCATCGCTTCGAAACTCTGGGAACAACGATACGGCGAGCCGATGCCTTCGTGCTACGAAGTCCATCATCAGGATTTCGACAAGCAGAACAACGCGCCCGAAAACCTTCTCATACTCGGGCCGGGACTTCATGAGTCCTCACACGCGAAGGGATGGAAGCGCAACGGCAACGGGACGTTTCGACGGAAAGGAGGGACAGAATGATCAACCGAAGACCGATTCCGTATCCGACGGCGAGGGCTTCGCGCCTGGCGGTTCTGCACGAGTTCCTCGCGGACGCAGTCCATATTCTGTTCACGCTTCAGCATGTGATTGCCAAGATCGGGGCTCCGCCTTCGCTTGAAGCGTCGTGGCTGCTTCGTATTCGAGCCTGCTATCGCAGGGTGCGGTATTGCGAGCAGAGCCTGCGTGATCGTTTGCCCGGGCGTCCAGAAGCGGAGCTCTGTCAGTTAGACCTCCCGCAATCCGATGACGCTGCGGCTTGGGCGGCTTGTGCCGTGGCTACGGCGAATTGCGCTTGTGGCGCTCTGGTGCTGGCGTGGCCGCTGCCGGAGGACTATGACGGAGATCTGCTGCGGTGCAGGGAGGTGGCGTTCAGCCATTGCTCGTGCATCAGCCGCATTGTCGGCGTGGTTGACGATATAGAAGCCTGGCTCAGCTTGAGGACTGGGCAGGTCTCCCGCCTCATTCACTAGGGCGAACACCTTGCTTCCCTTCTAAGGTGAAATTTTCAAGTCTTCCGAACCGATTTTCCTTGACCTTCTATTGGAAGGTTCGTACTATGGAGTCGTAAGGAAGGAGAAGAAAATGCTTGAGAAAGACGAACGCGGGAATCTGTTCTACATGCCAACGCTCCAGGAGGTGGAATCCGTGAAAGAAGGGGATCTGCTTCTGTCCTGTTTCGGCAAGATGGAGCGCGTGAAGAAGGTGGCTTACCGTGGAACAGATATCCACGGCAGAGCTTACGTCGGCGTCTATCTGGAGTGGGGAGCTGACGCCTCGATCAGTTCCAGCTACAAAGAGGGGGAGCTGTTCATCACCGTGCCTCTCTCCTTCGCCTACACGTCGGACGAGCTGCGAGCTATCGAACGCGGGATGCGCGCTCGCATGGAGAAAGGGGAATGAAATGAGGCTCATGGCCGGTTTCCATCCGCGGGAAGTGGCGTTTCAGGTCCATCGAGAGGTGAACAACGCTTGTCAGGAAGCCGAAGGCATCCGCTGTGAAGCAGATCTGGCGCGGCTCGAGGCGCTGCTTCGAAAAACGTTGCTTACCGCACGTCTGGCGTGAGAAAATGGCGTTGCTGACTCACGGCAGACTGCTATCAGGTATCCTCGGTTGGAGGCGTATCGGTCTTCGAAGGCTAATTCGGCTGGGACGTCGTTCCGACGGCTGCCCTAGGACAGGGCGGCCGTTTCGTACCAGTCAATCACCTTACTTCCCTTCTAAGGTGAAATTTTCAAGTCTTCCGAACCGATTTTCCTTGACCTTCTATTGGAAGGTTCATATTATGGTCTTGTACCGCCAAGGTAAGGAAGGAGAAGAAGATGAACGAACTGCAAGTCAAACTCGAACGCATTCTGCTCTCCGCGACGGCGCAGGAGCCGCTCCGCTGTGTGCGTATTTCCACCGCCCGAGCAGGCAGCTGCCAGTGGCCTTACTGGGGAGTCGTCCGCTGTCAGATTAAGCCGACGGCGGACGGACGACGCCTCAAAATCCATCCCCTCGAGTCTGCGGCCAGGGAGTACCGCAGCGTGTCCAAGGCCTTCAGGGAGGTCGGGGAACGCTACCCTGATCGGGTGTTCCTTGGTCAGGGAATCAGCCGGGTTGATCAGGTCGACTTAGTCCGGATCCTGAAGGACGCTGCAGCCGTCAATCCGGCTTACGTCGAACGGCATCCTGAGCTGCAGGAAGCGCTGGCTGCAATTGGATTCTGACCGCCTGACGAGTCCCTTCGGCAAGGACGAAACGCCCGGCAACGGGCGTCGCGGGAAGCCGCAAGGAAGGAGAAAGAAAATGAAATTCCGTTTCAGCTCATATGTGATTCCGTATCTCCGATTCTGCGAGCATCGTCCTCGCACGATCGGAACGTTCTTCGCCTACTGTCTGCGCGGCCGCGCGCGGCACTACGCAGACAAGTACGCCCGCGCCCTCCAGCGTTCCCTGGAGTTCCTCGAGGGCAATCTGGCGGTTGAAAGGGTCCCCAGCGTTTGCGGAGGGGAGGCGTGGCGGAGGACGTGGAAATGGGAGACGATCGGAGACGCTCTTCGGGTCGACGGCGCCCCGGAGCCGGAGTGCTCCGCTCCGTCCCATGGCACTGTGTGCCGCATCGGAGGTGGCCTGTGATCGTCCGAATCCGGTTGACTGGATGGATGGCCCGGCTTGTTCGGGCCATCTTGGGGTTGTGACCCCAAAGACGAATAGGAGAAGGGGATTCCTCATGAAACTACCGACTCTGTCCATTATCCGAATCGCGCGAACCATCGTCGAGGAACATCGCATCAACGGGGCCGATCCCTCCCTATGGGACGACTGTCTCGTTGAAATCGACGAGGCCGTCCGCGCTCTCGTTCCCGTCACACCGAAAGCCGTTCCGGCGTCAGAGAGGACGTCCGTCCGTAGGGGACGCCCGATTCAGAAGGGCATCCGAGCCGAGATTCTCCGTTTTCTGCACTCGAAGGGTGGCGCCTGCTCGCAGGCGGAAATCGAAATCTACCTGATCAACGATCGAAAGTACGACCGCACAAAGGCGCAGCAAGCCATCAGCCGGGTCGTCGCCCAAGGCTGTCTGATTCCCAGTAAGAGCGATCATCGCGTGTTCGAACTGACCGAAAAGGGATGGGAACTGGCTCGATGGTTCGCAGACCATCCTACGAGGCGCCTGAAGCGGGATTCGAAGAGAAAGATCCAGGCGTGAAGTCTTCTTGNGGGNGGNGGNNGGNGGGGGGGGGGTCTTTCCCCGATCGCCATCCCGACATAATGAGAAAGGAGAAAGCATGAAAAGGAAGGCAGGCTTTCCATTCTACCATCTGAACGGGACATCGCCGCAGACTCACTCTGAACTGATCGAACGAGCCTACGGGAAGCTGGTCGAAGCTCACTCGGCTATGGCCGAGTTGGCGCCTAACATGAGGGATTACTATCCCCTCCCGGGCGCCAGGGAGGAGTTTGACCTGGCGCTCCAGAATCACGAGCGCCGAATGAATGCGCTCAAAGGTCTGATGGCTGAGCTAGAGGAGTTGGCGGAGTATGCCGCCCTCTCCATGCAGCGAGGAGGAACGCCCTACGAGGGCTGACTGACGAGCGCGGGAGGCAGCCTGCTCCGAACTGGGGAGGGAGGCTTCCCTGAGGCGCCAATCGTACAATCTATCATGTGCTCCATCATCGGATTCTACGATACCGCCCCGTTGAGCGAACGGGGCGAATTTCTGAAAGCGTTCTCGGCCTTTCTGCGCCTGGGGCGCTTGCGTGGGAGGGATGGTTTCGGATACCTGGCGGTGACGGCGAGTGGGGACGCGGAACGGAGAGTCTATCTGCCCCATTCGGAACAATCGAAGTTCTCCGTGGACTACGACGGAATCATGGAATCGCTTCCGTCCCGCCTCGGCGCCATTCAGGCGCTGATCAGCAACCATCGCGCGGAGCCTACGACGGAGTTCGTGCGTGAGAAGTCCGAGGCGGATCAGCAGCCCTACCGTCTTCAGAATTGGGCGGTCGTGCACAATGGCATGATCGCGAACGACAGACAGATTCTTCGTGATACGGGCGTCTGGCCGCCTCCAGGCCACGGAGTGGATTCCTGGGCTGTGCCGGCCATACTCTCCCATTCGCGCGCCAGAACGAAGTCCGATGTCCACGAGTGCTTGCAGCAGCTGCGGGGAGCCATGGCTCTTGGCATGCTTCGGCTGGAGGAGCCCCCGGAGTTGTTTCTGCACCGGGATTTCACGCCGCTCTATCTGTGGTGGCTGCCCCATTACCGCATATTTGTCTTCTCCAGCATCGCCGATTCGGCCCGCGAATGCTTCGGCTGGGATTCCGCAGAGATCTATGTGCCGCCCTATACGCTCGTCTACGGATTCGCTCCGAACGGAACGTGCTCCTTTCTCAGGACCGACAGAACGAATGCCGACCGCGCCATCGTGATCTGCAGCGGCGGGCTGGATAGCACGACGGCGGCCAAGATCGCTACGATGGAATGCCGCGAAGTGACGTTGCTGCATTTTCTCTACGGCTGCCAGGCGGAGGAGCGGGAGAAGGAGGCTATTGCGAACATCGCAAGGGAGCTCCGATGCCGCTACGAATTCATCGATATGGGCTGGCTCAAAGCCTTGGGCGGCAGTCCGCTTCTGGAGGCGGAGGGCCGGATTAGCGGCGGCGTGGAAGGAGCTGAGTTCGCCCACGAATGGGTGCATGCTCGCAATACCGCCATGATCGGCGTGGCGGCTGCGTGGTGTGATCGGTACGATATCGGGAGAATGTACCTCGGATTGAATCTCGAGGAGGCTGGCGCGTATCCAGATAACACTACGGAGTTCTACCGTCTCTTCGATCGCGTATTGGACTGCGGTACGCGAGCCCGTCCCAGGATTCTGAATCCGTGCGCAAATCTGACGAAGAAGGAGATCGTGGCGCTCGCTCTCAGGATCGGGGCTCCCATACAATATAGCTGGTCCTGCTACCGGGGAGGTCCTATTCACTGCGGCAAGTGCGGTCCGTGCTTTATGCGCAGAACGGCGTTTCGGATGCTGGGGCGGGAGGACATGATCCCGTATGCGGAGTAATCATGGGCTGGAGGCGGGCTAGTAATACGATGGTTCGCTCCGATCAGGGGCGCCTCTGGCTATGCATTCCCCTCTCCACGATCTCGAAACTGTTTGAGGCGTGCGGCATGGCGCGGGATTGGGAGCGCGCCAATTTTCGCGTGGCGGTGACTTTCCTCACGGCTCCTTCGTCCCCATACGTCTACCTCGTGGTGGCTCCCCGGTACGACCTTCTGTTGCCGAAGGATGCCATTGCCGGACACTGGCGCCATGCGATCGAAAAGCCGGATGGGAGGATCGTGTTCGACTTGCGGAATAGTTTGGATCTGCCCGTGGACGGGCTGCACTCCTTGCGCCAGTTTGAGCCCGGGGATCGCTTGCGCACAGATTATGCTTCTGGATCCAATTGTCTCCGGGTTCTCATGCCGCGCCGTCCTGTCCAGGTCTGGGATTGGATTGGGGAGGAGGACCTCTGGTGAGCCGTAGAAAGGCACCGAAGAAGAAGCCAGCCGCGAAGAAGAAGGCAGCGAAGAAGAATCCGGCAGCGAAAAAGAAGAAGCCTGGATGGGGAAGGCTGCGGGAGCTTCCTTTGCCGTCGTTGGCGGACGTGGTGCGGGCTCCGGCGACTTATGGCGAACCGGATGCCAGCATCACATTCGCAGTCGCGCGCCTGGTCAGAATCGGCCTCCATCCTGATGTGGCGTGCCGGGCGATGGGCATCCCGCGATGGGTCGCCCGCCAGTGGATCGAAAGGGGCATAGAGGAGCAGCACCAATTGGGCAGCCCTTACGCGCGTTTTCTTCATGCTCTCGATACCGCCGACGCTCAGGATGAATATGAGGACGTGCTGGGCATCACCACCGGAGTGAAACACTGGAGCGCCTTGGCGTGGAAGCGCGAACGCAAGGCTCCGACCAGATGGGGCAGCCGGACAAGCGTTCATCTGGACATGGAGGCGAGACAGGAGCAGAAGCAGCTCGAGGTCACGCCGGAGGAAGCCGAATCTGTGCTTTCCATTCTTACTCCGTACCTGCTGGATTCGATNCGGGAAGGCGCGAAGAGCCCCGGACAGGAGGGATCCCCGCCCGAGGGAAGACAAGNTCAGGGTGAGGAGAACTAGAAATCTATGGAGGGCTTGTAGTCGGGATCCGTCTGCCATCCGGNATCCTCCAGCCACCCGAGAGGAGTCGCCGGAGGTTTNTCGTTGTCCCATACGGCCGTCGTTCCCGGGCGGCCCCACTCATAGACTCGCGCCCAAGTGTTCTGCTCCTGCGCCAGACGAACGGCTCTCTTGTAGCCGACCGGACGCGCTGTAATGTGGACGTGGCGCCATTGAGCGAAATCGGCACAGCCTGAGGCCGGTCCCGCCGTGATGATCGGCCTTCCGTAGTAAGTGGCAATCACGAAATACATCGCCTCTCCTCCCAAGACTTCAAACGAGTCTGAGAACGCCGTTCGGGGAAACTCCGTTGAGACCTTCTACGCGAACTCTCACCGCGCCCTTGTTCGCGAAGAATTCGTTCGTATCGTAGTCGAAGTGCACGTCTGCGGGGGATACGGCGAGCACCTCCACAAGTTCGATCTCTGCCGCCTGTTTCTCCACGACGCGCGTCCATGCGCGCAGGCTCTCGAGCGAGGAAATGGCCTCCAAGCCTTGCGCCTTGGCGCACATCGTGGCAGCATGGTTGAGGAGGTCCATGGAACTGGAGAGCCCCTGCCGTGCGATTTCCAGCGATTTCTGGTCAACTGAGATCTTCATTTTCCTTCTCCTTCCTTACAACTCCATAGTACGAACCTTCCAATGGAAGGTCAAGGAAAATCGGTCTGAAGGACTTGAAAATTTCACCTTAGAAGGGAAGTAAGGTGATCGGCGGAGACAACGTCGTTCCAGCGACTATGATCTAGGTGGCTTCCCTATGAAATGGCTGATTCCCTTCGTTCTGGTGCTCGCCGCGCCTTGTTTCGCCCAGACCCGCCCCGATGTGCGCCAACTGAAAGCACCCTCTCGCGATCCCGTCGCGATTGTGATCGTCTTCGTGAGCGGCAAGCCTGTTCTGGCTTCTCTGGGCAGCGGATTGGAGCTGGATACTACGGCCTCACCGCCCGTTCTGCGAGCGGTCTCCTCCCAGATTCGCGCTGTTCGCCTCTCTCGGGCGCTGGATGGATCTTGGACGATTCCGACGAGCTGCTCTTCGATCGTTGCGGTGTACCGAAACGGACTGCGTCAATGGGAGGGCGAGGATTACTCCATTGCCGGGACTGCGCTGAGGTTCAGGTCTGGATCCGATAGCGCGGATCCCAGCCTCGCGGACGATGTGATCGTATGCGACTGCCGTTGATGCTTCTTCTGGCCGCAGCTCTGCTTCTCGGCCAAACGAAACTGGATGCCCCCACGCAAGCCCGTTATATGACCGGACGAGCCTACTACGGGGCGGGGCTGGATTTCGGCGTCATACCGGGCCAATCTTGCGCAGAGCGTTCGTTCCCGGCTGCCGGAGTATGGACCGGGGATTGGATTGCCCCCGGCTGGCCGGCGCAGCTCCCCGTTCAGGTGACGGGGATGATGTATGGCGCGGATGGCGTCATCGTGGTGCGCCTGTGCAACGCAACCGGAACGTCCGTGGTCGTTGCATCCTCCGTCTTTAGCGCCATCGTAGCGCGTCCGTGAATCGTATATTGTCTCATGAGTCCGTTCACAGGCGCCGCGGAGAAATGGGATCGGTGGCTGATCGCCGTTGGCGCCACGATCACCGAAGAGGGAAGGACAAATGGCGTCGTGACGCGACGCTGCTACGAACTGAGGGATGCCCGTGGAGGCAAGTGGGTGCTCATCCTCAATGTCCTGCCGGATGGAAGACTGTCGCTCTGCATCTGGGCGCCGGATGGGCTTCAGATCGTGGTGCCGGACGAGCCGTCCTGGGAGGCTCTGCGGGCGTCTACTCGAATCTGCCAACGCTGCGGCCGCGCCGCGGATTCCGTCGGACGGGTCGGATTCGCTGGCAGATGGTGCCAACCATGTCTGGATCTCCATCGCGGGGAGGTCGAATATCCTGGATGGACGGAGTGAAAAGGAGAAGAGAGATGCCAAAGCTTCCTGTTTCAGAGCCAAAGACGCCAGTACCTCCCAATCGGGATTACTACGGTATGGATGAACTAGCTCTGTTTCGCCAGTGGACACGGACGTCGTTTCTACAGGAGACGGGCGAGCAGGCGCCCCAGTGGAATCCTGCCATGAGGATCAAGCGGTGGTACGATTCCTCCGCCGCTGCCAGGGATCCGGAGGAGCCTTACTTCTACAGATCCTGGGTGCTCGTCGATGGCAAGCCGGTCTACAAGGCTTTCGCCATCACGTGCGGCGAGGCGGCGACTTTGAATCTGCCAGGATCCGTCACGTACCGCAAGCGGTCTGTGCTGCCGACCCAAGCCTACATGACGGGACCGGATGGCGTTGTCGTGACCCCCGTGGCGCCGGAGAATTTGGCGGATGCGGAGGAAGCCCAGGCTTTGGCGGCCGCCGTGTCCCGCGACACGGGGGAGACGTGGCGGGCGGAACTGCAATCGGATCCCTATCCGTTCTGGATCGTCTGGTCCGAGGAGAGGAGACGCCTGTGGAACCTCGTTTCCGTAGATCGAGGCGAGGTGCGCAACGTCGGGCGTCTGTTGGAGGAGCGTTCCCGGCAGGGAGCGGACAGCCCGGGCAAGTGGGAGATTCGCAATAACGCTCTCGTATGGGCGTCCTCTGTCAATCGGGATACGGGCGAGCAGGATGTGCGCCCGCCTTACGCCGTGCCGATGCGCGATCTCTACGCGGATCGCGAACAGATCGTCGTCGGGTTCGGCGGGCTGCTTCAGGTGAAGCGGATCGTAGCGCCTGCGAGCGTGATTATGCTCCCCGGGAACGTGGAGCTGCGCGATTGGCTGCGTCCCATCGTGGAGGGGGATCGTGACTACTGGCTCGCTGTGCTCTCCGCTCGCAAGTGATGCCTCCGTCATTCGCGCCTCCGTCATTCGCGCCCTCTCGCGAGCCAATACTTACCTCGACGAGGAAGTGAGGAGGTTCACGGAACGGGAGGATGCATTCCTTGCGGTGGTGACGTATCTGGCGGCAGGCGGGAGTCCCGGGATGCTCGGCATCAGACCTAGCGCCTTTGAACGGTACGCCTCGTTTCAGGATCTTTCGGCGCGAGGCAAGGCCCTCGAGGTGGCGGACTTGTTCGGTTCGGATCAACGGCAGGAAGTGGAGCGCCTCCTTTGGCCGCCAGAGAGTTCCTGGCTGGAGTGATGGAAGATGCAGAAATTGAAGCGTCAATTGGCGCTCGCGGGAAGAGTGCCGGACAATTGGATTCGTGAAGCCAGGCGCTGTTTTCAGCGCCACGGAAGCGCCGTTTCCCACGCCATGACGCCCGACGGCGATATCGGCTACATTTACATCGCCCGCCGCAACGGGATGCCCAGCGTGTTGCGCATCATGGATCGCTGCGGCCGTCAGCTGGCTGTGTTCCAGGGGCGGCAGGCGGAAACCGTGTTCGGCGGGGCTCCGCTGGATGATTAGGAGGGGAGGGTCGTGCTGTGGATCACTACCGTCGTTATCCTCTTGATTGTGCTGGGCGCTTGCTTGCGCCTGGCGCATGAGAACAGGAGTCTGGCTGAGCGCGCGGTAGACCGTCTGTACGGCATTGCCGCATCTGCTTATGCTCTCGCGGTCGCGGCGGATATGGCGCTCTGTCGCTACCGTTCCACACGCCAGGCAATTCGAAAGGATCATGTTCCAATGTATTGCTCGCATGAAAGGTGACCGATGTCGGAACAGAAGTGGCGCCACGGACCGTATATAGCGCGTATGCCGACTCTCCTGTGGCGGAACGCTCGGAAATGCAGTCGTACCTCTCCAGGCTGCGCTTGCTCTAGCGCTTCTACTTGAGAGGGCTGGGATTGTGATCGGATGAGGGCGGTCAGGAGGAAACATGGCTTGCGTGCTGCGTACCTTTAGCGGGAGCGCGGTGAACCTACTCGATCCGCGGCCGCAGGATATCCACATTGCGGACATAGCCCATTCTTTGAGCCACCTCTGCAGGTTCAACGGCCACTGCGCTCGGTATTACAGCGTAGCCGAACACTGCGTCCACGTCAGTCGCCTGACGGAACGCGGGAACGCTTTGTGGGGCTTGCTTCATGATTCAGCTGAAGCCTATGTCGGGGATCTCGTTCGGCCCGTTCGCGCTCACCCACTTCTGACGGGATTTGAATCCGTCGAACACCGCGTGCTGAAAGCCGTATGCCAGCGTTTTCACTTGCTCTTGCCGATGCCTGAGGACGTTATCAGGGCCGACCGGCTTATGCTGCACGCGGAGATGGCGAGATGGTTTCGTCTCCCGCTTCCAGATGACGGGTCTTTGATCGATGATTCAGAAGTTCAAAGGCTCTGCCGTCTGTTGAAGGGATGGGACCCTCGCGAGGCGAAGATTCGCTTTCTGGAGCGCTATGAGGAACTGGCTTCAGGGGAAGGAATCGATGTCAGATTTTGAGCGGAAGATGGCCGCCTCCCGTGCCATGACAGCCAGAAACCTGTATCAGAATGACGGGGAGTTTCGACGCGCGACGGATGAGGCGCTGGAAACTATCAGAATCTTCCTTTCCGATCTATCCGGGATTGTGCATGAATTGAACCTGGAATGGTGGCTTGATCCGGAGACGAAACAGCCCGTGAAACGCAATGTAGGGGANATGCTTATGCTGATNGTCAGCGAGTTGGGAGAGGCNATGGAAGCCCACCGCAGGCAGGCGCGCGATTCCCACCTCCCCCACAGACCGGGATTGGAGGTGGAGCTGGCGGATGCGCTAATCCGATTGGTGGATTGCTGCGCCGGCTGCCACTTGGATCTGGCAGGCGCGGTCTGCGAGAAGCTGCGCTACAATCTTCTGCGTTCGGATCACAATTTGGAAGAAAGAGCCAAGCCTGGAGGAAAGAAAGTATGACGAAACCGCCGCGTTTTCTTNTCGATCTGANCGGCCGGGAAGCCGCCGTGGAGATCAATCTGAATGTGCTTTCGGAGTTCGANGAGGCTACGGGAATTGACCTCGCAGCCATTGCTCCCGCGAATTTGGCGTTGGCGCACCTGAGAAAACTGGTATGGCTGTGCGTGCGCGATAGTGCGCCGGGCGTTACGGAGGAAGATGTCGGAGCCGCGCTGATGCCGTATCATGTAGCCGAGGTGCTGCATGTGCTGGTCGCTCTGCTGGGCAGTGGCGCGGGGNTGCCGGGGACGTGGTGGNCGCATCGGGAAACCGTCTACGCCGCCTTGGCAAAGCGTCTGCCGAAATTCGTGGACGTGAGCCCCGGCGCATGCTGGCTGGCCAACAGATATGCGGCCGACGGCAGGACGGCGGTCGTTCTCGGGGTTTCCAAAGATGTCGTGCTGCACGAATCTGTCGTTCGAGTCTCCTCGCTACGGGAAGCCTTAGCCCACGCATCCGAAAGCGGAGGATTCTTCGCATCCGTTCCCAGCGTCGGCCTGGATCCCCACGAATTGGAGGACGCTTTGCTGCGCGGACTGACGGCTTACTCCGTGGACGTTCCCTGCCTGGCGGGCAGGGCGGCGGAGTACGAGGAGATCTCGGGGACTCCGCACCGACTTGTTCGTCAGGTCAAGTGATTTTCTCCCTCGGTCTAAGGGAAACTCCCCGTGGGCGGAATTCTTCCGCCAGCCGTACTATTAATCAGGAGGTGAAAACCATGATGGCTTACATCGTTCTGCTGGCGGTCACGGGGGCGGTTCTGACCGCATTTCGCTATGGTCTGCGCCGCTACCGCGCCGCACAGATGATCCGCAGAATTCTGGAAGGCTGATCCGGCGCGATTATGAATCATGCCGGCCAGCTTCGACAGCCCCCTGTTCCCCCTTGCCAGGCGCGGGGACTTGATCTTCGTTTCAGGCAAGGGATGGATTCCTGCGATCATTCGCCTGGCGTCTGGGGATCCGACGCACGTCGCCGTGGTCAACGCGGCGCTGGAGGATGATCTGGAAATTCTCGAATCCACCTCCCTCAACCGATGGAGCGGCAAACGCGGCGTCCAGCTCACTTCCCTGCGGCGGAAGATGGAGGCCTTCCCGAATGATACATTCTGGCTGGCGTTTCTGAAGCCGGAAATCCATGCCGCCATGGATTGGCCGGAAGCCAATCGCTACATCACCTCTACCATCGACCGGCCGTATGATTACCTCCAGGCAATCGGAAGCGCCATCGGCCAGTATCTGCCCTGGCTGCCCAGTGTGAGCCTGAAGAACGCCCTCTACTGTTCCGAACTTGCGGCAGGCATTCTCCGCGCGGGCAAGGCGGTGCCCCGCCACTGGGATCCGACTCCCACTCCCCATCAGCTCGCCACGTGGCCCATCTACGCCGCCGTCGTGCGCATCGCGGGGCCGCAGGCTCCGTTTCCGGTCAGCAATCCGAAGGCTCCTCTGGTCTCCGCGCTGCCATAAATCCGGGCCCGCCCAGCGACCTTACCATTGACCCCTCGAGATCGATTGAAATTTGCCCCGATACCGCCGAAAGGCGGGGGCGTTTAAGGCGACTCCCTGATTCAGTATCGGGTGAAGACCGCGAGCTGCTAGGGTGAATTATAAGATTGTCTAATAGATTTCCGAGACTACAAAAGAGCGGACCGCCGTCTCCGACGGTCCGCTGAGCTGTTTGCAGGAGTGGATCAGGGGCGCCTGATGGGTCTCGGAAGGAGAAGTCCCTTTCGGAGGGGAAAGCGACTATGGGCGCCCCTAATGGGAGTATACGACAGATCGTATACTGTTTCAGTGCGCCGATGGAAATTTTCGCCACGCTGCACAATCGAACGACGGTTCTTCGGCCCGCCGATGTTCGCCTGAAACGCGAGTTCTCCTATCTC